>Ga0102945_1000220_pt1 | contig 18142 bp, 20 predicted proteins | sample SalPonred_H2O_MG_FD_78207 | JGI IMG/M metagenome (GOLD analysis project Ga0102945, IMG submission 78207) | Salt pond water microbial communities from South San Francisco under conditions of wetland restoration - Salt Pond MetaG R2_restored_H2O_MG ...
GAAATTATTTAACTTTTAAACTTCCACTTAAATCCTCCAGCCGTCTTGTGTTTTTTTGCTTTGTTGCAACATCCAGATATATGTCTTCTGCAAACTCCAGTTTTTCTTTCAGCCTCTCTTATTGAGTTGAAATCATTTAAAACATTGTCCTGTAAATCCAGCTGCAGGACGTTCTTACTTTTGGATTTTTCTTTTATTAATTTAATTGTTTCTTTTGTGTGAGATTTACCATAAAAAGAATTATTTGTCCCACCCCTATTTTCATACTCACAACCAGAGCACCTTCTATCTTCATTACTTGCTCTCCTAAGCTCTTTCATTAGGTCGGCTCTTTTTTGTTTTTGGTATTTAACGATATTATTGCAGTGTTTACAGATTCTATCTCCGAGCCACATACCATTTTCTTCTCTGATATTATAAATATTAATCTCTTTAGCTATCTCAGAGGCGGTATTATTCATTCTTGTTTTAGACCTTTTCTCAATAAGCGATTTAGTTAATATTAAACCCTCTCCTCCATCGGTTCCATTGGTAAGTTTAAACCCCCAGGTTTTAAGTTGCTCAATCCAATAGCTTTCCCAAAATTGCCACTCATTAATTAAAACTTCATCAATAACAGTTAGTATTGGAGTATAGCTTCTCTTAAGCTCCCACTTCAACCAATTAGCTTTATAAGTTCCTTCGTTAAGGTAATAAGGCTGCAGGTGACGCTTTTCTCTGTCTTTTGGATTATCTGCCTTTCCTACATACCTAATGTTGTTTGGCTCCTCCTTGGTTGATAGTGTGTATATGAAAGTGGTTTTATTTTTCATGGTCTTGTACATATTTCTGAATTAAACTTTCTATTAGTTTAGATTTATTGATATGATTTTTTTTAGCAATCACATCAAATTTTTCTGAAGTCTCTTTATTCATTGTAAATGAGACAATTTTTCTCTTTCTTTTTTTGTTCTCCATTTTGTAATATTTATAATACAATTATAAATAGATAGAAAAATTGTTTTTCGTGAAACAAATCTTTAAATTTGTCGTATAACAAAGAAAAGAAGCTTTTATATGAACGATAAAGACAAAAAAACCATGAAGGGGCGAGTCCGTGTGCGATTCGCCCCTTCATGACATAGATCACCAACTGGGGCTGCTCATATCGGCTCGATTAGAACAGCTTTATTCAATTACCTCTTTGCTAAGAAGCATGGAGGCGATTTTATTTTAAGAATTGAAGACACTGACTCTAAGAGGGAGATACCAGGGTCCATTGATTATATAAAGCGATCTTTTGATTGGCTTGGAATAACTCCAGATGAGGGTTATGGCATTGGAGGAGATCATGGTCCATACAAGCAGTCAGTGAGAACTGATATTTATAAGAAGCATGTTGATATGCTTATTGAGAGTGGTCATGCCTATTATGCATTTGACACCCCAGAAGAATTGGCTGAAATGCGTAAGACACTTAAATCATCTGGTGTTAAGAGTCCAGGTTATTCTGGCACTGTTAGAGAGAGAATGAAAAACTCTCTTTATATGCCAAAGGATGAAGTTGATGCTAAGATTGCAGCTGGAGACCCATATGTTGTGAGATTCAACATGCCAAGAAATGAGGAAGTAAGATTTAAAGACGAGATTCGTGGATGGATTGTATTCAACACCAACAATCTTGATGATAAGGTGATCTGGAAATCATCTGATGGACTTCCTACCTATCACCTTGCCAATGTTGTTGATGATCACTCAATGGAGATCAGTCATGTTATTCGTGGTGAAGAGTGGGTGAGCTCAACTCCACTTCATGTATTGCTATATGAAGCATTTGGATGGGAGCACCCTACGTTTGCACACCTTCCATTAATACTTGGCCCAGATGGAAAGAAGCTTGGTAAGAGAAATAAGTATGGAATTCCTGTATTTGCTCTTGACTGGTCTTATACAGACCTTGAAGGAAATGAAGTAAATATCAATGGATTTAGAGAAGCAGGGTATGAGCCAGACGCTCTTATTAACTTCCTTGCGCTTCTTGGTTGGAATCCAGGAGATGATATTGAGTTCATGTCAAAAGATGAGATGGTTAATCTATTTACTATTGACAGAGTAAATAAGGCTGGGGCTATGTTTGACAAGAAGAAACTTGACAGTTTCAATGCTCATTACTTAAGGTCAAAGGATAGTGATTATATTTTATCTATGATGAATATGCCAAAGGAATTCATAGATAAGATGTCGCCAGATAAGCTTGATTTAATTGCTAAAATGGCAACAGAGAGAGCTGTGTTTGTTAGCGAGCTCAAAGATGCTATGTCTTATCTTTATGAAAATCCCGACCTTGAAGGTGAGCTTAAGCTGAAGAATGTAGATCAGTTTACTAGGATTATGAGCGTATTTGCTGATGATGATGTCATTGAGAATTATGATGAATCAGACTGGACTCCAGAAAACATCAGAAAGGGGCTAGAGTCAATAGCCTCGAATACTGAGATAAAGTTAGGAAAAGCTATGCCAATGCTTAGGCTTGCCTTGACTGGTGGTTTGCCTGGACCTCAGTTGCCAGACATCATGTATGTTATTGGTCGTGAGGAAACAAGAAGCAGAATTAACGCTCTCCTCAGTAAGATCAAGGAATTAGCTTAATTTTATTGCAACATTTTAGAGCCGCTTTCGTATAACTTATGAAAGCGGTTTTTTATGAGCACAACTTCTATAATATTATTTTCGATAATTGGTCTACTTGCCATAGTGGCAATACACGACATCTTTAATAAAAAGCATACAATAAAGAGTAACTTCCCCATTGTAGGTAAACTTAGATACTTTCTTGAGACCATTGGTCCAGAGCTAAGGCAGTATTGGGTTGCTCACGACAGAGAGGAGAAGCCTTTTGATCGTGTATGGAGAAATTATATATATTCTTCTGCCAAGGGCCAGAACAATCTAACTGGATTCGGTTCAGACTCTGATTTTTATGAAAATGGACACTTCTTTGTGAAAACAAACCCATTTCCATTTAAAGAGTCAGATATTGTTCCAAAAGATTTTGCTCCTTGTGCTAAAGTCATAGGGAAAAAGAGGAGGTTTCCATATAAGCCAAAGTCTATTGTAAACATTTCTGCCATGAGCTATGGCTCACTCGGAAAGAGAGCTACAGAATCAAACAATAGGGGAGCGTATATTGCTGATGCATTTCATAATACTGGAGAGGGTGGATATTCTCCTTATTATCATGGAAATGGTGCAGATGTTGTTTTTCATTTTGGAACAGGATACTTTGGTTGTGGAGACACTATTAACGAAAAAAGAGTGTTTAACATAAACAAACTTGTTTCACTGGTAAATAAAAACAGAAATATTAAGATGATCGAAATAAAGCTTTCTCAAGGAGCAAAGCCAGGTAAGGGAGGTATATTGCCAGGAAAGAAAGTTAATTCAGAGATCGCTGATATAAGAGGAATTGAGAAGGGTAAGACAGTTAAGTCTCCAGCGTATCATACAGCATTTAACAGCGCAAGAGAGCTTGTTGCATTAATCGAAGAGATTGCTGATTTAACAGGAATGCCAGTCGGAATTAAGTCTGCAGTTGGTAAGACTGAATTCTGGGAAGAGTTAGCATCAATTAGGAAAAGAACAGGAAAAGGTCCAGACTTTATCACAATAGACGGTGGTGAAGGGGGAACTGGAGCTGCGCCTGCAGCTTTTGCCGATAACATGTCCTTGCCACTTAAGGATGCGTTCTCAAAAGTATACAAGATATACAAAGACAAAGACCTTGAGAGTTCAGTGACTTGGATTGCATCTGGAAAGTTGGGGCATCCAACAAGAGCTGCTGTCGCATTTGCCATGGGAGCTGATCTTATTAACATTGCAAGAGAAGTAATGATGTCAGCAGGATGTATTCAAGCTAAAGTGTGTCATACTGGAAGATGTCCAGCTGGAATTGCAACTCATAATTGGTGGCTTGAGAAGGGTGTGAATGTTGAAGATAAATCAGAGAGAGTTGGACGATTTATTAAGACTCTTAGGAAAGATATTATGGAGGTGACACATGCCTGTGGGTATGAGCATCCATGCCAGATAAAAATGGAAGACATTGTGTTTAACACCAGTGACACCTCAATGAGAAAGACAATGAAGGAATTATATGGCTATGAGAAAACTGTTCCTAAGTTTAATATGGTTGAAAAATACAGTGATTATCTCATGACAAATGGGCACGATTATTTTAAGAAAAAATGAGCAAAGATAATTTAGAAATAGAAAGAAAGTTTCTCCTTAAGGATGTTCCAAACATCCCAGAGGATGAGGTTAAAGTGTTAATTATACACCAGGTGTATATCAAAGAGGATGGTGTGGTTAAGCGATATAGAATGACTGCTGATGGTGGAAATAGAATTTATCACGAATGTATCAAGACTCAGCTTGGTCCAGGTAAGTTTATCGAGGATGAGAGAGAGGTTTCAGATGAATTGTTCAGAGATAAGCTAGATCAAGATCACAGGTATATTAAAAAGACTAGGCATGTTTATAACAGCAATGGCCTTAGGTGGGAGATCGACAAATACCAAGAGATCAGCCTTGTTGTCATGGAAGTTGAATTTGAATCAGAGGATGATTTTAATAATTTTAATGATAGCAAGATTCCTGAGATTATAAAGGGTTCTGTTATTATCGAGTTAACTGGAAAAAAGGAATTTAGTAATTATAATTTATCTATAGAACAAAAATAAGATATGAATAAAGAGTTGGGTACATATTTGTTTATTATTGATCAGGAAGGTGTTTCTGATAGCTATGTTGCTGTTAAGCAAGCATATATAAACAAGTATATTGCGGAGAAAACCGAAAGGGTCGGGAAATACGGAATTATTTTTACAACAAGCCTATCTAATAATGAAATAAGAGAAGGCTTAAGTATGAAAGATGGAGAGAGGTATCTTCTTATTGAACTTACTGGAAGTATAACCACTGATGCTATAAGTGGATTCTTCCCAGATACAGATATTGATGAATTACGTTGTCTAAATTTAGAAAATCTTAAAGATAGTGCTGATTGGCTTCAAATGGAACTTGAAAAGGCGGTTGCATCTCAAAACTTTGAAAGGGCTGCTGAGATTAGAGATAAAATAAAAGCAAAAGATGATTAGCGCCATTCAAATATTTTCCTTATTTTTGCTCACGGAGAGCAAACTGACAAGAGTCTCCAGATGGAGGCTCTTTTTTAATTTAAGAGACATGTATAAGGAAGATTCAATAGTAGTTAACCTCATAGGAGGGCCAGGAGTTGGAAAGTCAATATTGACTTCAGAAATATTTTCAGAACTTAAGCGCAGATTCGTTTCTGCTGAAATATCACCAGAGTATATTAAGAAAAAGCTTAGAGAAAGATCGCTTAAAGCGGTTCAGAGTCAGATATATATTTTTGGTAAGCAACAGTATCAACTCTTTACCATGAAAGATGAAGTTGACGTGATTGTGACTGACTCTCCATTCATATTTTGCAGTATCTATGATCAGACAAAGAATGAACAACTCAAAGACCTTATATTAGAAGAATTTAGTAAGTATGATAACATGAACTACCTTATTCTAAGGGATGATAAAGTCCCTTATGAGCAGGAGGGTAGATACCAAGATTCTGAAGGAGCTAAAGAAGTCGATAAGACAATTACAGACTTCCTTGTAGAAAATAATATTGAGTACAAGACGGTTAACGGTATCGGACAAGAAGCGAAAGACTTGATCATTAACGATATAATGGAAAAATTAGATGGAAAAGAAAAAGGAAAAAAAGATTAGCAAGTCACTTTCATACTGGCTCAGGCATAACCCAGATGATATTGGAATTGAGCTTGAGAAAAATGGTTGGACAGATGTTGATGTATTGATGGAGAAGGCTCAGGATAAAGTTGAGTTTGATATTGATGAGCTTAAGTATGTTGTTGAAAATAACAATAAGCAAAGGTTCTCGTTTAATGATGACTTTACTAAGATCAGAGCTAATCAAGGACACTCCGTAAAGATCGAACTTGACTTCCCAGAGGTTAAACCTCCACAAATACTTTATCACGGAGCTCCCAAGCAAGTGGTTAATACAATAATTAAAGAAGGCTTAAAAAGAATGAATAGGCATCATGTTCATCTTAGTCCAGACGAAGAGACTGCTGCAATGGTAGGTTCAAGAAGAGGAGATTACGTGATATTTGAAGTAGAAGCCATGAGACTTAGAGCTGATGGACATAAGATATACCTTTCAGATAATAGAGTGTATCTAGTTGATGAGGTTCCTCCAAAATATATAAAATTGAAAGAGTAATGAGAATAATCGAGACAAATATGTTCACTCTGATTATGGAGAAGATTAAAGATTGGAGAGGTTACACAGTTTTTGAGATATTGCCAGATGATCATGATTGTAATATATTTCATTATGAAACAAAGGAAGAGTTTGATAATGACTTCAGAATAGAAAAAAGCAAATATATTCCTTATGAACCAAAGATAGTCCCTCAAAATATAATAGAAGGAGGAAGACAGCATATTACCTGTATGCTACAAGGAGAAGAGAGGTATCTTCATATTGCAGAAAGCTATCTTGCAATAGATGGAGAGTATTTTAGAAATAGATGATTACATTAAAGGATATATCGAATTTAGGCAGGGAGGATAAGTTTAAGATATACTTGCACTACTTAATAGTATCGTTATCATTAAAGCACAGAGCTCATTTTAGAGACGTGCTTCATGACCCAGAGGATTATGGTTGGGGACCTTATGATAAAAAGGTTGGAAACCTAGAAATTAGGTATCTATGGAAAAATGATAAATATTATGAATTTGAGGAAATGCCTAATGAAAAACTTCATGATTGGTATTTAAAATTTAGAAACGAAATAGATATAACATGGGAAGAAAAATGAAGAGAGACATAGCCCTAGTAATTGACTTAGAGGCTACTTGTTGGAAAGGCAGGCCTCCAAAGGGCATGCACAACGAAATTATAGAGATAGGAATATCTGGTGTTAATTTCAAAACAAAAGAAGTTGTTCTTAAGGACACAATCATTGTTAAGCCAGAGCATTCAGAGATCAGCGATTTCTGTACAGAGCTTACAACATTAACTCAAGAGTTTATTGATGAGCATGGAGTTTCTTTTGCAGAAGCTTGCGAAATACTTGAGAAGAAGTATAAGTCAAGAGATAGAATCTGGTTCAGCTGGGGAATGTACGATAAGAATCAGTTTGAGAGAGATTGCAAACTGAAGGGCGTAAGAAACCCATTCCACAGAACCCATTTTAATATAAAGCCAATGTTCAGCTTTACTTATGGAATAGGAACTGATCTTGGTGTTTCTCAGGCACTAAAACATATGAAAATGAGTTTTGAAGGGACTGCTCACAGAGGTGGCGATGATGCTTATAATGTTGCTAGGATAATCAACAAGATGTATACCCCATTCCTGGATGACCCTAATCACAAAAAGGAGGATGGTCTTAAGAAAGATCACGAGAAGCTTGTTGATCATTTAAGAAGTCACTACACTGAAGAGGAGATAGATGAAAATGTAGAGAGGCTTATAAAGAAGACTACTCCAGCGAATCCAAATAAATCTGGAAGATAAAGAAACATTTTTTTTGATTGAACGTATAACCAATTGTTATGGATGAACACTCAAAAGAATACTTACTAGATCAGGCCATGATTTCAGTTGCTTCATTTGCCGCAGCAGGAAGAATGGCTAAAGCTGCTCTTGATAAGGGTGGGGCTGCTCACAATGGTATGAGCTCAGAGGATGTTCTTAAGTATCTTATTGAGTTTATGGAAGAAGAGTCTGAGAAGATGTTTAAGAACTATGATGAGACTACTGATTTAAAAAAAAAAGTAAGTAGATCAACAACATACATAGACCTTATACCAGAAGCTCCATTTAATCCAGAGGATAAGAAAAGTACAATAGATATTTTAAGAGATCAGAATAAGGATGATTTGTTTCACCTTGTATATGTTGTTGATGAGAAAGGAAATCCTAAGTTCATAACAATTAATGAGTTTGATAAAAATTATTATCACTATTGGGAGTGTTTGATGAAGCATCAGAAAGCAAGTCCAGAAGATATAGAAAAATTTAAGGAGGGTAAGAGCGATTATCTCTTACACGGAAAATAACAATAGATTATGAGCATAGCACAACTTAAAAGTAATAACAAGGACCTTTCTTTTATTATCAGTAAGAACCCAGAAACTGGTCTTATTGCTAAGAGTATGAGACAGGGCACTATTTTTGGCTACTACACAAATGGTAACCAGAAGGAATATAACCTATTCTTTAAGGATGGTAGTGATGAAGTATCATTCCCTTCCTATGATGGGGAAAACTTTGAGTATCTCAATACATCAAGGTATAGTTCTGCATCATTCGTTGTGAGTGCAATTGATGATATGCTAAGAAGTGCTTTTAAGTCTAATGAGTATAAGAGTTCGGAAGGAGAGAAAAAAGACACTGGAGGCGAAGAAAGCGAATTCTTCATAAACATGATATATGTTTGGAATGAAAGGTATATTGAAGCATTCAATGATTACTTTCCAGACTACAATGTAAGCTATGAGAACATAATCGGAAAGAACTATAGAGTTACCATTAAGACAAAGAAGTCAATTCACGAGCTGTTAAATTTTGCAAGTTTATTTGCAATATTTCAGGTCATTGTGAATAGAGAACCATTTGACGTAAATGAGCAGAACGCAGCTAAGTATGTGAAGTGCATGAATATTATTGATTCTCCATACTTTGTAAGATACCTATTCAAGAAGAGGTTTTTGATCAATTTCAAGACGTTTAAATCTGTTAGGGATGAGCTTTCTAAGAACTCTCAGACTAATATGGAGATCAAGTATGGTGATACATGGCAGGCTCGCCAGATGGAGATTGAGAATCGACTTGACTTCAGGAACAATATTCTTGATGTTGGATGTGGAGAGGGGAAGTATATCACCAGATTCAATAGATACATGAAGGGTCTTGAGTATTATGCTGTTGACATTAATGATGAGATAAGAGAGAAGGCTGAAAGGCGTGTTAAGAGAAAGGGTATGAAGAACGTTGAGTTCTTTAAGTCAACACTTGATTTCTGGAAATCTGAAAAGTCTAAGGAGAAGGTTGATGTGATCTGTACTGAAGTTATAGAGCATATGAAGCCAGAGGAAGCAGAGGCTCTTTTGTCTGACATCCTAAGTTGCAATGTTAACACATTAATTGTAACTACTCCAGACGTAAGGTTCAATGACAATTACTTCATGGAAGGGATGCGTCATGAAGACCACGATTTCGAGTGGGATGACAAGGAATTTAAGGACTTTATGAATAAATGCCTTGAGCCGATAAAGGAAAAAGTAGAATCAGTTGAATGGTTCGGAATTGGTGACATCGTTGAAGGTGTTTCACCAAGTCAGGGAATTATTGTCAAGTTTAAGTAACAATTACAAAGAATTAACGTATAAATAGATATGCAACAAGAGACACTAACAAAAAAACAGACCCCCAGGGAAGAAAAGGTCGTGAACATTGATTTAAGAATGCACACGATTATCATTCTTGTTGGACCTAGTGGATGTGGTAAGACTTACTTTACAGAAAATAAGTTAATCCCATCACTTAAGTCTCAGGGTGATGTAACTATTCATCGAGTTGGTTCTGATGACATCAGAAGGGAACTTCTTGGTGATGATACTTTATCTAAGAGTGATCTTAGAATGATGCACGCCAGCGTTCCAGCTTTTGATGTACTTAAATCTAAGGTTGATGCACTTACATCTTATCCTGTAAATTCTCACTTTGTAATTGTTGACTCTACTGCTCTTAAAAAAGACTTTAGAGATGAGATCAAAGAGATCGCATATAAAAATAACTACAATACAGCTGTAATAAATTTCGACTATAAAAATCGTGGAGATTACGAGAAGTTTATTAATGATGAAAGTGAGGAAAATAAGAGAACTACACATCGCCAGGTTGAGTACATGAGAAAGAACGTAATGTCCGAGCTTACTAAAAAGCACTTTCGTGACATTTATAAGATCAAGTCTCATGACCTATCAAAAGTAGATGTAAGCATTATAAATTACGACAGACATCTTGAGTGCAAACTTCCAAAAGGAGAGTACACTATCATTGGCGATATTCATGGATGCTACGATGAGTTCATTCGTTTGATTGAAAAGAATGGATTTACTATCGAGAATGGAAAGATTACTGGGCATGATCGTTGTGAAAAGATCGTTCTTGTAGGAGACCTTGTTGATAAAGGATACGATGTTCGTGGAGTTGTTGAATTTGTTTACAACAATATGGAGTGGTTCCTTATGGTTAAAGGTAATCATGAGAACTTTGTATACAAGTATCTTCACTTCCTTGAGGAAGAGGATGATAGAGAAGCTGCTAGAAAAAGTGGCGAACCTTACCAGACTAAATCTGGAATTAAGACTAAGGACCTTCCTCCCCAGGAGATAATTGATACATACTTTGATAGTATTGAACTATTCAGGAAGGATGATAAACTTAAGCAAAAGTTCTACACTATTGTCGATTCAATGAAGCCTTACCTTGAGGGTGAGCACTTTATTGTGACTCATGCACCATGTGATCAGAAGTATCTTGGAAAGCTTGGAAAGAATTCTGAGAGAAATCAAATGACTGTAGTTTATCCTAAGAGTGCTGAGTTTGATATAAAAGCAGATTACTTGTATGCTAAATATAAGTTCTTCTCTTACTTTAGAAAGCAATCATCTCGTTCATACCCAACTCATGTGTTTGGACACGTTTCAACTGATCGACTTGGAATAAAGTCTAACAAGATAAATGTTGACACTGGATGTGTTAGTGGAGGCAAGCTCACTTCAGTTGTTGTCAATGTATGGGGCCGACCTTTTATTAAGGAGGTTTCAGCTGAGTACAATGATAAAGTAGAAAACAAAGAGCTTCACGACTTCTTCTATGTTCCACCTCCAAAAGTTAACCTTGATGATCTTGAAGGTAAAGAGCGTGGCAGAATTTATTATGCTTCTGAGGCTGGAGTTAACTTTATTTCTGGAACAGTATGTCCAGCAGATAAGATTATGTCTAAGGATGAGAACAAGGATATTGTTATTGAAGATAGTGAACTTGAATCACTTGATCAGGCGATAAACTACTTTAGAAGAGCTGGGGTTGATAAACTTGTTGCTCAACCTAAGTACATGGGTTCAAGGGCTAATGTGTATTTGTTTGCAGACCCAGAGAAGAACTTCACAACTTCAAGAGGAGGTTTTGTGATCAAGCCAGATAAGATTGATCTTACTGATGTTTACAAGCCATTGTATGATGTTCCATTTATTAAGGAAGCGTTTGAAAAGAATAATACAGAGTTATTGATTCTTGATGCTGAACTTGTTCCATGGTCAGTTCTTGGTAAGGGCCTTATTGAGAAAACATTTGTCACTGTAGATAAAGCTCTTAATAGTGAAGTTGACTTTCTTAAGAAGACTGGCTTCGAAAAAGAGTTTAATAAAATCTTTAAGGGCTCTTATGCTGATGATGATTATGAGAATGTCCAGCACAAGACTTCTAAGAAGAAGCTTGAAAATATGTTTGGCTCTAGTAAGGCTAATACATACAGAAGCATTAGAGATTATGAGAGAGAGTTCCCTAGTCTTGATGCTCTAGGTGATCTTGCTAAGGTATATTCTCGTCAGGTTGAGCTTTATGGCTCAGATGGAGAGCCAAGCTTCAAGCCATTTTCTATCTTGAAGCAAGTGTTCAAGGATGGAACTGAAAAGCTTTTCTTTAACTCTACAAATGAAGAGGTTTATGAAGCAGTAAATGATGATGACTTTATTGTGATCGACATCACTTCTGAAGATGATATTGATAAGCTTAAGAAGTTCTATGAGAATACTACTGTAGTAGAAGAGATGGAAGGTATTATGCTTAAGCCACATAAGGTTTATATTGAAGGTGTTGCGCCAGCTGTTAAAGTGCGTAATCCTAGATACCTCACAATTGTCTATGGACCAGATTATCAGATGCCACGTAAGCTAACCAAGCTTATTGATCGAAAGAGAACGTTCAAGAAGATGGAAATATCTGTTAAGGAATGGGAGATTGGCAAGAGGCTTCTTGAAATCCCATTCAATAAGATTGATAAAGAAAACAAGAGCTATGTACAGGCTTATGCTGAAATGATATTGGAAGAAAACAAGGAACAAGAACTTGACCCACGTTTATAAGATGAAGAAAGATTATTACGACATATTAGGAATTAACAGAGGAGCTTCTGAGAGTGAAATTAAGAAAGCTTTTAGAAAGCTTGCTGTAAAGTATCACCCAGACAAGAATCCAGATGACCCTGAAGCAGAAAATAAGTTTAAGGAGATCAATGAGGCTTATGATGTTCTCGGTGATAAAGAGAAAAAACCTCTATATGACAAGTATGGTCACGATTATGAAAGAGTTCAGCACGCTCATGGGTTTACTGGAGGTGTTAGTGTTGAAGACATGATCAATGACCTTATGGGTCGTAGTGGAGGAGGTCGCCAAAGAGACCCTAATCAAGGAAAAGATGTCAAGATACTCATACCACTTACTCTAGAAGAGATGTATAATGGTTGTGAGAAAAATATCAAGTTTAAGGTAAACAAAACTTGCAATAGCTGTAAAGGTAACGGAGCTAAGAATGGAAGCGCATTTCATACATGTACTGCATGTGGAGGAGCTGGTCATAGAATGGTTGTTACTAGCAGAGGAGGATTCCATATGCAACAAGCAGTGAGGTGTAGTGCTTGTAGTGGAAAAGGTATTGTAATTGACGAGGATTGTCCAGATTGTAATTCTGGAATGGTCCTAGAAGAGGAGCTTGCTCACATAACATTCCCTAGAGGAGTTGAGGGAGGTCAGCGTGTATCGGTGGAGTTTAAGGGTCATTACCCAAAAGCTCCAGGTTCACAAAGAGGTCATGCTCATTTTGTTATTGATGCAAAGCCGCATAATCTGTTTACAAGACATGGAATTGATCTTGAGTTTGTTCAAAAAGTCAGTTATGAAGACCTTGTTCTTGGGGCAGAATTTGAAATACCCACAATACATGGCAAAAAGACTAGGATAAAAGTACTCCCAGGTTCACAAAATGGAAAGATTTATAGAATTAAGGGCCATGGTATGCCTATGTTAAATCTGCCAGATAAATTCTCTCCTTCTGCAGCTCCAGAGGGAGCCTTTGGAAACTTTATAGTTAGAATAGAGGTTGAAATACCAGAATCTACCAACAAAGAGGAAAGAGAGATTTTAGAGAAATTAAGAGATTTGAGAAACAAAAACTTGCAAAAGGAAAAATAAGTAACTAAATTCGCAATATAAAAAAGAAGTAACATGAAAAAGAAAATCGCACTTTTGATAATTGATGCTCAGAATGATTTTTGTAACCCAAAGGGTTCATTATACGTTCCAGGAGCAGATGAAGACAATGATAGATTGTCTCAATGGATTTTAAATAACAAGACAGGAATTGATCACATCAGTTGTACTCTTGATTCTCACCACACAATTGACATCGCTCATCCAGCAGGGTGGAGAGATAAAGATGGCAACCAGCCAGCTCCGTTCTCTGTAATTTCTGCAGATGATGTAAGAAATGGAAATTGGACTCCAGTGAAGATCACTGTCCAAAAGGCCATTGATTATCTTCAGACGCTTGAAGATGAAGGTGAATACGTTCACGTAATTTGGCCAGAGCACTGTGTAATTTCAACATGGGGTAACCTATTGGATGAAAAGATTGATCAGGCTATCAGAACATGGTCAAGAGATAGACGTAAGTATATCCACTACGTTCCTAAGGGTGAGCACCCAGAGACTGAGCACTTTGGTGCATTTAGAGCTCAGGTTCCACTTGAGGGATACCCATCAACACAGTTCAACTTCAACCTTCAAAGAACGCTTGAGAAGTATGACGTAGTTTACCTTACAGGTCAGGCTAAGTCTCACTGTGTAGCTAATACACTTAAGCAGCTAGTTCGTGAGGTTCCAAACCTTGCTAAGAAGCTGGTAGTACTTGAAGATACTATGTCAGACGTTCCAGGTGGTCCAAACGGACCAGGTACAACTCCTACTTTTGGAGAGTTGGCTCAGCCTATCTACGATGAGGCTAAAAATCTTGGAGTAAGATTTTCAACTACTTCAGCTGAGAACTTAGCTTCACGTTCTGGAGCAGCAGCTACAGTATAAGAAATAACTCGACCAGGAGGCGTGTGCCTCTTGGTTTTTTAATAATCATAAATAAGGACATCATGGAAACTAAAAGTAAAAGTGATAATGAATTAAATGTCGGCTACAACTTTGGGAACTTTAACCCAGATGACGTAGAGGTTGAAGATACAATCAATGCCGTATTTGCTATTGACGTATCAGGGTCTGTTGGCTCATACGTTGATGAACTAAATAAAGGAATGAATGAGTTCGTTCAAAGAATGCAAGGGTCTCACGTTGCTGAGAAGCTATTTGTTTCAATCGTAGAGTTTGAATCAAATGTAAGCGTTAGAACTGGGTTCCAACCAATTAATCAGTTGGCACCAATCGACTTTACAAACTCAATTGGAGGAATGACAGCTTTGTTCGAAGGAACTAAGGTTGCTCTTAAGAATGCTCTTGACTATAGAGAAGGTCTTGAGGATGCAGGAGTAAACTGTAAGACTCTATTGTTTGTTATCACTGATGGTGATAACAACCGTCCAGGAGAAGCTTCTGATGTTAAGGACATCATTACTGATCTTCTTTCTGAAGAGAGAAACTTTGCTTCTTTCGAAGCAATTCTATTCGGAATTGGAGAAGGTCAAGGAATGGATAGCTACTTTACTCAGGCTGCTGAGGACATGGGAATCAAGCATGTTGCTAGAATCTCTGACTCTGCAGATGACATTAAGAAGATGATTAATTTCATTTCAAGCTCTGTATCTTCAGCAAGTGCTGGAGGTAGTGCAATTTCTACTCCTAACTTCTAAGAGTAGTTAAAGATACATAAGAAGGTAAAAGGGGGACCTTCTTGGTTCCCCTTTTTTATCATGAAAAGCAGAAGAGAAATATTAAAAAGAATTGTGGAGCTCAAGCCAGAACTTGAAGCTGCAGAGGAATCTTATTTCTCAGCTGTTAAGGACAAACAAACAGGAAAGGAGATTTCTCAGATCGAATTTCTAAAAATAGAATCTGAATATGAAATTATCAGGAAAGAAGTCGAAACCCTCCAGTGGGCAATCAGCATCGACACTGAATCCAAAGAAGAGAGAGTTAATAATTCACTCAGTAATCAGGAAGGGTGAAGACCATCCAGTATTTTGCGAAGACTTTACAACACAAGTAGATCACGGTAGATTTTTTCTTGGTGTTGTGTTTGATGGCTGTAGTGGTGGTAGAGAATCTCACTTTGCCTCTTCTCTTTATGGAAAGATATTCAGACAAGTAACAGAGGACGGTGCTATCTATGGAAACACCATAGAAGAGAAAGCTAAGGACCTCATGAAAAAATTCGTAGACAAGCTTATAGATGCTAAAACTACCTTAAGACTTACTTCTGGTGATCTGCTTGCTACATTTATGCTACTTATGTACGACAAGGTACATGGAGAAGCTCTGGTAATCAATGTTGGCGATGGGTTGATATATTGTGATCAGGAATTGCTGATTCTGGAAAATGAAAAGTTTAAAAGCGACTATCCAGATAAATACAAAGACATGCCAGATTACATAGCATATGAAATTGATGATATGCTATTAGATAAGTCTTATTTCGACATGTGGTATGCTAAATATGTTGGAAAGTATAAGTTTGAAGACCCAAAGAACATTGTAATATCAAGTGATGGAGTTCTTACTTTTAACAAACCGCTAGAAGGAGATATTGACATCATTGAATATCTGTTTGAAGATGAAAGGTTCATCAATAACAAGATCATGCTATCAAAGAAGTTAAACATACTTAGGAAGACTCATAAGACAGCTGCTAAGGATGATGTGAGCATGATTAGACTAATTATCAAGGAAGAAGAAGATGATAACAGCAGTAGCAAATAAGAACAGAATTAAGATTGACCCAGCTAAGGAGATCAATCAGGGTGGAGAAGGAACTGTATATGAAGTAGACTCTAATACGGTTGCCAAGATTTATCACGATGGGATTACTCCTATTAGTCAGAGAAAGTTTGATTTCCTAAAGAGGTTGGACCCTAATTATTTTGTAGCTCCGCTAGAGCTGATTCATGATGATAAGGGATTGGTTATAGGTTATACAATGAAGTATATTGACCAAACTTTCTTCCCACTTTCAAATCTTTACAATAAAAAGTTCTGCAAGAACAATGGAATTACCAAGAAAGTAAAGATGAGGGTGATTGAGAAACTGATTGCTGCTGTAAAGTATGCTCACAAAGAAAATGTTGTAATCGGTGATCTTAACCCATTTAATATCCTCGTTAATGACAGAGGTGTTATTAAGCTTATTGATACAGACTCCTATCAAACTCCAGGATTCCCTCACTCTCACATACTTCTTGAAGAGGTAAGGGATTACCTATATCAAGGAAGAGTTAGTGAAGAGAGTGACTTTTTCGCACTATCAATCCTTGCATTCAATATGCTTGCGTTCTTGCATCCATTTAAGGGGATGCATAAGCAATACAAGAAGATAGGTGATAGAATGATTCATAAGTTACCAGTCTTTATAAACGACCCTCAGATAAAGATTCCTAAGTGCTATGAGCCAATACAAGATAAAAACTTCATGAGTCAATTCAAGAAGCTATACATTAATGGTGAAAGATTTTTGCTATCACTTACTGGAGTAGACGATTCTATCATTGCCACAAGTCCTCTTAAGAAGCCTAGCATGGTTAAGAAGTATGAGCAAGATGACCTAATCATTACAATGATCAGTCAGGGTGATGAGATTGTTAATGTGATGTTCTTGAGTGAGCAAGGAATAGTTGAGACAGATGGTGACTATCTCATTTACAATGCTAAGAATAAGGGATACTTGAACCTTAAGAGTAGAATCGACAAGAAAGATTGGGATGATGCATTTATAGGGAGAGAAAATGTTTTACTTAGAAAGGGTAGCTATCTTTATAAGCATGATAAAGGAAAAGAAACAAAAATATCTAATTTCCTGTTCCCAGATAATTGTCAAGTACACCAGCTAGATAATATTCTTATTGTAATAGATGAGGATGTTATGTACAAAGTTTATCTTGATGTGATCACATCTGATAGCATTCAAACAGAGAGAACTGGTGTATTCGGGAAGGCTTTCACAACTCATAGCGGACTTATTCACAACTCTGGAGGTAAGCAAAACTTGCTATATAATTCTGGAAGAAGCGTATCTATAGTTCCGTCTTTAGCAGGTTCAATACTCGCACTTCAACAGTTTAAGAATGTAGGTATAGTTCAGCTTGAAGAGAAAAAGAAAGTAAGATACAAGATGTTCAAAATTGATGGGCTTAAAATGAAGATTTCTCAAAGGGATTTTGATATGATCAGCAATTTTACATTTATTCCAAACATGAGTGCTTCTGGGAAAGAAGAAAGAGAAGGTACAATATTCATGCCTGTTGACGATAGGATAGAGTTGTACAGAACTAATGACTTTGAGAAAGTAGGAGAAATGGGATGTAGCATTATTTCATCTCAAACCGTATTAAATAAGTCTAACGCAGGCATTATTGCCTGGGAAGGTAATACAGTTGCTCTATTAAATAAAAAATAGTGAACTGGAAGAGATTTGGATTGTATGCCCTTAGATGGCAGCTTGGAGGTATTATAATAGCACCTATTCTTTGGGTATTATTAGAATATCTTAAAATAGAGTACGTTCTATCAACGATATTAATGCAACTTATAGGGGCTGTAATATTTTATCCAATTGATATGTGGATAGCTAGTAAAAAGAAAAAGGATGAGTGATTTGAAGTGTCCATATTGCGAAGGAAGAGCAATCTTTCACAGTAGTAGTTCGATCATATACAATGGTCAGGACTATGGCCCAGTATATACTTGTGAAGGCTATCCATTGTGCGATGCTTATGTTGGATGCCATCCAGGGACAAGTAGGCCACTAGGTAGACTTGCAAACAAGGA
>Ga0102945_1000221_pt1 | contig 18121 bp, 13 predicted proteins | sample SalPonred_H2O_MG_FD_78207 | JGI IMG/M metagenome (GOLD analysis project Ga0102945, IMG submission 78207) | Salt pond water microbial communities from South San Francisco under conditions of wetland restoration - Salt Pond MetaG R2_restored_H2O_MG ...
AACTGGCTCGCGCCAACGCCGAGGATCCTGCTCAATTGGCCCAGATGACCCCCGATGAGATCCGGCAGGCCCCGGCCGAGTTCGCCCAAGCCGAGGCACTATGGCAGCAGCAGCGTGCCGCCTATCCAGACGTCGATTTCTCGACAGCGCGCGCGTACCCGGATCGCATCGAGCAGAACGCGCTGAAATTCTCCAGCCGCTTCAACACCCGAGAGCAGGTGCTCGATAATTTCCGGCTCGGCGCCGCTGCGAATGAGTTCTTGTTCTCCCGACCGGTGGAGTCTGCCCAGCGCCTTGCGCGGAGTCTGGCGATTACAGTCCCCGAGGCTTTCCGCCCGGCTTCGGAATACACGCAGAACTATCTTGTCGAGGACCTGCCTTGGCGGGGGGTCTGGGACTGGCTGTTCTCGAGTTGGCGTAACGTCTTGTTGATCGCCGGGGCAGCCGCCGTCATCATGTGGGCACACGGATGGCAGGGCACTAGGCGTCTCCTGGTGAAGTACGGCTGGTTCGCAGTGTTCTACGGGCTTTTGGCCCTGCCCATCTTGTTTTCGAACCGGTTCCGCCCCGGGGAGGAGGACATCGGGCCCATGTGGACGGACGCGATCCGGCAGAAGGTCTTCCTGGAGATCCCCTTATGGGCACTTGGGGGATACGCCCTGTGGCTGATCCTCTCCCGCCGCGGGCGCCTGTCCTGGCCCGAAGCCGGAGAACGGACTCCGGAAGCGGAAAGCCCCTCAGAACGTCTCCCAGCATGAAAATGAGAGCCGAAAACGATTCTCTGGCGGACTACCTCACTCAGGAACTTTCGCCAGCCCAGAGAAGCCATATCGGCCTGATTTCCTTCAATCAGTGGCCCTTCGCTTTGGGAGCAGTATGTGAGACCGCCTTGGCGGCCCGCGATATCGGCTCGGATGTCACGGTGGCACTGTGGTCCGGCAAGACGCCGCTATACGACACCGGCTGGAGATCCCACAGGACCCTGGCGCGCCTCCTGGGGTCCCGTACAAGGGACCACAATGCCCAGCGGGCTCTCCTCGCGGCGGGGCTCCCGAAAGAAGCCTTCTCAGGACCGCCCCTGCGACGGTGGCGACCGCAGGAACCGTTGCCGACCCCCACCAACACTCGCCGCGACACTATCCGGGCTCTCACGTATCGAGGATCGGGAATGGGTCGCTCGATCTTGCAGGTCCATCCCGATGCAAACACCCCGATTAGGGACGACTACGAATGGCCGGCGCGATACCTCAACGAGGCGATGCGTTCGTATGCCTGGGCATACGACCAGGCATACGAACTAATCCAGCAGCGCCAGCTCACCACGGTGGTCGTCTACAACGGTCGGTTCACGCACGATCGCGCGGTCGCAGCAGCTGCCGACGCACTCGGCGCCAAGACGCTCTATTACGACACCGGGGGCTATCAGACAGATTTCGATCTCACCACCGCGGACACGCACGACTGGCAGCACCTGCAGCAGAGGATGTTGAAGATGTCCGACGAGTGGGGGCACGACGGCGACGAACTCGGGTCCAAGTGGTTCACCGACCGACGAGAACACACGGATCGGAACAACGCCATTTTCACCTCCGAGCAAGAGATCGGTAATCTGCCCGACCTCCCGGAGAGCGGAACTCTCGTCGTCTTCTTCAGCTCTTCGGGGGACGAGATCGCTGAGTTGGAAATCGACTGGGACTCCTATTTTCAGTCCCAGGAGAATGCCCTTCGGTCACTCGCGCAGATATGCCGGCAGCGCACGGACACCACACTCGTCGTTCGAACGCACCCACATATGCGGCTCAAGCCGACAGATGACCTCAAGCGATGGACAGAATCGGTCGAGGGAATCACTCCGGACATGCACTTCGGTCCCGAATCCAGCATCGATTCCTACGGGTTGATGCAAAGGGCCGATGTTGTCTTCACCTACGGCTCCACGTCGGGTATCGAAGCAGCCTTTCTTGGCCGACCGTCAGTTGTGATGGGACCTTCCGCTTACGACACCCTCGGTTGCGTTCGACGCATCACAAACTTCGATGAAATCAACGAGTGCATCGATACTCCGCCGCCCACAGCCCCGGAGCGCGCGATCCCGTTCGGATTGATGATGCAGCGACGTGGCTTCACCTACGGCCATGGCCATAAAGATGCAGACGAAACGCCCGTCATCGCGGGTATTCGTCTAGACGAAGCCAACGAACTCGTGCGCAAGGTCAGCTCTTACCTGAAGCAACGGCAGTTGGACCGTCTACGCGACTGAGTTCAGCGCGAAGCTAACTATCGAATGCCCGATGCCAGCGCTGCAAGATATTCGGCATAGCTCGATAGCGCTCTTCTGCCAACGGACTCGGAGTGAAATCCGGATAGTCCACCGGGGCCCCGAACAGGGATGTCGCGAACTCGACCTGCAGCACGCACCGATCGCCAGCCTGCGGCGGCAGACCCTTGTGCAGTCCTACGGTGTCGACAGCCATCATCGTGCCCGCGGGACCCGCCAGTGAGATCACCCGATCCCATAGGCCCGCTTCGCGCACCGCATCGTCTGTTTGCCGTCCGTCTGCACGTAGCGACCGAGGAATCTGCTTGTGCGTTCCTTGCACAACGGTGTGCGGTCCGTTGCTGGGGCCAACATCGGTCAAGTAGACGAAGAACTTCAGGAACGAAAGTCGATCGCGATCCTGGTGGAACATCCAAGCGTTCAGTGCAGCGTCCGCCGAGCCTTGAGTGGTGGTCCACCACAGAGCAGTTTGGTCTTGGATCACGGGTTGGCCTAAGTACCTCGCAGCGATCAACGCCAGCGCCGGATCGCTGGTGTAGTCCTGCATGTCCGGACTCACCATGGTGTTGTCTTCATCGATGTCGTATCGACCGACTTCGGGGGCAGAGCGCGGGTAAGGACCGGAAGGGCGGTCCAACCCTCGAGGCATGGAAGGAACCTCTAGGGCGCTCTCACGCATTCGGGCGATCATGTCCTCGGGGAGACGGTTCTTGAATACGTAGGCACCGTTGGCTTGCAGGCCGGCAACGCATTGATCGATCTCATCGAAGGCCACGAATGTGCTGCTCCGTGCCTGTTCGACTGTGGGGATTCCGCCTTGTGGCTTTCGCACTCCAAGCCGAGAAAGGCTCTTGCCTGCCCCGGGGCTGAGGTCCATGGCTGAGCGCATACGGAAAAACTCTTCGCCGTCCATACTGCGATCGGGACCGGCTTGCGCGTCGAATCTACGAACGGCGCTGATCGTCTGCGCGAAACGCACCGCGCGCAAGCCCGGCTCTACTAGCGAACTCTTGTATCCCATGTCGGACCTCCCATTGCATGCTAGCCAATGCACATCGGGGAAGAGGATTCGGCGACTCCGCGAAAATCCCTGTGCCAGGGCTCACAGCCCCAGAAGCGATGCCTGCCGATCGAAGTCAGGCACTTGCTGGCGGACCTCATCGAATGTTCCAGTCGCCACAACTCGACCGTGCTCCAGGTAGAGCAATCGGTCCGCCCGACGGACAGTTGCCAACCTGTGGGCAACTGTGACAGTTGTGACCTGTCCCTCGAGGTCATTCAGGGTGCTCACGATCGCTTGTTCGGTTTCAGCATCCAGTGCCGAGGTTGCCTCATCGAGTACGAGTAGCAACGGTCGTGTGTAAAGGGCTCGAGCGATCCCCAGCCGTTGCCGTTGACCTCCGGACAGTCGTACTCCTCGCTCACCGATCATCGTGTCGAGTCCGTCTCGTTGTTCACGCAAGAAGGATGCGATCCGGGCACGCTCGAGGGCTTCCCAGACGAGATCGTCATCGACGGCAGAGCTAGGTAGGCCCAGTGCCACGTTGTCCCGGACCGTGCCGAAAACCAGTGCCACCTGCTGAGGGACATACGAGATGGCTCCGGGCCACTGGGCGATCGCCTGGCGAGGAGGAACGCCGCTGATTCGGACCGAACCTGCTGCAGGTTCGAGTACTCCGAGAATCACGTCACTCAAGGTTGATTTCCCTGCACCGGTGCTTCCGACCAATGCCAGCGATTGTCCCGGTGCCACGCTGATGGAAACATCGCGAAGAGCGGATGTGGCTGCATCCAGATACGTGACAGTGACATTTGTGGCCTCTATGGAGGGAGTGAAGTCTGCATGGCCGGAACGGATCCGATCTTTGATTCCATCGAACTGCATCGTCCAATGATCAGATTCGCCAGGACTGTCGGCTGGTGAGTTGGGATCACCCTTGAGACGCAGAAAATCCGCGAGATAGTAGGTGGGTTGCGCGGTTACGGATGCATTGCGAATGTTGATGCCGGCGCCTTGGAGACGCAGGAGAGCGGGAACCACGCGCGATCCGGCTGCCAAGAAGAGTGCGACGGTTGCTGCTGCTGACCCGATATCTCTCGTGAGGAACTGCACTGCCGCGAGCAGGAGAACGGCCAAATAGAGAGTGGCTTCAAGGACGTACTTGGGTATTTCCATGAGATACGACTGATTGGCGGTAGCTACCGCGTACCTGCCGATCAGTTTCTGATAGCGGCTGACGTACAACTCGCGTCTATCAAGGACGGTTGTCTCTCGGTACGTCTCCAGTGCCTCGGATACCGCTGACAGAGTCTGGATGGACGAATCCGTCATGATGGCCGCGTTTCGTGCTCCCCAACGTGTCAAAACGCGGTGCATCGAAACGATGATGATGGCGAAGAGTGCAAGTGACATCAGTGTCAGCACCGGATCGAACACGAAGAGGGATACTCCGACGATCAGGAACAGGAAGATTTCTGCCGCGATGATCACAGCGGACCCCAAGACCGCCACTGTTGCTGCGCCAACCCCGCTACCGAGTGCGTAGATCGCTTCGGAGGTAGTCCACCTTTGCACGTCCAGTAGTGGACGCGATAGGAATGCACGCGCTAGTCGAGCCGAGACCTCCGCTTGGCGATTCGCGAGAAATCGAAAAATCCGTCGCGCCATGATGGCCGAAAGGGTCGTCTTCGCAATCAGCACACCAACCGCACTGACCGCGAACAGAACCACGAGTTGCGTTGCAGTCAGCCCACCCAAACCCACGCGGTCCAACAGCTCCTGAGCCGCGGGTGGAACCCGGCCTAAGCCGGTGCCGGAGACCGCCGCTGTCGCGAGTAATCCCACGAGTGCGATTCCCAAGAGATCGAGCAGACCGAGCGATACCTGGATCGCCGATGCCATCAGCAAGAGCCGCCTGCGGCCTGCCGGGAGTAGGTCCAGTGACTTGCGAATCGACGCGACTATGCCCGCTGACTCGAAGTCCTGAACACTCTTGCCCTGCCGACTCAACAATCCCTCGGGTGCATCGTCTGAGGGTTCTTGGCTCACTCCGCTAATCTAGCGAGGCAATGTTCCCTCAAGGGGTGTGACGGTAATCGTGGCTCCAGACATCTTCGTTGGTTTGGTCACCCATCCCAAGACCGTCTTCCCGCAAGCTCGCACCGCCAATGGGCTCGCTGCGCGGCTGGCAGGAACCCTCACGTCGTTGGGTCTTGTTGTTGCATCAACGATTGTTGATGACAATCCACTTGTCCCTGATCAAATAGTCGTGAGTCCGGAGGCAGTTCGAGCCTCGATTCGCGAAGAGATCGACGTTGAACGAAAGTGGCGCGAGTATCTGAACTCCGGCTCGATTTCGTTGTTGATGCGGCTCCAGTTCCGAATTCGGCAAATCGCAACTACACTCCGGCTTGCGCCGCCGTGGCGCCGATCCATCGATGCCAGTGACGCAGGAAGTCGACGGCTTATTCGTCTTGCCAATATTGAACTGGCCCACTTTCGAGTTCTCGACCAGGCTGTCAGATCGGAAGCTGCTTGGGCTCTCATACTGGAAGACGACGCGCAGGCCGAGGATGCCTCCAAACTTGGACATGAACTAGCGCAGTTCTTGAACTCAGTCACTGACGTAACCCCAGAGTTATCGATGATCAATCTGTCTGACTCCTTCAGCGTGGATCAGCTCGGTATTGAGCATCTACTCGCAGCAAGTGAAGCGACTTCCCCCTGGAGTATGCGCAGGGTTGACCGTCACATAACGAACACCGTCTGCGCCGTTCTCTACCGACGCGATCTACTGATCCACCTTGTCGAGGAATTGCAGTCGATTCCGTTGGAACCGGTAATTCCCATCGACTTCAAAGTGAACGAGGCGATCAGGCGAGCCGGCAGTGACTTACCGGGAGAGACCTGGATGTGTGACCTTCCACCGATCGCTCAGGGATCGGGTGTCCCCGCAGCTTCGGCAATCATCACGCGCTAGGCGGCATCGCGCCACCCCATGAAGATGGAGTAGGCCATCAGAAATGCGAACACGGGTTGGGTCAGACGTCCACGAAGAACCGGGCGAAAACCACGAATTAAGGGAATTGTTATCAACATATGTCGATAGATGGCAGAGCGACGATCTGGATGGTCCTTCACGAACCCCCGGTAACCACGTCCATATGAGCGCCACTTCGCCGTGTTCTCACGCTTCGTCGTTTCGACTCGCCGAAAAGCAAAAGCCGTACCGACTCCCTGCCGAAGTCCCATCAGTTCGAACGCGCGTGACAGATGAGTGTCCTCATCCAAAGACGTCAGATCTTCCTCGACTCGGAGTAAGTCCGACGTCCGGAACAACGCCGGTCGACCGACCATGGTGGTGTCGGCTTGGGGCTGCACACTCTCTTCGAAGTAGGCATCCCAGCGCCGGTCCCACCACGATCCCTCCGGCAGTGCGCGAAGTGAACTTTGAAGCGCCGAATAGTCGCCTTCCTCCAACTCACTTACCATGTCGGATATCCAGCTTGCGGGAAGTCGGTCGTCTGCATCCACAAATGCCGTGTAGTCGCACTTGGTCGATCGGTATCCCAGCTGACGAGAGGGGCCCAGTCCAAGTCGACCGGGCGTGAGCACCCTCGCGCCCGTGCCTTGAGCGATTTCTGCCGTTGCGTCGGAGGATCCCCCGTCGATGACGATTACTTCGTCGGGACCTGTCGCCCATACCGATTCCAGACACTGTTCGATGTTGTCTGCCTCATTGAGGGTGCAGATCTGAATCGAAACGGACGGCGTCACACAGTCATTGTTCCGTACCGGCCCCAGCGAGGGGCGGACCACCAAACGCCTGAACGGGCCCCTAGTGTGTCCTCGGACAGGACAGGGAGTCGTGATGAGTGAATTCGAGGGTTCGTCGGTTCTGATCACCGGTGGGACCGGCTCTTTCGGCAAGGCCTTCATCAGTGCCCTGCTGGCTGACAAGAACCCGGCGCGCGTTGCGATCTATTCCCGAGATGAACTCAAGCAGTTTGAAATGAAGCAAACCCTTGGTGATGATTCCAGAGTGCGGTTCTTCATCGGTGACATACGCGATCGGGATCGCCTGGCCATGGCCATGCACGGCGTCAATTTCGTGGTTCACGCTGCGGCCCTGAAGCAGGTCGACACTGCTGAGTACAACCCGATGGAGTATGTGAAAACGAACATCCTCGGGTCTGAGAACGTCATGCTCGCCAGCATCGATGCGGGCGTCAAGAAAGTTGTGGCCCTGTCAACGGACAAAGCATCGTCACCTATCAACTTGTACGGCGCTACGAAACTGACCGCCGACAAACTGTTCATTTCGGGGAATCACTATTCCTACGCGCGCGGAACGAAATTCGCTGTCGTCCGCTACGGCAACGTAATGGGCAGCCGTGGGAGCGTCATCCCGCTGTTCAGGCAATTGGCGAACGAAGGAAAGCCATTGCCCATCACGGATAGCCGAATGACCCGCTTTTGGATCACTCTTCCCCAGGCAGTCCAATTCGTTATGGATGCCTTCGCGGACATGGACGGAGGCGAGCTCTTCGTTCCCCGAATTCCATCCATGCACGTCACCGACCTCGCTCGTGCGATCGCTCCGGACGCCGAGTTGGTGGAAGTGGGAATTCGTCCCGGGGAGAAGCTCCATGAGGAGATGATTTCCTCTGAGGATTCACTCCGGACGATCCGTCAGCCCAACCGATATGTGGTGGGCCCCACTCTTGCGGAATGGACCTATCGCGTCCCACCCGGTGATCCGGTCGCCGCAGGATTTGCTTACACCTCGGACACGAACGACTTGTGGCTCACCGTCGAGGACATCCGAGCGCTGATCGACGATCCGACGCTCTGATCAGGCCGGAACCCCGGGGTTCGGCTTGAGAGTCTCGTGCTGCTCATAGAGCAAGCCGTGCTCGATGAGTTCATCAACCATCTCTCGCATGATGGGCAACGGAGTGTCGAACATTTCAACCATGTCACTGATCGTGTGGTGCCCATCCGCATAGGCGAGGATGTTGGTCCGGAGCATTACATCTTCGGGAGTGCTCTTTTCTTGCAGCGTGTGGTAGAGCCCGCGCTTACCGAGTTGGGGCTCTCCCCGCACCGTGGTCACCAGAACGGGCTCGGCTTCCATCGAATCCAGGACTTCACGGACGAGGTCGAAGCCTCCCTGCAAACCGGTAGGCGTCACCACATTGTCTAGGTCGTCCAAACTCGTGTGGTACTCCGGATAGTCCGCGTAGCGACTTCGCATTAGGGAAATCATCGGCAGGTCCACGCCAGGAGCACCGTAGTGACGTTCGTCGCTGCCGCGACCTAGGTATGAGTACTCACGAACGTTGTCGCGTGTAGCAATGACGCGTCTAGCGGTTCGATCGATGCGCAGATCGCCATCGCGGGATGCAAGAAAAGTAAACGCGCGGTCATCACCGATGCAGCTCAAATTGGTTGCAGCCACCACATTGCTGCGGAGTTCCTCAAGATTGTGATCAGCGTAGGCAATTGCACCAATCGACTCCGGCGTGAAGGCGAACCGGTAGGTGTAATGGTGAGTCGGCAAGGACGCGATGTAAGTGGCGAGAGCGACCGCCACCATGGGACCAGACAGTTCATTATTCGCCATGCTCGGATGACACACATACGTCGAGATGAAGATCTCGTCCGTTGACTTCCCAGGAAGTATCAACTCTCCATAGGTTAGGCTTCCCGGAGCCAGGGAACTGTCGATATGCGCGCGATATTTGCCAGGCTTGAGCTCACGGCGCAGGTCATTAGCAAGACAGAATCCCCAGCGCGGGTTGTAATAGCTCGTGACGTAAGGAATGGCATCAGGCTGCTCGGGGATTGAGTGCAGATGCTGCTGAAGCTCTTCCAACTCCAACACCGCATCAACCGGCACCGAGTAACCAACGACGTTCAGGTTGCTGTCTGCATAGTCGACCACCACTTCACCGGCTGGGTCGGTCAGTGTGGCGCCGCGAATCGACCACTCATCCGGAATCGTCCAATCGAAGACCTGTGTTCCGCTGGGAATCTCGTGAATGACCAGATCAGGTAGGACTTCCTGGATGATCCGTAGCGTTTTGCGGGTCCCATCTCCAGTGATCGACCGATGCAGAGGCCATATTCGACGCGCAAGAGCATGCATACTTTCACCGTCGAGGACCGACGAGGAATCCGGCGCGCTTTTCATCGGGTAGCAGACTACGCGTCCACCGGACAATGGACCCTGCAGCCGTAGACTTCCTGCGTGACTGCGCTTATCATCGGGGGATCCGGCTTCGTCGGACGCAATCTGGCCCGTCGACTAGAGAGCCAGGGACACGATGTGGTGGTCCTCGATCGGAACGCCGATCAGACTGGCTCCTTCAAGGGCCGCTACATCCAGGGTGATGCGCAAGATTCAGAGTTCCTGAAGACGGTCCTTGCCGAGTTACGACCAAGCGACCTCTACCACCTGGCAGCGAACTCCGATATTTCCGCCGGGGTTGCCGATGCAAGCCTCGACTTCGGCGACACCCTCATGACCACGCTCGCGATTCGCGCAGCCGTTGTTGAAGTCCCGGCGGATCGGCTCATCTTTGCGTCGTCATCAGCCATTTTCGGCATCTCCGACCAAGCACTCGGAGAAGAGAGTGACCAACTTCCTGCCCCGGTGAACTGGTACGGCAAGGCGAAATTGGCGAGTGAGTACGTTCTGGAGTCCCTGTCGGCCAAACTTCCAACCCTTCCGATCCTCATCGTCAGATTCCCGAACGTTGTTGGCCCGCTAGCCACGCACGGGGTCGTCTTCGACTTCATTCGCAAACTCACGGCTGACCCGCGAAGGTTGGACGTCCTCGGTGATGGCAACCAAACCAAGCCCTACGTGCATGTTGCTGAATTGATCGATGGAATTCAGTTCTTCCTTGGCAAACTCGAAGCTGGTGTGACGCGAGTGAACATCGGACCGGTGGACCTGGTTGACGTGAAAGGAATCGTGGCCGAAGTGTGCGCCACCCTAAACGTGGACCCTGAAGTGACCTATCAAGATTCACCTTTTGGGTGGCCTGGTGATGTACCGCGCTACGAGTTCAACACATCGAAAATGCGCCGTGAAGGTTTCGCCATCGACACCACCTCTCGCGCTGCAGTCCGCCGCGCGGCCGAAGATCTCCACACCGAGTGGTCTAACAAGTGACAGCCGTCGCGGTGATTCTCGCCGGTGGCAAAGGAACCAGGTCCGCCGACCCAACCAAGGCGAAGTTAGGTCAGGAGTTGGGCGGCTTGTCCCTCCTCCAGTGGCACATGCGCCTGTTGGAGCCCTCCGAGATCACCGAATCAATCACCGCTGCCGGGCACTTGGGAGATCAGGTGGCCGATCTCGCCTCCAAAACGGATGGTCTGGGCACCCGCATCGCCGTAATTCACGAGGATGAACAGCGGGGAACCGTCGCAGCACTCACTTTGGCTGCGCAGGAAACCCAAGCGGATGAGTTCCTCGTCATCCTCGGTGACATCCTCATGTCGCTACCGATCCAGCAGTTCTTAGACGAATGGCGAGCATCAGGCAAGAACGTAGCCGTGGTTGTCCACCCCAGCACCCACCCGGAAGACAGCGACGCCGCATTCCCCACTCACGATGGTCAAGTGCTCGTCGTAGCCAAGTCGCAACCACGTGAGCACATTCCCAACATGTCTTCTGCCGGACTCTTCGCCATCACGCGCGAGGGCCTGCAGCGATATCACCATCTGAAGGACATGGGCTCTCATGTGCTTCCGGGTGCCGCCGAAGCCGGAGACCTTTTCGCTTTCGTCACCAGCCACTACCTCAAGGACACAGGAACCCCGGAGAGACTGGAAGCGGCCAAGGAAGACATCAAGCGGGGAACTTTCGCGCGGCGTGGTGATCTCGGTCCGAGAGCTGCACTCTTTCTCGACCGCGACGGAGTGATCAACCCGAGCTATCCGGAGTTTCACAATGCCGAGGGTTACGAACTTCTACCAGGCGTAGCAACTGCTATCGCTGAGGCCAACAGTGCAGGTGTTCCAACTATCGTCATCACGAATCAGCCCGCCATATCCAAAGGTTTCATGTCGTTCGATGAACACCAAAGCATCAGAGCAGCCATGGACCGACTTTTAGGCGCCGAAGGCGCTTTTGTTGATGACTACTTCTTCTGCCCACATCACCCCGAAGGGGGATTCGAAGGAGAAATACCTGAACTCAAGACAGTCTGCACCTGCCGTAAGCCCAACTCAGGCATGCTTAGGGATGCAGCAACAACACACACGCTTGACCTAAAGCGATCGGTCATGGTGGGCGACACGGACCGCGACCGAGAGGCTGCCCAGGCAGTGGGTGCCCACTTAGTGCACGTCTCACGCGACTGCCCGCAACAAGGTGCGGAAGAATGCTTCGAGGATTCAGCAGCCGCCATTCGTCGGGGAATCGAGGTTGTCACGTGCTGATCGCCCAAGCACCGCTGCGTATCAGCCTCTTCGGAGGTGGTTCAGACCTTCCCGCTTTCCTCGAGCGCAATGATGGAGCGGTCCTCTCTTTCACCATTGATAAGCGGGTCTACGTGGTGGGCCATCCGTTCACCCACCGCAATGGCATCTTACTTAAGTACTCAAAGACTGAAGATGTGCAGGATCCCCAGCAATTGCAGCACCCCATTGCAAGAGTCGTCCTCGAGCGTTATGACTTGAACGATATGGACATCGCCGTCATGTCCGATGTGCCAGCGGGCACTGGGATGGGTAGTTCCTCATCCTTCACCGTCGCTCTTCTTGCCTTTGCTAGGCATGCAAAGGGCATACCCACAAGCAGTGTCGATCTTGCCCGCGAAGCCTGTGAAATCGAGATTGACATCCTCAAGGAACCAATCGGCTATCAGGACCAGTGGGCCAGCGCCCTCGGTGGAATCAACGTGATTCGGTTTAACGGCTCGAGCGATCGAAGCGTGACAGTGGAACAGGTTGCCGTCACTGCCCACGCAACCCAGATGCTTGAGCAAAACCTCCATCTCTTCCCTGTGGGTGAACCTCGAAGTGCAAGCAAGCTTCTGATCCGACAGCAAACTGAACTGACTGCGGGGTCAAAGGCTGAGCAGATCACCCGACGCATGGTGAACCTCGTGGAGCAGGGGCACCGAGCCATAGTCACCAACGTCGATGATCTTGGCCCGCTATTGCACGAAGCGTGGTCTCTCAAACGCGAGATTTCGCAAAGCATCTCTACGCGCAAGGTCAATGCGGTTTATGAACGGGGCTTGGTTGCTGGTGCCACAGGCGGCAAATTACTCGGCGCTGGTGGCAGCGGCTATTTGGCGCTTTATGTGCCCGAGGAAAATAGCGAGCGTTTCAGGAAGAGGTTCACATCGAAACTGCCTATCCGAATCAGCAGCATCGGAGCAGGCGCTCTGGATGCGTCCTGACTTGCGCAGAGAAGAAGCGTTGGATACGTGAAGCTATGGCGCATAGATATGTTTATGCAGAGCTCGCGTTTGATCCACAGCCTTCGTAACTCATACAGGAGTCGCCCAGGAGAAAGCCGAAGTTAGTGGATCCACGATGAAAGTCTCAAATTAGTCTGTGATTTTGGATGAGGGCACATACGTGGCGAACAAGGTACGGCGGCTGTGCCCAAACCCTGGATTGTCTCTTCTGCTTCTGAGCATATTGCGGCCATGAGGGCTGAACTCAAGTGTTTGCATGTCGCGCCAAGCATGTGATTGATCGAAATTTGGAACCCACAGGATGTCGACATCGGTGGCATGCGTGACGGGTGAGACTGGGGGGAGTTTCCGTAGCCCGCGAACGCTATGCGGCGAGAGTCATCAAGTGATCTATGGAAATCAACTTGCCGTGTGGTGGAAATGGTGGATGAGTCAACGTAAATTGGCCAGCACCTGCGATGTTTGCTTCTTACTGGTCCTTACGCTACAGCCGATGGAGCTTATGGATTCTTTCGTACACAGATGGCTACGTTCACCATAGCCCGATACAGGTAGGCTCCGTATGCGTCCAGGTAGGGGAGCCATCGCTTTGCGCCTGGAAGTTGCCATGGCAGCAGATGGCAGCCACCTATGGCCACCACTTTTCCGTGTTCTTCGGCTGCGTCTACCAAGTCCGTAATTGAAAGAAAAAGTTCGTTACCTTGGAACTTCCGCAGTCGTGTCACTTGAGCCAGGCGCACGACTGGGTACCACAAGCGGTTTGGAGTCGTGATCAGTAAGTAGCCGCCAGGTTGGCAAACACGAAGCATCTCTTGGATGGCAAGTCGGGGATTGGGGGTGTGTTCAATGCATTCGGAAGAGAAAACGGTCCCAAAGCTGTTTGATTCGAAGGGGAGTTGCGTGGCATCTGCTTGGCGATGCGTGAGACGCAAAATACTACCGACCTGTGCGGCCAATTTGGCGGAGACGTCAGTGACTAACAGATCCGAGGTGAGATCCAATAGTCCTCGCGTGATGGCCCCTGTTCCGCAACCGACTTCGAGCATCGGCCCCGACGCACCACTAGGCCACATGTGCCTCATTAGCTCGATCCTTCGGCTAACGTCATAATCGGACATGTACTCGTTGAACGCATCACCAAGGAGTTCGTAGTAGTTTTCGGGTCGTCGTTTTGTCATTTGCCCCCCAAGAATAGTTGCAAGCCAGCGCCACGAACGGCCTCACATGATAGTCATTGAGTTGAGCACCACCTATGTTTTCACGCGTCTGATCTGCTCTGAAACTCTCGCTTGTCAGTTCGAAGGAGATTTGACGCTGCCAGGATGAAGGCGATCGGCAACAGGGCAGGCAGCGGGGCGGGTCTTCTGGGGTGATTGGTCGCTCGAGAACGGCGGTTCCTTCAAGCTCGGTTGAGCGTCCACTTGGCTGTCACTGGACCAAGGCGTTGCCCACGAACTAGCACTGTTACCCAGGTGGTTATCTCAACGCTCGCCGACTGATTTAACTCGGAAAGTCGAAGCAAGCGTCAGCTTTAAAGAGTGGAATGTGAAGACGCAACCTGGCACTCGAGAGTTCCATTTGGAGCCTTGACTACTTGTAATTGCCAAGAGGAAAGCGATGGGGGGGGGGATGTGATCTGCGAGACTACGGTTGTGACTCGCGGGGCAGCCATAAGACGGCACACGGGCGAAGTCGTTTCCGGCCCCACGCTATTCGTGCTTGCCGCATACTCTCTGATCTTTGCCGGCGTTACAACTGTGTTGTCCACGCGGGCGAACCTGAATGCCGTATTTGGCCCAATTGATGACCATGAGCCGCTCACTTGGCTGAATAGTGACGGTCGCTTGGGGTGGCGGTCCTTCTGGACTACCGCGGTTGATCGCACAGAGATCGGTCAGTGGCCGGACAGCAGCCGCTTTCGCCCGGTCTACTATCTCAGTCGAGTAGGCCAAGCTGTGTTGTTCGGTGACGCGCCGCAAACTTGGTACCTGTCAGTGATGCTTGCCTTCCTTCTGACCCTAGCCGCGGGGGGCATGGCGACTGGTCTTCTTCTGGATTGGGCGGGGCGGTGGACGAACCCACTCGTCCGTAGAGCCATGCTGATCATCTCCGCGAGCGTAGGAATTCTTCTGGTCGTAGGTCTTGATGCCTGGTCAGGCATAGTGACGAGACTTGGCCCAGCGGAACTCCCAGGACTGCTCTTATCTATTTGGGGCCTACTGGGCATTCTTCTCCTTGTTCGCACACAGAGCCGTTGGTGGTGGCTGCTGGTGTTACCTTCTTTGACGGGAGCGGCTCTCTCAAAGGAGACCTTTGTCCTTGCGCCTGCCGTTGCCCTTTTAACCGGCGCATATCTCTACTTTGCTCGTGGACACCGCATTGTTGATGCGCTGTGTGGCTTAGGTGGGCTGCTTTCACCAATTCTTTTGATTCCAGTGCTTGCGGGTTCGGTGGGACCTACGTACGTCGGTGAGGTTTCTTCTGATCGTGTGGCGGCCGGAGTAGACTTCCTTCTCAAAGTAGTCCCTCTCTACTGGCTGCCAGGAGTAGTTGGACTGGCACTTGCTTATCTAGTTTGGGTAGTTGCATACGGAAGATTCCAGAGATGGACGAGCCTGTATGTCCTGACCCTTTTGCTTTGGACGCTCTTGCTTCAATTTGTTGATGTAATCATCTACGGTGGCGAATATTTTCACCCGCGATATTGGGCCATCTTTGGATTGGCGAAGATCCTGCAAGTCTTGGGGGCCCTCGCCTTGAGCTTGGGTGCCTTGCGTAGTTCTCAGGGCCTAATGTTTTGGTGTTCGGCAGTGGCTCTCGTACTTGCTCTGCTGATGACTGGAAGACTTGCAGAGTCCGCTTTTCGTGAAATTGGACAGATCCGAGCCGAGGCAAGGGCAAATAGTGTGGCGACCCAGGAGTTCATGGCTGACCTGGACTCCCTACTTGCTGCGTTGGCTAGACATGAACCAAGCCAGCTAATCATTGTCGTTCCTACAAGCGCGGAGTACGAACCAACTGTTGCCATTTTGCGAGGGGTTGAGCGCCGTTCCCTTAGGGACATTGGGTTTTACCTTCTTCCGGCGATGACCGCAACCGACTCTCAAAGCCCTTTAGGAGGCGTGATTGTTGAGGCGGCACAGAATGGTTTTCCGAGCCTGAATGTTCGGCCATGGCCCGAGTTTGACTCTAATATGAATGTGGTGTGTGTGTTCATTAACGACGAGCCGCATCCCATAGGTCCTTGTAGGGGCTATCCCTGGCAAGAAGTTCGAGCTAGAGGAATGTGAGGCGTCTGATGTCTTTAGAATCGGACACAGATCCGTCGCCCCCGGCTGGAATGTTGAAAGCCGAACTGTCTGTTGTGGCGCCCATGTACAACGAGAGCGCGGGCATAGGTGCTTTTTTGGACGAGCTACGCACGGTACTTGAGCCACTTGAAATTGCTTATGAAGTCATTCTTGTCGATGATGCAAGTACAGATTTGTCGGTGCAGTTTGCTTTGGAGAGACAATGGTCGCGTTTGCGCGTACTTTCATTGACACGTAACAGTGGCCACCAGGTAGCCCTGGAAGCGGGACTTGCGGTGGCGCGCGGAGACCTCGTCGTCACAATGGATTCGGATGGTCAGCATCCACCAAAGGTCATTGCAAGAATGCTTGAGGTAGCTAGGCAGTACGACGTAGATGTGGTGTATTCAGTCCAGGAACGGCGTAGTAGTGATTCAGTAGGAAAAAGATTTTTTGGGCTGGCCTACTACCGAATGGTGAGGTTACTAACGGGGGTCTATGTTGAGAACAATCAGGCCGATTTCCGACTTGTCTCTAGAAGGGTTCTTGACGATCTCTCAAACATACCTGGGAAGAGGGTTATGCGTTTGCTACTACCGGCTATCGGGTACACGTCAGAGACACTGACCTATGAAGTACGTCCCCGGACTTCCGGTCGTAGTCGCTACGGGCTGATACGCCAAATTCAGATGGCTCTGGATAGCGTCTTGGAGTTCTCCGCACTGCCATTGCGCTTTTTCGCCGCGGCTGGACTTGCCATGTCCTTCTTGTCGCTTGTCTGGCTTGCGTATGTGGTGAGTACATGGGTTTCGACGCAGACTGTTGACGGATGGGCGTCCGTGATGTTTGCAGTGCTCATGAGTGGCGGTCTGACGATGCTAGGTACATCACTGGTTGGAGAGTACCTGGCGCGTTTGTACGAACTCATAAAGAACAGACCTCGCTATGTTGCGCATTTTGAGAAGTCCCCCTCAACGCGGGCTTCCGGGCGAGGTGTTAGTGAGTGACTGCGGTTTGGAAAGTTGGGCAATCGCAAGTGTGCAGATGGCATCGTTGTTGTCTGAACCGACAGAATCCGGTCTGTTGGCGCAGCAAAGAGTGAACAGTGGGTCCACGCTTGCACGTCATGGTGAGGCAGTTGACCCCACTCTTTGCATTCGGCCAGTCAGCTCAGCTCGGGCGGTATGGAAGGGCATGTAGTGATCTAGGGTGACTGATTTCTTGACTCACGATGGTGATTCGGCAGCGGTGGACCCGTCTGGACTGAGAATCGATCACCTATCGGGCAGCATTGAGCAGAGGTTACGTTCGAGAGAAAGAGATCCAGTGGGGGTCTCTACTGCTCAAGGGGCGGTGCGGAGAACTGTTGGCCTACTTCTTGGATTCCTGGCGTGCGCGGGATTGATTTCAGGTGGATCCTTGGCTTACTTCTTCGCTCTGAATGGGCTGTCGCTGCAGGCCTATTTGACGGTGGCTACGGCAGTTGCTGTCATCGCGATGTGCTTTCTGAACTTGCATCGAATGAGTAGGTCTTTGCGGCTTGTCTGGCTCCTTACTGCTCTGTTACTCGTCGCAAGCACTGCGCTCGTACTGCGCTCCGGTGTTCCGTTGTCGAGCGTCAGTTATCTCCTAGCTCCTGCCTTTGGTCTCGGTGGATTCATGGCTGGGCGTCTACTGCAATGGCACCCCTCCTTGCTGGAGGGCCTGTTCTGGTCGTCCATTGCAGTTTGCGCACTGGTGCCTGCCTACATGAGCTTTCTGCCGGGAAGCGATTTCCGGGTAGTCCAAGCGACATCTGCTGTAGCGAGTGTTCTGGCAGTCGCTTACTTGAGCTTGAGTGATAAGCCAACCTGGGTGTCCATAGTGGTCTTTGTTGCGATAGCGACTGCTCTCGCCAGCGCTATTGTTGATGGCGCTCGCGTGGCAACCGTCGTTCTATGCTTGACGGTGGTGTGGGCGATCACGCTTCAATGGGCCAAGCGAAAATCGTGGGCAATCGCAGCGATCGCTATTCTTGTGCCAGTCACAACCTTTGCGTTGGCACTTGCCAAGAGAACAACTCCGATTTTCGGTGGCGACCAAGGTCTCCAAATCGGCAGTCTCTCCATTA
>Ga0102945_1000224_pt1 | contig 18088 bp, 41 predicted proteins | sample SalPonred_H2O_MG_FD_78207 | JGI IMG/M metagenome (GOLD analysis project Ga0102945, IMG submission 78207) | Salt pond water microbial communities from South San Francisco under conditions of wetland restoration - Salt Pond MetaG R2_restored_H2O_MG ...
ACAATATGTAAGAATGAATGAGGCGGAGGAAATCACTTACAATTTCAGCCACTTGGGCAGTTACAAAACCTCCTTCAGTTTTTGTTATTTGTAAAGCCTCACTCATCTTACAAGGGTCGTTATAACCAATACTACATTGTAGTCCTAATCAACATTCATCTTAAAATTTTCAACTTCTAATTCAGATTCTCCAACATAAATAATATTGTTATCAGATTCAATAAACTCAACAGTAAATCTACTTCCAATCTTATTTGTTAATGGGTTGTAAAATTCTAATGAATCAATTAATGATTTTAATTTCTGTGGTACTTTAATAGTTATTTCAGTATGTATTCCAACAGATAATATATTAAATTTTGTTAATAATGTTTGATTCCAATCTTTCCGTGCATCCCAAATTGGTTGGGGAATTGGTAATTTATAGTTCCATTTTTCCATAATTTATTTTTTTATAAATATATTGATTATTATTCAATTAAACAAGTTTTATCTTAAATTTACCGTACAGGTTATAACAAGCAATATAAAACAGTTGCCGATTGGCTTATTACTAAAATTGAAACGTCTTATTAGGCAACCGTTTCATATTGCCAATCGTTAGCGGTAATAAAATTTACTACTATTCAGCGTATCTCCAACTAACTACATCTATTTTAATACCTAAACCTATAATTGGTTCTGCCCATCCATTATGTAATTCATCCTTACACCCGCAACGGAAACATTTTCTTTCAGTTCCATCTTTTAATTTTACAATAACCAATTCTCCTTTTTTTGGTTTTTTCTTTTGAATATCAATAAATTCTTGTTCCATATCCCGTAAATTTTACATACCGCTAACAAAGTATATAGCACATAGCCTGTCAGCCATTTTTGAAACTATGTGCGGTTATTAAATTATTTTCTCTTTTTCTTAGGTCTGTGAGTGGCTACGTGCCATATACAAACCGTTGTGTGTAATAAAAATGCTAGTCTTTCCTAGCAGTCATACTGTTTGCATCACCAGACATATTCTGTAAGGAATCGAACCTTGCGACTTACTTACCACAACCTCAGTAAACGAGCCGAGTCGAACGGCATTCGTGCGGTTTAAAGAATCGAACTTTATTTAACCATTAACCGCATTTTAAAAACACACAACAATAAATATAAAACATTGCTGTTGTGGTTTCTATTTACTTATACGTAAATAATTTAGATTTGTTACATTTATTATCTTTTTGTTGCAACGTTTTATATTTGCGACCGTTGTGGTGCATTACATCACCTTTATAATAAAGTGCGTCAAGCTGCTCCAATCTTCTGATAAATAATTGTATTCCGTATTGGCTTTTATTTTTCAAAAAATCACGCTCAAACAATTCTTCCTCTTTGCAGGGCAAAAGAAAAAGCGAAGCTGCTATATCATTCCTTAGTTCTATTAAATCACTCATAAACTACGGCTTATAACAACGGCTCATACACCATAAAAGCAATGAAAAATTCCGTTGTTTTATTAAAAATTCTGCTATGCTTTTACGGTGCATAGCCAAACCGTTATAAACAATAAAAATTAATGTTTAGGGTGTTTTTTTATCTTAGCCCAATAACAAACTTTATTGTTTGCAACCGTGTGACCTCTTCTATCACTACAAGGTGCATTTAATAACCATCTACCTCTATAAGATATATAACCTGTGTACTCGTTAAAATAGTCACACTCACTTCCATCCTTTAATAAACTTCTTACCAAAACTAAAACATTTACACATTCTTCTGGTTTTTCTTTGGTTACATCTATCCATTTCATAATCTTAGTAATTTAACTCTAATATAGAACGTAAATATAATAATAATATTACATATTTGTATTTTTTTTTAATATATATTATTGAATTTAAATAAATAATAAAAATATGAGTAAATTTTCAATAGTTGGAATTGATATAGAAGATTATTATGGAATAGCATTAGAAAATATATTTTTTGAACAACCAATAGAAATAAATCCAGAAGAAATAAATAATAGAGTAGACTCATTTTGTTCATCAGGAATAGAAGATGGTGATGAGGGTTATATTTTAAGAATTCAATACGAACATGAAGACTCTATAATTAACAGAGATGAAATAGACGAAATACACACTCAACTAATGGATATTATTTTAGAAGGGTGTGATAACTATTTAGAAAATAAAAAAGAAGTATCTCAAAAGATACTTCTTTGTCTTGAAATGATGAATGATTAAAAATTATCTTACTTTAATAATTGATTAGGATAATTAGTTATCTGATTTAAATTTCTTTTAGCAGATAATACTCTACCATACAAACTATAGTTGATTTTTACCCCATTAGAATGTTCAACTATAGTATCCTTAACAGGAGTTACAATTTCTTTGCTTTTAAACCAATTCATAATATATTTTTTTTGATTACATTTATTATACGTTCAACATTTCAGTATTGTTACAAAAATTGAATTTATTTTATGATTTATCCACTTCTTCCTTTTTAATAGTTACTTCTCTAATCTGACGTAATAATGTTTGAGCAATTAAAGGTTCTCCAATTAGTTTAATTTTTGTTTTGTAATCATTATATGTTTCTTCATCCATTTCAATATTATTATCAACATGATTATTTATATCAGTAATTATTTTATTAATTAATGAATGAGCTTCATTTTTTTCTTCTTTAGACTTTTTATGATTTTTATTTTCTAACACTTCATATCTAATATCATGTATATTAGCCATAAAAGTTTTTATAGGACAATCAACAACAGTATTGTGTTCTGTTAAAATTCTAACGCAACCATCAATCATATCTAATATAATACTTTGACTTGATGTTATAATTCTAATTTCATCGTCTTTATTTATTTTTGGATTAGAAATAACCATAGATATAAAGCTTAAAGCCTGCTCAGATGTCATTTCTCTTTCTGGAAAAAGATAAGTTGTTGGTGTATAAGTTATTAATTCTTCTAATTCTCTATGTGAATGATAGGGAGCAACTAAACATTTAATTATTTTTCCATTATAAATTGTTTTAGACATGGAAATTTGTTCTTCTGTTAAATCAAATAAGTTTTCTTGAATCATTTTTTTAATTTATTTAAAATTTATAATACAAATATAATAACTTTTTTGAATTTTCCAAGTTTTTTACTGGATTAACTGGACGGGTTTGGGTATATTATTGGGGAGAGGTATACGATTTATTTTATTTAATTTCCATTTTTTTACAAGAAACTTTTTTATTTTTTTTTTGTAAACTTTTGGAAATTAAATACTTTTTTTCGTATACCCCACTCATAAAATTTAAGTATGATTTTCAAAACCACCCATCATATATATAGCGCTTTTTTTTTACTTCCCTTTATTTACAGTATATAACGCACAAAAAAAAACGAACCCTTTTGAGATTCGTTTTTTTTTAATATAACATAAAAAATAAAAAAAAATTTCATTACATATTAAAAAGCCTTTCCATCAAGTTTTGTTTCACCAATAGAAACTTTGCAATCTTTAATTTCAATTTCTTGTAATGGATTTGATAGTTTTATATCTGCTCTTGCACCAAGTTCATATTCCAACCACTCAACTAAATCATTTTCTGTTGGATTGCCTTTAAACCATAAAGGCATTTCTATTTTTAAATCTTTTAAACTTAATTTTGACATGTTATTTCTTTTTTAAATCATAAGGTACTGCATCAAGACCATAATCCATTGAATAACCAAGTGCATCTAATTCTTTCTCTAAAGCTTTGCAATTTTCATAACTTGTATCCATTTCAGAATACTTATCTAAAACTTTATTTACCTCATCAGGTAATAAGTGATAGTGTTCAAATAAATCAATTTCTTCTTCCATATCTTTTTTCTTAGGTTCATGTATATATTCTGAATAATCTATACCATATAATTCTTCATTCTTTTTCATACTATATTTTTATACTTTTAAATCATTAGGGAGACCTATTCCTTCATAGTTATAGTTACCCATTTTAACTTGCATGTTTTCTACCTCTACTGCCAGTTTGTATGATTCATGTTGTTGTTCTTTTTCTTGACAAGTACCACAAATCATTTCAGTATTGAAATAAGAGCCTTTGAAATTTTTTGACTCTCCCCCACACCTTTCACATTGACCATTTATAAAACTCATAATATCTTTTTTATTTATTATACGTATTTTAATTCAAAATTGTTACATTATTTAAAAAAAAATTAAGCAACTTCTTCTTCCCAATCACATTCCTCTCCCCATTGTAAAGGTTTGTCATTTTCACCAACACAACCACACTTACCCTCTGAATCATAATCTTCTTCACATTCTCCACAGTCTCCATACCAATCTTGACACATATCATCACACAAATCATCCTCAACACAGATTTCAAAAGTTCCTTTAAAACTCATACCACTTTCTTCATAGTTTAAAGTGAAATGTAACTTAGGGAAATCTTCTGAAACTTTCTTCAACCATTCAACAGGAGGAGACCAAGCAGAATCAAAAGAACAAAAAAGTTCATTCTCATCTTCTACATCAATATGAATATCAACATCCCATTTTGTGCCCCAATTACTAACTCTCCAATTATACCAATCAGGCATCACTGAATTTCCATTTACTTCAATCTTATCAGGCATAGGAAAAAACTTTTCAAGCATACCATCAGCAGGTTCTCTACAAGCATTACCTTTATCATCAAAAACTAAACTTTTATGCTTAGTATAATATTCTTCAATACTTAGTCCTTTGATATCTAAAAAGTCTTGTAGATTATTTCTTACCCAACTTCCATTGTCTTTGTTTTTCAACTCTTCTAAATGTTTGAGCTTATTACTTTCTAAGTCTTTTCTCTTTGTTACAATTTGTAATTCTGGCTTTTTTTTCAAAATAGAATAAAACTTATCTATTTCTTCTTTCTCACCATTTATCTGTAATGTGTTATAGCACCAATTTGGCATAATTTATTATTTTAAGTTACATTTATTATACGTTCATTATTTCAATATTGTTACAAAATTTCAATCTTTTTTTGATGAAACATAATTGCCTATGAAATCCTTGTGAAGGTGAATCAGGATGGCAATCACAGGGCATAAATTTACTATCAAGGTATACGATTTTTTTTATTTAATTTCCATTTTTTTACAGAAACTTTTTTGTAAATTTTTGGAAATTAGATATTTTTTTTCGTATACCCATCTCATATAAAATTCTCTCCCCGCAGCCTCCAGCAGCATCTGAGCTACTCAAGAATTCTTGAACATAAAAAAAACGACAACCTTTTGAGTTATCGTTTTTTAAGCATTTTGAGGTGGGAGTTAATTCTTCTACTATAATATTTCTATTTGTTTTATTTCCCCTATAAGGAAAATCTAAACTACACCCCAATTATAATTGTTTTAATTCAAATTCTTCATCACCCATTCCATTATCAATAAGATAATCATTTATTACTTCCTCACTATTTTCTTCATTGATACATTCAATGTCAAATTCTTTATTCATCAAAAAACCTTCAACTGCTTTATGTCCAATAGAATAAACACTTATAGTTTTATTCCCAGTAGTTTCTTCAATACCATCAATATCTTGTAGTTCTTTTTCAACTACATAAAACAATTTCTTTTTCATAACTTATACTTTTTTTAATTTAATTAATCTTATCTACCACAAACTGCACATGTTTCATCCAATTCTAAAACCATACCATCACAGTTACTACATTTTGATTTCTTCATAATTTCTAAATTTTATTGATTACATTTATTATACGTATTCAATTCTGAATTTGTTACATTAATCTTGACATCTTTTAAAAGTTTTTTCATTGTCAACTTCCCAATATTCAGCCAAAATTAGAATTTCATCTAATGTATCTTCTGAAAGCTCTTCATAAGATAAATTGTATTCTTTAATTGGATTACAATTTGAACTATTAGAATCATAAACACAAACTTCTACATCATCTGAAAAGTATTCTGCTAATGCAACTAAACCACCCATAGAACTAACAGTTGGTGAACTATCTGCATCCATTACTTCTACACCACTAAAAGCACCCCACTTACTAATTATTTTCTTAATTTTTTTGATTATTTTTTCTTTTTTCATAATTAAAGTTTTTTGATTACATTTATTATACGTAATAGATTTTGAATTTGTTACAATTTAATTAACATTTATTGTATAATTTTTACTTTGTTCTTTTTCAAGATTTGTAATGGTAATATTAATTTTTTTACCATTAAAATAAGGTATTTTTCTTATTAAAGCATTTTGAACTTCTTTAATGGTAGTAAATCCACTATCATATACTGAACATAAAAGTTTTCTTGTTTTTTCTGAACAAGCTGTTGCTTTTATTCTAAATCTTTTCATAATTAACTTTATTAAATTGCAATAACTTGAACATAATTAATAAACTCACATTTGTTAGAAAGAAATTTTAATTCTTCTTCAACTTCTTCTTCAAGTTTATTTTCATTCTCACTTAAAATTTCATTGAAAACATCACCTGAATAAATTTTTTCTTGTAAATCTTCATCACAATCAACAAATTGTTCTTTACCTTCAAGTGATTCTAATACTTTTTTATTCAAATTAACTCTTGGTATTTGAATCATTCTTAATGTGTCTAAATTTTTAAACTTTTCCATAATATTTCTCTTATTTATTATACGTAATAAGTTTTGAATTTGTTACAAAAGTTTTATTTTTTTTATTGGTTGCACCAAAAATCTTCTTCAACAAATAATATATCTCTATAATGGTCTTTTATTAAATCCATAGGAATTTCATCTTCTGAATAAATTTCTTTACCCACAACTTCTTCTAGTGACCCATCGTCAAGTCCTTTATGGTAATAGGCACTTCTTAATTCAAGTAATTCATTTTCTGTTAATTCATTTACACCTCTATACATAATATATATATTTTATTGGTTACATTTATTATACGTTCATTATTTCAATATTGTTACAAAATCTGAAATTGTTTTTTTTGACAGCAATATTTATTCAAGATGACCAGGATTTAATCAGGATGACAGCAACAGTGCAAAAATTTATGATAGGGGTATACGATTTATTTTATTTAATTTCCATTTTTTTACAGAAACTTTTTTGTAAATTTTTGGAAATTAGATATTAATTTTCGTATACCAATGTTTCATAAAATCTCTCCCCTTCACCCGTGACGCTGTCCCGCCGTCATCCAAACATCCAAAACTAAATTCATGGAAATAAAAAAAGCGAACCTTTTGAGTTCGCTTTAATTTAATTATACATTCCTTATTGCCATCCTTGTTTTGTAACCGTAGGCTTACCATTTATATTTGACCACTTTTCAAACCACTCTCCCCACTCACCTCTTTTATGTCTATAAACACTAACTTCATTATTGTCAGAAATTTTTAATAAGTCTTTCATTCTTTTTTTAACTTCTGCATAAGTTGGAAACTGTCTTTGTATGTGTCCATTTGATACACTACTATCAAATTCACCATAATAATTTCTTGGTACACTTACCATTACACTGGGTCTAAATGCTCTTGCCATAATTTTATTGTTTATTAATTTCTAAAAGCTCATTAAATGTTTTATACAATAAATCAACTTGCTCATCATAGAAAATGTTGAAAATGTCTTGTGCTGCTTCTGTGTATGAAACCTCTCCCTTTTCTTCAACTAAGCATTGTAGATTATTTAATTTACACTCTTGTTGGGTTAACTTGTCTGCATTTTCACTTGCTAATTCCATAATGATAGAATTAACATTAAAATCTTTGTCTGTTTCTAAATTGTCTAAACTATACATATTTTTTTATTTTAAAGATGTCCACCAAAGTTATTTTCTTCATCTAGAAATTCATACTCATCATCATCAATACTTAGGTTTAATGACTTTTCTGCTAACAAATAATCAAATTGATTGTCTATTTCATTAACAGTTTCTTCATCTTCAGTTAAGTAATCTTTTAAGTTTTCTCCTTTAATGTTTTCATCAACATCAACCTCAACTTCTACTTGCTTTGAGTAATATCTTGTCATTATTACTTTTACTTTTCTTGTCTTGCTCATATTTCTATATTTAATTTACATTCTTGAATTATTAATTTTATATCTTCAATATCAAATTCATCCACTTTGTGATTTGTATTTATTGACCAAACTTTCCCATCATCTGTAAGCCCAAAGCTACATTCTCTAAAATTGATTCTCCAATAAGGATTATCTGTATAGCCATTGTAGGTTTTTTCATTCCAACATTCTCTTTTAATCGTGTATCTCATATTTGTTTTTTTTGGTTACATTTATTATACGTACACCATTTCAAATTTGTTACAAAATCTGAAATTGTTTTTTTTGACAGCAATATTTATTCAATATGACCAGGATTTAACCAGGATGACAGCAACAGTGCAAAAATTTATGATAGGGGTATACGATTTTTTTTATTTAATTTCCAATTTTTTACAGAAACTTTTTGTAAATTTTTGGAAATTAGATATTTTTTTTCGTATACCCCTCTCCTATAAAAATCAACCCCGTTTCAGGATGCAGCTGCCCAGATGCTGCTCCAGAGCGGCTCAAAAATTATGGAACACAAAAAAAGCGAACCTCTAAGTTCGCTTTCAATCCCAATCAAAATATTCTCTATAATTTATTCAACAATTTCCCAAAATAATTTATCTGCCACCCCTAAATCATAAGGACATCTTGTATTAACTCCTTGTGTTAAACCAACACTATCTGAAACATTTATTTTTTCTCCCTCTGAATAACCTCTACAATGTTTTATACACTCTCCCTCAACAACATCACAAAAGACATCACCTCTATTTGTTCCACTATTTGGTACTCTTAATACAGTTCCTTTAGTAATATCAATCCTTTCAGGTGTATTATATGAATTTGACACACCTCTCAAATCAGCTTTTGCTTTAATAAGCATACCCTCTTTCAATGAAAAGTTTGGTTTTCTATCTTCAAAAATTTGTTTCTTTTCAACATTCAAATTATCTAAAATTTGTTTTTCTTCAAGTTTTGATAACAACATTTCAAGTGTATTAGTGTTACCACTGTTTAATTCTTCTGAAATTTGTTCAATTAATAAATCTTTCATTTCTTATTTTTTTAAATTAATATATATTTTTAAATTAATGAATCTAAAAGTTTGCAAATTTGCTCAGTGGTAAATAAGGATAAGTTATAGTCCTTTCCCTCATTATCAGTTAAACAATCATTAGAAACTTCAACAACCCAATTACTATATCCAAGATTATACATTACATTTTCATCTTCAACAAAAATTACTTTTCTTGAAGAAAATTTTGATTCAACACCTTTAATTTTTAATAAGTTTTCAATTCTTTTAGATATTAGTTCATTTAAATTGTCTAACTTTTCTGTTAATTTTTCCATTCCCTCTTTTTCTATTATTACATTACTAAATAAACTTGATTGATTTTTTCTCTTTTATTCAAATGAATTTCCAATATATGGTCTTTGTCTAAATCTGTAAATGAAATAATTTCATCTTCATTTATTATTTTAGTGTATATATTAAAAATAAAACCTATATGTTAACTTCTTAAATAATTTCTGTCTTTTTTAAATTTTAAATGTCTTGATTCTTCTATGGTTAGTCCAATAAACTCATTTTCACTAAACATAATTTCATCAGGATAAAAATCAAAAAGAAATTCTTCACTACCATTTTCTAGAGTAACAAATACTTTTGGCATTGGGTCAAAAAAGCTTTTGGGCATTTCTGTAATTCTTGCAGATACTATTTTCATCATTTATATTTTTATCGGTTACATTTATTATACGTTCATTATTTTTAATTTGTTACAAATTATTGTTTTATTTTTAAATTCCCCAAGGCAAATGTATGTTTTTATTCAAATAATGATAAGTCATATAAGAGCCATAAACTCCCAAGTTTAACATATATTTTCTAACTAACTTAGAATCAATATTCAAAAGTTGTATGTATTCATCATTAGTTTCTAATCTATCTTGAAATTCCATTGTTAAATCAAAATAGTACTCATCTTTCCAAACATTCCAAGCATGAGAAATTGGCAAAATTGAATTATAAATCCCCTCAACATATTTTATATCTTTTGAAATTAAAGATACTTTTGCTGAATTTGAATAACATTCCTTTGGAACAACATCTCTTACTCTTAATCTTTTTTCAACAATTTCCTTTAGTTCAGGTATTTCTTTGTAAGATATTATTTTAATAGGCTTTGCAATTTTTAATAAATTGTCATAAAAATCCTCATAGTCCTTAAAAAAGGTTTTATAAGTGTTTATAATTTCTAAAGATTCTGTTTTCATATTTATTATACGTATAACATTTCAATGTTGTTACAAAATAATATAGATTTTTATAAATCTTATTGGGGAGAGATTATATTAATATTACCTATATACGATGTTATATCTTCCTGAATAAGGATTCCTAGATGTGAGGTAGGGGGGTATACGATTTTATTTATCTAATTTCCAAAAATTTACAAAAACTTTCTTGTAAAAAAATGGAAATTAGATATTTTTTTTCGTATACCCCTCTCATATAAAATTCTCTCCCCGCTTCAGGATGCAGCTGCTCAAATGTTTATTGAGAATTATTGGACACAAAAAAAAGCGACTCTTTCGAACCGCTTTTGAACCCAAAAAACTAAACAACTTAATCTACATCATAACCAATAAAGTTTTCATCATTAACAAGTAAGTAATAATAACCATTTAAACAGCCTTTGTATTCTAAAGAAAGAAACCCTCTGAAATTACCTTTATCATCAACAGTAGTTTCAATAGACATTTCATAACCTGCAAAGTCATATCTACTACAAATCAATCTATGAGTTTTATTTTCAATAGCACTTCTCAACATTTTTCCTACATGAGGATATTTTTTCTCAACTCTATTAACAGTAATAACTTTACCATCAATCTTATTTCCAGTTGTAACACCATATTGATATGCAGACTTTTTACCATCATTAACCCACTGTTCAAAACTTTCAGGTATTGATAAACAACAATCAATAAAACAATTTTTAAAACTTGCCTTTAAAGCATACTTTCTATACTTTCTCAAAAGATTATATTCTTTCCTATCTTTATCTTCTTGTGTTTTTACCTTTACATAAAATACTTTTTCAATATTATCTATATCATTTCTGTTTATAGGATAACCCATTTTTCTACTTCTTTTTTTAAAGTAACAAAGTTGACCACAATTAGATATAAACAATCTTAATTTATCACCTCTAATTAAAATAGCATTAACTTTCTTTTCTGAAACTAATTTCTTTAATTCATCAAAATTCATAATACGTTTGTTTTTGGTTACATTTATTATACGTTCAGTATTTCAATATTGTTACAAAATATCAATCTTTTTTTGATAACACAATCACCTGTTGAGTCCCTGTGAAGGTGAATAAGGATGGAGATGACAGGAGGTATATTTATGATAAGGGTATACGATTTATTTTATCTAATTTCCATTTTTTTACAAGAAAGTTTTTGTAAATTTTTGGAAATTAGATATTTTTTTTCGTATACCCATGTAATATATAAAAGTCTCCCCCGTCATCCAGACGGCGTCTGAGCTAATCAAAAATTATTGAACATAAAAAAAGACGACTCTTTCGAATCGTCTTTAATTAATGTATTTTTTAGTAAAGTATTACATTGACATTTCTTCTACTACATCCCAATTTATAGTTCCATTCTTTTCCATAAAACCACTATCTAATAATTGACTTGCAGTTCTTCCAAAGAAACCTTGCAAACTCCAACACATACCTGTTTTAATCAAGCAAGCCCAACCTTCCATTTGTTCTTCCAGTGTTGAATCTTCTCCTTCACAAAACCCTTCTGCATAAGCGGTGGCTAAATAAGAAGTCCATTCAATATTTGTTTTTTGATTTGGTAATTTAATTATTTTACTTTCAGTTTTCATATCTTTTTGTTTTTTTTGGTTGCTTTAAATAATTTTTCCTTCAATAGCATCAGCATTTAACAACTTACTATCACTATGACCATGTAAATCTAAAACCTCTCTTGTCTTTCTAAAAAAATCTTCTTGCATTTCATCAATATCATTAGTTCTTAAAATAATATTGTATTTCTTTCCTCTTGCGTCTATTAACTTTGCTACTACAATTCCACTTTTCATAATGTTTTTATATTTTGGTTACATTTATTATACGTATAGTATTTCAATATTGTTACAATTTTTACAAAAGATTTTTGTTAAACTTTTTAGCATAACCCCTATTGTTAAAAAGTTCTAAGTTTTGTTCTTCTGTCATTTTGTTTTTCATCACATAATTTTCAAAAAACTTTCTTCCTTTTTTTGTTAACTTATACCAATTATAAACCCTTGGCAACTCTTTGTTTGAAGGTGTTAAAAGTTTATATTCCTTTATAATCTTAACAAAACTTGGTAGTGCTAAAAGCAATAAGTTAGTATTTAAATCCCCTTTATGAAAATAGTTTAATCTTCTATAAATTTCTTCTAAAACTTCATTTTCTTTTTTTGTAAATTTCATCTTTTTTCTATTTTATTAATTAAAAATTCTAACTCTTCAATTTGCATTGAACATATTTTTGGATTGTTGAAAAACCAAATTTTACCCTTTTGATAAAATAAACTTTCTCCAACAAGATTTCTTAACTTTTGTTTTCCTCCAATTTTAAAACTTTCCATATAATGACCTGCAATCATATAAAATTTACCTATTTTTTTTGTATGCTCTTCACTCATTGCTTTTGTTTTTATGGGTTACATTTACTATACGTTCAGTATTTCAATATTGTTACAATTTTTCAATCTTTTTTCTTGCTCGAAAAACATCTTCCTGAACGCGTTGCCATCTGGAGGGCGGTTGGTTGTGGTAAGGGTATACGATTTATTTTATTTAATTTCCATTTTTTTACAGAAAAGTTTTTGTAAACTTTTGGAAATTAGATATTTTTTTTCGTATACCCACCATAACTAAAAGCCCCCCCCTTCAGGTATCCAGCAGCATTTGAGCTGCTCAAGAATTCTTTGACACAAAAAAAAGCGAACCTATTAGATTCGCTTTTTTTATTTTGTTTAATACATATTATTTATTCACCATATAATTTATGTTTGTATTTTACTTTTCTTGAATATGCTTTTTTGTTTTTATGCACTTTTGCTTTATATGGACTCACACCCAATACAATATCAGCATTTCTTCTTGCTTTTCTTTCAATTTTCATTTTTTGTTCTTCAGAAAGAACAATGTTTTCCAATAAGTTTTTCTTAGACTTTGACATTGTTTTTGTTTTTAAATAGTTAACATTTTTATATTATACGTATACTGCTTTGAATTTGTTACAAACTCTCCCTATTTTTTTATTTGTTTTCAATGAATCTTCTAAATCCAATTGCAATATCTCCACTATGACAATGTTCAGCAGATGCACTTTCTTTTACATCATTTACAATAAACTCAACAATTTCATCATGATTGCTTGGTTTGTCTATGCCAATATTAGGATAGACTCTCCCTAACAAATGTAATTCAATTTCTTTTTTCATAACTTTTTTTATTTAATTATATAAGGGTTTTCAATATCTCCCTTAACATAAGCATTTATCTTTCTATCAGGAAAATCTTCCTTTGCTTTTTCAAGTGATGAATAAACAAAATAACTCCACAATTCAACTCCATCAGGTGTAACAAGAATATCATCATTACCAAAGTCAGGTTGAAAATGTAAATCATCATTAAAAGTTCCTAAAGGACATTCTTCATCATCATAAATTTCTTCTAAGTTCTCCATTAACTCTCCCTCAACTTTTGCTTTGAAGTTATCTTTTGCTGATAATAAAATTTCTTCATCAGTTGCATTTTCATCAACTATTACCCTTGTCATTAAGGATATACAAACTATTTTTGCTACTTTTTTCATAATTTCTATTTAATAATTAAACATTCTGAAACTCTTACATTTATTTTCTCACCATAAGGTAGGTAGCCTTGTTCATTGTCTAAATAAATACCTACCCAACCTTTTTTTGTTTCTCCAAAGGCAAATGGATGAGTAATATTACCCTTAAGGCCATTTAAATAATTATCCTCACCTTTAATATTTATTAGTTGTACTTTTGTTCCAACTAATAAATTCGTCTGTCCTGCTTTCATGTATTGTGTTTTTTTAGTTTAATTGAAATTGTTGTTTGTTTATCAAATCAAGTTTATTAAAACCTTTTCTCACAAATGATAAATTGTGTTGTTGTTTTTCTGAAAGGTGGTTGTGTTTACTTTGTAGTTCTGTAATATATAATAGATTATTTGGGTCAGGGTGCTGATTCATAATCTCTATGAAACTTTTTCTAATTTCATGTAGTTCTAAATGTATTTTCAAATTTTCTCCACAAGCCTTAATAAAGTCTGAAGAAATTTTGTTAAGTATTCTTTTTTGATTATCCATTGTTTTTTATTTTTTGGTTACATTTATTATACGTTCAGTATTTCAATATTGTTACAAAATTTCAATTTATTTTTATTTTTTTTGGAGGGACTAGAAGGATACCTGAAGATGGCGAAGGTGAATCAGGATGGCAATCACAGGGCATAAATTTGTGGGAGGGGTATACGATTTATTTTATTTAATTTCCACTTTTTTACAAGAAAGTTTTTGTAAATTTTTGGAAATTAAATATTTTTTTTCGTATACCCTATATTTAAAACATAGACCAAAATCCAGGATACACGGCGGGATATACACCTTCAGGTTTTTTAAAATTTTGCACATAAAAAAACCCCCACCAAATTAATGGGGGGGGATTTATAACCAAAAAATTAAGAAATATAATGTAGCATCTCACTACTTTGCACTTATTTTATTAAGTGTGGCTGTTCATAAACTTAGCTTAATTAGACTCATTAACTTCTTTAAAAAAACTATCTCTTTTTTGTGCAAGTTTAGAATACACATTTCCTTTTCCAATTTCCTTTCTATCACAGCCATATAGTTTTACATCCAAATGTAAAACATCATTAACAAACTGTTTATCATTTTCTATATATTCAAAAAACTCTTTAATATGTCTTATTCTTGAATTTTCAACTTCTTTCTTTACTCTTTTTACTTGTTTCCTTTCTAAAAATATTGATAGAGTTATAATACCTGTTACAAAAATAGCTGTTAATAAAGTTGGTTCATAACCTATTGCATTATCATTTGACAATACTGAATACATTAGAGGTAAGTAGTATAGTAGATTTAAAAATACAGAGTACAATATAATCATCAACTTTTGACTTCTGCTTAAATCATAGTAATAGTGAATTTTTTTCATAATTTTTATTTTTTATTTTACTAAATTTATTTGTGGCGAGATGAGGAATCGAACCTCTCAATAAAATTCTTGTTCAAGGAAACTTATCTATTCATGTCCACAAATGAGGTGAACCGCCCACCCATGAATATCGCCATATATATATTATACGTAAAACATACCTAAAATGTTACAGTTTAGTCAATATTTTTTATTCTAAATGGATTACTCCAAAACTTTTGCCCATCCAAATCAAGTAAGAATTCTTCATTATCAGCATCCCAACTTAAAACTTTATGAACTCCATATATAGGTAAAGAATAATAAACTTCTTTCCCAATCAAAGATTCATAGTTTTCTATGTTTAATCTTTTTAAGTTTTCTTTATGTTCTTCTTTGCTAAACATTTAATTGTTTTTTATATTATACGTATAGCATTTGAATAGTGTTACAAAAAATTCTACATAATGTATTGCGTATACACACTGTTATGTCCAGGTGAAAATCCAAAGCTGTATTTTTTTAGTTTATAGGTATACGATTTATTTTATTTAATTTCCATTTTTTTACAGAAACTTTTTTGTAAATTTTTGGAAATTAGATATTTTTTTTCGTATACCCCTCTCATATAAAGTTCTCTCCCCGCAGCCTCCAGACGGCGTCTGAGCTACTCAAGAATTCTTGGGCATAAAAAAAACACAACCTTAAAAAGATTGTGTTTTAACCCATACATAAAAACTATGAAACTATTTGATTAGCATACTCCTAAATTTTGGGGATTAATAATTGATTGATTAACTTCTGAAAAAGTTTCATTAATTGATTTTTTCTCCCTCTTACATTTATCAATTACAGACTTAAGCAAGTTTTTTGATTCTTGTGTTTTTCCTTGCTTTAAACACTCTCCCTCTAACTCTTCAAAACTATTGTACATATCTATATGATTTTAATTAATAATTCAACAAACTTATCCATATCTTTTGAACTAGCATTTTCAAAATTATCATTTTCTTTATGACATAATGACCATGTAGAACATCTCCCTTTGTCAATAACACTTTCCATTTCTTTTTTTGGTAACATACCAATACAAACACTATCTAAATTATTCATTCTTAAAGCTACACTATCATTAGGTGGTGTTTTTACTTCTGTAAAATTTTCAACTTTATTTAATTTATCTAATAAAGAACTTTCAATCAATTTTTCTGTCCAATATTCAGAGCCACTTGCAGTTAATTCCAAATTTGTAATATGCTCAACATTACCAAAAACTCCCTCTTTTATTCTTTTTGCAAGTTGTATTGCTCCTTTGTGCCCAAACTCTTCACAATCAGTAAAGATAATGTGAACATTTTTTTCCACAACATTTTCAGATAAATGTTGTGCTAATGAAATTAAGTTACATACACTTGCACTATTGTCTTGGCAATTATCAGAATTAACATTATTGACATCATGATGTGCAATAAATAAAACTGAACTATCAGAATTGTTATCAAAAGATAATTCAACATTTGCATACAACAAATCTTTGTACTTTGAATCTTTAAAAATATCTACATTCAAACCATTGTATATTTTTAAATCTAATATTGTATCAACAATAAATAGAACTCTATTTGTAATAGGATTTTCAGAGCCTTTCAAAGAATTTTTTTCATTTCTTACTCTACAAAATTCTGACAATATGCTATGTGATAAACCTTTTTTCATCTTTCCTATGTATATATTTATTATACGTTTAGTATTTCAATATTGTTACAAAATATCAATTTATTTTCGATTTCTTTTTTGGGGACGAGGAGGATGGTGAAGGCGATATCTGGATGTGGTTTATTGTTTTGGGGGTATACGATTTATTTTATTTAATTTCCAGTTTTTTACAGAAACTTTTTTGTAAATTTTTGGAAATTAAATATTTTTTTTCGTATACCTCTCTCCTAAAAAATCACCCCCGATTCTAGATGAAGCTCAAGTGCATCTTGAAATTATTGGACATAAAAAAAGCGAACCTATAAAGATTCGCCTTGTTAAATGAATAGTAAAAAAATCTACTTTTGATAATCTAAAAACTTTGTTAGCATTAATTCATTATCAGATATAAATTGTGCTATTTTAATTAATTCAAGTTGTTTACCTGAAAATGTTTTTGATACTTCTCCTTTGGAATATACCATTTTTATATTTTTGTCAGATTCTATATTTAAAACTTCATCTGAATTTAAGAAATCAGTTTTAGATAATACAAATTTATCTTTCGTTTTAACTCTCCCTATAAGTTCAGTTTTATCAGTATTGTAACTCCAATCTATTTTAGCCATTAAATTTATTTGTTTTTATTATTTAAACGTTAATACAAATGTACTAATTTTATTTGATTAATCTATTTTTTTAAATAAATACTTTTTGTAAATTTTTGGAAATTAAATATTATTTTTCATATACCTATGTTATATATAAAATTCTCTCCCGTCATCTGAGATGGAATTTGAGATGGTAAAAAAATACACACAAAAAAAAACGACAACCTTTGCAAGTTGTCGTTTTTAATATATTATTGTTTAATATTTGATAGGGGTATCACCATTGGTAAATCAATCAACCCTAAAACATTACTTTCATTGTAGTTATAAAACATTATCCACCGCACTCAATACCTTTCAGCAAGGTGTAGCCTGTAACGTTTGGTTTGTATGTTCTTTCATCACTTGGAAACCCTTTGAATTTTACATCAACTA
>Ga0102945_1000225_pt1 | contig 17985 bp, 45 predicted proteins | sample SalPonred_H2O_MG_FD_78207 | JGI IMG/M metagenome (GOLD analysis project Ga0102945, IMG submission 78207) | Salt pond water microbial communities from South San Francisco under conditions of wetland restoration - Salt Pond MetaG R2_restored_H2O_MG ...
AGTCAGAGAAGAATTTAGAGTAAACGAAAGAATATATAACCAATAAAACCAACAAAATGAGAAAATCAGAAGAACTTGAAAAGTATATGAATCTTTTTATGCACGAATTATGCTTGGAGAATTACGATGAACTATTTATTATGCTTCATTCTTCGCTTATGCTTTCAAAAGATATTATGCCATTTACAAGCGATGACAAACGAGAATCATTTCTTGATATGATGACCTATATTGCACTACATCACCCCTCAAGAAGGACGTTAGTTCTTATTCAGCAAATGAAAGTAAAATTCACAAGACGAAGAAACGAAAACGATATGGAGAAATGGTGGGAGCAACAGAAAAAGGACTTAAACTAAAATCGTCCTACATTCCAAAGGAAAAGCCGTCCTTCAACGACTGGCACAAGTATTTAAGAAAACAAGTAAACGAATCAAAAGGGCTAAAAATTTAGTCCTTTTTTTTGTACCCTAAAATAGTCGTAATTCTTAAAAGCCATTAGGGTGTTCAAATTTTGAATAAAAATATCATTTGATACCATTGTTCCACACATAATACAAAAAGCCAAATATAGCTTGTCTGAGAGCCTAATTTTGCTTGTTTGGATATAAAGTTTTGTTTCAAAGCACATCTTTGTACATTTTAGCTTCATATATCGCTCAATTGCTTGCTTCCGAAATCCACTATCTTCATGGATAATTTCCTTTCTCTTGTCGTAAACTCCGAAATTACACCCAGCAACAAGCATATCGTTTAAAACTTCCTTGTATAAAATTGAATTTTCCATATTTCAAATATATAAAAAAAGGACGAAGTAATTAAACCTCGTCCCTTTCGAATCAACAAATAGAGAAGTCACGCTCTAATATTTTGTTCTATTTTGATACCATTCGATACCTTTAATCATTTCGTAAATAGAATCATACAATTCTCTTTTGCTCACATATCCACCCTTAACTGAACGAACGCCAGCCGATTTTGCATAGTTCACAAATTGTAACTGCTGACCACCATAAGCACCTTGAATGATGAATCCTTTTCCAATGTATTTTCTTTGTCTTTCGCTATATGAAATACCTTTGTATCCCATTGTTCTATTTAGCGACTTTAACGCCCTTTCTAAATCTTTGTCTGTTATTCTTGACATATCTATTTTATTTAATTCTGAAAATATTATCTTCTCTAAAGTAATTCTCCAAACTCTTTATTGTTGGAAAATCTTTTCTACTCCACCATTGACCAACTCCAACCATATATTCGGGAACAGAACCTCTTTTTGGACTTCCTACTCTCACGTAGTACCATTTCTTGTCCTTTGTTTTGTAAAAGTAAATCTTATCCCCTAAAAATTTACTTCCTTTTTTTTCTTGAAATATTGCCAATGATTTCGCCATTATATTCTTTTTTAATTATCCTATAATATTTATTTGACCACCAGCTACATAGTAGTCCATCGTACTACCATCTTTTCCTTCTGCTTGGTACAAAGGAACATAAAAGCTATTCCAAAAATTGCCAGCATCATAGAACCCAAGAACTCCAATATCTTTCAAATTCTTCACGATGTATTCTTCTCTCATTCCGTAAGGTGAATTTTTCCTTTCAGAACCTCTTGGAGTATAACCTAAATTATAAAGGTATTTTGCACCTTTATTTACTTGGTCTTGCGTCAAAGCAATTGCGCCCATTGTAGAACTTGTTTCATAAAGATTCTCAAGAACTTCATTCCTTTCAGCTTTGCTTGCCTTGTTGTTTATCCAATTTTTCAAAGCATTTAACTCCTTTTCGGATAACTTTGTTTTCTTTGATACCTTAATGTAGTCGTACTTTGCCATAACTTGTATTTTTTAAATTTGGTGCAATATAATATATTTTTTATATACCGGACAAATTACTTAACAATTTTTTTCAAAGCACCTACCTTCATAGCTACAACAAAAATCAAAGCAATAATAATTAAGTTATGGACGTTCTGACCACCTAAAAATCTTTGTTCATCGTTAATATCAAAAAAGCCGTATGGAGGGAATTGATTACAATCGCTTATGTAATTATCAAAAGCACCTTTATATTGTTCTAAAACAACTGGGTTTTTAGTTCTACCATCTACGCTACACATTCTCGTGTTACGTTCACAAAAAGTAGCTACGTTTTTACCGCAATTCATCATTTTTCTTCTAATTTTTTGATTCTCGATTGAATCCATTTATTTTGCTCAATGATAACGTCAATTTTGTTATCAAGATTTTCCAAACTCTTGTAATTTTCTTCAAGCATATCAAGTCTAACTTCAATCGTTGAAATTCTGCTATTTAGCTGAACCCAAGAACCAAAGAAAGCCAGTGCAAAAGTAACGCCAGCACCTAATATGATATTTTTCAAATTTTTACCTTCTTCCATTTCAGATTATTTCGACCAATATAGAAAACGATAATAGCACCCACAAGCAAAACACTAATAGATGCTAAAATTAACAACGATTCTTTGTTCCTTAAAAAACCATCCTCACCATCGAAGTCGAACAAGTTACTTATCCAACTTTTTTTTTTCGCTCGATATGGTGTTAAGTCTGCAATAATCTCCCTTGCACAACCACTTTCAGCATCACTTGTAGCATTGAAAAAAGAAGTATTTAACTCTAAATCACCAAACTTTCCTTGCGTTTTATCCCAAGCAGTAAAGTTCTGCCTTACGTTTTCAGAGTAAAGCCCATCATCGAAATGAAAAAATGTTTTGTAGAACCCAATTCCCATCACTCCAAGACCTTTCAAGCCTTGATAAATTTCACCTTTGCAAGCAAAATCTTCGTGAATTATTTTGGCTTTTTCGTCGTGATTTTTGATAAACTTCCAATCGACTGCATTACCACCTAAATGTTGAGAAAGAGAAGCACCGCCAGCCAATTGATTACCAAGATAAGTCCTAAACGTACTTGAAACAGAAATACGAGCATCGTAGCCACGCTCTGAGAAATAATTTCGGACGAACTGAACCGCATCAGCTAAAATATCGCTAAAATAGTGTTCATCGGGTGCATCATAGCTTTTAGAATAGAACTCCGAAGCCCGAAAATTATCTCGAACAAAATCGTTATTTCCCTTTCTAATTATCATCGAATAAAAACCTCTTTAGCTGGGCGAATAGTTCTCACCAAACCATCTAAACGACCATTGTTCGGATTGTAAACATCAGTATTTTCTGAAACGCTACCGCTACCATCAGTGCTACCATCGTTCCAAGTGTTACCATCGTTTTCGTCAATAGGGGAATACTCATCGTTTGGAGAGAAATCGCCATTACCGCCATTCCCACCATTACCGCCATTATCTCCATTACCGCCATTGCCTTCATTATCGGCATTGTCTAATTTTTTCACTTCACCAATTCGATACAAATATGCGCTTGCAAAAAGTGCAATTATAGCCATTAAGATTGAATTTCTCAATCTATTCTTTTTAGACAAAAAATAACCAGCTAAACCACCAGCAAACAAAGCGATACCGCTATAATAAACTCCTTTTCCGTAATCTTCCATTAACTCTTTATTTACTCACCTTCCAAGCTATGTAAGCAAGTAAGGCAAAAATTGCATAATATCTTATCGGCATCATATCTTAATCTTTATAGCTAAACCAATTTGACCAAATTCCGCTTTTCTTAACACCAGCAAAAACGCCTATTCGATAAGCAATTGCCAGCACCAAAACAAGCATAAGCCATTTATTTTGAAGTAGTTCTTTCATTAGAAAATCATCATTTGACCACCTTTTCCACCACGTTTAGAAGTAGTTCTTTTTGCAGTAGTTTTCTTTGCAGTAGTTTTCTTTGCAGTAGTTTTCTTTGCAGTAGTTTTTCTTTTCGAATTCTTTTTGCCCTTAGCCCTTTCTTCTGCGTTTCGCTTTCTTAAATCTTTCAAGTATGCTCTTTGCGCTTCAAGACGAGCAATTTCTTTATCGCTTACTTTCCCCGTTCTTTCTTTCACGATTCTACACTCCACCAATTGCTGACCGCTTCTTGGTGTTCTTTCAGAAGCCAATCTTCCACCACGATTTGAACACGCTTTGTAACCAAGTGCGCTTGGACGTTTTTTTCTTGTAGCCATTTTTCTATTTTTTAATTACCATAACAAATTATCCGCAAGCCAGCTATTTGACCACTTAATCTTGCGTGTTTTGTTATGTCTTATTTTATACAACTTTCTTCTTTTTTCAGCGAAAACCTTTCCCTTTTTTTCCCAAAAAGTAGGATAATCACCATATCCAATCGCTCCAATACTTGCTATCTTTTTCCCTCGTCTAAATACGTCAATCTTTTTGCCTTTGACCTTGCTTGGTTTAACTTGTACGCCAATTTTCAAAGCACGATTCTTTGTGTATTGCTTGATACGATACACTATTTACCGCCTTTTGGTGTATCGTAAATATCTCCACCATTCACAACCACAAGAACCGAACTACTTATTCCCGTAGCCACTTGCGTTGAGTTTAAAACAAAGCCAATCCTTGCTTCCAAAACAAGTTCTTCTCCAGCCTTACTGAAAGTAACTTTATTCTTGCTATTATCCCAAATATCAACGCTTCCACTAATTAGTTTTACAACTATTTTTGTTGCCTTCTGAATCGTTTTGTCTTGTGAAGAACCCATCTGCACAAATGAAACGTTGTCGAATCTTATTCCGCTATTTTCGTCTAAACTCATAGTTATCCTTGAATATAGTAAATATTTGCTTGAGCAGCAGTACCGCCCGTAGTAGTAAAGGTTATATCGTTTATCGTTCCACCATTCGGAGAATAAACCTCAAAAACACTATCTTGAGCTGAACCGCTTGAATTTAGAATAACTTGGTTTAACCCACTATTTGACGATGAACTTGTTACAATCGCTGAACCAGCATAAAGCACAATTTTAATATATCTCAATTTTGTAAATTCAATACTTGAAGAAATACCGCCATTCCAAGTGTAAAATTTCATCGCACTATCATTGCTGAATACGTTTGGTCTATCTATTGCCATAACTACTTTTTAAAGGCATATTTACGAATGATTAAAACGCCAGCTATCATCCCAATAACCAACGCCAAATCATTCATTATTTGCCTATTCTTATCGCTTATCATTTTACCAAAGTTCTACTAACTACTTGACCGAAAATTAACGCTACCATCAACCCAATTGAAAGTATTGCAATGCTTTGGTAATCAATAGCCACATTAACGTCAATTTTACCTCCCGTTAAGCTATCAAGCAACGATTGATTTTCATTCTCCATCTTTCTTGCTGAATAGTTTAAAAATTCCACCGCTTTTGCTTTTGTTCGGAATAATAAAATTCAAAACATAACTAACGATGGTGCTAATTTTGTTCACAATAGAATTGTCTTTCTCACTTGGAGTAAGTCTTACGATTGATTCAGCCAGCACAATAAATGCAAGCACCAATTCTTTCCAGCCCATTAAATCAAAAATTTGTTCCATTATTTTGTTATTAAAATAGCCATTTGAATAGCAAGAATAAAAAGCAAAACAATTGCTAATTCTTGACTTATCGACTTATTTATGTTTAAAAAAATATTATTACCTTCTTTGTTTTCTTGAACCTCAACATCTTCTTGTTCGATACCTACATTCACATCAGCATCAACATTTGCCGTTTGCTCAATTGGTTGATAATTCCCACTGAAAACACTTACTTGGTCGTACATTGTACGATAAAAATTCAAACCTTTTATCATCTTACAATTCAATCAATTCAAAGCCATTTTTCGTATCGTAGCCATAAGCATCTTCAATAACTGACTTTAATTCGCAATCAAAACCACCGCTTTTTGCAATTGGAAAACCTTTTTCAGAAAGAATTTTTCTCAACTCAACTACTGCGCTATTGTTGTCCCCAAATTTGACTTTGCTAAAATCATCCACTTCGATTTCTTCAAAATCACTTTCTTGGTAATTACATTCGTTCTCAACTACTTCAAAATCTTCATCTTCAACTTCTTCTTGTTCATCTTCAACATCTTTTTCAGAACGTTTTTTTGAACCTAAATTTTTGAGAAGATACCACCCAGCCATCAATACAACAACGGCAATTGCAACGTACATTAAATTTTCCTTTTTCATGCTCTTATTATTTTCTTAAATCGCTTCCAAGATACATCTTTGAAATTGGATTTCCAGCAATTCTTTTTGAATAAATGTTGAACGTTTCAGCATTTACAATTTTCTTGTTCTTTGGCTTATCCTTAAAACGTACAACACCAGCCATATTCCCAATCGGGTTTTTAATAGCACCAGCACCATAGTTTACGTTAAAATTGCCAAAATTAGAAACACCAATATTGCTTGTTTGGGTTTTTGGCTTAACCATTTTCGGATTCAAAAGGTGCATATTCGCACCGCTAAATTTACTTGCTCTCATATTAAATTCCGTTTGAAATAACAAATTTACCAATAACTTCTCCTTCTGTTTCGTACAAAGGAACGCCACCTTCCGATTGTAGCAACAAGTCCACAACGATTCCGTTTGACTTATACAAAGCCGTTCCCGTATTGGTACAATTGTCAGTACCTAACTGCATAACATTGAACTTACTACCAACATTCAAAGGAACGTTTGTATCTCCTTCAATCCCCTTAATTGTAATCTCGTCATTTGGCAAAATCTTACAAGCACCATCAGTACAATTTCCATTAGGCAATGCAACGAATTGCCCATTTTCCATTTTACCGACCTCCAACGTAGCATAAAACTCTCCTTCTTCACTACTGCAAGGCAAAGCATTACCAGCACCATCAGTTCTTAACGCTGAACCGCCAATGTATCGAAAAGCCATTTCCCCATCATTCATTTTGCCGATTCCACCATTTTTAAATAGTTGATTGTAAATGATGTACGCAATAACCGCAATTACGGCAATAATTAGGAATATTTTTATATTCTTTTTCATCTTTAAATTTTTTCTGTGTAATCGATGTAACTTCTATTTTTTAAAATTACAAAAGCAACCGCAACAACCGCTACGATTGCAAAAATAAATTTCGGGTTTTTTATTAGCTTTTTCACTTGACAAATTTTGAAATGTACTTGTAAAGAAAGAAAACCGCAACGACCGAAACAACCGCAATTCCGATTCTTGTAATATCAGCAATCAACGCCTTTTGGTCGGCTTCCGCTTGCGCTTGCTTTGAATCCGCTTGAATACGATTCAAACGAGTTAATGCTTGTTGGTCGGAAATTAAAGAATCGCCTTGTTCACTTAAAGCATTAGCGGCATCCTCAAATTCTTCTTTTATTGCGCTCCAAAATAGAACGCTTGACCTTGACTTTTCCTTCATTGAATCGTATTGACTTCTGTTCATGCTACATTCGGGAGTAACTCCCCTTCCGTAGCAATTAACAACACAAGGTGGAAAACCTTTCTTGGTCATACTTGAAATGTGATTTCTACGCTCAGTCAAAACGTCGTGCGCTTGACTTGCTATTGCGGAAAATTCCCTTGCAGTCGCTTCTCTTTCCATCAATGGAACAGACGTATCAAGTAGACGATTTCTCACAGAAACAAGAAGATTCCCGTATCCAATACCATTAGAACTTTCATATTTAATACCTTCAACCCATCCCGAACCTAAATCCCTTCTTAAATCACGACATTCTCTACTCGTTCCCCAACCAAAACCCCACAAATAATTCCTATTTCCTACTTGAATACCCATATTATCCTAATTAACGATTCCGCTTTTCTTCCAAATTTGACGCATCAATTCACGCTCCGTGCATCCTTGTTGCCCGAAAAATCCGTAGTCATATTCTGAACTACAATTTTGCGTTGAAGGTAAATTTTCACTTGTATTCCCAGCCCAATAAGAATTTAATTCTTCATCGTACCATTGGAAAATATTTTTTTCCGAAACATCACCAAGGAAAGCATAAGGACGTTTTCCAAATTCTTGTGCAATCATTATCAATTGCCAGCCAAACTCCACTTGGTCGATTGAAAATAGTGTTTCCTCAATCGTTCCGCTTTGATTCATTGCTTGGTGTTGTGCATCCGCAATAGCTTTTGCAGTCAAACGATACGCTTCTTTTTCGTCCTCGCTTGCAATAATTCCATCGTCCACAGAATTGTAAGATTCTTCGTAATATTCCCGAAGTTCTTGTTCACTCAATCCATCGTGTTTTTTCCCGAAAAGTTTTTTGAAAGCATCTTTTATGCTACCGCCAAACTGAAACAAAATAAACGCAACGACAAGAACAACCACCGCATAAATTACGATGGATTGTTTCTTGCCAAAACGTTTACTAAGGTTTGAAAAAAAAGGCAAATATTTCACCATTTCCTTCATCAATTACGCTCTACGGAAACCTTCATCCCCAGCACCAGCACCAGTACCAGCACCAGCACCATTGTCAGTAGTAGAACCATTGCCATTTGTCGCTGGCTTTGTTGATTTCCAAATGAAGTAAACCATTACCAATGTTGCAACGGGGATTCCAATAGCGAAAATTTGTGATTTCATCAAATTCATCTTTTTACTTTTTTAATTATTATTTCTTTTTTCTTAATGCTAAAAACAGAATAATTCCAACTACCAAAATGATAAAAATTGGAACGATTAGCTTTTTAAAGTCAAATTGTCCGTCCGCACCATCTTGCCCATCTCGTCCGTCTTGTACGTCTTGTCCGTTATTACCGCCTTGCGCTCTGCATTGGGGTGGAACATTGGAATTGAACAACGAATAAAAATTGCAATAAGCACTATTAACTGCACCACTCGATATTGCGCCACCAACTCCCGTAAAAATATTACCAAAGTTATCCCAAAAAGAACTTCCGCTTCCGCTTGCGCTTCCGCTTCCATTAGGAATAACGGCACAAGGATTATCAATATCTTCCATCATTCCCGAAGAATCTCCAACACCATAAATTATGGAGCCATTTTCATCGAAAGAAACGGGAACATCGTAGCAAGCACCATCTTGGGAATCATAATTCCCTCCTAATTGATTACAACAATCTACTGCACTCATCTTCTTCTTTTTACGATTATAGCAACGATAATGATTAAAGCTAAACTCCCAATCATTACGCTAAAAACGGTTTTGTCAATACCAAAAATTTTGTTCGCTTCTTGCGCTTGCAAATAGGTTTGAGCCGTTTGAAGTTCTAATTGTGAAATTTGGTTTTGGTTTACTGCTGTTCTATTTTGGAAAAAAGCACTACCAAGAGTAGCAATTCCGTTAATAATAGCAAGACCAACACCTACTGCTTTTGACTGAAAAAACGATTCCATTCCACCAGTATAATTGGTTTGGTTATTAACGTAAGGAACGCTCATAACTTCACGAAGAATAGAATCATCTTTAATGCTCAAAACATCGTTCAATAAAGAACTTCTTGTGGCATCTTGTGGTGGTGTAGATAATTTCCCAACACCGCTAAGATTACTCATAACGGCATCGGGATTATTATCAATAATGAAAATCAAAGAGAATAACCAATCATTTTGGATTCTTTGATAAATTTCCACCTTATTCATCCTAAATTATTTTAGGAATCCTTCAACGAACAAAGTCAATGTAACTTTTTCAGAAGCATCAACATCAACATCAACAGCCGTTTGGTCGTCGATTACGATACGCTCTGAAATTGTCAAGAGTTTTGTATCAAATTGAGTATTACGACGTGCTTTCTGAATGATTGACGGGTGAGTAACTACTCGACCATCAATAGAACCACGAACAACGTCAAATTTCTGTGAGAATTGAGCATTGCTTGTCAATACTTGATAATTGAAACCACTAACGACAATAGGGCTTGCCAAAGTAGTTTTTTGAAGCGCATTAACTCCAATTGTAGCTGAATCAGCCTTGTCTTTTGTCGCTCCATCAATTGCAGTAACTACACCGCTTTCATCGAACAAACGATAATTTGCAGTTTGAGTACCAGCAGAATTGTCTAACGTCATTGTAAACGCTGAAACGCCATCGGGATTTACGATTTGCATCTTTTTAAAATTTAGTTTGTATTTATTAACAACTACAAATAAAAAAACAAATAATCAAAAATAAAAACAAAAAGGTATATCAGTTTAACTACAAAGGAATTATTCTGAAATAGTGATGGTCTTTATTTTCGTTAATTTCCTTGATATTTTGCTTCAAAACATCATCGTATCTTGGAAAGTTTTGTTTCAATCGGTCTGAACTATCTTTTGTTTTAAACAGAATCAAGTGAGTAGCAAAAGTCCAAAAAGTAGGTGGAATTTCATTAAGCGAATGAGCAACCGCAAAAATATCAATCGAATGTTGCCTTCTCCTTACAAACAAACGTCTTATTGATTCCTCGATTCTTGACTTAATGTAGTACCTACAATCGTCCAAAACTAAATTTCCATTTGTAAACTCAATCAATCGCTCCAAGTCCTTGTTTGTAGGTGCAACAATTCTTGCCTTTCTTCCGCTTTTTATTCTCGTTATATCGTTAATTTCAATTGTTGCAACATCACTAAATTCATAACCATCTGGGTCAATAATTAACGTTCTTTTGCCGTTTGTGTTTATTAGCTTTTTAAGCAAAGTAGTTTTTCCCGTTCCATTTGTTCCAGCAATAATGAAAAATAACGCTTGACGTTGAGTATTTTTTCTTTTGGCTTTTCTTCTCATAAATATTTTTCGGGAATTACGCACCAGCTACCATCTTGAAAAACGATTAAAGGTTTTGAATCAAACTTGTATCGAACGATTTTGTTTACATCGTCATTCCAAGAAAAATCATGTCCACAAATAATACCATCTTCTCCTAAAATATTCATCGAGTTTTCAATGTCAATTTTCACTTGCTCTGCTTCGTGGCTGCCATCAATATAAACCATATTGAAAGAATTTTTTTCTTGCTTAAAAACATTCCTAAAAAAATGGTCTGAAGAACATCTATTGAAGGTAACATTTTCAAGTTTAGAAACACGATTTCTGTAAACGTCAAAAACTACATTCATATCAACATCTCCCATTCCAACTTCTTTTGTTGTATCATTTCCGTTTTTCCACGAATCAACGCTATGAACTGAATTAAAATAGTGGGAGAAAATAAATGTACTTTCACCGCTAAATGCACCAATTTCTAATACGTTAATTTCATCATCTACAATCTTCTTCAAGAAATTGCACATAACGTTCAAATGATAACTTTGGAATTTTCCCCTCATTTGTGGGATTTTTACTTCTTTCTTTTCTACGTTCATATCACCATTTCCCTTGTGGGCATTTTTGATTTTTCATTCCCGTTTTCCACGATAACTTGCATCCACAAGTTTTGTTTTTCTTACTTGGAACACCAAACGTTCCACAAGTAAGACCTACTCCAAAAGTAGTTTTAACACTTGGACAAGACTTACAAATTTTTAATCGCTCTTGCTTAAACGTCATATCTTCCGCTTTTTATTTTTCTTGAAACAATATCATTGTAACGATTCAACCCCTTGCTTAATTCAGTTAAGCACTCTTTCTTTTCTTGGTCTGAAAAATCGTAAAATTCCATACTATTTTTTAACGCTTTCCTTATTGCTTGCTCCATCCTTTTCAGTTTTTGTTTTTGAAGATGTTTTTTTAACTCCATTACCTAACTTAACCCAATTTACTGCCGTACTCATACTAATATCAAGTTTTTCAGCAATCGTAGAATAAGAATCTCCTTTCTTTTTCATCTTAACCGCTTCAAGCATCATTTTTGCCTTTTCTTCTTTGCTAAAGGTTTTTCGCTTCTTAATATCTTCACTCCCTTTCGGTCTACCTTGTGGGCGTGGCTCTTCAACTTTTTCTTCTTCTTTTTCAACGTTCAATTCTTGCTTTGGGAATTTCACCTCTTTTCCGAAGTTCTTGCTTTCGCTTTTCTTACTTACAATTGGCTTAATTATTTGATTCTCCTTATTCTTTCTTCTTCGTTCTTGAACTGCTGAAATTACAACTGGAGTATAAGTAGCAAGAACCATAAATGCAACCATCATTTCGGGAGAAACACCCGTTTCACGATTCTTCAAAAGAAGTTCTAATGGTTTTTTAATCTTGTTCTTTCTCGATTGAGCAACACTATATTTTGATTCGTTTTCGTAATCTTTTGCAATTGCCATTGCTCCATAACTCATAACCATATCAATTACCTCAACGCCAATTTCAGCCATTAAGGTATGGTCTTCAAATAATTCGTTTTCTACATCACCATCAAAACCTTCACCTTCCCCACTATCAAAATTGTTATCGTTACCCTCTAAAACATCACTTGCGCTTTCACCATTTTCGCTTGGTGTTTTATCTTCTACGGGAATTTTTAGTATTGATGCTATTGAATTTTCCGCACCACCAGTAGAATCAATGTATTCAGAACTTAAACTATTTAGTTCTTCTTGTGTTATATCTTGTTTTTCCATTTGTTTTTCGCTTTGTTTTTCGCTTTGTTTTTCCACTTGTTTTTTCATCTTATTTATTCTTTTTAGTTTTCTGTAATATCGACAAGGTATTGAGTAGCATCACCACGATAATCGAACAATCCAATATGTCCTAAATTTCCACTACAAACTCTAATTTTACCTCCAGCTAAGACAATTCTTTTACAGAACGAATAATCCTCACTTAAATATTTTTTATCGCCAAATAACGGGTTGAAATAACTAAAACCTTTTGCATCTATTGTATCAAATTCGCACAACCATTCATCGTTTTTAGCCATTCTTATTCTCAAATCTTGCGCTAATAATCTTCCAATAGCAAAGAACCCAAAGCCGCAACCATCAGTATAAAATTTTCCATCAATAGATTGAACCTTTTTCAAATTGTAAGAAACGCCTTCTTCTTTTTTTCTTTGTGCGATACAACAAGCATCTTCTTCTCCGATTAGTATTTTATTCACCGCATCAAAAGCATCTTTCCAATAGAACGACGTATCACTATCAATAAATAGCAAAACATTATGCTCCATCTTTTCAAGCCAAAGGTTAAAAATTTCATCCCTTCCGTTTACGATATTCGATATTCCACTTCCCATCAGAAAGTCAAAGGTAACACCTAATTTTTCACCAGCTAATTTGAGGTTAAAAATACTTCTAACGTATTCAATGCTCACATCTCCACTTCTTGTAGGTGTGGCAATTAAGACTTTTTTTGTTTGTTTTTCCTTTTCCAAAATTCCTTTGTTTTGTGCTTGTTAATAACCTTTTTTGTGTATAATTCAAAAACGTCTAAAATAGGTTTTTTTTCTTTTTCTTCCAAAACGATATACTATTTAATTTAAATGTTTAAAACAAATTGATAATTTTACATCGTTCCACACTTCCAATGTGTGTAGAATTTTCCTTTGTTACAAGAACGGGTGAAGATTATTCTTCACCCGTTTTTTATATTACAATTGTAGCAAAATAGTACGCTTTCTTTGAATACCTATCAGAAATAAAATGTGAGTTTAGAATAACGTAAAACTCTTTTTCTTCGTAGAATTTTTTTACATCAATAAGCAATGTTGCATAATTATCAGCACTAAGAATTATCGTTTCCTTGTAGTGCTTCTTCCTTATCTTCTGAATTATCTTTAACCAAAAATTTAATAACTTCATTGTTCTGAATTTTTCTTGATTTTGGGATGTGCAAAACCTTTGCTTTCCCGTTTTTCTTGTAGTAAATTACTCCATCTTCGTAGCTACATTCTGTTATTCGGTCAATCTTGCTTCGATAACCCAAACTTGTCATATAGTCAATAGCTTTTTGCGGATTCTTACTTACCGCAATACCATCAACCCAATAGAATAAATAATCTTCCTTGCAATGCTCTTTTGTTAATTCCATTATCTCACCAGTAACATAGCAACAAAAGAAGAACCAATTTGCAAAAGGACTTTCGATTTTCTCCAATATTGGCTCTTTCCCTTTTTGATACGTCAATCTTGACTTCAGTGTTCCCAGCATCCCGATTGCTTTCAACCTATCTTCTTTTGGTATTTTTTCAAGAATATCATTGTACGTTTCATCGCTTATTGCTTTATGTTTCAACAATACGCTTGCATAAGCAGAAGATAAATCAACGCTATAAAATTCTTCGGGAAATTTTCGCTTACTGAAATTGTGCCAATTTATTTTTGTTCGGTCAATTTGAGGAACGATAACACCGCTTTTTTCAATCTCTTTCTTCACCTTCTCAAAAACGTGAAAAGGTTTTTTTATCTTACTTGTAGGGTGAAAAACGAACTTTCTATCTTCAACAATTACGCTTGCCGTATAACTTGTGTATTCGTAAATAGCTTTGTCGTAAACTTCCAATTGATTCTTTAAAAATTCTTCCGAATTACCACCAATAAAATGTATTACTTTCCTTTTTTTCATATCAATTTATTCCTTCTTAATATGCTTTGAATGTCCTTGTCAATCAATCTTTTTCCTTTCTTAAATTCTTTGCTTGACTTCTTCATTTCAGTAGGAATAAGACTATCAAAATCAATTACAAGTTTTCCCTTTGTTACTCCAATATCAATCGTAAAATATAAGGAATCACCATCTTTGAATCTATCAACTGCTTTATTGTAAATTTCATTCCAACTACGTTCAATCTTTGTTAAGTTTTTCTTGCTTACTTCGTAGAATCTATTTTTGTAAATGAATCCTACTTTTTCGCCATTCGTTACGCTTTCTAAAATGTTCCGTCTTAAACTTTGCCCAAGAACGCCTTGATAACTCAAGCCCGTTTGGCTTTTATCAATTACATCAACGACCTTTTTCTTGGACTTCTTTACCTTTTCTTCCGAAGCAAAAGCACCTGAATCAGTTCTGTAAATAGTAACTTCTTTTACTTTTGGAACGATACCTTCACTTATCGCCTTTTCCTTTGAAACAAACCTACCACGAGAATCACGATATGTAACTCTCGTAGTAGTTTGTTTAATATAATATTGAACTTGCTTGCTCATTAAATCGCATCATTGATATTAACGTGCTGAATTACACGATTAACACAAAGAACGCCATCTTTGACGGCAAGACCAACAACAAGAAGAAAAATTGCTTCATTCTTGCCTTCTCCTTCACGATACATCAATAGACCGCTATTTATCTCACCTTCTTTTAACTCAACACTTTTGAGCCATTTACCAATTAGGTTTTTAGCGACCTTCTCTTTCATTGAATCAAACATATCTATTGATTAAAATGGTACATCTTCTTTGTCCTTATCTCCTTCGAGAAATTCATCCGCACTCGCTTCTGACTTGCTCCCCTTCCAATCTTCAATTGTTCCGCTTAAATAAACCGAACCTTTTTCGGATTTTTTAGACCAAAGAGAAATTGTTTTTTCAACACCATCAACAATCGCTTTTCCCCAAAAATCGGGTTGAGCATCATTGGTTTTCTTTGTAGACTTGAATACGTTAAGTCTATTGTCTTGCATCTCGTACTTTTTACTATTATTTTCCATCTTTGTTAATTTTTACTTTTTTTAAAAAATTGCTTAATATAAAATTTATTTGTGCCGTAACACTTACGTTATTGCTTACTGCTTCTTGTTGTAGTTTTTCGAGGTTTTCTTTAGGAATCCTCAAAAGAATTTTCTTCTGCTCTTTTCTTACCATCATTGTAGCTTTTGTTTACTAAATTTTCCACTTCTTTCTTGGTGTAGAACTCACCATCTTCAAGTGATGAAACATTCCGTTTCAACGCTCGCCTAAACTCAATCAAAATTGATTTTTCCATTGTTTATTATTTATTGGGTTAAAAATTCTTGTTCGGGTGCAAAATCTTCATCTTTTGCTTTTGGCAATACTAACTTATAACCAGCCATTATTTTTGCCTTATTCAAGCCCTTTTGAGGAAACAAAGCAACATTAGCTTTTACTATTTCAGAATCAGTATTTATTCCTAAGTTATCAACGTATATCGGCACAATTTTTTCAGCACCTTTGCATAAAAGCAATTCGTTGAATAACTCATTCATTCTTAAAGGAATTTTCACAATAATACCTTTAACTTTTGCATAATTTCCAACGTTCGGAATCTCATTCATTTGATAGCAAATAAGACTTCCTTTTTCATCACATTCAACGCCAAAATTGTCTATTGTTTTAGCTTCTTTTGAAAATATTTGCAAAGGTATTTTCTCTTCAAAAAATCTTCTCATTTCGCCATAAAGGAAATAGTTTACTTCACTCATATTACGTTGAATTTTATTGCGTTAAACCTTAAAATTTGACCAGCTTCGAAAATATCGCAATTCTGAATTGATATTCCTTCCCTTGTTCGTTCTGTGCAAATGTATTGATTAAGTATATCATTCGCAAGAGAATCGTTACTTGTTTTTATCGTAATCATTTTATCGTGTTAAAATTTGCAGTTCTATTGATTTTTTCCTTATTAAATTATTAAGTTCTTCTTGCTTAATCTTTGGGTAAAAATTAGCATATTCTTTGTACTCAATCCATCTTTCAAGTTTAAAGCAATCAACGCAATGAACGCTTGCAAATTTATTGCTATTTTTTCTTCTTTTTACTGCAAAGAAATCAATGCAAAAACAATTCATTCGAACTCAAATTTGTGGACTTTCAAAAATCCTTTTCTACCTAATATTCTGCAAAAATAGAAACTTTCATCTACCAAATATAATGGTACTAAATAGCAATTTTTAGTAGGTGAAAATTTCGGTTCGTGTAGTGTTATTTTTTCCATCTTTTTTGTTATATATTAAAATGAACATCGTGTTTAGCCCACATCAATTTTTTACCCAAGTAACTCATAAATTCTGACTTGTTTTTGAACTTGTTAGATTTAGCAAAAACCCAAACGGAATAACCTTTAATCCAAGCCCTTGTAGGGTGTTCTGATTCTTCGAGAAATTCAATCGTAAAACCTTGTTTTTGAAGTTTTTCGCAAACTTTTAGTAACTTTTCCTCTGACTTATCAAAAATACCAGCGAAATAGAACTCCTTATTGTCGTCTTCATCAAATGGAATATTAAATTTTGTCATTTTCTTTTGTTTTAAAATAGGGGGAATTTCACCCCCTTTTATTTGACTAATTATTGAAATGTATGTTGTGAATTTGAAGACTTTTTAAATGAGGATAAATCCAATTTTCTTTGCATCCTTGAATTTTTAATGATTCAATAATGTGGAATTTCAAATTTAGAAATTCGTTAATATTTGCTTTAGCTTCCATCTTTTCTTTTGTTTTATTGGTTATATATTCTTTCGTTTACTCTAAATTCTTCTCTGACTTCATTGTGCCATTTGTGGTACATTTTAGGGTGTTCATCAAGGCAAATATTGTTTAGTTTAAAAACTTCGTCCGACCAATATCCAAAATAATCAATGAATGTTTTTAGAAGATGCTGGTAAAATTCTTTCGAGGTGATAAATTTATTTTTCATTTTCCTATTTTTTAAAGGTAGGGGAATTTCACCCCTACATTGTTGTTTATTTATTCTTAACAAGAAAAAATCATTCGTAAGACCTTAAAATTTCTTTATAGTGATTAGTTAAAGAAATATTGGTGTATTCATTAACAAAATAGGTTTTTCTACGTCCAAGATTAGACTCTGTAACGGGATAACCTACTTCAAAAATTCTCCCTAAACATTCTTGTTGCAATTGCTTTCCGAAAGAATCATTTCCGCACATTTCAATTAAAAATCTTTTAGCTTCTGACAGATTCATGCTGTTTTTTGACAAATTTTCCATAACATCACTTGTTTAATTAGTTTCTTTTTTGTAGTGGTTATTTTGGGTTTTCACTCCCTCAATTCCACACCACTAATATAGTTAAAATATATACACTCACAACATCTAATGTATGTTTTTTAGAAATAATTTTTCCGAGAATTTTGAGGTGAAATAAGAGGTTTTAAGAGGGTTTTAGGGTAATTGTTAAAGAATCCTACATGTATAATTTAAGTGCTTAAAATGGTGTGGAAGAATGTAAAATTGAGGGGATTAAGGGAGCATGAATAAGAAAATTGATAAAA
>Ga0102945_1000226_pt1 | contig 17775 bp, 27 predicted proteins | sample SalPonred_H2O_MG_FD_78207 | JGI IMG/M metagenome (GOLD analysis project Ga0102945, IMG submission 78207) | Salt pond water microbial communities from South San Francisco under conditions of wetland restoration - Salt Pond MetaG R2_restored_H2O_MG ...
TCTTGTGATGATCTTAACTGAGCAAGACTCAATTCAAGATGTTCTATTCTTCCCTCAAATGAAGGCTGAGAACAAAGTAGAATCTAAAAAAGAGGAAGAAAATGCCTAGAGAGAACGGAGTAGAATATGGTCATGATTGTAGCGCTGGTAAGTCAATTACTGTTTGGCAGAGTTTTGATGGAAGACGATTCCAGGACTTTGAAGGTATAACTCACCAGCACTTATCTAATATCTACTACTGGACACATGTTGTTAATCCAGAGTGGTATAATGAATCTGTAAAGCACAAGATCAAGGTAGCTATAGATAGAAAATTCGATGGTGAACTTCTTGAGTATAGACCTTTGGCCCGTTTCAAGACAGAGATGGACACACTTAGGAAAAGAGGTTGGCTAAAAGAGTATGAAAATGAAACAAGAGTAGTTGTTGACGGAAAAGTAATTGGTCGTGTTGACGAATATACTAATCCTATTTAGAAACAATTTTGAGACAATTGCGTATAACTACAAAACACTGAATAAATAAATGTCAAATAAAAAACAAGCAGTAGGCACAATAGATATGGTCCAAAGAAATGGACATGCTTACTTAATAGTAACAGAAACAAAGGGATTTAAGGATGATTTATTCATTCATAGAGATAATCTTGGGCAGGCGCTTCATGGCGACACTGTTCATGTTGAAGTAATTCCAGATAAAAGTGGAAGAGGAAATGGCCTACAAGCTATCGTTAAGGGCGTTAAGGAAAGATCACAGACAGATTTTTCTGGAGTGATTGATATTAACAGAGAGAAGAATTTTGCATTTGTAAGAACATCAGGTGGTAAGATGCCTGTTGATATATTTGTACCTACTCATCATCTTAACGGAGCTAGTGATGGAGATATGGTAGCTGTAAAGCTTCATAGATGGCACAAGAAGGATAAGTCTCCAACTGGTATTGTTACAAAAGTATTTGGACAACCAGAGAGCCATGAGGCTGAAATGGAGAACATCATGTTCAAGCATAACATAGATTATTCATTTCCTAACAAGGTTATGGATGAGGCAAATGCAATTCCTATTGAGATTCCTGAGAAGGAGATTCTTAAGAGGAGAGATATGCGTGATACATTAACGATCACGATTGACCCAGACTCAGCAAAAGATTTTGATGATGCAATATCATTCCAGACTAAGGAAAATGGCAACTACGAGATTGGTGTTCACATTGCAGATGTAGGTCACTACATTAAAGCAGGAAGTGAACTTGATAAGGAGGCTTATAATAGAGCTACATCAGTTTATCTTGTTGACAGGACCCTGCCAATGCTTCCAGAGAGACTTTCAAACGGAATATGCTCACTAAGACCTAATGAGGAAAAACTTTGCTTCTCAGTGATCTTTGAGATTACTCCAGGGGGAGAGGTTGTAAAGAGCAATTTCAAGAAGACTGTAATTAATTCTGATCACAGATTTACATACGAGGAAGCTCAAAAAATGATTGATGGGTTTGTGTTATCTGGAGATGGTGCTATGGATGCAAATAACGAAACTCTTGCTAAGTCTATTTCTGCTGTAATTAAGTTAAATGACATTGCTAAGAAGATTCGTGCAGATAGATTTAAGAAGGGGGCAGTATCTTTTAACAGAAGGGAGCCACAATTCATCTTAAATGACAAAGGTACTCCAGTTGATGTGTTCTTCCATGAATCACATGAGGCACACCAGCTAATTGAGGAGTACATGCTTCTTGCTAACAGAACTGTTGCTAAGTTTGCTCACAGCAAGAACAAGCCATTTGTATACAGAACACATGACCTTCCAGATCGTGAGAGACTTGAAGAGCTTTCTGTTCTTGCCTCTGTGTTTGGATATAAGCTTCATGTATCAGATAGCGTTGAAAAGACCAAGGAATCACTTAATAAACTTCTTAAGGAGGCTAGTGGAAAGGGTGAAGAGGGAATGATCTCTATCTTGGCCATAAGATCAATGTCTAAGGCTGTTTATTCAACCAAGATCATTGGACACTATGGACTAGGGTTCAAGCACTATAGCCACTTTACAAGTCCAATTAGGCGTTACCCAGATGTTATTGCTCATAGACTTCTATGGGAATACATTAACAATAGAAATGGGAATGTTTCAAAGTTGGGTGATCAATGTGAGCATTGCTCAGATATGGAAAACAGAGCTGCAAAGGCTCAAAGAGAGTCTGTTAAGTACAAGCAGTGTGAGTACATGAAGGAGAAGGTCGGAGAGAAATTTATTGGAACTATCTCTGGTGTTAAAGATTTTGGTATCTTTGTAGAAATTAACGAGAACGGATGCGAGGGAATGGTGAATAAAGAAAACCTTGCCAGCAATCAGCTTTTCGTTGATGAAGAAAGTTACTGTGTCAATGACTTTAATGATGGTGGCACATATAGACTTGGCGATGAAATTGAAATAGAAGTTGCCAATGTCAACATGACAAGAAAACAAATTGATTTTAAAATTATAATCTAAAAACAGAAAAAATGGATACAGGAATTTATTTAATAATCACTGGAGTTGCGCTAGTAGTTGCGCTTGGAATTGTCTTTAAACTAAGGGGAATGTCCAGATACAAAATTGTACAAGAGAAAAATGACAAGGGTCTTGATCGCTGGTTTGTTCAAATCAGGAAAGGATTTACTTATTACTACCTTGAACAGACGGAGGACCTACCTGGATATGCAAACGATGTGTTTGATATGTCTAAGACACAAGTAGGTGGTCAGGAGACAGAGGAGCTTGCTGAGCAACTTCTATATAACCATAGGCTTACAACTATTGACGGAATCGAAAGAGAAGGAGAGTAATGCTTACATGGAATTGTGACATATGCGACAGAGAACGTCCAGACGATAAAATATCTGTCTATAAGAGAGATGTTGGTCAAGAGCACGGACTTCCAGATGGGGTTATGCAGCAGAACATAAAGTACTGCAATGATAACATTGAGTGCGGCAGGGCCGCTGACAATTATGATCACTTTAAAAATAGCAAGAAAAAGAAAGTTGTGCATCTGGATATTGATGATGTCCTATCTCATGAAGATCACAAAAAGAAAGTGACTATGAAAGATTATGTTACGTGGTTCTTTATTTTCTTTGCAGTTGCCAGTCTAGTTAATACCACTTTATCAGTACTTTTAACTGACGCAACCTTTAGTGATAAGCTGTTTGATTCAAAAAGTATTATTATACGAATCATAATAGCAGCGTGGCTTTCAGTTGTTTTTACAAAAAGAATTGAAAAGAAAGTTTAATATTTTCTTGCACAGTTCCTAAAAAGGGAGTATATTTGCAATATCGTTTGAGTCTTTTGACTTAGACACTATTTTATAAATCAGAATTGGAATTAATTAATTTCGATTCGTAAAATTAAATTTTATGAGTAAACAAAGTACAAGCACAGCTCCTGCTGTGTTAAGGTCTGCTACGGGCAGATTCAATGATGAGCACTACGTGTCTGTAGCGCCAAAACCAAAATTTTTTGAATCTACAAGAAACATTGGCTACACCAATTATGAAGCCATTGGAGATATTGTAGATAACGCACTAGACTCAGATGTGGGAGCCACAAGAGTTTGGATTAACGTTGACAAGAATTATAAGTACATTTCTATTTCAGACAATGGAAGTGGTATGAGTTATAATGAGCTTGTCGATGCGCTTCATCCAGGTTCTGAAGGTAGAGAGATCACAAACCAAGACCTTGGGTTATTCGGATGCGGCCTCAAGTTGGCAGCTAATTCTATTGCCAGAAGATTTACAGTAATTACAAAGCACAAAGATGGTGACCACTACATTGGTGTTTACGATCTTGATAAGTTCCTAGAGATCGGTAAATCAGTTGCCCCAGTTGCTGTGTGTAATGATTCAGAAATAGAATCCTTCAATGAGATGACTAACAATGCTGAAACTGGAACAGTTATCTATATGGATAAGATTGACAGAATCACAAACAATAGTCATCACCAGTTCTGCAATATTCTAGGAAATCACCTATCTGAAATTTACAGATACATTATAGATGATAGCGAAGATATGCAGATAACAATTAACGGAAAAGTTCTTGAGCCTTCTGATACAATGGCTATTAAGACTGGGGATTCCTCGCTGTTCAATTCATCAGTACCAAATCAAATCTATAACTTCAAGTTTAAGCATGAAGGAGAAGATATTGATCTTGCCCTAAAGATTCGTGTGTACTACATTAAAAATGTGTCTAAGGAGAGGTCGAAGGCTGCTAAAAGAAACATTGCAAATCAAGGTTTCTACATTCTCAGAAATAATAGACAGATTATAAAAGCAAAGAGTCTTGATCTGTTTACTAAGCATAATGAGAAGAATGGATTTAGGGCTGAGATTTTCTTATCTGGTGACCAAGATAAGTTCTTCCAAGTTTCTCTTCAGAAGAATGAGATCATCATCCCTCAAGGACTTAGAGATAAGCTTAAGAGTCTGTTTGACCCAATTATTAGATCAATTGAGGCTAATAACAAGGCTGATAAGAAAGGCGACTCCACTAAACCTGAAGAAGAGGTTAAAGATGCTTGTGAGAATACAAAGACTGACATTAACAGCAAGGGTACAAAGATCAGACCTGAAGGTGTTATGACTGATGTTGAGAAAAAAGAGAAGATCAAGAAAACCAAAACTGATGAGCCTGAAGAAAAGGATAAGGGAACTAAGAAAAGAGATTATCCAAAAGGCGTAAAAAGAAAGTCTGTAAGAATATTTGACTACGGATTTGAAAGCCAGGGAATCAAGGGCGACATCTGTAGATTTGTTAATCAGGGTAATGGTGTTATATCTGTAATGCTAAACACTGATCACCAGTTCTACTCTGACGTTTTCTTACCTTCAAATGATGAGGTTAAGAGTAACCTTATGAAGCTTCTATTCTCTATTGGGCGTTCTCAAGAAGAGATGCTTAAAGAAGAGGTTGATGAAACAAGAAAAGAAGAGATAAGTGAAATGTTCGAGAGTAGATTCGAAAGAATGTCGAGAATTTTTACTAAGCTCTGCTAATTGTAGACAAACAATAAGAGAGCCTGGCCATGTGGTCAGGCTTTTTTTATTTGCACATGTAAAGATTTTGAGTTAAATTTGTGTCAAAGATAAAAGAGACAACATTATGAATAGTACTAGGATTCATGAAAATTCTATAGATGCATATAATTCTATAAAACCTAAATTAAACGAAAAGCAAACTTTGGTTTACGGTGTTATAAAAAAAACAACAAAGGGAGTAACGAGTGTTGAGGTGGCAGATAGTTTGGGTCTAACTATAAATCAAGTAACTGGTAGGATAAACGAATTAATGCACCTTCAATTAATTAAAATTGTAGGAACTAGGGCTGATAGAAAAAAAAGAAACCTTTATTCAATAAGACTAAGTTCAGACCCAGAAAACGAATTCAAAAAAACCTGGAAAGAGATAGCGCTAGATCAAGAACAAGAAATAGAAAGGTTGAATCAAAAGATAGAAAACCTTTTGAATAATCCTAAAGGTTCTAAAATAAGAATAAAGAATTTGAAAGACTCTAAGGTATTAGAAGATCATGAAATGAATTATGGTCGAGTTTTATTCGATTGTCATTTGAAGATATACAAAATAATTGGAGATAAAATTGCTCCAGTTAAAAACAAAGATTTTATAGCAACAATAAAATAGAGACAACATTATGAAATATGTAGTAATTGATCTGGAGACAACTGGAGTTCCAGGTAAAGATGGGCCCATAGAGGACCTTCAAATATTAGAGTTCGGTGCAATCATCGAAGACACAAATAACCCACTTGCTTATGATGATATTCCAAAGTATAACAGGATTATACTTCACGATAAAATTCAAGGTGGCGTATTCGCACTTAACATGAACTCAAGGATAATTGAGATTCTTGCCCAGCGTCAAGCATTTAAGAGAGAGGGTAGAGAAGAGTACGACAAGCATCACGGAATTATAAAGCTATCAGAACTTGCTAATGATTTCTTTCACTTCTTGGCTCCGCACTTTACTGAGATTCCAGAAGGACTTGATTCTTTTGAAGAGGCTCTTGCTCAGAAAAACATTTATAAGCAAGCTCCATTGACAATAACTCCTGCAGGAAAGAATTTTGATGCATTCGACAGAAACTTCATTAAGCTTATTCCTAAGTGGGATAGTTATGTGAGATTGCGTCACAGAACAATTGACCCAACCACTCCTTATATAGACTGGTACAATGATGAAACGCCTCCAGGACTTGGAGATTGTCTATCAAGAGCTGGAATAGTTAAAGAAGTTACTCATAAAGCTGTAGAAGATTGTTGGGATACACTTGAAGTAATTAGGAAAGAATACAATATCAAGAAGCCATGGATGAAAGGAAAGGTAGAATAAAGGTAGATATAAAACATTACCACAAGAATAAGGGTGAAGTAATCAAGTCGATTGAGCACCTGAATAAGATGGATTTCCCTCTCAATATGAAGAGGATTAACCATCTTTTCGTGGGGTATGACGAAGATACTCCAGTATGTTTCCTTGGTCTTAACCAGAGATCGGGGTGGTATTATTTCAGAGGATGCTATGTGCTTCCTGAGTATAGAGGTAATAGCCTACAGATGAAGCTAATGCTAAAAGGTATTGACAAGCTAAGAGAGCTGGGTATAAAAAGAGTTAGTTCTATGGTTCATACAGAGAACACTCACAGTCTTGAAAACGCTAAGAAAGTTGGTTTTGAAGTAACTGGTAGGAGAAAAGAAAATTATCACATCGTAAAATATTTATAAAATGAATTTAAAAAAAGAAGTCTTCAATAAACAAGAAGAGCTGGATGAGTTAAAATCAGAGCTTAAAGTATTTGATGAATTTAGAAAGCATTTAAAGCAGGGTGATATAATTCATATACCAGAATTGTCTTATGACCCAATTTATCAAGGATACCATCCACTTGAAGTTCAAGATACTTCAAAATACATATATTGCATAGAAAGGAGTATAATGAAAGAGCATTTTATTGGTGATTTAGAATTTTACATAAGAGATAGCAAAAGGGATTTTATTAGAGCATCTAATATCAAAGACGCATCTAAAGTTAAAGAGGCGTGTAAAACAAATCGACTAATGTCATACGAAGAAATATAGAAAATGAAAAAAGAACTTACAGAAGAAGAAATTCTTAAAGAAATGGGGTGGACTATAGTATGTCAGAGCCCTCACGAGATTGAACACGAAGATGGTTCATCAGCATCTGGTTCAGCTACACAAGCTGTTATAGACTCTATTGTTGAAGAATATCATTTGATGAAGAAAGAAGAGGCTGAATTGGCTGAGGAAGCCAAGAAGGCTGAAGCAACTTCTTCTCTAAATTTAGAAGATATTAATGGAATGGAGATTCTTAATTTCCTTAATGAGCAAATTGATAGGGGTGATGAGCTTTGTGATGTTAGTCTTGAGACTCCTTTAGAATTTGAGTCTCAGGACCTAGCGGAAATTAGCGATGGTGAACAGATGTATGAGCTTAGATTTACTTCTTACTTTAATAATTGGGGTGAATATCAGCCTATACCAGGAAATTTGATTCAGATAACAAACGATTCAGTTAAGGCTGTTGTGGGAGAACCATTTGAGGGTGATGGCTCTGAAGATGATATTGAGGAGGTCTTAAGAGAATGGCTAAAGACTCATAAGTTTCAACCAAAAGAAATATTGTCTGGAGAGTTCAATGGCATTGTGACCATGGCCAGGAATTTTCTTGAGGATATTGATTTAAGCGATACTGAAGCGATGGATAGAGTTATCGAGGACCTACAGAAGGCTAGAACTTTAATGAAATAACTATGAGAGGAATACCAGTAAAATATAATGGGGTTGTCGTAGGATGGACTGATGAGAATTCAAATGAAATTAAATTTGAAGACAACCCAGAGGCCAACAAACTTAAGGAGGAACTACTAAAAGGAGAGTCAATTGGCATATCATCAAGGTCAATAGGCTCTATTAATAAAGATGGTAAGGTATCAAAGAAGGATACTTTATCACACGATATTATAAAAACGAAAGAGTCATAATATGAGTAAAGTAGAGAAGGTAACCAGAAAAGCCATGACTATAAGAGAGTCTGGAAGGAGTAGTGATTATATTACTCCTTCTTTTGGGTTTGGTTGCCTTCTGAATTGTTCGTACTGCTACATGAAAAGGCATAAGCCAGATGGTTTAACTGTGGCTAAAAACCATGGTCAAATACTTACTGAGATAAATAATCATGCATATTTTTATGCAGATGTTGATAAACCGAATCAGACAGACCCAGAGTACATTACATACGACATATCTTGTAACGAGGATTTTGCGCTTCACGCAAAGTATCACAATTGGGAAAAGATATTTGACTTTTTTGTAGATCACCCAATAGCTAAGGCAACTCTTGCCACAAAGATAATTCCTAAGCAGTTTCTAAAATATGACCCTAAGGGCAAGGTAAGAATAAGGTTTAGCTTGATGCCTCAGAGTAAGTCATCAATAATTGAGCCCAATACACCCTCTATAGAGGATAGAATCAATGCGATTGATACATTCATAGATGCTGGGTATGATGTTCACGTAAACTTCTCTCCAGTGCTCTTGTATGACGGCTGGAGAGAAGAGTATAGAGAACTTTTTGAGCTATTGGATGAGAAGGTTAAGAATAAGGACAGTGTTTTTGCTGAAGTTATTTTTTTAACGCACAACAGAGATAAGCACTCTTATAACTTGGAAAACAATATTCCAGGAGAGAGTTTGTTATGGAACCCAGGACTTCAAGAGGGCAAGACATCTCAGTACGGAGGAAAGAACCTTAGATATAGTTCATCTATTAAGCAGAGGTGCATAGATGAATTCAAAGAGATGCATGAGGAAATAATTCCGTGGAACAAGATTAGGTATATATTTTAATCTTTAACAAAAATGATATGAGCGAAGAAAAAGATGAGTTAGATGGATTGAATTACGAAAGGATTGTGCTTGAGCATAATGCTCACAGACTTACTGGAACTTTAACTAAGTATCAGCAAGGAGTAAAGAAAGAAATCCCTGTTGAAGAGGGTGCAATATGGCTCGTAGCTGGACTTGGATATTTGCAAGAAAAAACACCTGACCAGTTGATACAACACTCGCTTGATGACACGATCATTGTAAGCAAATCAGAACTGATCAAGTTCATCGAGGAAAAGGCAAAGTAATATGCTTGATATAATAAGAGAAAAGATAAGGAAGTTTAGGGTCAATAGATACAAGAAAAAGAAGGTGATCTCTTCCATAACTCTCCAAAAAAAGTATTATTTAGTCAAATTCAGCGTAAAATTGGAGGATAACATAAACCCTCAAGAGATGGAGAGGGAGTATGAAATGTTAGTTCCAGCAAGGGCTGCATTTTATGCTAGGCTTAAAGCTAAGGCTTCTATAAAAAAGAAGATTGATCTAGACTTTAAAAAGTGTCATCATATGTCTGAGGAAGAGCTCCAAGAGTTTAACAACAGCAAGCAAAAATATATCAATAAAAATAGCTCTAACGATTAATCAGGCTTTCAGAAAAAGATAGTCCCATTGAAAAAGAGTTTGTCTGGATTACATCCTCCCATTTCTTCTTACCTATTAGACCCCAGAAGTATGGTCTCTTGAATACCTCAAAGCAGTAGTCAGTAATTTCATCTCCCCAATCAGGACAGTCGTAAGTAACTTCTCTTACTCTGATGTTGTCCTTTATATTTTTGTATTCTGTATATTCCATATTTTATAGTATAAATGAATTAACCATGTCAGTCTCGATTAAGAGCTCCTTAAGAGAGGTTTGGCGTGTTCTTGGGTCTACATTACTAATGCTCATTGCGAAGGCTTTGCGCTGACCTACAAATACTGCAAGCTTCTTTGCTCTAGTTAACCCAGTGTAAAGCAGGTTTCTGTATAGCATTCTGTAGAACTGATTCATAACTGGTATGATCACACACTCGAACTCAGAGCCCTGGCTCTTGTGGATTGTGATAGCATATGCAAGATCAAGTTCAATTAAAGCAGACTTATTATATTCAACAAGTCTGTCATTTGAAAATTTAATGTGAGCAATTCCAGATGGAGTTATTGATTGTACCCATCCAATATCTCCATTGAATACTTCAAGATCATAGTTGTTCACAGTATGAATAACCTTATCTCCTTTTCTAATAATCTTATCTTTTATCTTTACTTGACCTTTTCCTTCCTCTGCTGGATTAACAGCTTCCTGAATGATCTGGTTCATTTTGATAGTCCCCAGATTACCAACCTTCATTGGAATGAGTATCTGAATATCCTTCCAGTCATGATACTTGTTGATAGTCTCTATATAAAGATTCTTGGTCATTTCAATAACATCCATGCCATATCTTAATGAGTTCGACTTAGGATACTCTCCCCTTTGTTTATTGTGCTCGGATAGTCCAGAATCAATAAACATACAATCCTCTCCAGTTTTCCATAGATTTGGCTCTACAAGAGGTGAGTTTATACTAGGAGACTTTCCCTGATTTATTGTATGAGCATATGTTATGATCTTAGACTCTTTACCTTGTCTGAATATTTTAGTTAGCTTGTAAGTAGGAACAACTTCGCTTTCTATTAAGTCTTTGAAGAAGTTTCCTGGACCAACAGGAGGAAGCTGATCAACGTCACCTATGAATAGTACCTGACAATCTTCTGGTACAGCTTTAAGTATTGAGCTTGCTAAGTTTATGTCAAGCATTGAACTCTCATCAATAATTAAAAAGTCACAATTAAGAGGGTTATTCTCGTTATGTAAAAAACCAAAGTTTTCTGCATCCCAGCCCAGAAGTTTGTGGACAGTGCTTGCTTGCATACCAATAACTTCTGTCATTCTTTGACTAGCACGTCCAGTTGGAGCTGCAAGAGCAATAGACTTATCTAAATTCATTAGCACCTCAACAACTGCTTTTGTCATGGTAGACTTACCAGTACCTGGCCCACCAGTTAAAATGGACACTCCCTTGTTAATGATTCCGAATACTCCAGCTTTTTGCTCATCGCTTAGATCAACACCTTTATAGCTCTTAAGTAGCTCTTCCTCGTTTGCATAAGCCTCTACATTCCTAAGAAGTAGTTCACCCACTATATCAGCACACTTTTTCTCATTGAAGTACAACTTCCTTGAATAGTATCTGGTTTCTTTTTCTTCATCATCATGATATATGGTTCTGATCTCGTTAGATTGAATCATATATTTAAGAATGTTACTTACTTTATCTCTGATGTCAACTCTTAAAAGATCAGTTGACTTGGTTGTGATCTGCTCCTCCAATAGATAGCAATGTCCATCCTGACTACCAGATTCAAGTATATGAGTTATGCATGCACGCAATCTTTCCTCACTATCTTTCTCAATACCCATCTCTAGGGCAATTTTATCAGCATACTTAAACCCAATTCCCTTAATATCTCTAGCAAGGCTATATGGATTCTCTTTTATTTGTTCAATACAGCCTTTTCCGTAATGCTTGTAAATCTTAGCAGCATACACAGTAGATATTCCATATTGCTGAAGGAACATCATAATGCTATTTATCTCATCATTATCCTGCCAAGAGCTCTTGATAGCTTGCAGTTTCTTTGGAGATATTCCAGGAACATCAAGAAGGCGTTCTATCTCCTCATTAAATATTCTGATTACATCATCCTTAAAGTGCTTGATTATTCTGTTTGCTATTACTGGCCCAATTCCAGGAAAGAAACTTGATGCAAGGTAGGCTCTAAGCCCCTCTTTTGTGTTAGGAGGAACTTCAAATATACTCTTGGCTTTCATTTGTCTACCAAATGTTGGGTGGACAGTCCATTCACCCTCAAACTCATAAGTTAATCCTTCATGAACTTGTGGGTGTGTTACAGTTATGCTTACTTGTTGATTATTGGGCAATTCAACCTTTAATATGTGAAACCCATTTTCAGAACTAGAAAATATTACCCTATCTACTATGCCGACTATTTTGTTGGCTGTTATTTCTTTTTTACTATTGCTGTCCTTTGAAAATAAGTCACTCATAATCTTGTTATCTCTTAAAGTGTGGGATATGCAAATGTAATATAAAAAACATCTAAATACAATTTTTTTTATTCATTTATTTGTTCTACATTTGCTCCAGAGACAACTTAAAAATACATAAAAAATGTCAAATAAAAATGCTTTGGAGGCTCCAATGGATAGGAACCTCTTTTTCACATCACAGGTAGATCAGGATTCTATCTCAAAACTAACTCAGGACATCATTAAAATATGGGAACATGATGAACAACTTAAAAAGGTTTATGATCTACATGACATCACATATGAACCAAAGCCAATTAAGATTTATATAGACTCGTATGGAGGTCTTGTTTATCAATGTTTCGGTCTATTAAGTGTAATGGAAAGGTGTGAGACACCTATTCATACTATTGTGACTGGAGCGGCTATGAGCTGTGGGTTCATGATGCTTATTAGTGGTCATAAGAGATTTGCACACAGATTATCAACTCCTCTTTACCATCAAGTTAGTTCAGGAGCCTGGGGGAAACTTAAGGATATGGAAGAAGATGTTCAGGAGACTAAGAGGCTACAAAAATTGCTTGAGCAAGAAACATTAGCTAAAACAAATATTGGTGCCAAGAAACTTAAAGAAGTCTATGAAAAGAAAGTTGATTGGTTCATGAGTGCAGATGAAGCTCTTAAGCTTGGGGTAGTAGATGAAATACTTAACTAATGAGTTTTTTAAAGCGAGGTAAGAAGACTGAAGAAGAGTTTGCTAAGCTTTTTAAGAGTCATAAAAGATCAAGTAAGTCCCAGGATATTAATGAACACTGGGACCTTGAGATCAGTCATAAGATTGATGTTAAAGGACTTAAAAAGGTGAGGCGAGCTGACTCTGATGTAAATGAGCACTTCCATTGGGTAGAGATAAAAAATGTTCATGGTAATAGTGGGTGGCTCTACGGAGAGGCTGACTATTTTGCATTTGAACTTCAAAGCTTTTGGGTCATCGTTTCAAAGGAGGACTTACAGAATAGAATAGCTAAGAAAACTATTAAGACCTATTACGATAGCCCTACTGTATATGGATTGTACCAGAGAAAGGGTAGAAAAGATGTTATGACCATTGTCCCTTCCTATGATCTGTGTAGTATAGCAACAGCAATGGTAGAAAAGGAATAATTATGAGTGTAGATAGAAATTCACATATTGGTGTTTTCCTGATTGTAGACGGAGAAATTATCGAGACAACAGAAGAGTGTGTTAACACATGCTCTAATAATGAGTGTAATAACCATAAGTCTAATAAGGACTTTACTGGAGAGAAGTTTTGCTCCAGCTGCGGTTCAAAAGTGGCCCCAAAGATTTATAAGCATGAGAGGAAAATTGATGCTTATAGGTTTTTGGATAATCTCATATATGAAGACAAGTTTGAAGAAGACGAGCTTTGTTGGACAGACTCAATGGGATGTGGTCAAGGTGTGTTTATACCTAACTATTCCACTCCATTTGATCTAAAGAGAAAGGAAGGGCACAGTAGAATGAAAAAAGAGGGCGATGTCATCCATAAGTATGATGATGTCACAGACCTTACTGTTAATCATTCTACTGATGAGATATTTTGGTTTAAGGAAAAATACGAAGACCTAATCAACTTGTTCCGAGACAACTTTGGAAAAGATAATGTTAGAGTTGGATGGGGTGTTGTTGAGTGGTACTCGTGATAAGTTTAAATTAAATTTTTTAAAATAAAGACAAAATGAAATACGTATTAATAAAGACCTATTTTAATTGGGCTGACGAAATAGATTTTCCAGGATGGGAAGTTATGTCAAAAGGAGATTTTGAGGACTATAAGAAGGAAATCAAAGAATATTGGGAAAAAGGTGGAGATGAATTTGACATATATGTTGGAACAAACGAGGAAATAAATTTTTCTTCAGCAGAAGATTGTGAACCCTCTAGTGTTGAAGAGATAACAGAATCAGATTTCGATACAGTCAATAGGCTTTTTGGAGGCTCATCTGGAGAGATAACTTTCTCAAGTATTGTTGAGTACATAAGATAAGAGTAAAGATATAGAACCTATAAACAAATAAAAAATGGGAAAATTAATGAATAAAGATACTGCTAAATTGATTGTTGATAAAATTATCAGCGACTTAAATGGAAGAAGAGGTTGTGGAATTGATTCTTTTGATGATGAAATTCAAGATGAAATAAGAAATTCTTGGATTGATATAGCTATGAATACTAAAGCTGTAAAGAAAAAAGAAATAAAAGTTATTAATATTGAATATTACGATGATGATACAACTCTGGTAGATAATACAAATAAATATATTGAAGACTTTATTAATGGTGATTCTGACGAGCTAATTGAATCTTCATATGGAGATGACCTGCCTGATGGAGGATTTGATTTAAAATTATATTTTTTATTAAATAAAAAGTATTATTGTGCTGATATGAGCATCAAAACTCGATGGGAGGGAGGTTGGTCAAATAGAAGGAATTTTATTGACAGCATGGATATTAAAAGTATTACTGAATTTGATATAAATGAAGATAAGTTTAATATAGAGTTTATATAAATGAAAAGAATTGTAATATTAACTGGTGCTGGAATATCTAAGGAGTCTGGTATAGAGACATTCAGAGATGCTAAGGATAGCCTCTGGAATAATCATAAGGTCGAGGATGTAGCAACGCCAATGGCTTTTATTAAGGACCCAGGGCTTGTTCTTGAGTTCTATAACGAGAGAAGGAGACAGCTTGCTGGTTGTGTACCAAACCAAGCTCACAAGGACCTTGCTCAACTAGAAAGCTATTACGATGTTCAGATCATTACTCAGAACATTGATGATCTTCACGAGAGAGGAGGCTCAAGTAATATACTTCATCTTCATGGGAAGATTACAGAAGCTAAGACTAACTTGAGTCCAGATAAAATTTATGACATTGGCTATGATGACATCAATCTTGGAGATGAAGGAGAGGACGGTGTACAGCTTAGACCAAATGTTGTTTGGTTCGGAGAGTCAGTGCCAGCAATTAATGATGCTGAAAGACTAGCAAGGTCAGCTGATATATTTGTGATCATAGGAACTTCTCTCGGAGTATATCCAGCTGCAACTCTTCATAGACTTACTCCTAAGGATGCTCCTATCTATATAGTTGACCCTAATGAGCCAGAGAACATGATTTATGAAGATCGAGTAACATTCTTACAGGAGCCTGCTACTACTGGAGTAGCAAAGGTGGTTGGGGAACTAATTGAAAAAGCTTTAAACGATGAATAAAGATACCTATACCAAAGAGGAAGTCAAAATCTTGATAAAAGCATTCCATCTTGATTCACTTCAGGGTGTTTATAGTAAGGAAGACTTAAATTTTTGTAAGTCATGGATTTCCGATAATCTTGACAAGACAGAAGAGGATGCGCCAAGATTGACTCCAAGAGACGAAGTGGTTTACGAAGTTGGAGATAAGGATGTGGTATTCACTGTTATGGAAGTGGACTACAGGAATAAGAGCTATAAGATGAGGTCAAAAGACTTAATTAAACCAATAAGCTTAAACGTACATTGGAGTGAAGTAGATAACAAATTATAATGGAGGATTTAAAAGAGATAGCAAAAGAGATTAGAGGTTTGATTGCCAAGAAGCAAGAGGAAATGGAACTCAGCTTTGTTGAGGAAACTCACACCTACTACATTAAGGACCTTAATGGAAATGTGACAACTGATTTCCCATCTGTATCTACAGTGCTTAAGGCATTTTATAATACGTTTGATTCAGCTGGAACAAGGTCTTTTAAAAACTGTGAAGGAAATCGTGATCTTGAAAGACAGCTTTTAACAGAGTGGAAGTTTAAGGGTGACTACGCAACAAGCATGGGTTCAAGAGTTCACTTCATCCTGGAGCAAGAATTAGTCGATCAATATGGCTCTTACAAAGAAGTGAGAATGCCTATATTTGAATGTGATGAAGAGCAGGTTAAGACTGGTGATGCAATGATAAAGGCTGGAAAGGACTTTATTGATCTTATGCACGAGAGAGGTGCGATTCTGCTTGATACAGAGATGGTTCTAGGCTCAGCGGAGCTCGGATACACTGGACAGCCAGATAAGGTATGGCTAATGATTGATAAGGAGGGAAATGTCGGAATAGTCATTACGGATTGGAAAACCAACCAGCCCAAAAACTTTGAGGTTCAGCCTTGGACAACATTGATGCTTCCACCATTTCAAGATCAATATGACACAGCTCTAGGTCACTACTATGTTCAGATACCCTTATATGCAAAGCTACTACTTAAAATGCTTGAGGGAACAAAGTACGAAAACATTAAATTTCTAGGAGGAGTTGTTGTGCTCGTTAAAAAAGATAGCGAGTATGAAGAGCACAGAATACCTAGAAGTATAATTGACCGTGTTATGGATATGGATGTTGAGGCAATGATTAAGCAAAGGAGAGATCACATCAATGAGCACAAGAGACTTGAGAGTAGAGATGAACAAATTAGAAACTCATAAGATATGGCAAAAGCAATTTTAGAATTTGATCTAAATGATCATGAAGATAGAATGGCACACTTAAGATGTGTTAAATCTACAGATATGGCAATTGCTCTTTTTGAGATTACTCGAAATCTAAGGAAGAAGTGTGAGCATATTTGTGGTAGCATGGAAGCAGATAGTGATCAGCACGATGGTGTATATTTAACATTCGAGCAGATTAACGAACTTCTTGACGAACATGATATTAACATTGATGAATTAATTGATTGATATGGACGATAAAGAAAAGTTTGACCAATACATTAGAGAACACATAATAGGAACCATAAAAGATTTGTTTCCCAGGTATGATGTTGAAATTGGCAGAGGAGATAGGGTAATGGTTGATGGCAAAGTGATTAAAGGATTTTTAGTTCACCCAGGTAGAAGGGGTTATAAACTTACCAAGGTTCATATTGATGCAATTGCAACAGCAATCAATGAGGATATTAAAAGAGGTAGGTTCATAGGATTGGTAGAGGAGTCAAGCGATTTTGAGAAATATATGAAAGATATGATTGAATCTGGATATATGAATGAAGATGGTTCTCCTAAGAAGTGTCATAATTGCGATAATGAAGACATGGAACAAGTTAATGTACATAAACTTGATATGTATGGGCCAGTTTTGGAATATGAAATGAAATGCAAAAAATGCGGAACCATCAATGGTCATTGGTCATATGGTAATTGGATGCCTTAAAAAAATATAAGTTATGCCAGACGAAAAACTAATAAGAAATTTTTATAAGTCAAGATTTGTTGATTCTCTTGAACAAGATATTGATAAGTGGGAGATTAAGTATTGTGGAGCTTCTACTGGAGATTCTTGGGTTGAGTGGCATGGGCCAGAGTATACAAATGAAAGAGGCGAGAGAATTCAATTCTTCAGCGGCTTGAATTATACTGGTGCATACGTTAACGGAAGAGTTCAGTATGCAATTGGGAGATGGGAATGGTTATTTAAAAGCAAAAGACTTAAAAAGGCCTTTAGAAAAATGAAAACCCATGTTAGAGCCAAAGAAAAAAAAGAGTATAACGAAAAATTAATGAAAGCACTATAAAAGAAAACAAATAGATGGACAAGAAATTACAAGAGTACATAAAAGACCTTTCTGTTAAGGATAAGAAAACACTTTCTCAGAAGGCCCTTAAAGTATCAGAAGAGACAGGTGAGCTCGCCA
>Ga0102945_1000227_pt1 | contig 17741 bp, 22 predicted proteins | sample SalPonred_H2O_MG_FD_78207 | JGI IMG/M metagenome (GOLD analysis project Ga0102945, IMG submission 78207) | Salt pond water microbial communities from South San Francisco under conditions of wetland restoration - Salt Pond MetaG R2_restored_H2O_MG ...
ACTTTTTTTAGTTGACATTCCTGGCCAACTGTGTATAATGCTATTAAGCTACTGAAAATAATCTAATGTTTAATACTTGTTTTTGATTCCATTAGACTTTGAAATAACTCTTCAAGCTCATCTGAGTCAAAGCTGGTCTCGCTTTCTGAAGAATATTTATGTACAAATTCATTGTAGTATTCTTCGGCCGTATCAGACGCTGTCTTACAGAACATTACATCGTCGAGATGTAGTATCACATTATTCTCTTGAGATAGGAGTAACCAAGACTTAGCATAAAATCCAAGATTAGGATCCATGTGAATGCTTACAGGCGTAGTAACTCTAAGAGCTTTATATCCGAGATTATCCTTAATAAATTCTGCAGGTCCTACAAGGTCTTCACCTGTTCTCAGTTTGATATGTTTCAGTTCCATGATTATCCTTTCAATTGGACATTATAGATCTTAAATTCAAATTGTTCAGCAGAGTAGATCTTTACTCTTTCCATAAAGTGTCTTACCGCAAAGTTCTTATGACTTTTCCATTGTAGGTCATCGACAATATCATAGAGTACCGCTTTGTCTTTACCATTACCTTTTCTCAGTACTCGTCCGATTGATTGTAAATTTCTTATTTTTGATTTGCTAGGAGAGGCGAAAATAATATTATCCAACCGCTTAATATTGACACCAGTGCTGAAAGGTACCATACGATGCAAGGATGATGTTATCACCTTGAACGTATGACCTCCTTTCTATTTTTGTTGGTTTCATTTAACTAATCCTGCTATTTTTCTAACTGAATGATATGATAAATTTGTTTTATTTACTGCTTCTGATATACTTTTATATTCTATATCATTTATAACAACTGGAACACTTTTTCTTCCGCCGCCTCTATTTTTCATTTTAGCTACATATTCAGGATCTTTCCATTTTTCCTTTATTTTTTCACTAGCTTCTTTTCTTTTGTTTGGACACTTATTAACAGTATTCATTTTTTTTGTAAACTGAGCTTTAAATTCAGTATTTGCATATCTTTTATGTAAATACTCACTATATCTTTGAGTGCCGTATACACAATTATAGTCTATCATATCTCGTGATTTTTTACTGCGTCTCTCTTCAGTCCAATATAATTTCATGGTTTTTGATTTCTTTTCCTTTACATGTAGAGGCTCTGAAATCCCCACGTTCCATGGTATTATTTTGTCTATATATTCTTCATCAATATATTCTTCTAAATTTTCATAATTAAAATCCATTGGCTCTAAGTCTAGAGCCTCTGATATCGGGTCATAAATAGTCATGCTGGAACTCCTCTGTTGTTCTAGAGTAGGTGGGGATTCTTGGCGGTCTCCCGTGACCTACATAACTATTTATATTAATTATTTATTTCTACTGGTGTTAATATAAGATTTTAACCAAGTGTTTGATATATCATCATTTTCTGTTATATTAGAAGCAGATTTAATTTGCCCATTGCTGAGCATTATTTTTTCGTTATCATTCAATTCTACTTTGTTTTTTCCAAACCACAAAACAACCTTATTTTCATCAGGCTGATCTACAGTACGACGAACATCTTCCCGATCCTCTGACTTAACACCTCCGTGTATGAAATGGATGTTCTTTCCGTCTTTTTGAAGCATAGGCTCCAATACTTTACCATGTTTTTCCACAAACTGAAACAGTATAAGAGTATTCCCAGGCAATGACCAAGCCAAGTTTCGTATAAACTTATTTCTCGACTCATTCTTTACAATCCAATCAATCTCTTCTTGGTAGTTCTTATTTTTATTTATCTTCCGTGTCTCGTCAGGATATTGGAGTGATATAGCCTTGATTTTAAAATCAGCAAGTGTATTATCATCAATAAGCTTTTTGGTCTGAGTTACTTGATATACAGGTCCAAATAATCCGGTAAGGACAAGCTCATGGGTCTGTGATTCATCGAGTGTACCGGTAAATCCATATCGATACTTTGCTTCAGGCATTTTTTCGAGAATTTTTGTAATTGACTTAGCTTTTGCGAGGTGCGCTTCATCTACTAATACAGCATCAAATTTATCGAAGTAAGACTTTGGCATCTTAAACAGTGATTGCCAAGTTGAGATAGTATAGTCTGCATCAACGTTTTTATCAGCACCACCCTGAATCTTATGTATATCTAATGGTCGATTCTTATTATATTCTAAAAAGTCTGACGCCATTTGAGATACGAGTGAAGTCGTTGGTACGATAATGAGGACTCGTCGCTGATGTTCAACGTGGTATCTGGATAAGAGGTATATGATAAGCGACTTACCTGAGGCGGTAGGACTGAGTAGTAGTGATCGTTCGCTTCGAAGTGCATGGACAACGGCTCTGTTTTGATAGTCTCTTGGCTTAAACGCTGAGTCAAATTGACTGGCGAGAGCGTTACCATATTCTTCATCATATGTTTCTTCATTCTTTAATTCTCCATCTAATTCAAGTTCGTATTCCCTTTGCTGACAAAACTTAGCAATATATCCAACAAGTCCGGCATAGATTTATCCAGTCATAGTATTGAGAAGTCTTATCTTACCATCCCATACACGGTTACGGTAAGAGGGCATAAATTTGTAACCAGGCACATAGAACTCGAAGTAGCCCGACATTTCCATTTTAATGCCAGGATCTGCGTGTACCCTTATGTGTATCTCATTGACCTTCTCAATATATACCTTATTACTCATAATGCTCCAGTTCTAAACTTTTCCCAATCCACTATGTTTTTCAAGTAGAAGTTCCGATTATTAATTTGTCTAGTAATTGATTCGAGATATTCTACGATTGCTTCTTGCATCCCGATCTTAAGACTCATGTTAATGACATCATCATCTGCTTCAAGATATGTCGGAATGTCTTGTCGTAGAATTTTAAGTGGCTGAGGTGACCAACCATATTGCTTGAGTTCTTCGATGTCAAGCTCACCTTTGTAATATTCTGTCTTGAGTTTAAGAAGCTTCTTATAGTCTGCTTTATACTTCTTAAGCTTCAAACCCTCTTTAACATACCATTGAAAGTATTTATTATGTAGCTTCGGGATGCGAGATGATTCTCCGGAAATGTTAGTTTCATCAATCTCACCATCTTTTGCCCATTCGGCGTGAATATCTTCTAAAATCATGATCTACCTCCATATATCGCAGTCTAGCAATTATAAAACATAATAGATCAAATGTCAACTAGTACTCATCACCTCAATATCATATGATCCAATCTGAAATGTTACGCTTGCTGGTACATAATCAATATCAGGAGTTGTAGTATCTAAATCAACATTGCTTAGGTTAATAGGAAAAATATCCTTAAGTTTATATAGAACATTTGGATTACGACCACTGCTCATTACAAGCAACGTTGCATCAGAATAAATACCATCCTGAGAATTATCTAGATTTGCAAACTGTTCAAAGTTATCAGGAAATGCTAAACCTACCATCCAGCTATAGATTTCCATATAGTTATCCATATTCTCGTTAACACGAAACTCTACAGTAAATTGATCATATAGAAGTTTATCACCTGTAAAATACAGATTCTTGAATGGCGTACTTTGTTCTATAGGATTAATTGAAACACCTGGTAAGGAAGCACGTTGTGTGAAGAACGTAACAAACGGAAGTCTCTGGATTACAAATCGAAACTCTACCGGTGAAAGATAATTTTGTTTGATATTCTGTACCATCAATAGATCCTTAATGATTTATATGACTATTTATAGTGTAAAAAAAAGAAGGGCCCGAAGGCCCTTCCAGTTGTCTGGTTAAATCCAGATTTATTTACAGGATATTCTGTACGAGTGTTCTTCTGTAGTAAACGTTCGCACCTGCTTCAAGAGTACCGTCGGATGCAGTTGCACCTTTGGAGAATGGGTTCGCAATCATGCCGTAACGGGTTTTGAAGCCGATTTTTGGCTGGAAGCTGTTCTCACCAACTGCACGAACCATCTGTAGTGGAACGTATGGGCAGTAGAAGAGACCTGCGTCGAATGCACTGGAGCCTTTATAACCAACAACCATGTAGTTACCGCCCGCATATGGGTCGATGTATACACGGAAGCGACCATTTAGAACACCTGCGAAGGTATTACCCGTGTCGTCAACGTTCAGGTTGTTGCTGTTAAGCGCTGGGGTGTAATCAAGAACACCAGCCATCTGAAGAGCAGAAGCAACGTCGGAGGAACATACGATGATGTTACCCTTACCACGTCTGGTCTCTTTTGCGATCTGGTTCGCTTCACGTTCAATTTGGAACATAAGACCTTTGAACTTCTCAACGCTCCAACGACCGTTTGCATCAACGTCTAGATCGAAAGTACCTGCAGATGCAGTACCTGTCTGAGAACCAGCTTTAGCAGTGTTGTAAACTGTGCGGACAACCTCACGGTTGATTTCTGCAAGAACCTCAGAAGTAAGGATGTTTGCAAGCTCAGTTTCTGCGTCTAGACCATGGATAGCCTTAAGGTCTTGTGCAAGCTCTGTTGTGTACTCTGCTTTAAGCGCACGGCTCTTTGCAGTAACAGATACTTTGTCGATTTCAAACGCCATTTCGTTGAATTCGGAACCAGATGAACCAAGAGCTTCAGCTTGAGATGTTGAAAGACCAACACCGTTGTTAGCAGTAGCTGCTGTACCAGGAGTACCTTCGTGGCTACCAGTACCGGAGAAGTCTGTCTCTGCTTCGTTGTAGAATGCTTCTTCCCATGTTGCAGTATTTGCAGGATCAATAGCATACTTAGAACGCATTGCAAAGATAAGACCGGTTGGTCCTGTCATTGGCTGAACGCCAGCAAGGTCATAAGCAATAAGGTTTGGCATAGAACGACGAACAAGGCTGATAAGAACCGGATCGTAGTTGTCAACCTGACCTGCAGTGACGGAGTTTGTTGGCTCTTCGTTTAGAAGGCTGGAAGTGCTCCATGCGCCACCTTCACGAAGTGCGACCTCTGTGTTCTCAAGAAGCTGAGCTGTTACGCTGCGCTTGTGAGAGTCTTCGATCGAACCAAGGTCAGCATGCTCAAGAACAGGCTGCCACTTTTCGTTTAAAGATTCAATAGACATTTGTTATTATCTCCTTTTAAGGTTTGTCTAAGATTATTTATAATATCATTACTTTCTAAGAGTTTTCGAAATCGCAGCTGCATACTTTGCAACATTAGGATCAACATACTGAGTATCAGAAGCTTCTTCTTCGATTGGATCGATTTCTTCAGCTTCTTCAGTAAGTGTTTTACCACCAAAGTAATTTTCCTTGATGATTTCAACTTTAGACTTGTAACCATCGATGTCGTCAAAATCGACACCTTCAGCAAGCTTAGCAAGCTTTTCACGCTGAGTATCAGTTAGTCCTTCGCTGATATCTTCAAAAACATCCTGCTTGTGAGCTTCGGCTAAAGCCTTACGAAGTTCGATTGTTTCATTAACCGCTTCGTTAAGTTCTTCATCTTTGCTTTCAAGCTGTTCAGCCATTTCAGCATATGCATCGACTTTGTCCTCAGGAACTTCGATGCTATGCTCGACAAATAGGTCATGAAGACCCGACATGAATGATTCTGCCATCTCGGTACGGATACCATTTTCGACAGCAAGTTCATTCTCTTCCATCCACTTCTCAACAACATAATCTAGGTAGGAATCTACGTTTTCTACAAGCTCATTAACTGCGGCAGTTGCCTGCTCTTCTAGCTGAGCTTCAAACTCTTCTTCTAATCTTTCAACTTCTTCTTGAAGCTTAGTATTAACCGCCGCTTCAAAAACAACTGATGCTTTTTCTTTAAAGTCTTCGGAAAGATCTTGACCAGCAAACATCTCTTCTACAGACTCTTTCATGCCGTTTTTATCGGCTTTACGAGCAGGTGCTTTTTTACCTGTAGGACCTTCAGCTGCAGATTTATCGGATGCAGAAGGACCACCCATAGGTGTCTTTACATCGTCTTCAATCTCGTCGGCATTAGGGTCAACTTTCTTGCTCATGTCAGCCCTACGATTCTTTTTCATCGGGCTTCCGCCAGCTGGTGTAACTGGATCCATTGTGGATGAGTTTTCACCAGTTGCCTTAACTTCGTCTAACTGTTCAAATTCTTGATCAGACATTAGATATCTCCTTTTAGAATAATAATCTGTTTTATTTATAATTTCACAACTTTATGTAAGAGACTTAAGAAACTTGTTAAAGAGAGTGTAAGCCTGCTCTTCGATTTCTTGTTGGCTCATACCTTTGACTTCTTGTTCGATTTCATCAAACGTATTTTGCGCTCTCCAGGTTTGTTCTGCGACATCATAAACCCAGTCAACACCTTCCATAATACCCTGTACAAAGGCATCAGGAGCAGAAGGATCAGCTACAATATCACCAGCTGTTGCTAGCATAAAGTCGCCTTGAACTTCCATGATACCTTTTTTATTCTTTTTAAGAGAGCCCATACCACGTGAAGAAATACCAAGCTGAGCACCTTCATCAATAAGATTCTTTACAATCTTACCCATCGGAGTATCCATTACCTTCGCTCTACCCATAATGTTGTTACCTTCTTGACGAAGTTCTGTAAACATATGAGATACACGATCGAGATTAATTGTAGGACCATCCGGATGACCAAGTTCACCGTAAGCACGCTTTTTATCTACATAGTTTTCATTGTAGCGCCCCATTTCAGTAACAAGAACTTGAGAAGGATATACACGACCATTACGATTTTTAATATCGCCCTGCATGATAATACCTTCAATAAAGTAGTTCTTCTGGCCATCTTCTTTGGCTTCAGTAATGTAATGAACTTCTTCGTTGATTTCTTTGATCAGCTTCATTTGGTTATTCCTTATGTGTTATATGAAACTGGCGTGCAAGAGACAGAAACATCGGCGGCAATAGTGTCAGTAGGATTCTTTTCGACATACTCGACAGATCCAGCAGGCATAACGAATGTGCCAAGAGTGGTAGGAGTATCATCAGCCACAGTGATTGTTGTTTCTGCTGTCGCATAGATCCGTACAAGCTTCGAATTACTTACGGTATTAGCCGTAGTAACGTCTGTGGCAGTACCTTTTACTTTAATAATGCTTGGCATTACATTGCCTCCTTAGCGAACTTAAGAACCTTATCAAAGCCAGATTTATTCTTCATCATCTCTTCTTCCATACGCTTTTTGTTGGAAGAGTTTAGTTCGTTGAAAAGTTCGTTAACAGCTTCAGCTTCTTCTTTTGAAAGCTTTACGTTAGAACCATCCTTGAGTTTCATTGAACCCATTTTAAATGCTTCATCAAGTTCGACTTCTTCTTTTGTGAGACGATCGGTTGCCTTTTCGATGCCGGCTGCTCTATTACCAGCCTTTCTGTAATGATAATCAGCTAGACTTTGGTGCTTTTTCTTTGATTCTTTTTCAAAAGGACCGCTGGATTTATTTCTTTTATTTGAATGGTACTGCGTCCTACTACCTCTTGAATATAGATCTGAACTGGCCTTTTTGACATATGACCCAAGAGTCTTCTTGGAAATCTCGTCTATCTGTTCGACTTCTTCACCCATAGGATTCATATCGGACATTTTAGCAGACATCATGCGCTTGTCGCCTTCGATGTATGCATGAAGACCTTGCATCTGGCCGTGTACGTGAGCTAATTTATTCTGGAACCATTCTTCTGGATCAACACCCATTCCGGCATATTCTTTGATCTCTTCAGCTGCATAGCAGATGAATTCAAGCTGACGCATCATCATCGGAACTTCTTCAAAAGGATCTTCGGCTAGGTCTTGACCAGAGAACATCTCTTTAAAAGACTTCTTCTTTTTCTTCTTTTCCTCGTCCTTCGAAGCATGCACTGCTTTACGCTGAGCATCAGATGTGTAGCCTTCATAAACCTCGGCATCCTTACCTTTTTCATAAGAAGCTTTCTTGGTCTTATCTTTTTTCATGTCACTCGTAAACTGCTCTTCTTCAGCAGCTGGGTGATCGTACTTAGCAGTCACATGCTTAGCTTTAAAACGCTTTTCGTCACCACCCTTTGGTTCGGCAACTTCGCTGATGATGTCTTTAAAGGTCTTCATCTGTAGGTTCCTCTATATCTACTTGGTCTAATTCTTCTGAATCACCATTCGGCTCTACGTCAGCTTCATCGCCTTCGGAACCATACATACTCTGAGCAATCTCTTCTCTTCGTGCATCAATAGCATCAGCCATCTTTTGCTGAATAACATCATTAAAAGCGTGTTCAACATCTTGTGGCTTTTTATCAAAAGCATTCTGAATAATATCTGTTACATTCATGTTAGGTAGTGCCATGATTAATTTCCTCCAATATCATTATTATTTATATCATCATCATTTTCGTCTGGTTCTTCTTCAATCTGCTTATCCATTGTTTCAATGTCTTCATCAGATTGTTGAAGAATGTTTTTTCGAACCCATTCACGTGAAAAGTAAACACCAACATAGTCTTCTAGATCACGCAGGGTTTGCATTCTTTCACGTAGGATTTCTGATTGCTTAAGCTCTTCATAATGGTTGTCTTGCTGGAAATCATAACGGATCTTATTCTTAATCTCTTTAAACTCGCTTATAGTCATAACGTTTTTAAGAACGAGTTGCTTCTCAAGAATCTCATCAAACAGGATAGAAAATCTTATGCGAAGTCTTTGAATAAACTTAGCAAACTTTACTTCGTCTCTTGAAATTTCAGATGCACGGCCAAGCGAGAATCCAGCCTCTGGTTCTAATCGAGAAATAGGAACATTCAGTGCTTTATAAAGATTCTTTTGGAAGTAAAGTACATCATCCATCTCACCAAGGTTTTGTCCACCCGGCAAAGTTGTGATTTCTGTGCCACGACCACCTTCACGACGAGGTAGCCAAAAATCTTCCATCATTGTCATATGGCGACGATCATCACGTATCTCACCGGATGATGCATCATATACAAGACGATTCTTATGTTTAACCATCATATCACGAAGATATTGTTCTGCTTTCATCTTCGGAAGGTTGCCGACATCGATATAGAATACACGACGTTCAGGCGCACGCGCCAGACGATAGATTACGGCAGCGTCTTCAAGCATGCGAAGCTGATTGTGTGGTTTAATTGCTTTGTGAAGGTGTGAAAGAACAAGACTATTGGTCTCGTTTAACATGCCTGATGTTACTTCAATGATAGAATCCTTAGCAATACGAACACCTTTAACCGAAGCATAATCAGCAGTAGCATTCGTATTTTTATTATTGAGGAAACCTTTATCGTTGAAGATCCAATACTCGTTTTTAACCTTCTTGAAAGTAGCATCGAGTTGATTGTCTCGGGTCTTAGCTACTTCTTTAATCTTACGAAGTTTACGAGGATCTACATAACGCAGTTCTTGTATGCCTTCTTTAATATTGTCTTCATCAATAATAGCATGATATCTTAATCTACCGTCTACATAGAAACGGTTAAAAATGTCATAGCCTCTATTTGAAAAATCGAGCATCTCAAGAGCTGCTTGAAACTCTTCTGAGACTCTCTTTTTAATAGAGTCGGATAATTCTGTTTCGTCTAGATTGATATCAACAACTTTGCGGTCGTCAGATATAATAATAGATTCGTTAACAACATCTTCAATGGCTTTAGCAACTTCGGGGTGTTGCTCCATTTGTCTATATTTGTTAATTAACTCTGCTTCATTCTTTGCAGCACCATCCATATCAACGTAGGATGTACCAAAGAATCCGCCTGTGCCGGCAGCTGTAACAGAAACAGCACCATCGTCATCGTCTTTTTCGACGAACGACTTAAGCTCTTCCTCTTCTGGTTTAGTAATTTGGAAACCAAAAATCTTCATTAAATAATCCTTTTACATTAGAGTGGCGGGAGGAGACTCCCGCCTTCTAACACTATTTATTATTGGCCACCAGCATTGCCTGTGATACCACCACTTACGTTCCACCAATCGTATTGGAATGTTACAGTAAATTCTTCAAGTGTGTCGTTGGAATCCCAATCCATAGCAATTTCTGATACGTTAGTTGGGAAAAGACCGTTGAAGTTGTAGGTACGAAGAATTGAACCATCCTTACCATACTGCTGCACGGTTGCCTGTGATTTGTAAGCAGAAGGAGCAGATGTACCAAAAGCATTGGTGTTTTGCTGATGAAGGTTAATCGAGTTGCTCCATTCTTCCATTGCATTACGAATAAGGAAGTCTTCGTCGTTAAGAATAGTTACTGCCCACTCGTCAAATGTACGGTCACCAGCTACTTTAATCTTACGACCAAAGTATCCAACCTCGATTGTACCAAGGTTAGAGGTAGGAAGTGCTGCTGCCTTACACATGAAAGGAACCTTCAGATCGCCAGCATTGTTTGCAGGGTTAGTGATCTGAACTTGGAAGAGCGTTGGACGCGCTCCTCCACCTGTTAATTGTGATCTGATTTCGTTAATGTTGAAAGCCATATCTATATCTCCTTGTTTCTTTTATTTATTAGAAGCGGCCAACAATTTCTTCAAACTCAACACCGGTGCGAACTGCAACGAAGTTAAGCTGAATGAAGTTGATTGCTCTTGCAGGTTTGATATAGATGTCTCCAACAAATTCGTTACGATCAATGATCTCCGGTGTGTTGTTTGTAGCATCACATACAACTCTGAAATCATAAATACCACGTCTACCTTCAACATCTCTAAGGAATGGCTCTACAAGATTAACAAATTGTGCTCTTGTAAATTCATCATTGAATTCGAACAACGTAGACTTAGCAGCGATCGCAATTGCTTTTTCTAGAACGATGAAGAGACGACGTACGTTGATTCTGTCGAATGCAGAAGGACGTGCAAGAAGCGTCTTATCACCAAATAGAAGTGTACCTTGACCTGCTTGAGTGATAACCGGATTGATGCCTTTCTTATAAAGCTGATCACGTTCTGTTTTGTTTGGATTGAATGCTAGTTTAATAACATTCTTCATGATACCACGGTTATAACCTGCTGGTGAGAACCATGGGTCACGCGTGTCGTCTGTACGAACACAAAGACCTGCGGTGTCGCCGTTTAGTGGTGTGTAAACGTAACGATCGTTGTACTTATCGTAGCGATACTTGTAACCAGTATCCATCACACCGTAAGAAGAGGATGTAATGTTATCTCTAAAGTCAATAGTAGCACTAACTTCAGAACCTGGATTGTTAACAACATCGGTATATGCTGGTGATACGAAAGCGATACAATCTTTACGGAACTCACAAATGTTCTGAATTACGTAGTTTGCAAGTTCAGCATCGTTTGTTTCTCCGCGAGCTTTACCTAAGACGATAAGAGAAACGTCTACGTTCTCTGCATGCTTGTAAAGATCATAACCTGCACGAAGCTCTGACTGACTGATTGTACTTTCATTGGAGCCGTCTGTACCGTCAATAAGATCGGAAAGAAACTCTGATACTTCGCTGGTGAAGTATGTAGGCAGCGCGGTAGCAAAATCAGCTGTCGCTATAATAAAACGCGATGTCTGATCTAGAACATCTGGAAGATAGTTGTTCGTACCGTCTTCTGTCTGCGCGCCAGCTGTTAGTGATACGTTTTCATAACGCTCAATAATTGTGTTTGCGGTGCCGGTGAATGTTCCATCTGTGTCGACAACCGCTACATGAACGTGAGTGTTTGACTCAGGTGCCTCATCAAAGAAAATCTCGTATGATGAGTTAGCGTATGTTGTTTCGTTGACCATGCTAACACGAAGTGAGTTACCTGCCTCACCGGGGTAAAGTGCTGTAAGCTGATCTAGGTCCGCAGCAATAGATGTATCGGCGTCGGATACTGCGGTGTTACCATCAGAAACACGTGTCACATAAAGCGCATTACCATACGAAAGAAAGTCTGCAGCTGTGAAAAATGTTTCGGTGTTGTATCCTGTTTTTGGCTCACCAAAACGACGAACAAGATCAACCTCAGAAGAGATTAAGATTGTTTCGCCAGTTGGGCCCCAAGAAAAGACACCTGCAATTGCACCCTCAGTTGTAGAAACTGCTGGAACAACTGTGGTTAAGTCGATCTCAGAGATATTTACGCCAGGACTAACTTGAAATCCCATTTTCGATTCTCCTTTTGTGAATTATGAATATTATAAAAACTCATCTATTTCTTAGATTATTTATAAAAACCATTATTTACCAACCCATCCAGCTATCTTGAGATATGCTATGTGGAATAATGGTTTCTTCTTCTTCTTGACCATCATCATAAAACCCAAAAGGTGTTAAATCTTCCATCATTTGGTCTTCACTTCTTTCACGCAAGGCGGCTAATGTATTAATGTCAGTGAGATCTTTAAAGAAAGGTTGGTCTGCTAACCAACCATAAAGAACAAGACCCATTACTAAGTCATCGTGACAACCTGATTCGGCCTCATAAGAATTGCCTTTACGAGAAAAAGTAGAGAGTTCTTGAATTGTGTTAAAGTCATTAACGATAAGCTGATTCTGTTCAACAAGCATTTTAAGCATATTACAACCAATCGCCTTTACGCTCTTAGTTGTTCGAATACCTTTATCGACACTTTTACCAAAACCACCAGAAATACGTTTGCCGCTTCGACCAGCAGACTCAGTAAAGAGTAATCCCTCTACTTCAAATTCATTATGTAAAACATCTGAAACCTGATCGCCTATATCATTTATTTCAACAAGAATTAAAGCTTCATTATAGCTCTTTGTAGTTCTCCAAATGATTTCAGCATATTCTATAGGCCCAATCATATTATCTCTAAAGGTGCATACCTGTTTGTAAGGCATTTCTGTGGAATCAATGATATGAAATGCCGAATAGTCCAGTCCCTTGCCTCTTGACACGTCAGCTATACAGACATACGTATGACCTTTCTTTGGTTCTTCATACATCGCAAGACCACTTTTTTCTTGTAGTGGTACCTTAAACGAAAGTTCTTTAAGCTTCGAACCAATGATAAGAGTGCCGGAGCTACCCAAAAAGGCGCATTCGAATTCCTGCGCAAATTTTTCAGCATCATGGTCCATACCCTGAAGAGTTTCTTCTTTCCATTTATCATCACGACCTGGAACTCTCCACCAGGGAACCTCGATGTAGATATAACCATTTCTTTTTTCTTTAGCACCTTCGCATGTCTTATAGAAGTGATTCAAACCCTTCGGTGTAGAAGTAAATAGAACTTTAGTTGTATTACCAGAAGAAATTGTCGGAAACACCGAAGCAAAGAACTCGTCCCAGTTTTCGACGAATGCAGTCTCATCGATGTATAGGAAAGAGATAGATTTACCACGAATACCTGAAGATGATGTAGCTGCAGCAATAATCTTACAACCGTTTTCAAAAGCAACCGAACCTTTATTCCATTCAATTACACCTTGTTGTAGCCAAGTAGGAAGAGCTTCATAAGCAATCTGAATACGATCGAGAATCTCACGAGCAGCTTCGCCTTTGTTAGCGAGAAGAGCAACAGTTTTATGATCATTAAAGATTATATAATGTAGAATCACGGCAACAGCCGTAGTGGTTTTACCGGCCTGTCTTGATGTATTAACAACAACTCTTCGACTATTTGTAATCGCTTCACATATTTCTTTTTGGTAATCATACATTTGAATAGGAATAAGTCCGTGATCAACGTGTACGATTTGAATATATTTTTCGGCAAAGTAGATAGGATCGTTAGCGCACTTTATCCATTCCTGAATCATATCAGGAGTGAATTCTATCTGAGAGTTCTTACCCTTAAGATTGCTATTACCGTTATAGCCACGATTACCACGATTAGCTACTACCGTCATTTTTCATATCCTTTAGTACCTTCTGCAACTCGGCAGTAGATCCAACAAACAAGTTTTGATTAGTTACTTGTTGATCTTTAGGCTCATCTTTCTTTTGTTTCTTATCAGAAAGATCCACAAGGTCTTTGTTGGCTTCCATTACGGTTTTCATAATGGTAGAGACCACTTCATAGGCGCGCGGGTGTTCACTTGCCTGCGCTACTCGAAGCATGTCTTCAAGAGCCTCTGTGCCTTTTTCAATTACATTGTAGAAATTTTCCCGAGCATATGTGAAATCATTCTCTGCATCGGTCGGTACGTCTGGTTTCTCGACTACTTCGGGTTCATATACTTCATCGAGAGGAACCATGTCCAGTGATTCATCTATTTTTTTATTCATGTACTATCTATGATTGTCACAATATAGTCCCAATCATCCTCTCCATTAATATCAGCATAAGGTACGGTTTGATCAATATCAGTTGTCGGTTCACCATTCGCGGTTAAACCTGGTTGAACGTTAACAGATTCGAAGGCATCATTTGCGGTTAATGAGTCATAAGTGTTAACAGTCGAGAACTTAATAACCTTTTTATCGGTAGTCGGACCAAAATACCAGCCCTTCATGGTAAAACTTAAGGTCCAAATAAGTGCTCGTCTTTCCTCAAACGATCCTTCGTATGTGTCCTCTGTGCTAATAGAGTTTAACACAATCGGAACATCCATGTATTGTTCTAAATCATCTATAAGCTTTACAGAAGGAGTAAATTCTGGTTTAAAGAACGGTAGAATCTGCTCTATAATCTTTGTGCCATCTTCCATATACTTGGTCATAATTGAAAGTTCGAACTCGATGTTATATGGTGTTGGGCTCAGTGCGGTCTTATAAGAACCATCATCTGTAGCAATAGAAACAGAATTACGGAACGAACTTGTAAGCTTACGCTCACCATCATAATTCATTCCAACAATCTCAAATGAGATACGAGGAAGAAGCATGGCCGGTGCGTCTAGATTGGGATCCTGTTCAAGCTTAGCAAGAAACTTTTGCATAGGCCCATAAGCGATCGGCACCTTAATTCTTTGTTTTATATCACCGCTATTGTCACGACGGTATACTACAAGATCATTGAATAACGATCCCATAATAGACACGTAGCGGCGAGTTGTTTCGTTATAAAATCGATTACCAAAAATTTTTCCATCCTCCAAAGATAAATAACATTGTTGTTTATAAATATATTTATATGGTTCGCGGGACCCCCATCCCCAACCAATCTAGAAACACTATCGGAGATTTCCAGCTATGTCTATTTATGAACCTTACACTTATCTTATTGGGTGGTCCAACCTCAACAAGTATTACTATGGGGTGCGTTATGCTAAAGATTGCCATCCTGACGACTTTTGGGCCAATTATTTTACTTCTTCCAAATACGTGGAACAGCTAAGAGAAGATGTGGGTGAACCGGATGTGATTCAGATCCGCAAAACGTTTAACTGTCCTGATAAAGCTAGAGAATGGGAATTCAAGGTAATACAAAAAATGAAACTCCATCAGGATCAAAGATTCTTAAATCAATGCGCCTACCCCGCGATGTCTCATGAAATTATGTCTACCAGAACGCCGTGGAATAAAAATAAAAAGGGTCTTTATGCACATTCAGATGAGTCCAGAAGAAAAATAAGTGAAAACCAAAAAGGTGTACCTAAACCCGGAACTTCAAAAGCTATGTTAGGTAACAAGAAGACTGAGGGTTGGAAGTGGTATACAAACGGAGAAAAATCTATGATTTTATCTCCAGAAGCAATTATTCCGGACGGCTATAAGCCAGGTAGATTAGATTACCTGAAAGGCAAAACGAAAGGACGAAAAAAATCAGAAAAAACAAAAAGAAAATTTAGTAAAGCTGCTAAAGAAAGATCTAAAAGAAGATTGTGTTGCGTAAAATGCAGAAAAGAACTACCCTCAAATAGTTTAGGATCTCATAATAGATTTTGCAATTAACTTGTTTACTTACCAGTTATCCTCACCAAATGGATTATTCTCCGAAAAGTCAAGTATAACATCAGCTTCTTGTTCAATTGTTTGATTATCTGCAAATGCATCGACAGAATCTACATTAGCAAATGCATTGTTAGAGGTGATATTATAATCCTGCCAACGAGTGTCAATCTCTTCAATACCTGTCTGGAATCTTTCACCGGAGAATTCAAATAGCTCTACTCTAAGATCATATGTTTGAAGACTACCCATCTGATAGAAGATGGCTTCGTGTTCGACGTGCATAATTTCAAACATCTTATTGTTAAGAGGGAAGTAGATTACATCACCTTCATTTGGTCTCACTTCTTCATTATAATAACCGACCTCTGCATTGAATGTGCGAATCGCAATTGTTAGAGTCATGCTATCACGAATCTGCAGACCAAACTTAGAAAGGAAATCACCCTCACCCTCAAAACTATCAATGTTACGAATATACATTTCGACAAGATAAGCATCATTAAATGTTGATAGATCATCTTCATTTAAGAGATCATCTTTGGCTTCAAGTTTACGAGGCATGTAATACACTTCGATGCCATGGATCTTAATAGACTCAATGATCAGGTTCTCAATAAGCTGCTGCTCTTGAGAATTGGAAAAGTTTTCGAAGTAAAAATTACGGGCCACGTTATTGTCCTTTTTAATTATAAAGTATTTATACTGTTTTTAGTTTACAATTATCAAAGTGCCAACGCGGCATTACAATTGGATTTCCTGTTTTCTTACAGTGTGGACAAGTTACATTTTCTCTTTTGTTTCTTTTATTCGCTTCCGATAATTTTCTACTAATTTCACGTTTTTGTTCATCAGATTTATTAGCATGCATTTTCTTTGCTTTATCTGAATAGTACTGTTTACGTTCTTCTTCTGTAAGTTTTTTCCATCTATCTTCTACTGGAAACTTTTTAGCCATAGTTTCCTTCATAGACTTTCTTCGCTTTTCAATTACATTAGGATCAGAACTTTTATTATCTCTATTCTTTAAGCCTTCTTCATATTTTTTACGAACATCTGGGCGCTGCATAGCTTTTTTAGTTTTATGACTAATTTTTTCACTTATTGTTTTTACATTTTCAGGATAAGCTGCCCAATGCTGTGTTGTGAATAGTATATTATAATATCTATCTTTATTTTTTTCTGCTAATTTTAACCATTTATTTTCAGACTCATAAAGCTTAGCTCTATCTTCATATATTACATCAACAATTCTTCTTTTAAAATCATGTGGTCTTCTACGATAGGCCTGTCTCATCAATCTAGAACTGCAAATATATCCATCATCTTCAGTTCCCCAATGCGAACCGATATAATATCTTTTATGCTTTCGATCATACCAGATATATACAAATCCATACTTTTCTTGTTGCATATCATACTCCTGTTAACAACTTACAGAAGTATTTATATAAAGTGATACCTCTAGCCGATCATATCAGTAACAGGTAAGGAATAACTCGTAATCATATCTTCTTCAAGCTTATCAATCTCTTGCTGAGCATCTTGAAGGATCTGCATGCCATTAAAGGTTACTCCGCCTGGAAGTTGCATACCTTCGAATTTGGTCAAATTTGTCCCCCACTGATATTTTATCTTAGCTGATGCATAGTTCTGTAGCCAACGATCTTTCCACATATCCTGATAAGTGTTTGGATCAAGAACTTGATAAGCCTCGGCAATAATGAAACTACCTACATCTACCTTACCCCAATCCATATCAACATGAAGTTTATTCACATGTCGATTGTATCTAATAGGCTGCTTACCTACTAGCACCTCTTCAAGGAATTGAATGTGCTGCATCGCAAGATAGTAGTTGCTGAGATTGTAGTTACTCAGATCATAAATCTCGTTTAATGCAAACTGATAACGAATGTTAAAAAGATTGTTAGTGGAAAGAGAATCACCGATATCAAAGATGTTAATCACACCGATGATGTTC
>Ga0102945_1000229_pt1 | contig 17554 bp, 19 predicted proteins | sample SalPonred_H2O_MG_FD_78207 | JGI IMG/M metagenome (GOLD analysis project Ga0102945, IMG submission 78207) | Salt pond water microbial communities from South San Francisco under conditions of wetland restoration - Salt Pond MetaG R2_restored_H2O_MG ...
CAATAAATACTTGTTTTCAGTCAATATCTTAACACACTTTTCTTGGCAGCTATTTATGATCTCTTCAGCTATTACATCATACTTATCTACATTAGCTGATGACCAAGTTGTATTTGCGTTGGCGCTTTTCTGGCCTATAAACATAGGAATACCTGCCATACCAAAGTTCTTAGCCATATTAAGAGCTATTCCTGAAGCTCTCTCAAAATCACTTCCAGTTCCAGCGCCAAGCTTCTCTTCTCCAAATATCATTTTTTCGGCACAATAACCTCCAAGACTTGTAACTATATCATGTTCAAACAGCTCCTTTGTATCAAGAGATGGAAAATCTATGGCACAATGCCCTTCTGACATATTAGCGGTTCTACTCACGATCTCAGTAGGCATAATTTTAGCTGAGTATATTGCTGCTACAGCATGGCCAGCTTCGTGTATTGCTACATGAGCTTGCATCTGGCTACTATCACTCTTTCTTAGGCTCTCAACCTTAAGCCTTACCTTATACTCCTTAGAAAAAAGCTTCTTACCTCTCTTGGTTAAGAAATCAATATAATGCTTCTCATTAAAGTATTTCCAATTAATTGCGCCAACGTTCTCTCCACTTTCAAGAATGTCTTTTACTATCTTACCAATATATGACTCAATGACTGAAGTTACTGTAGTAAATACTGGTCGTGCTCCTTGTGTTGGAAAGACTCCCTCCTTATACAGGATGTCATTTATTGATTCATCAAAGTCTATTTTAATATCAAACTTTTCTTTGACCTTATCTCTAGCCTTATCTAGTTCAAGCACAATAAGCTGTTCATACACTTTTGAACTAAATGCTGGGTATATAATATGACTATTACCAAGTCTAGCGATCTGTTCTGATCTAAACCTTTTTTGAAGTGCTGATTTAATTTGAGGGAGCGTGATCTTAAGAGAGTGCTTATAGAATCTATCTGCATCACTATCTGGGTTGAAGTTCTTTGACATTCTATATGCCTCATCAATGTTTCCAATCACAAATACACAGGAAGATGAATAATCATACTCCATTGGCTTAAACGCTCTTTTTAAAGTATCTCCAAGAAACTCAACAGACTCAACATGGTCCATTGTCTTTAAGTATTCATGAAGCTCTCGATCTGTAATGAACCTATTATCCCATACCATCTGGATATACCAATAAAAATCCTCTGGAACAAACAGGTTTTCTTTTTCAGTATTAACAGCTTCGTTCCCTTCTTTCTTTGAGTCTCTCCCTGTTACTGCGGGTTCATCATCATCTTCCGTTGATTTAAAATACTTATCGTGATAATCCTTGTTTTTAGTAATCTTACCAGCCTTAGCCTCTACATTACCATTTTCAACACAATCTTCAAGCTTAAGGCTTAATTGGTATAACTTCGTTCCGTAATACGATGATTGGAGTATTGAAATCTTTCCAGAGTCGAGAAGGTCCCACATGGCTCTAAGTCCAGATTTTTCAAGCTCAGCGCCATTTTCATCAATTGTTCGACCAAGCTGGAACTCGTCAAATATAATACCTATCTGCTGCTTCTCTCTATTCTTAAGCTTTTCAGAAAATGCGTATGATAACTTTGTGTTGTCCTGCGATGCGTAATCACCAACATCAAACTTATAAAGACTATCCTTTAGCTCTATTAGCTCAAACATTCTCTTGATTAGCGAAGTCTTACCAACTCCAGTCATACCCCACAGATTGACGATAGTTGGTCTAATTTGACCATTAGGGAATAAATACCATGGTTCTATTAAGTCAATGACCTCATCAATGATGTTATCAAGACCAACAAAGTCTTTTTTCAATTCTTTCTTAGCAAATTTCAAAACTTCCTTTCGCCTGAAAAACTCTTCCTTATCTTCCTTAGAAACCTTCATTAATACCTCTTTAGTTGTCTCATAGTAAAAGTATACATTTATGTTGATGAAAACAAAAAATCCTGACCAAAATGATCAGGATTTGTAAATTAATTTAATTTTATTTTTTAAATATCAAACTCTTTAATTGTAACAACTTCGTTTAATTGCTCCAGAGCCATTCCGTTACTAGAAGCATCTTCTATGAATTTTTCAATATCATCAAATACTTCTCTTAGTTTTTTAGACTGCTTCACAGCTTTGTGATCATGCCACTGACGAAATACTTCGTTTTTGAACATACCAAGATGATTCTTTGTTCTGATTGTTGGGACGGACTTAAGTCTTCCGATCTTTATCTTACCTTTGTTAATACTAATGTTGGCATAATAACTCTTGCCCTCAATTTCAACTACGATTAACTTAAAGTACACGCCTTCTTCATACTTTTTATCCCAGTATGAATCCTTATACATAAACATATGCTTTGACGCACTCTTTAAATAATCTAATGTTACTTTCTCCAGCTCTTCTTGAGTTGGAACTACTTTTACTTTTTTCTCTGTTTTTCTCATCATTTTCATTTTATGTTGTTTTAAAAATTTACTCTTTAAAAATGTTACCATTTAGTAACATTTCGGCTTATTTTGGACAAAATGTTACCATTTAGTGACATTTTTTGTACTATAAACAAGTCATTATACATTAATTTCATTCTTATTGACCTGTTTATTGTTCATCACAAGGCGGATGTCCAAACTTGTGAAAATACTTTAGTGGCCTTCTAAATTTATCTCCTACCCAGAAACCCCATTTACGTTTCATCTTTCCAGTTAATAAGATAGTCCAACAACCTCCTTCTGGAACGTCTACATAATGCTTATGAGTTGCTTTACGGTATCTAACTGAGCCTGGGGTTAGCTTATCCCTACCATCTGGCGAAACGTCTGTATAACTTCCCTTAACTACCATCGTTAAGAATGACCACCCATGATCATGCATATACCTCTTATCATCACTTCTTAAAAAATGATGCACTCTGAAGGCAAAGAAGTGAAAGTTAAACACCCAGCGATATGCATAGGGACACTCCTTAACACCAAGCGGTTCCTTCCACCTTATTTGAACTGGCTTATATTTCTTAAACTTTTTCATTTTTCTAAATTTATAAGAATTGTAGGCACAGTTTTCCCATCCTCCATATAAGAATTATCTGGCAGCATGGTAATTGTGTAGCTCTTATCTTGAAGCCACTTACGAAATTTTACTTGAAGTTCCGAGTCTCCTGTCATCCACCTGGGAGACATAATAGATACCACTTTGCCCCCTGGCTTGGTACACTCGTACATCTTCATAACATGAGCGCAATCAATGTTATCTTTAAATGTTGGTGCACCAATTACTCGGTCATAAAGATACTTAGGCTTGAAGTCCAAAAAATCACTCCAGATCACATTGAAGCCTTTCTCACGAAGTGTTGATTTACACTTTGAGTTAAGCTCTATGCAATCCAAATCAATGTTTGAATTATGCCTAAGAATGCCTTCTGCTAACAGACCTATGCCTGCGGATGGCTCAAGGACTTTGTGTCCATCCTGAACATCAGCAACCTACATGAATCGGTCTATCACTGGCTGTGTCGTTTCTCTTTTTGTTTTCATAATCTTAATAATCTGTATCATAAAAATATCTGTCTGCTGCTTTCAGTAAAACCTTTCTTGTTTTTTCAAGAGTATAATTGTCTTCTTTCCCTTCTTCTTTTAAATGTTTTGGCCTTGACTCGCAATGCCAAGTAATAGCAAAGGCAAGTTCTTCTAAGTCATACTCCATTTGTGTCATATCTTTATTTATTTCAAGCTGCTCCTCAATATCATATCCATTTCTGTAAAGCCAAAGCATCGCTCTGGTGTTGTCAAAATGAATCATACATCTATCTCCCATGTCGTTTCTATAGCTTATGCCAATTATCGGCCTAAGCCCAAATGTCACCTGTCTACTACCATCTTCTTCGACCTTTGACTCATGGTGAAGTTTGTCAAACCAATAATCTTTATCTGGATGTACAAACTTCAAAATCTCCCTCGCTTCTTCTTCTGTTAACTCTTTAATACTCTTTTTCATATATCCTAACTTTAGTGAACGTGTTGAAATCTTAGTCACCAATTAAGGCGTGCAGCAACCACTACGTGCAAGTGTTTCAACTTTGGCTGCCTCCAGGGGGTGGGCATCGAACCCCACCTCATCTTCAAAATCCATTAATAACTCTCCTTTGTGGCCACGCCAGAAAGCTTTCACTTCATCATCCCAACAAGGGTCCTTTCGGTACAATCTCCACTACATCAGAGTGGTGCTTTATCCAATTAAGCTACCCCTGGTTTTGTGACCTGTGAAGGAATCGAACCTCCGACTATAGCAAGGTATTTGCATGCTTACCTTTACCTAACATCTGTCCCTCTAAACTCTTAAGTTAATAGCTATAATCCTTCAGCTGATAATTATAGCGTTCACTTAAATGATTAGTGACAACAAGTCATATTTTAAAGAACGTTTATTCTTGTTTCCCAGGTGGGACTCGAACCCACAACCTTCGGTGTTAGAAGCCGCTGCTCTGCCAATTGAGCTACTGAGAAATTTTGTCCGCAGGGCTGAGATTCGAACTCACGACCTCCACCTAATATCAGGGTGGCGCTCTAACCAGCTGAGCTACCTGCGGATATATAATGAGTTATGTTTCCATATTCTCCTTCATTTTATTCCACACGGTACCATACTCCTTAAATGCCATAGGGAGATGACTGGTCTGTCTGCGTGCGAGATCGCATGCTTCAACAGCAAAAGATGTGTATTGATTGTCTAAATCTGGCTCTTGGAATAGGACAATAGAAAGTCCTCTCAAGCGAAGTTTTTCCGCAAGAGCAAGCAAAGACTTTTCGTCTTTAACAGATAATAAAGCAATGTGATTTGAAATATTATGCCAGTGCAAGAGAAGCTCTGGGCATTCCACTGAAAATTCGATAGCTGCGTGGACCAACTGTGAGGCTTGAACGCCTGGGTGTAGATCACGTCTAGTGACTACTCTTAATTTTTGATTATTTGTAACCTATTTCATGGCTCTTAAATTTAATTAATGTGTTCTCCTTATATATACGCAAAGATAAGTGTTTTTGTTACAAAAATGCAAATGTTTTTTTTAAACTTTTTTAAAAACCCCTATAAACACTGGGTTTACAAAGGTAAAATTTTTCTATAATAACTTGTCAAGAACAGCTTTCCAGTCTGGATATTCATGATTTCCGAACTGAATATGCTCTCCTAAGAACTCTCCAGCGCCATACTTTGTACGATCATCTACTAGATAATGACCCAAGTGATGACCCTTCTGATGAGATAAGCTCATCTTCTTTTTAAGACTAGGGAAGTGCTTTGCCACCCACACACGCTTGTCTGTAAAGCAAGAAACATTCTCCCAAGATGGAGCAGATAAGAAATATACATCATACTTTCCAGAATCCTCAAGCATCTGTATTGCTTGCTTAGCACCTGGGTATAATGGAAGCTCGCTATATATGCCTTCAATATCTCTATACTTATTCTGATCAGCAAACTCTTGAAATGTTATGCCCATTTCCTCAGCATACTCGGTAGCCTTCTTTTCAAAGTCAGCAACGACTCCATCCATATCAATCCATAGAACTTCCTTTCCTCCATGCACTTTCTTTAGTGCATCAAGAACCTCAATTCTAGTATCTTTATCTAATATCTTTTTAATCATTATTTAACCTTTGTATAAGGTACTCAGCAACTCTTGACCAACTTTCAAACTTACCCTGAGGTCCGAACCTTATAAACTCTCCCTCAAAATCTGGCTGCCCATGAATATCCCAGTCATCAATTAAATAAGCCCCCTTAACAATTGATTTATCTGGAGCGATAAAAAGCTTTTCCATAGCCTCAACTCCACCCATATTATCTCTTACCCACATAGCCTTTTCGGTATATGAGTGAGCATTGTACATAGATGGCCTCGTTAAGAATCTCATGTCATAATGCTCACTAAGAGTATCCCAAGCTTCTTTAAATCCTGGCTTAGCCTCCATTGTATAAAAGAATCCAGCTTGAGATTGTGGGTACTGAACTGTAGGAAATCTATTAGAATAAATTGATGCCTGCTTGCTAAAATCCACAGCAGTATCATCCATATCTACCCATACTACTGGCTTTTTCATATCGTATATTCTTTTTCTAAAAGGTCAAGCTGCCACTGTTCCTGTGTGTTTTCCCAAACAACAACAGTTACATCTTCACCCCAAAGTTCTTGCTTAATAATTGACTCAATAAGACCCCAGTCTCCGCCAGCAAGTCCAGCCCCAATTAAGGGAAGCGCTATCTTCTTTCCAGCATAATCTCTTCTAAGATTTTTCATACATTTTCTGATAGCTACATAGTCGGCTTTATTTCCACGACCCTTAAAGTCGTACTGAGTATACATATTTAGTACTGTGATGTTATCATTACTCCACTTACTATAAGTTCCAAGCTTTTCCCTATCCCCACTATCAGTTTTGAGGTCAGCCTGATAAGCTTCTGGCCAAGTGTTCTTAACTCCAGCCGCAATTCCAGCGCCCATTGTACAGAAGCAGTTACATCCGTGCCCAAATACATCAAACTTTTCTTCTGCATCACGCACAAGATCACCCTTAATATATTTTAGCTCCCATCTCTGCGGGGCTCCACCAATGGCTGCTAAGTGAACAGCGTATATGTTAATTCCTGCATACTCCAGGTATCCATACTCACTTTCTTCACTATTTTTAATAGCAGAAACCTCTTCATCAAACATCTCTTTTGTGTATTCTGAACAATAGCCATGACCTTCGCCAATACTATCACTCTCAGCTACTATACTTGTGAAACTATAGAGAATATCCATTTCTCCTCTACTTTCCGCTTGTTCTATATAATATAATTCGTACATTATGAAAAGAAATTAATATAAGAATCCTCAGTTAATACGTGAACAGAAGATGGAAAATCTGCATGAACAATCAAAATGTTTTCATGATGTTGTTCAAGCTCCTCCATTTTATCTCTATTAAGAAGCATAACAGTTGAGCTTCCTCCATGGTCTGCTTTGTCAAGAATTGTCTCATTATTATACTCAACTTGCCAACCAGTCTCAGACATATCTTCCTTATAAGAAACCTCTATTGTTGGTACTTGGTAATAGCTTAGGCCATCTTTATTAGAGCCTAATTCAAAAACAACCCTTAAGTTTCCGCCTTCAGATACAAAATCATCTTCTTTAATCCCAAGATCACTAAAGGTAACTTTACCTTCTACTGGTTCGTTAAATATAACCTTAACCTCTCCTTGCCTTACTTCTACTTTTGTATTTGACTTTAATTCTTCCATATAGTTATTATTTTGTAACAAATTTATACAAAAAAAGCGAGATCACCTAGACCTCGCTTTTTTTTATTTAAAATTATTCTTAGAACGCCAATTCTTCTTCCTCTACTTTTCCGCAAACAGTCTCAAGCATTTTGGCACCTATCATATAAGGGTCTCCATTTGATGATGGCCTTCTATCCTCAAGGTATCCTTTGTTTTTCTTATAAACCAATTGAGGAATTCTTATACTGGCACCACGATCTGAAACTCCAAAAGTAAAATCACTAATTGATGCTGTCTCATGATCTCCAGTAAGCCTTCTATCGTTACTGGTGCCATAGCTATAAATATGCTCTTGATGTACTTCTCTCAATTTTTCACAAGCATCATATATTGCTTTGATTCCTTCTTCTTGCCTCATGTCTTTAGTAGAAAAGTTTACGTGCATTCCAGAGCCATTCCAATCACCAACCTTTGGTTTCGGCTCAAAATCAACGACATATCCATATTTCTCACTAATCCTATGAAGCAACCACCTTGAAACCCATAGTTGATCACACACTTCAAGCCCATTTGTATCTGGGCCGCCTATTTGGTATTCCCACTGGCCGAGCATAACTTCTGCATTAACTCCAGTTATATCAAGACCTGCATCAATACAAGCGTCCATGTGCTCTTCAACAATGTCTCTACCACCAACGTTCCATGAACCAACTCCACAGTAATACCTTCCTTGAGGGTCGGGGTTTCCGCTTTCTGGCCATCCAACTAAATTTCGTTTATTAACATCCCATATAACATATTCCTGCTCAAAACCAAACCTAGCCTCATGATCTTGATGATACTTATAAAGCCTTTCAAGATTACGTCTTGTATTAGATTTGTGCACGCCTCCATCTGCTGTATACACCTCGCACATAATTAAAAAAGAGTTTTCACCTCTTGTAGGGTCCTTATAAACAGAAACAGGCTTAAGAACGATGTCACTAGAATCTCCTTCAGCCTGCTTTGTAGAACTACCATCAGAGTTCCATTTAGGTATGCTTCCAATTTCTGGAAGTCCGTTTCCTTTGAACTCTAACTTGGTCTTATTTACAATCTTTGTCTTACTTCTAACATTTGCATTAGGAGCTTGTCTTTCCTCTCCTGCTTTAATTAATGAAGTATATCCATCTAAGTAGATGTACTCAAGTTTAACCTTTGTGTTACTCATACTTTAAATTAATTTACGTTGTTTATGTTTTACTACAATCTCTCCATATAACAGATTGTCTTTTTTATCTCCAACTTTTCCATATTCCAAGTCTCTAAAAGCCCTTATCTCTACAACCTCACATTTAGGAATTAAAATAGTCTTAATAACCCGCCCAGTTGGGTCAAGCATGTGTATATTAACATCGCCAACCTTAGGGTTACGCTCCAATTCCTTAAGCTTTTCGCAAATATCTACATCTTCCCCTGGGAACAGCAAAAGTACTTTAAATTCTGAAAAATCATCGTATACAACCCCATTTTTTTTCATAAACTTTCTTGAGAAGCTCTCATCCTTGATGTCTGAGCCAAGATATTTATAGGCATTGAAGTACATTCCTGGTATCCCTGGAAATTCAATCCAGAACCTATTTTTAAAAAAAGGTTCTCTAGGAACTGCAGCTGGTATTGATAGGTGCGCTGTCCTTACTTCTTTAGTATCATCAATGTGAAATGCTTTGATTTTTTCTTCGTCATCAGACGGTTGTTCAGATTCTTTTGTTTGATCTGATTCTTCTCTTGATTCAAGAAACGTGTTTTTGAACCAACCTTCAAGCTTTATTAAAAACTCTGGTTTTTTCATAGTATTGTATTTAATGATAAGCACTTTCTGTATTATTACAAATGCTTTTTCATAACTATTTATTAAAAAAAAAAGTGAGATGAAGAGTATTATAAACAAGATATTAAGTTTAATGAAGGAGTCTTCTTTCCACAAGAAAGATGGAAAGGTCTCTTCTGGTAGATTATCATCATATTTTATATTAGGAGCAATAATTGCGGCTTCTGCTACATTTATAGGAATTGACATTGCTAACGCTGTTATTGCGCTAATCAATAAAGGGTTTTATGAAATACCATCTAACCATATTGTAATATATGGCATGACACTAGCACACCACCTAGCCCTTCTAGGTATTAACAAAAATGCTGAAACTCAAGTTGAAAAGGCTGTGCAAGAAAAACTTAAACACTTAAACGAACTCAACCCTAAAGACATTGATACCGAGATGCCTATCAAAAGAGATGGGGATATAAATGAAGAAGAGGTGTAAATTACCTCTTTTTTTTGTCTTGTAAATAAGTGTTATTCTTTTCTAAAATTAGAAACATATCTTCAGATTTCTGACAATGCTCCTTAAACATCTTTCGATCATCAAATGATAGAGCAAAAAACTCTCCCTGAAGTTCATTCCCATACTCATCTTCTTTTTGAAATCCAAATCTTCTATGTAAAGCAGTCTCTACCTGGGTTGGGAATTTACTCTCAAACCTAGCAACCTCCACAACTTTAAATGGACAACCTACTTGCACCTCTGAGACTCTCTTCTCTGGGTGCTTTGAGTAACCAATCTTATAGATATTGGTCCCTTCAAGATTAAAAAGGTATACGTAGTTCATGAAAAAATATAAGAAATAACCAACTAAGAACCAACTCTCATGATCTCCTTCCACCTTAGTATTAACATTCTGGTGTAATTATAGCTATCGAAACCATATGGACCAAGACTGTATGCATCATTTGCTTCAATCAAAACAGTCCTACCATTATCAGTAACGCCAAAATCAAGAGCATATGCTATTGGAGCTCTCTTATACTTACTTACACAGTAATCAATAGTCTTGAAATCTGGTACTTGAGAGTATTCGCCCTTATACTTCCTGCAGTCATATATTTCCCCATCAATTATGAAACATCTAAATTCAGAAACAATTTTTAAAACTTGAGATGAAAACACCTGAGTATCCCATCCATCTTGTTGATCTACATATCTAAAGAGCTCAAGCTCCTCTTTGCAAGAAACTACCTGGCCATCAAAAAGTTTCCCCTTTCCATGTGGTTTTACAAATATTGGATAATCTGTTGTATCACACAACTCTTTTAAAGTTGTTACTTTCATTGCTCTCCCACAAAATGGTTTAAGCTCTTCTGGTATGTCAAGAGGGGCTGGTATTAAACCTCCGTTCTTTTCAAAGCATCTGATCATCGCTGGAACTCCTGCTGATAGCATCTCGCCCTCTTTTAATTCTAGATCATCTAACTCCTTTTCGTCTATCTTTTCTGTTTCTATATCAAGTAATTTGCATCCATTTGCAAAATAAAACGATGCATCATTTACATATTCTCCGTCAATAGTCTGAATATAAGCTTTATTGATTCCTTTAAGCTCTTTTAATTCTTTTGCGAACATATACTTAGTTTCTCATAAGTATGTGCAAAATAAAAAACCCCCACCTATCGGTGAGGGCTTAAGACCATGTGAGTGTGATCTCACTTCTATTCATGCAGGCCTGCACTATCCAGTCACTACCTGGAACGTATTTTGATTAGTCAGCGAAATCAGTATATCTTTCGATAGTCTTGATGAGCGCCTTCTTGTCTTGTTCAAGCATTTCCATGACATCGAACACCTTTTCTGAGAAACCAGCGATAGCATATACATTTTGTTCTGGGAACTGCATAGTACCGTAGTTTTGAAGGTCGAAAGAGTAAACCCTTGGGTTAGCCCCCATTCTCTTCTTGTACGTATTGAAGGCTCCAGTTGGAAGGCTATTACCCCATCCACCCTTTTGCCATCCTTGCATATCAGAAAGGATGATAATTCTATCATATGCCTTGTCGGCCTTTTCGAAGATTGATGGGAAGTTTGTACCACCAGAAGTAGCCTTAGCCATGATTCTATTGGTAAGTGTACCCACTGAGTCTCCGAAATTCATGTTGTTCACATATCTCGCATTAGAGTTGAACATCATGAAGTCGCACTTGTTAGTCTTCATCAAAACAGCTGCGAACAAAGAACCAATTTGCATTGGTGACTTATAGTCCCCTGCTGCGTTCCATGTCATAGACCCAGAGTCGTCAAGAACTACAAGAGTCCTCCCTGGGAATACTGGAACGTTTGACAAAGAGTTGTCAAGAGCTACATTAAGAGCTGATATTACTTCACCAGTTCTGCTAAAGTTCACCTTTTCAAGCTCGTTAATAGCAGACATGAATCTGAATGGAAGCATCATAGAGTTCTTAATGAAGTTTTCATTCTTAAGAGCATCAATCGCAAGATCAATAGACTCTGGTGATTGATCAAGAATGTTTCTCAAGTTTCTAACAAGTGCCATAGCACCCATCTTCTTTTCAGAAAGCAACTCATACCATACCTTAGCCTTGTTTTCAGCCTTTTCCTCATTTGACTTAGACTCTTGTCCAGCCTTGGTCATCTTAGACTCCCAAGTGTTTGTAGACTTAAGCACACCGTCAACAAGATCATTAAGCGCATCAGCGTTCTTATCTGTTGGAACTGGGTGAACAAGGTTCACAAGGTCAACAAGTGACACATCCTTACCCTCTCCTCTGTACTTCGCCAATTGGTATCTATCGAACTTGTCGAAAGCCTTAGCAAACCCCTTCTTAAGAGAGTTAGGCAACTTCTTGTTACCCTTAGAGAAGTAGTATGATACAATCTCAGTCATGTCATCTGGCCTTCTGGCAACGTCTCTATAGAAATTCTTAGCCCATGACTGTCCAGATATGTGCTTTGAAAGCTCACCAGCAAGTACATGAGTGATTGATCTCATCTTGAATTCGTTCCTAGCATATACAGCCGCCTTAGCAGCAAACTTAGGATTCACTTTTCCAAGAAGATCAGAAATCCTCTTCATAGTATCATTTGAAGACCTGTAGTATTGGTCTTGTACGAATGATGTCAAAAGGATTGACACCAATTCAAGTTCAGGTGTTTTCTCATAAGCATCTCCACCTGCAGCGTTTGTAGTTCTTGAAGAACCACGAGTGTTTGTGTTGAATCTTGACATTATGCAACAATTTTAAATTAAACAAAAAAGGGACATCATTTACATGACATCCCTCTGAATAGTCTGCCCAAGAGTAATAGCCACTTTGGTGAATCCCCATTACACACATAAGTGTGCAAAACCATAGGGCAACTCTTAAGCAAATTTCTTCAGTAGGGAATAACGAGGTGAGTGTTTTTCTATTTTCTGATAATCGAAGTATCTCGACCTCTCGCCACTACTAAAAATATTTTATCAAACTTCTGAACGCTTATACGATCAGAAATCTATTATGTTTCAATTAAACTGGGAAAGTTATAAAAACCCTCCCAGTATAAATATTCTTTACATTCTCAATCTCTGTATCTGAGTAAATTAGACAGAGTATCATGCCTTAAATGCTATAGGCTGTAACACCTGTAGCAGCATTGAGTTATTCCTTAACTCACAAGGTCGAAAGTTTTTTAGGTTACTTACAAATCCACTCTTACAGCGTTTGAGGCTTGCGTAAGCCTGAAAAATTACAGGCATGGTATCGAGTTCCTCCATTTTTTGACCCAACTCTAAGCGTAGATCAAGCTCATGTTTGAAAGTATGTATCATAGGCGCTAATTTTGGCCTCCTCACGCTTCCATTCATTTGTCATATACATAGCGCCTTGCAGCGCAAACGAAGTATCTCTAATCTTCGCTACAGACATATCTCAAAAATTGAGAACCAATAAGTAAAGAACTTTTTAAAATACACACCAGACTAATCTAGCGTGATATTGTAAATATGTACAAAAATATAAAACTTAAATACATAAGTCAATGTTTTTGTGAAAAAAATTTTAATAAATTATCAAAACCAGCATGAACAGTGGCTTTTAGAGTTAAAAAAAATATGAAAATAAATTTAATATAATTGAGAAGTTATCAAAAAATGCTTACTATTTATTATTAAGTCTAAATCATTTGATATGGCAAATACACCAAAAAAAGAAGATCACGATAAGATAGAAGAAGCTGTTGTGATAAGTGAAACGACAAATGACACAAGCGTTGTAGAATTTGGAGAACTAATGAGTATAGTACTTGACTACTATGCAAGCACTGGATACCAGCCGCTAGATTCTGGAGAGGAATGGAAAGACCTCAATCCAGATGAATACAGATCGAAGGGAATAGAAATACCAGAAGAATTAGATGGTGAAATAAAGAAGGCCTTTATATCACAAATAAAGAAATACCAATGATACAATGTTCCAAGATAACAACCTCTGGCTCCTAATATTTGCTGTAGTACCAGCAATTCTATACTCTCTAGTTATTTTTAAAAGTGTTTCAGCTGGCCTTGTTAAAAGAAGGCCTATGTGGAGCTATATTCTTATTGGACTACTATCTATTCAAATCCTAAAAATAATTCACTTTGTATTCCCTAACATTCATCAATACATTGAGGTTACACCAATGATTCAAAACCTAGGAAACGGCTTATTTACTATGGGTGAGCAACCTACTATGTGGGCCGTATTTGTGTTTGCATTTTTCCAGGTAGCATTCTTTGAGGAGATTTCAAAATGGTTTGCCTTTAGAGTAGGTAACGCAGTCAGGGGAGATACTAGAGATGGAAAGGACTCTCCATTTGCTGTTATGTTCTATAGTGTAATGATTGCAGTAGGATTCGCAACTTTTGAAAACATTCATTACGTAGGAAGAGTTTTGTGGGGAGATTTACAAGGAATCAACCCTAACGAAATGCTTATTGCTAGATCGCTAAACTCTGTTGTAGTTCACATGCTTTGCGGACTATTTATGGGATATTTCATAGCTCTTGGAAGAAGGTGTAAAAATGTGATAAAACACACTGGACTAACTTTATTAGGACTTATAGTTGCTACATTATTCCACGGAATATACGACTTTAACTTAATGAGAACTGACATATCCGAAGATAATTTTGTAAACATATTTGGATTACAATTTCATATCAACAATAACATACTTATAGGTATAGCACTTGTTTTAGCATTCTTTATGGGAAGACACCTTTCTAAAATGAGCTATAAAAACAACGGCTTATTAAGATGATAAGATCAACCCTTCCTTAATTGAGGTAGGAATCTCTTCAAACAAGCACACCATTAAATCAAATAGATTTATCTTAGTCTTTGAGCTTATAATCTCTCTTCCTTCTACTTTAAAAGATAGGTTTTCGTTTATAACAACAGGAATAGCGCTAACATTTGATACTCCATCCTCTCCCTCCTTGGCTTCAATGTAACTTACTTCTGGAAGGAGGTGAAGAAATTCCTCCTTATCCTCCCCAAAAGAATCAGGCTCAATCTTAAGCTTTTTAAGCACCTCAATTCTTTTACATGGCTTCGGCAGCCTTGTAGAGGAAACTAACGCTCTAACGACCTCGTATTCTTCTGAGAAGAAGCTTTGAACTAAATCCTTTGCCTCAAAAAAGAAGTGAACGACATCTCCTACGGTAACATCATCTCCAAGCTCTAAGTCAAGAAGCATTATGCCCTTTATAAGCTCAGATTTATCTTCTACCACAGACATGTCGGCCAATTCTCCGTTAATATAAATCTTTCCGTATTTTTCTATCCTTAAAGTTCTCATTACTTAGCTGTAACTTTTTTCGTTCTCTTGCTATATGATAAACTGATCTTAGAACCTTCCTCAAGCTTATTATTAAGTATGTGCTGCGCTATTACATTCTCTACATGGGTTGTAATAGCTCTCTTAAGAGGTCTAGCTCCGTATTCTTTATCATAACCTGTATCTGACAAAAACTTAACTACACTTTCAGCAATCTTAATTGTATAACCCTTTTCTCTAATTCTATCAACAGTCTTTTCAATTTCAACCTTAACTATACCATCAATATTCTCCTGACTAAGGGGATTGAACACTATTTTTTCATCAATCCTATTGATTAACTCTGGCCTAAGCTTTTTCTTAAGCTCATTCCCAACAATAGCACTAATGTCTGCGTGCTCATCATTACTAATTCCAAAACCTAGAGTCTTCTTTCCAAGAATCTTGTCAGTACCAATATTAGATGTCATGATGATGATTGTGTTCTTAAAGTTAATCTCTCTACCAGTACTATCAGTCAATTGACCATCGTCAAGTACTTGCAAGAATATGTTCCACACGTCTGGATGTGCCTTTTCTATCTCATCAAACAAAATGATGCTATACGGCTTATTCTTAACAGCCTCAGTAAGCAATCCTCTATCCTCGTGACCAACATACCCTGGAGGCGAACCGATCAGTTTAGATACGGTATACTTCTCCATATACTCACTCATGTCAAATCTAATAAAATCATCTTCACTGCTAAACAAGAATTTAGCAAGCTGCTTAGCTAGGTGAGTCTTACCAACACCAGTTGAACCGAGGAATAAGAAAGATGCTATAGGCTTCTTAGGGTCTTGAATTCCCAGCCTTGATCTTTGTATTGCCTCACACACCTTCTTTACAGCTTGGTCCTGTCCGATTACTTTCTCTTCGAGATAACCTTCCATATCAATTAACCTCTGATTTTCATCATCAGTAAGCTTGTTAATTGGAACTCCAGTGTGATGTGCAATAACTTCTGCGACATTCTGTATAGTAACCTTTGTTCTATTTTTCTTAAGCTCCTCTTCCCATTTGATTGTCTCTTCTTCAATCTTAGCAAGCATTTCTCTCTCCTTGTCTCTGAACTTAGCTGCATCTTCATACCTTTGGTTATTAGCTGCATCCTTTTTATCTACAACAATCTTCTCAAGTTGTTTTTCAAGCTTCTTGATTGAAGCGGGTACAGAGGTGTTGTTTAACTTAACTCTGGACCCAACTTCATCAAGTGTGTCAATCGCCTTATCTGGGAAATTTCTGTAGTTAATATATCTATCGGTTAACTCGACACACTTCTCAAGAACATCATCGCTATAAATAACGTTATGGTAATCCTCATACCTCTCTCTAAGCTGCTTAAGTATCTCAAGAGTCTTCTCTGGAGTAGGTATGTCTACATATACTTTTTGAAATCTTCTCTCAAGAGCAGAATCGCTCTCAATTATCTTTTTATACTCATCAATAGTGGTAGCGCCAATAACTTTTATTTCACCCCTGGCAAGCGCTGGCTTAATTATATTTGATGCGTCCATAGAGCCTGATGCTCCACCTGCACCAACTACGTTATGAAGCTCATCAATGAATATGATCACATCTGGACTGGCTTTTGCTTCTTGCAAAATGTCCTCCATTCTTGATTCAAACTCACCTCTGTACTTAGTTCCAGAAACTATTGATGTTAGATTTAGTTCAATCACCCTCTTATTGAAGAGCCATCTATCAACTTGCTTATTTGCTATTCTTATAGCAAGTCCTTCAGCTATTGCGGTCTTACCCACGCCTGTCTCTCCAACTAGAACTGGATTGTTCTTCTTTCTCTTATTAAGGACTTGAATCATCTTGTCGATTTCTATGTCCCTTCCAATAACTGGGTCCAATGCACCCTCAAGCGCAAGATTTGTTAAATCCTTTCCGTAATGATCTAATATAGGGGTAGTGCTCTTGCTATTTTTCTTTATCCTTTCGATGTTTGAATTATCTTCATCTTCAGGACCAAATGGTGATCTTCTGCTCATTTTTCTCTTTTATTAGTTGTCTCAAGAGAAAATTAAGAATTAAAAAGAATAAATCAAAGAAAATAATAACCTTTATTCGTCAGGCATTCTCTTTGTAACAAGTTCTATGAAAACTATTTTTTCATTATCATGAGAAGCGCCTATTGAGTGGACTTCATAATTATCTGCCTTATAGGTTCTTCTAATCTTATCCCAGTAGTGTTCAAACCCATTTTGCTCTATCTCGTTAGTGGTTATTTCGAGGACCACCTTTTCCATTGTTTTAGCGACTAATCTCATAACTTCTTAGTTTCTTATAAATAATCATAATAAATTTAGAAACCGAAGAGAAAGCTAAAAGTAATTTTACTAAACGCCTAAATCTGAATAAAAATGAGGATTTTCTCTCAATTTGTTAATAACTATTTCTGCAATATCTAACACATTGAAGATGTCTCTTTTTGCTTTTTCGACATGTAGACCTTTTTTAAATTCCTCAATAGGAAATCCATAAAGATCATTGTTTTCAGATACTCCATTCCAGTTAACCAAATAATGCTCCTCTGGCTCTATATCTGATGGAAGTCTTACTATATCTTCATCATAAGAATGCGGAAATACACCGCTCTTACCAATACCGTATACAGG
>Ga0102945_1000230_pt1 | contig 17473 bp, 14 predicted proteins | sample SalPonred_H2O_MG_FD_78207 | JGI IMG/M metagenome (GOLD analysis project Ga0102945, IMG submission 78207) | Salt pond water microbial communities from South San Francisco under conditions of wetland restoration - Salt Pond MetaG R2_restored_H2O_MG ...
AGTGCGCCCTCCATGGCGCGCGGGTTGGATCAGCCGGCCACCCCTTACCCGCGTTCTGCTCCAGAAGTTGGCCGATACGACATCGATGAAGACAACACAATGGTTAGCCCCGATATGCAGGACTACACCAGCGATCCGGCCCTTGCTCTGATTGCGGCGCGCTACCTAGGACAGCCCGTCATCCAGGACCAAACGGCTCTGTGGTGGACCACCACCCAAGGCTCGGCGGATGCCGCTTTGAATGCTTGGATGTTCCACCAGGACCGGGATCGACTTTCCTTCCTCAAATTCTTCGTCTACCTCACCGATGTGGGTCCCGACAACGGCCCCCACACGGTGGTACGGGGCACGCACAAGCACATCCCCCGATCGCTTAGGGCCGATGGACGTCAGACAGATGAGGCTGTTCGCGAAGCGGGGCTGTGGGATCGAGTGATATCGCTGGCCGGTCCAGCCGGAACGATGATGGCCGTAGACACAGTTGGGCTTCACAAGGGATTACCACCACAGGCAGGCGACCGTTGCGTTCTACAAGTTGAGTTCGCCACTTCCCTCTTCGGAGCCCCCGTGGACTATCCGATCTTCACTCCGAGCCCAGTAGCCCAGGAACGCTACCGAGAGATGCCGAAGATCCTGCAGCGCTGGCATCGAGCCTTCTCCTAGTAGGAACACACGTTGGGGGAAACGAAAGCCGCTGCCGCGGCTGAGTCTGGGTCTGGTCGAGTAGCCAGCGCGCGTCCTGCATGGCTCGGCGGCGCAGTCGCGACCATGGTTTTATCCGTCCTTCTTGTGTTGCCCGTGGCACTGCCAGCAATCGGGCACCTCGGTGCACCGTGGGGTGCGTCGGACATGACCGCCTACTACTTCCTCACCGACACCTGGGACTGGTGGCGCCACGGATTCACCGCAGACGTGGCCTTCCCCTTCGGTATGGACTCAAACGTCTATGCGGGCCTTGACGGGTTGACGCACGTTGTTGCTGCCTTCATCTCATGGGTGGCAGGCAATGCGTTTGTCGGTCTGAACCTGCTACTGCTGCTCTCTTTCCCGATTGTGGCGCTACTCGCCTATGCAGCTGTGCGCCTCGTAGGTCTGACCGGTCCGCTAGCTGCCGTGCTGGCAACTTCGTTCACGTTCATCCCCTTTCATTTCGGTCGAGGAATCGGGCACGTACACCTCGGAATGATGTTCGGACTCGTAACCGGCGTGCTGGTTGCGTTGTTGATCGGCTCCGGGAGACTCACCGATTGGTTCCAGGGTTTCAGTGGGAAGCGATCGTGGGGACGACTTCTGCTTGTGGTCGGACTAGTCCTGGTTACCTCGTGGACTGGCATCTACTACGCGTTCTTCGGTATCGCGTTGGCAGCGGCGGCCGTGTTGTGGCGCGTGGGCCAAGGGGATTCACGACGATCACTCACGGCGCCCGTTCTGACGGTCCTGGCGCAGGTCGTCGCCTCGGCTGTGGGTCTGCTGCCGGTGCTCTGGAGTCGGATTAACGGTCCTGCGAGTGATGTGGTGGGTCTGCGTGATCCGTTGGACTCCGTCACCTATGCAGGAAATCTCGCGATTGCCCTGGTTCCCCAGCCGTACAGCGTCGTGTCTTCGGCCTACAACGAGTTCGTGAATGGCCTCTTCACGGGAACGCCCGCCAATGAGGCGCACCTGATGGCGAACTTCGGTACCTGGGTCACCTCAGCCGCTCTGGTCACCATGCTCGTGGGTCTCGTTACCTATGAACGGCAGCGTTCGCTGAGAGCTACTGCCCGGGTCGATCGTGATTCTGAGTCCGATCCCCGGAGGGCGAGCATCACGTTCATCGCCTACCTCATCACTGTTGTGGTCATCCTGTTCGTTCCCTGGAGCGTCAACTACCTCTTCGCCCAGCTCGTCACAGCACAGATCCGTGCATGGAACAGACTCGAGCCCTATCTACTGCTTCTCTTCATCCTGGGGGCGGCCGCAGCACTGGCGTCCTGGAAATGGCCACGTCGGGCTATCGCGTCTTGGACCGTATCGGCACTGATCGTCGCCGTCACCTTGGTGGAGATGGTGCTCCCCTGGCGAAATCTGTACGTCCAAATTCCCGCTGGCGGTCAGGAGAAGATCGATACCGCATTCGCATACGCGCGCGAAGTCCAATCGGCACTCCCCGAGGGCTGCGGGATCCTCACCCTGCCCTTCATCGAGTATCCGAACGCCGGACCAATCGTGAACATGGACGACTACGACCACTTCCTGCTGACGCTGACCAATCCACGTAATCCGATCTCGTACGGCGCCTACCGAGGATCTCCCGAGGCAGCACAGATCGGCGAACTCAGCGCTTCGATTTCAGGTGACTCGCTGTGGGACCTCCGCGAACTGAGGTTCTGCGGGATCCATGTGGACAGCGCAGGGTACGAGGATCCCTCACCCCTGCTCAGCCAACTCGAAACACAATTCGGTGCACCTGTGGCCCAACAGGGGCGCTGGACACTGTTCTCGGTGTCTCCTACGAGGTAAGCCTGCGCAACTGTCGTTGCTTGAGAAAGGCACTCAACTTTCGCACAAGTTCGTTCGCTTCGTCCAAACGGATGTCGGCAATTACCGGGGTCTCGTCGGGATCCTTGTGGCCATGACTGTAGGTGAAGCCTCGACGCTGCATCATCAATCCGAATGGGATGGCTCGCTCGGGAGCCGTAGCCGGTGGATCATCAATGCTTTCGGCGATCTCGGCCACGGTCGTGATGCGATGAACGCATCCGAGATTGTCGTAGGCCGAAGGCCCCATCACAACCGAGGGCCGGCCGAGGAAAGCTGCTTCGATTCCCGATGTCGATCCATACGTGAAGACAACATCGGCCTTCTGCATCAAGGCATAGGAGTCGATGCTGGACTCAGGCCCGAAGTGCATGTCGGGATCAATTTCCTCAACCGACTTCGTCCATCGCTCGAGATCATCGCGTGGTTTCAACCGCATGTGGGGATGGGTCCGGACAACGAGAGTGGTGTCAGGGCGTTGCCGGCACACCTGGGCGAGTGATCGAAGCGCGTTTTCCTGGGATTGGAAATAGGAATCCCAGCTGATTTCCAATTCGGCGATCTCATCACCGGAAGAACTGAAGAAGACGACCAGCGTTCCATCGTCGGGCAGATCGGGCAGGTGACCGATCTGCTGCTCGGAGGTGAAGATCGCATTGTTGCGATCGGTGTGCTGCCGCCGATCGGTGAACCATCTCGCTCCGAGTTCATCCCCATCGCGTCCCCACTGGGCAGCCATCTGTTTCATCCGGACCTGCAAGTGTCGCCAGTCATGGGTGTCCGCAGTCGTGAGGTCAAAATCGGTCTCGTAGCCGCCGGTGTCGTAGTAGAGCGTCCTCGCGCCCAGTGCACCAGCAGCAGCCGCAACAGCGCGGTCGTGGGTGAACCGGCCGTTGTACACAACCACGGTGCTGAGGCCCCGCTGCTCGATGAGTTCGTACGCCTGGTCGTATGCCCACGCGTAGGAGCGGATGACGTGGGAGAGGTAGCGCGCCGGCCATTCGTAGTCGTCACGGATGGGGGTGTTCGTATCGGGGTGAACCTGCAGGATCGATCGACCCATTCCCGAACCGCGATAGGTCAGTCCTCGAATGGTGTCCCGGCGAGTGTCGGTGAAGGTCGGCAGCGGTGCTCGAGGTCGCCAAGGGCGCAAGGGCGGTCGCGCGAATGACTCCTTGGCAAGCCCGGCCGCCATCAGGGCCCGCTGCGCGTTGTGGTCGCGGGTCCGAGAACCCAGCAGGCGCGCCAGGGTCCGATGAGAGCGCCAGCCGGTGTCGTACAGGGGCGTCTTCCCCGACCACAGAGCGACCGTGACAACCGAACCCACGTCCCGGGCTGCCAAAGCCGTCTCACACACCGCGCCCAGAGCGAAGGGCCACTGATTGAAGGAAATCAGGCCGATATGGCTCCTCTGGGCTGGCGAGAGTTCCTGCGTGAGGTAAACGGCCAGCGAATCGTGTTCGGCTCGCAGCCTCATGCTGGGAGACGTTCTGAGGGTGTTTCCGCTTCCGGGGTCCGTCTTCGGGCCTTGGGCCAGGACAGGCGCCCGCGGCGAGAGAGGAGCAGCCAGAGGGCGTATCCCCCGAGGGCCCAGAGGGGGATTTCCAGGAAGACCTTCTGCCGGATGGCGTCCGTCCACATGGGCCCGATTTCCTCCTCCCCGGGCCGGAACCGGTTCGAAAACATGATGGGGAGGGCCAACAGCCCGTAGAACGCCGCGAACCAGCCGTACTTCACCAGAAGCCGCCTGGTGCCCCGCCATCCGCGAGTCCAAATGATCACGGCGGCGGCTCCGGCTATCAGTAGGACATAACGCCAACTGGAGAACAGCCAGTCCCACACTCCACGCCACGGTAGGTCCTCGACGAGGTAGTTCTGGGTGTACTCCGAGGCCGGACGGAAGGCCTCGGGGACGGTGATGGCAAGGCTTCGGGATAATCGCTGGGCAGATTCCAGCGGCTGGGAGAACAGGAACTCATTAGCCGCTGCACCCAATCGGAAGTTGTCGAGCACTTGCTCTCGGGTATTGAAACGACTCGAGAACTTCAGGGCGTTTTGCTCGATGCGGTCCGGGTACGAACGCGCGGTTGAGAAATCCACATTCGGGTAGGCAGCACTTTGCTGTTGCCACACCGCTTCGGCCTGGGCGAACTCGGCCTGCGCCTGGCGGATCTCGTCGGGAGTCATCTGGGCGAGTTGAACGGGGTCTTCAGCTTTTGCCCGAGCGAGTTCGTACACCTCGTACTGCTCCATGACGGATTCAGGAACTGGCTGCGGGACGGTTCGCGGATCGATCCACAGCGGACCGGCGCGGTGGTAGCCGCCGTAAGATGTGACATCCCACGTGGCGTAGAGAACTTGCATCCGGATGGGCATCACGAATAGCAGCGAAACCAGGAGGATGTTCATGGCCATCTGCCACCAGGTCCGCTTAGCCGCGATGAACCAGAACGCCACGAGTGCGAGAAGCACAACTGCAAGCACGTGCGTTTGGGTGACGGTTCTGGCAAGCGATGCCAGTAGCAGGGCCGCGAAGAATCCGGTTGCGTAGCCAAGATTTCGATAGCGAAGGAACAGATAGAGGAATAGCAGCGTCAGTGAAATGGTCAGCATCGCCAAAGGCGAAGACTCCAGCAGCGTCATGACCGTGATGTAACCCGGATGCACCGCCCACACCACAGTAACTCCCAGAGCCCACCAGCCGCTTTTGGTGAGCGACCGAACCCATACGTAGAGAATCGCGTTCACTAGTCCGAAGCAGATCGCATAAAGCACGTATAGCCGCATGTCCACGGCTTCGGCGGATATCTCCCGGCCGCTTCCGGTTTCCGGAAACGTGAAGACGTAGCGGATCATGTCCTGCAACGGCGGATACACGTGGCTGTACCAGAACGCCATCGGACCGAAAGGAACCATGTCCTCCAGGCCGAGCGTTTGCATCATCCAGTTGGACGGCCAGTCCTGAACTCGGTAGCCATCGGGAAGGGTTTCAGCGTTCGCGGATCGGAAGAAGTGGATGACCAGGTGCAAGGCAGCGGCAGAGACCGCTGCAACCGCCACCGGGTTGAGCCACCACCAGATAGATCGCGTGCTCTTCGCATCCGCTGCTGCCACAGGGTGGTCGGTAAGCACGTGCGTCACGCGAGCATCCTAAGGAAACGGTCACCTAAGATCGGGGAGTGCCGCGGAGCAGGGAGGAAATTCGATGACCCGCGCGCCAGGTCGGGTGTTGGTAGCGACCGCCACCTTCAATGAGGCAGGAAATGTCCTCGAATGGCACACGCGGGTCCGTGCCGTCTTGCCCGATGTGGAACTCCTGATCGTTGACGACAGTTCCCCCGATGGCACTGCCGAGATCATCAAGGGAATCCAACAGTCCGATCCACTCGTCCACCTGATCGTCCGACCCGCCAAGAGCGGCCTTGGATCGGCGCACCGTGCGGCGATGCTGTTCTCCCTGGAGAACGAATTCGATGTCCTAGTGACGATGGACGCTGATCTTTCGCATCAACCCGAGGAGATTCCTGCACTCCTGGAACAGATGCCCACTGTCGACTTCGTGATCGGAACTCGTTCCGGCGAGGGAAGCTCGGACTACACCGGGATGCGCAGATTCCTGAGTCTGGCTGGCAATCGAGCCGCCCGGATATTCATCCCAACCGGCCTAACGGAATACACGACCTCGCTTCGTGCCTTCAATCCCCGAGCACTCAACGTGCTGTTCACGCACGGTATCCAAGATGATGGGTACGCCTTCTTCATGGAGACTGTGGAGATCTTGTACCGAGCGGGCTGCCGCATGAGCGAAGTTCCGATCCAGTTCATGGACCGGACTCGGGGAAAATCGAAGATCCCCAAGCATCAGATCTGGCTCAGCGGATCAACGCTCGCCCGGTTGAGCGCGAAGCGACTAGCCGGACGTCGCTACTCACGAGCCTGAATACGTGCTGCGCGTCGAGAAACCTCCCACGCAGCCACACGTGTAGCTGCACGCACCGGACGTCGCCACAACCACGACACCCGCCGAGCCGCTGGAGACAGCGCGTGAAGTCGGGCTCGATCCGATTCATCGAGATTGGTGCCCCTGTCGCCCACAGTGAGCGAATCACCGTGCCAGCGAAATGCCGAGACAACCTGCGGCACGGCAATCAAGTCACCTATCCGCTTCAACTTGAGCAGTAGGTCCAGATCGAAGGCGAAGCGATAGGACTCATCAAGCCCTCCGACTGACTTCCATGCCGCCGTGCGAACCAACATTCCTGGCTGCGGGATCAGATCTGGTCCCCACGCCAGGATGCGAGGAGCCCAGGCGCCCGCGCGACTCACCCATAATTCCTGACCGCGATCATCGATGTAACGGCAAGCGCCATAGGCGACTACAGCGCGAGCATGTATGTCCAAAGCGGCGGTTGTGGCAGCCAGAGAATGTGGTTCCAAAAGATCGTCGTCACCCAACCAATTGACGAACTCGTGGTGGGCCCCAGCCTGGGAAACGCCCGCATTGATCGCTCCGGGAAGTGTTCCAGGATCCGCAACGAGGTCTGCGTCGAAGTCGCGAGCAGCCTTTTGCACCTCGTCGTCTTCGGGCGGTGCCACCAGAACTATGTCCGAGTTGACTGATTGCGATCTAATTGAGGCGAGGTTCTCGCGAAGCATCTGTGGTCGTGTTCCCAAGGTGGGGACGACCAGCAAGACGCGCGCCCCGGACACATCGTGACTGTACCGTGAGAGCGTGAGTTCGAGCGTCGATCGAATAGTGGTCGTGCCCCGCAATGGTCTCGGTAATCGACTCCAAGCATGGGCTAGTGCCGCCACCCTCGCTCGGACGTGGCAGGCACCACTCGATTTATTGTGGGAGCCGCAGCCGGCGGGGCCCAACACTTTCGATCAACTCTTCAACGATCTGCCGCACACGTTTGGCGTTGATCAGCAACTCGTGGCGTCTTCAGACCTGGAGGCGGTCCTCGGAGCCGATCACAACTCTCTGCCTCGCTATCTAACAGCCGATGGAGACCGAAAGGTCATCTTCTTAGCTGGCCATGAGCGCGGAGAGCAGGCATTCATGCCTCGATTGGAGGATCTAGTTCGCAATCTCGACGGGAGTTGGAGCCTGGTGGTGGTTGCGGGTGGGCTGTTCCATATTGACTCGTCAGATGGTTTCAGCGGCTCGCGTCGAGAGTTTTACCGATCCCTTCAGTGGAGCAATCAGATACAGGACCTCGCTGCATCAGTGCGACCATCAGAGCCATACTCGGGCCTGCATATCCGACACACAGATCGCAGCCGAGAAGCTCCGCGAAGCAGCGACATTCGCGCTGCTCTAGGTCAGCTTCGTGCATCCAATGCACCGGAGTCCTTGTTCATTGCCGCCGATACGAAGGAAGCGCGCCTGGAGTGGGCGAATGTGGCTGGCTCACTCGGCTTTCGCCCCTGGTCGGTGCCCCAGGTGGAACTCACCCGATCCGCGCCGAAGGCCGGAATCAGCGCAGCGGTTGATTGGTTGCTGCTGTCCGACGCCCAAGGATTGGTCTACCCGAGGGCCTCGACCTTCTCAGCGGAGGCCGCTGTGGCGGGCGGAGGTCACGGGATCGCACTGTCTGCTTCACGGACTGTGATGTCTGCTCGAAGCGCACTCAATCACGCACGCAACGCGTGGAACTTTCCCCGGCGGCTGTGGCAGTCAATCAAGGCCTCGGCTCAAGGCAGCAACCCTTCTTGAAGCGTTAAGCCCCGGTATCTGAGGCTCTCGCGCAACTGAGGTGTGCACAAGGGAAAGCGGGCCCAACATTGGTCACCGTCGGTGGGGACGAGAGCCACGAGTCCCGATGGCAGTCGTACGTCTACCGCGTCGACCTCCACAACCGGGGTGACCGAGTAGGAGATGGGCAAGCCGCGAGCCTCCCTCAGCTGCGTTGGTGCGCCGTAGTCGATGCGAATCGCTGCGGTAATGGTCACAGCGAGGAGCGCTACCGCAGAGACACCGAGCACGGTTGCGTGATTGATTGAGCGGTATCGCTTGGACGCCTGCCAGGTGCTCCAACCGATCGCGACAGTGCCGATGGTGAACAGTGGCCCCCACGCGAATCGGAAACTCGGCGGGGTCAGGACAAACCAAAACACACTCGCCACCACACTCGGTGCCAGAGCCAAGAACACAGCACGCGGGGGCTTTGCCACGACAACAGCGATAACTCCCGCGAGCACCAGCGAGATCACCGCATAGAACTCCCATGCGGTCAAGGCGCGTGTCCACCACGCGCCGAGCCATGTCCACGACTCCGCTGCTTCCCAGAGATTCACCGGATCGCGGGCAGCCCCCAAGGTTGCGAGACGTTCAGCCGTCGCATCCGGTGCTCTCCACTCCACATCGAAGGGCAGCACCGAAAGTGGGTACTGCCACCAGCCGCTCAAGAAGTAATCGCGACCGGCAGCCAACGAAAGCGCGAGAACAGTGAGAGATGCGGAGAGCATGGCTGCTCTCCTGAGAGCACCAGGTTCGACTTGTCTACGACGCCTGATGGCCAACGTCACCACGACGAGTGCAAGAGTTCCAGCGAACGCCAGCATGGTGGAGCGAATCAGTATTGCTGCGACGGCTATGGCGATAGCCGTGGCAGCTGCAGGTACCCAGGCACGCCGACTCAATGCCTCCGACAGATAGGCACTTGCCATCACCACGAGAACGAGAGCACTTGCGTCTTGCGTGGGACTGATGACCCAGTAGTCAGCGAGGGGGAGCATCGTGAACAGGACCACAGCGGACCCCACGGCCAGTACGTAGCGCCCTGCCGACTTCTCTCGCTGCAGGAACCGAAGAGCAAGATCCAGACCCATCATCAAGATGAGAATCGAATTGAGGGTTCGGTAGCCATCGCTGCCGAGCGGTGACCAGGACAGCAAAGCGGACAAGGGGAATTCTGTTGTGGCGTACCCATAGGCGAAGAAGGTGTTTGCAAGCCCTGGAATGACTGCGTAATCCGCGGCGTACCTAATCGCTCCCAAGTGATACAACCCGGTGTCGTAGTTGGTCACCGGTCCGATCACACGAACGGCCAGCAGCGCAGCAACTGCTACCAACGCCACCAGGTAGAGCCGAGTCGGGCCTGAAACGGATTCGACTCCCCAGACGACATTACGACGTCGTAGCAGCAGAACCCCAATCGAGACGCTTCCCACAATCAGGAGACCAAGCGCGGCTCCGGCAGGCGGGGATGACAATGCCGCGAACTGATTGATCGCCACGGCGGCCATTCCTGCGATCAGGAAACCCCACCACAGGGCGTGCCGCACGAGGATTGTCGTGGACCTCGATCCGGTGATAGCTGCCGCCCAGGGCAGACCTAGCGCGATGCTCACCAGCAGGCCACCGATAAAGGTGGTAAGCGCGAGGAGGGCCCCGGTGATCATCAATTACCGGTTTCGGCTACTGGTTCAAGAGCGCGCGAAAATAATCGATCGTGGGTGTTAACCCATCCGCGAGTGGGATTCGCGGTTCCCAGCCCAACACCGCCCTAGCGCGGGAGATGTCAGGCTGCCTGCGCACAGGATCGTCTTGAGGAAGCGGGAGGTAGTCGATTCCGGCGGCGGAAGGAATTTCCGCTAGCACCATGTTCGCTAGCTCAGCGATGGTGAACTCACCCGGGTTACCGAGATTGATAGGACCGGTGACCTCATCCGACGAAGACATCATGGCAATCAGGCCATCGATCAAGTCACCGACGTAGCAGAAGGACCGGGTCTGTGAGCCGTCTCCGTACACCGGCAGGGGTTTCCCGGCTAGGGCACTAACGATGAAATTCGACACAACGCGACCATCGCGGGGGTGCATGCGCGGGCCGTACGTGTTGAACAGTCGAACCACCTTGATGTTCAGGTCATGTTGTCGTCGGTAGTCGAAGAACAGAGTTTCGGCTGCACGCTTGCCTTCGTCGTAGCAAGCACGAGGGCCGATCGGATTGACATTCCCCCAGTAGTCCTCGGTCTGGGGATGGACCAACGGGTCGCCGTAGACCTCGGACGTGCTGGTTAAGAGGATCTTGGCCCGTGTCCGCTTGGCAAGCCCGAGCATGTTGATGGAGCCGTGTACGGCTGTCTTCGTGGTTTGTACCGGGTCGCGTTGATAGTGGATCGGGCTAGCCGGGCAGGCGAGATGGTAAATCTCGTCCACCTCCACATAGAGCGGAAATGTGACGTCGTGTCGAAGGACCTCAAAGCGGGGGTGATTCAGCAAGTGAGTGATGTTGTCTTTCGTCGACGAGTAGTAGTTGTCGACACACAGGACGTCATAGCCATCATTGAGCAAACGTTCACACAGATGTGAACCGATGAAGCCTGCGCCTCCGGTGACCAGCGCTCTTCCCGCTGAGATGGTCATGCGGCCCTCCTGAATTTTCGTGTTGCGAAATTGAACGCCTGGTGAGCGATTCCCGGCAAAGTCACCTGGAAGTGATGCAGCCGCGTCCAAGCGTCCGCCTTGTCGTCGGCTTCCACTTTGACAGGTTGCGTAGGAAGCGTAACGGAGCCGACCGGTTCGATGGCGACTGTCTCTAGCGTATGCGTTGCATCATCGCCGAACCCGATGTTCTCTACAAGATTGGTATTGCAGGTCGCGATCAACTTGTCCTGCCGCATGGCTGCGTACACCAACTGGGCATCCCACGTATCTACTTGTTTGCGAGCCATGAGTTCGAATGTCATTGCCCAAAAAAGACTGCCTGACACGGATCGTCCACTACTTCGCCATAAGTGACGGGCACCGAGTTCCTTACGCCAGCCTTGGAGATCGAGTCTGTACGTGTCCCATGATCGTCTCCACGTTGCCCACCCCCAAATATGCGCAACGCGACTGAATCGATAGGCATCCTCGGGATGTGACTGTGCTGAAGGTGGCACGAAGTTGCACCCGGTGACGGCAAAGACACGGTCATCTCCGGCGTACCGATCAAGAAGTTCCTGGCAGAAACCAAAGAAGGACGGATCGGGGATCACGTCGTCTTCAAGCACTATGCCTTGTTCAACTTGGCTGAAGAACCAGTCGATCGCGCCACTCACACCTCGGCCGCACCCGAGATTCCGGTCACGGAAAAGCGTACGGATCGAGCAATTCCAGTCGATGCTCGCAACGAGATCCCTACACGCCTGCACCTTTCTTTCTTCCTCCGGGCGATCAGATCGAGGACCGTCAATCGCCACGTACACGTCTCGTGGCTGGATCTCCCGCAGCCGTGCGATCAGGGATTCAAGGGCTTCTGGCCGGTTGAAGGCCACAACGAGTATCGGGGTACCGAAGCCTGCTGGAGCGAGGGTCACGCTGAACACTTCCCCTTAGCTTCCGGAATCGGCATCGCGCTGCTCTTGAATGGCTTCTTCGAGTAAAGCGACTTCCTCGGCGAGTCGACGAATGCGCGCCTCGTGTCTGCTCAACTCAAAGCTCAACTGGATTGCGACAAGGATCAGCATCACGAGCGTGACGAAGAAGAGCAGATTGACCGGTTCAGCAACATTCAATGTGGTGCTCAACCACAACAACGCCCCCGGGAAGACCGCGAAGAAGAGCGCAGCTCCTGAGAAGAACAACCACAGGACCGCGTATTTCTCCCGAAGTACACCGCGCCTGAGCAAACTGAACACGAACGCGAAAGTGATGACGGCCGCGACCGCACCGAGGATCTGTGCTGTCACGAGAGATCTCCCTTTGGCGTATACCCGCCTTTGAGACTGGTTGCGATGATAGCGAGCGTGGCGCGACCGAGGTACAGCGCAGACCAAACGGCGTTCTTGCTCGGTCTTCCCGTTTGACGGAAATACATCGTGACCGGGGTTTCGTGAATGACCAACTTGTTTCGGATTGCAATCGCCAGCGAGCCGACCGTGTCCCCGAGATAGTCAGCCGGGTACTCGGTTGCAAACAATTCGATCGCACGCGGCCCAGCCGACCGGAAGCCGCTTGTTGGATCGGATATCCGTCCTCGATTCATTCGGCTGAGTGCCTTGCTGAGCAGAATCATGGCCCAACGTCTGGGTCCACCCACGAAGTACTGAGAATCCGGGTGAAAGCGGGTTCCGACCACAACATCGGCATCCACCAATCCATCAAGCACCCGATCCAGGTCGGCCGGATCATGTTGGCCGTCAGCATCGACTTGAACAACTGCTTGATAGCCATGACGTTGGGCGTACAGAAAGGCCGTACGCATCGCTCCACCTACACCCACATTGAATGGAAGCGACACGACCGTGGCACCTGCTTCTTCCGCTAGCCGGGCGGTGCGATCGGTAGACCCATCATTGACCACCAGGATGTCGGCGTCTGGACGGTGCGATCGCACCTTGGCAATGACGTCGGCGATAGATCCCTGCTCATTCCACGCAGGTACGGCCACCAAAGCCCGTCGAACCGTCACGAACCTACGCTAGCCCACACTGTCGTGCGCAACCTGCAACGCGAAATCGGCCCACCGGGGCACTGCTTTCGGATCGACCTCCCTCGTCAACTGATGAACGACCGACCAATCGGAGTAGTGGCGGAATGTCTCGACGAGTGATTCGTGCGTGAGATCGGGGATTTGTGCGGCGCCACGACCCTCCATGAGCTCGGCCGCCGGCTGGATCCCAGCGAACAGCACAGGCACTCGAGCTCGGATTGATTCAAGCACCGGTATGCCGAATCCTTCGGTACCAAGAGCAAGAAAGACATCCGCTCCGGCGATAAGGCCTTCCACTTCCCCATCACTAGCACCTTGAATCCATTGAATTGCATTGTCGTGATGGACAGCCGCCTCAAGAGCGCTATTGATGGCGTGATCGGATGCTGATTCACTCCCCACGAACACCAGTCGTGCTTCGACACCTTCCTCCCGCGTCGCCTGAAAAGCCTCAAGAATCTCCCGTGGCATCTTTCGCGCCTCAAGGGTTCCCAAACGCACGAACGTGATGGGATGTGAATCTGCGGAAGTTTCCGATCTCTCACGAATGTGCACGTGGTCACCACCTGGGTGCGCCACTGTGGTTCGCAAACCACGATCTCGTCGCAGCCGGTTGATCAGTGTTTGCCGTGAATATTCAGAAATGCAGGTCACCGCGTCAACGGTGGCCAGATGCCGGAAATAGGAGCTCACCTGTCCGGCGGTCCCAGGCCGGAATCGGTAGTTCGCTGGATCAGTCATGGGAAGCGCGTCGTAGCCGATCATTGCGGTGGGCATCGAGCGACTGAACAGTTGGAGCCGTTCGATCACGCTCGGCAGGTACGACACCTCCGGGAGCAGCCAGGAACTGAACATCGAGATCACAGTTCCGAGCCGGACGCGCAGAGATGTCTCTGCGAGTTCACTCACCCGATGCGCAACAGCATCGCGCAACGTGTCCGGAGCGGAGTCGATGAACGCAAGTTCGATGAGCCCAGACGCCTGCTCAGGACTCACCAGCAGATACTCCTGCCCGAAAGGAATAACGAATTCGGCGGAAACCTCATGCACCGGCCAGTGAGCAGCCACTTGCTGAAGCACCCTCTGGATACCTGATGCGTACGGATCCGCGACGAACTGCTCAAGGTCGATACCTACATGCGGCATCAGGCACCATTCCCAGGTAGGTGCTGCATGACCCCCGTGTCGAGCCCGTCTAGAGCCGCATTGCGCCGTTGCGGGGTACCACGCTCATCGAACTCCGGATCAGTAGCTAGCAGTTGTAAGACGTCGTCGTATTCGAAGGTGGGGATCGAATCGCTGAAGTGCTCGTACACGCGTCGCACGAAATCGAGATCCTCGCGAGTGTCCACCGTCCAGCGCAGGCTCGAATGATCTCGACCTTGAGGGTCGGCATAGTTGCGTATCTCGAAGTTCTCCGGGCGTCGATAAACGCCCAGAGTCACATGCTCGCGTTCGTGCGGATCGCTACTGACGGCAGCTACCTGCGCTAGACACGAACTTGTCACAACCTCAACATCCAGGCCATCGGGATACGTCGGGGACATGGTGTTCGAAAGGTAATCAGCAGTCGATGCGTGAAACGATTCAACAACTGCGTCAATAACCGTGGGACTGGCTAGCGGGCAATCTCCGGTCAGTCGAACAAGAACATCCGGTTGATACTCGTTAACCACAGACATGAATCGATCAAGAACATCACTGAGGGACCCACGGACCACGGGGTAACCGGCGTCCGCAACAACTCGCGCCAACGGATCGTCCGAATCGTCCACGGATGTGCAGATGACTATCTGGTCAAGGGAGTGGCACAGGGAGATGCGCTCCAACTGACGCACCAGCATCGGCATCCCGTGCAGATCCTGGAGAACCTTGCCTGGGAATCGGGATGAAGTCATCCGCGCCTGGACGATGCCGATCGTGGAGCCCCGCCTGCTCGTCATGCGACCACCGCGCGGAGGTGATTCAACAGGAGTTGTGCATATGCGGCCGGGCTCTTGCTCTCCAGGTAGGCGAGGCGCGCGACCTCTCGCTCGGTTGGAGGCATTGGTGACCGCAGCAGCTTCTCGACTTCCTCAGCAACAATGACTGGACTTACCGAGTCCGGAAGGCGACGCACGAATGTCGGTGGATCCACATCAGCGCACAGACCGGCGCTCGCGACGGCCGGCGTCCCATAAGCTGACAGATCACTGAGGGGGCCGCTCACCCCGAGATAGGGGCTCACGCGAAGTTGTATTCCCGCATCGATGGCAAGTAACCAGTCCCGGTACTGCTCCTCAGTCTGGAAGCCCGTTATGTGCAGGTCGTCGATGCCGGCGTCTGCGGCAAGCGCCCGTAGCTTGGACTCCTCTTCTGGTCCTGCGTGCCCGACCAAGTGGACTACAACCGGCTGCCCCCATTGGCGAAGCCAGGCAGTGGCCTCTACGACCACATCCACCATCTTGGTTCGGATGTCGACATAGCCAAAGGTCGCCAGATGTTTCGTTTCCGGTGGGAAACGATCGAAACCGAGCCGTGTACGTGCCTCGCGGCGATCCTGCACGGTAATGGTTCCTGTTGGAGCATCGCGATAGTGCGCAAACGGCAGAACGGTCACCGGCACATTCGTCTCGCGCTCGATGCGGAATGCCGAACTGGGAGAGTGCAGCACTAGAGAAGTCGATCGCTGCGCCACCTCCCACAAACCTGCGTTCTGCAACAGACGCATGTCGTCGATTTGGTCGTCCATGGTCGGAACAAGCGTCCGCGGTGCGGCTTCATCCGCGGTTGTCAGCATGAGCTCGCGGAGGCCACCCCGACCCCGTAAGGCCATGTAGAACTCGGACATTCGTGTGTCATGTGCAATAGCAACCGCATCTACGCGGTCGAGTACTTGAACAAACGGCAGGTGATAGTGACTATTGCCTACAACGCTTACGAGTACATCGTGGTGATTTTGCACATCGCTGGGGTGATCGAAGAGTTCCTCGACCGAACGCTGTTCGATGCTGGAGGACAGACCTTGTGCGGAGTCAACTCGGGCGTCGGATGTCGTGTAAACGGTGAGATCGACCATCGTGGCCAGTTCGGTCAGTACCGCGCGCGAGTAATCCCCCACACCGGTCCGCTGCGGTGGCCACGGAGTAGCCACACCCACCCGCAAGCGCGGAGAGGATCGCTGGTGCGGTGGATATGCGGGAGAGGGAACCGGTAGGTCCACAGTTTGGTCGCTCACCAGGTTTGTCATGGCGCCCTCGAGGTCCAGGTAATCCAGGCGAGCCAGTCTCGATCGCTGCCTCGAAGCGATTCGCTGATTACTGCGAGTGTGCCGTATCGCCCCCGCAATGCTGCGCGGGTTCTTTGGATCGAACAGGTGCGCACCGCTTCCGAGAAGCTCCCGATGCGCGGCGATGTCGCTAGCGACAACGGGAACGCCGGCGCTGGCAGCCTCCAGAACCGGTAGAGATAGGCCCTCATCGAAGCTGGGAACCACTACGCACTCAGCAGATGCCAACAGCTCTCGCAACTCCACATCGGTGAGATGGCCGGCTGTTCGGGCTTCACCTGGACGCATAGCAGCTGCAATAGACCAGTGGTGTACTCGATCGTCTTGATTCGCCATACCGACGACCACCACATTTCGAGTTGCTTCATCGGTAGTGGCAGCGGCGATACCGGCAAGACCACCGAAGGTGTTTTTGCGGGCATCGTCTCCAGTCATCAGGACAATCGGACCGGGGTTCGTGCGGGCGTCCCTCGGCTCTTTGGCAAGCCCTGCTATTTGGATATCTCGAGGCCATGCCACGCTGACTGCAGTAGCGGGCGCATCAAGCAACTCGATCAATTCGGTTTTCACTGTCTGCGAAATGCATACATAAGACGAGTAAAGCCTCAGCGCATCGATGCTGGCTGAGTACTCGGCCCGCGAGGCGACATCCGCAAGGTACACAGCCGGGAAATGCAGCGGAATGAAATCAAAAACAACGGCCACCTTGTTTATGTCGGATAACAAGATCGGCAGATACGGATCGGGGCTATGCGTCATGGGCGAGGGTTGGACGAACAAGTGGAACTGCGACACATCCGATCCATGCATCCGACTCACCTGAGCACATGCGCCCGCCAGTTCTTCCGGTAACGGATGCAGTCCCCTATCTACCAGCAAGGTGATTCGCTCATCGCCCACTCTTGCGCGAAGGGCCAGCAGCGCAGCTTTGGCAAATCGCCCGATGCCACGTTCGCCAAAGGCTGCGCTCTGCAAAGCGCGCGCATCGAAGGCAACGTGATGGCCGTTCGACTCAGACCGAAGCGACTTCTCCTGCTTCAGGGCAATTCGGCTACGCAGGGCAGCGCGTACACGACCGACCTCGTCATTGTGGTTATCCATGCGCGCATCCAGTTGCAGATCACCATCAAAGACATAGTTGGTGAGCCACTCGCGAGCTTGCTTCTCCTCTTGATCAGTAAAGGTTCCGAGGTCGGTTCCGGGTGGACTCGGGGGTCAGTTAGGCGAACCGTCAGCCAACTCACCGGCGGGTGTAAGCCAG
>Ga0102945_1000232_pt1 | contig 17426 bp, 18 predicted proteins | sample SalPonred_H2O_MG_FD_78207 | JGI IMG/M metagenome (GOLD analysis project Ga0102945, IMG submission 78207) | Salt pond water microbial communities from South San Francisco under conditions of wetland restoration - Salt Pond MetaG R2_restored_H2O_MG ...
CATCCAGCCGGCGACCACCCGGGCTCCGGCTAGATCGTCACCGTAAGTAACAAATCCGGTGATCGGACCGACTTGGGCACCGAGTTCACCGGCGCGCGCGATCACCCCATGATCGGAAGCGTCGCCTGCGAGGCACTGATGGCTACCGGGGAGACCGGCGAAGGTCGTCGCCAGATCTCCCGCGGCCGAGTCCACCCCCACGACGTGCCAGCCCTCGCGCACGAGGGTGTCGGCTACTGCCGCCCCAATTCCCCGGGCAGCTCCGGTGACGAGGACGCAGCGGGGCGTCGCGGCCATCACGATCCTCCGGATTCCTCGTGGTTCGGACCCTAACCCTTACAATGATGATCCTAGAATAGCCCCCATCGCCTCCGTTGTCCTACGTTCGGCCAAGGGACGGGAATCGGCTACTTGACCCGGGAAACTTGGTAGCCGGCCCACTCCGGGGCGGTCGCAGGCAGGCGCAGCGAACCCTCCACCTGAATGCGCTTGTGCAAGATCCGCAGATGGTCGTCGTTGTCAGTGAGCAGGTCGTCGTATCGCCCCGCGACCATCGTTGAGTGATCCGAGCTAATGAACACAGCCTGAAAGTAGGCGCGCGAACGGATCAATCCATCGGATTGCCGGGAGGCGATCACATTCGAGATGTAATGCTTGCCAGCCGACCAGTCCGCGGACCAGTTGTCGTGATAGACCTTCATGAACGCTTCCAGGCCTGGGTGATCGGTTTCGCCGCGGGTAATCACAACTTCGGGATCGACGAGGGATTCGAGTAGGTCGAAATCTCCATAGTCAATTGCCCACGCATACACCGCGTACAGCTGGGTCGCGCGAGCGGTCAGTTCTAAGTCCAGACCATCTCGTTCAGATCGGTCCATTCGCGGTCTGCCGCCCATTGTTCCTCGCCTCTCTCTCAGGTGCCGTCACTTTGCAATTTGCCCGCCGTCGACCGGGAGCGCGACCCCTGTCACAAAACCAGCATCGTCGCTGGCCAGAAACGCCGCCGCTCCCGCGACCTCTTGAGGGGTTCCTGGCCGCTGCATCGGTATCGCGGTGACGAAGGCGTCCATCAGGTCAGCGATATCGGCGCCGGGCTCTCGACCAAAGAAACGAGGCAACATGGGTGTGTCGATCGGACCCGGACAAATGACGTTGACCCGCACTCCCTGCGGCGCCGCGGCTAGCGCCAAAGCGCGCGCGTACGAAACGATCGCGCCCTTGGTCAGTGAGTACAGCGGACTGAAGGGCGAACCAACCAAAGCTGCTGTGGAAGCGACCAGTGTGACAGCGCCAACTCCTTTTGCTCGAACCAAAAGTGGCATGGCCGCCGCTACTGGGAAGAATGCGCTCTTGATATTCACGTTTATGCTCGTGTCGAAGTCTTCCTCGGAAACATAGATTCCGGGTGCTCCTGGCATGCCAACCTGCGAATGCAACACGTGGAGAACTTCATGCTCGTGATCGATTCTCGACAACAGTTCTTCCACCTGGTCACGCGATGTTGCATCAACCTTCACCGGCACGGCGGTCCCACCCGCCGCATTGATGCCTGCACTTACTCGTTGAACTGATTGTTCGTCGAGGTCAGCCAAATAGACGACAGCCCCTTCGCGGGCGAATCGCTCCGCAACGGCGGTGCCCATGCCTGATCCTGCCCCGAAGACAACCGCGATCCGATCGCGGAGGCGATCCATGTCAGTTGCCTTTCGTCTCCTCAGGCTTCGCCGGACCACCGCGACCGTCACCGGGCATTCGGCGTGAATCATGACTGGTGGTCGTGCTTACCGGTACGACTTGCAGGACGCGACGTTTCGGGGTGTCAAGTAAGCGAACGAAGGCCATGGGGTCAGCCGGCTGTAGGCGAGCACCAATGGCGTAGAGCATCTTGTCGAACGTCTCAGTGCCAGGCTGGTGCACGATGGCGGTGCCACGGACAGCGATCATCTGTCTGCCCGGCGTATCCGTCCCCGCGTTACTGACAACAACGGTCACCCGCGGGTCGTCGTTCAACTGCGCTACTTGGGGTCGCGTTATGACTGAAGCGATCCAAAAACAGTCATCCTGGTAGACGAAACTCATCACCACACCGGTCGGCCATCCACCCTCCCGATTGAAAACGAAGGTGCATTCGGACTGTGTCGCCAACAGGTGATCTCGGTCCTCCGGCAGTAATTTCACACCCGAGAGATCGTCGACGTCGTCGATACCCAGCTGGCCCATACGTCCTCCTGTTCCTCGATGTTGAATTGATGATATTCGTAGGTATAGATTTGCGCTACGTCTTTACACGAACAGTTCCCGAGAGGCTTCGCCATGTCCCACCACCCGGTGATCGTCGCCGCGGTTCGCTCCCCGATGGGCAAAGGCAAGCCCGGCGGCGCCCTGTCAGACCTCCACTCCGTAGATCTGCTGTCAGCGGTAATCACCGGCCTCGTCGATCGCACGCGCATTGACCCAGGTTCAGTAGACGACGTCCTCATTGGTTGCGTCTCCCAAGCAGGTGAACAGTCCGGCACACCCGGACGGCAAGCGTGGCTCGCGGCCGGCTATCCCGACCATGTCCCCAGCGTGACCATCGAACGCAAGTGCGGAAGTGGCCAACAGGCTCTGGACTTCGCAGTCCAGGGCGTGTCGGCAGGGGCGTACGAAATCGCCATCGCCGGCGGTATCGAGTCCATGAGCAGAGTGCCTATGGGGAGTAATCGGATGGGCATGGATCCGCAAGGACCCCATGTGCACCTTCGTTACCCGAATTTGGCGTCACAGGGCGTTGCCGCCGAGTTGGTAGCGCAAAAGTGGAACCTGAGCCGACCCCAACTCGACGAATACTCAGCACGCTCCCACCAACGCGCGGGCGATGCAGCCGATGCCGGGCACTTCGACGAGGAAATCATCACGATTTCTACAGCGGCAGGGGACATATCGGCAGATGAATCGATTCGCCGGGGAACCACCGTTTCAAAGTTGTCCGAGCTCAAGGCTGCCTTCGCAAGTGACGACACTCGTGCCGCTTGGCCAAACATCGATTGGAAGGTCACCGCTGGGAATTCCTCACAGATCACAGACGGTGCGGCGGCTTTACTGGTCATGTCCGAGGAAGCCGCCAGAAGCGCTGGCCTTCAACCATTAGCGCGGGTCATCGCCTCGACCGTTGTGGGTGACGATCCTGTGCTAATGCTCACTGGGCCGATACCAGCAACACACAAGGTGCTGGCTAAGGCGGGGATGACTATCGACCAAATGGATGCCATAGAGATCAATGAGGCCTTCGCGTCTGTTCCCCTCGCCTGGCAGTCTGAATTCTCTGTCGACGACGAAAAGGTCAACCCGCTTGGTGGAGCCATAGCGCTTGGGCATCCACTGGGGGCCTCCGGTGCTCGCTTAGCCACCACCCTCATCCACCACCTTCGACGCACCGGCGGTCGCTACGGCCTACAAACAATGTGTGAGGCCGGTGGAATGGCCAACGCCATGATCATCGAGCGACTTGACTAACGCACCGAAACGACCAAGGAGGACGACATGGATCTCAATGGCGCTTCAGCGCTTGTCACCGGAGGAGCGTCAGGACTCGGGTTGGCCACCGCTCGCCGTCTGGTATCCCGCGGCGTACACGTTGTCCTCCTTGACCTTCCCTCGTCACCCGGCATCGATATCGCCGACGAACTTGGCGAGTTCGCACACTTCAGTCCTGGAGATGTGACCGACACCGAAACAGTGGAATCAGCACTGGACACGGCAACCGAGCTCGGTCCGTTGCGTGTTTTGGTGCACTGCGCCGGAAAGGGCGGAACACTCCGAGTGCTCGACCGAGACGGTAATCCGGGAGATCTGGAGGTGTACCAATCCCTCGTCGAACTGAATTTGATCGGCACATTCAACGTCCTGCGACTCGCCGCCGCACGGATGTCAGCCCAAAATGTGGTCGGGGAGGAGCGCGGGGTGTGCGTCCTAACAGCCTCGGTTGCCGCCTGGGAAGGTCAGATCGGTCAGATCCCTTACGCATCTGCGAAAGCTGGCGTAGTAGGAATGACCATCGTTGCAGCGCGCGACTTGGCTAAGCGCTTGATCCGCGTTTGCACGATCGCGCCCGGCGTGTTCGACACCCCGATACTGGCGCGTTTTTCGCAGGAGATCCGTGATGGCCTCGGTGCCCAGGTACCGCATCCGTCCCGACTCGGGCATCCCGATGAGTACGCCTCGCTCGCAATGCAAATTGTCGACAATCCGATGTTGAATGGCGAAACGATTCGTCTCGACGGAGCAATAAGGATGAGCGCAAAATGACCGAGGAAGGTCCCGTTCTCGTCGAGGAAGTCAACGGTGTTCTTGTCATCACTATCAACCGACCTCAGGCGCGTAATTCCATCAATACCGTCACGGCTCAAGCCATCGGCGCTGCTATGGACTCACTTGACCAGCGCCCTGATCTGACTGCCGGCGTGATCACCGGCGCCGGTGGCACTTTCTGTGCAGGGATGGATCTGAAAGCCTTCCTCGCAGGTGAGCGCCCGTCGATTCCTGTAAGGGGATTCGCTGGAATCGTGGAGAAGCCAAGCGACAAGCCCCTGATCGCGGCAGTAGAGGGCTACGCCCTAGCAGGCGGATTCGAAATTGCGCTGGCATGCGACATCATCGTGGCCGCAGATAACGCGCGTTTTGGACTACCGGAGGTCAAAAGAGGGCTCGTCGCTGCGGGCGGCGGACTTATGCGGCTACCCACTCGAGTTCCGTACCACTTAGCCATGGAGTGGGCGCTCACTGGAGACATGATCGAAGCCGACCAAGCTCATCGCGCCTCGCTTGTCACTCACCTGACTACGCCAGGCGGCGCCCTTCCGCGAGCCATGGAGATTGCTGGTCGCATCGCAGCGAATGGTCCACTTGCCGTTCGGGCAACGAAACAGATCCTCGACCAGTCACGTGACTGGTCGAACAGCACGATGTTCACCAAGCAACGGGAGATCAGTGAACCAGTGCGAGCCTCTGAAGACGCAAAAGAGGGTGCGCTCGCGTTCACCGAGAAGCGCGAGCCGCGGTGGAAGGGTCGCTAGACCTAAATGGGAATTACTCCGGGTCCGGGAACTGCGGTCTGCGCTTCTCTAGGAAGGCCGTTGCCCCCTCGACCATGTCGGGGCTGCCCACTGCCTGCACCAGCATCCCGAGCCCGGTACTGAAAGAGTCCCGCGCGGCATTCCACCAAACGTTCGAGCTGATCTTGGTTATCTCCAGATAGCGAGCACTGAGTTGTGAAAGTTCCTCGACCCAAGCATCGACTGTGCTCTCTAGGTCGGCATCATCGACAACCGCATTCACTAGACCCATTTCGTGTGCCTGCTCCGCCGTATACCGACGACACAGCATGGAAAGCTCTTTGGCCCGCTTCTCGCCGATTTGGACGCTCATCACGTTTGTGGCACCGGTTACCGGCGCACTACCAACACGCGGTCCGGTCTGACCGAAAGTCGCAGATCGTGCAGCCACCGCTAGATCGCATGCAACGATCAGTTCGTTGCCACCGCCTGCCGCAGGACCGTTCACCGCAGCAATAACCGGTCGCGGACACCTCCGAATTGCGTCGAAGAGCCTCAAAGAGCCCTCGTACATTCGTCGGAGTTCGCGTTGGGTGGGTTCGGCTAACGACGTCAGTGCTCCACCCGCGCAAAAGGCCCCGCTTGCACCGGTTATCACCACTGCCCGAGATGCAGTGGCTGAGTCGAGGGCTTGAACAATCGAAGCGGCCATCTCCGGGTCGAAGGCATTCCTCCGGTCCGGCCGATTGAGAGTTACCCACGTCGCCGTACCGCGCTGCTCGATCTCGATGTCCGCCAACGGAACGCTCCTTAATTCGAGGCCAGACGCACATTTATCCAAGAATTATGCGTATCAATCGAAACAATCCTAGGCTGATGCCTAGTCTTTGAGCAGGCATGAGCCAATACCTGGCTCCACACGCACGGTGGGAGAGAAAAGCGTGGTCATAGAGATCCGGAGCGCGTCCGCACCAACCCCTCCTTCGCAGAGCGCACCACGGGCACCGAAAGCTGCGATGCTCGTCGCACAGCGAATTGTTCAAGACGTTACGACTCAGGAGATGAAAGAAGGAGATCTACTCCCACCAGAGCGCACCATGCTCGAGCAGTATCAAACGGGCAGAGGCACTCTCCGGGAAGCATTGCGGTTCCTCGAGTTCCAAGGCGTCATCACCCTTAAGCCAGGACCACGCGGCGGACCCGTCCTACTGCGCCCCGATGCCAGCCACCTGGCCAGCACAGTGGTCTTACTGATGCAGATGAATCAAGCCCCGTTCCGCGAGATCGTTCAGGTGCGCTCCGCGATCGAGCCCATGATCAGCATGCTCGCAGCACAGCGAATCGACGATGCATCACTTGGCGCACTACAGGGCACCATCACCCAAATGCGCGACCACCTGGACAACCAGTCGTTGTTCCTTGATGCCAACAAGCGATTTCATGACGTCATCGCATGGTCGTCAGGCAACGTACTCTTCGGCTACCTCGTTGATTCGCTCCTCGGCATCATGGATGGCACCGTTGTCGGCATTGACTACCCGACGCACCGCCGCGAGGCCATCGCTACTGCTCATCAGGAAATCTTTGAAGCATTCGCGGAACGAGATCCTGAGCTCGCACGGGCACGAATGCAGGCTCATATCGACGCGTACGAGCGCTACGTCACGAAAAAGTTTCCCAACGTCTTGAACGAAGTAATTTCCTGGACCCCGTCGGGCTAGAGAGTAAGTCTCTCTAGTCGCTCAACGCAGCCTCGCCCAGGAAAGCCCGCACCAAGGCCGGGTCTTTACGCGCCTCTGCTGCGGTTCCGGAGTAGGCCACTTCACCCCGCTCAACTAAGTACACATAGTCGGCCACGGTCAAACTAGCTTCAGCGTTCTGCTCCACCATCAGCACAGTCTTTCCGAGATTCGCGATGTCCTTCGCACTTTTCAGCACACTATCGACGATCGTCGGCGCCAGACCCATCGATGGCTCATCCATCAAGATTGTGTCCGCGTTCGACATCAGTGCTCGACCAAAAGCCAGCATCTGCTGCTCGCCGCCGCTGAGCAAGCCTGCGGCACCATTTCGACGGTCGTACAGGATCGGGAAGGATTCGAACACCTGCTCCATGGTCCGCTGCGCATCTTGTTTGGAAGCGGCATAGCCACCGAGCCGCAGGTTTTCCTCCACCGAAAATGGCGCGAATACACGCCGTCCCTCGGGCACCATGACCAGCCCTCGACGAACAATCTTGCTCGCCTTCATCCCTTGGATCTGCTGCCCATTCAAGGTGACTGTGCCACTCTTCGGCTTCTGCAGGCCGCTTATAGCGCGAAGAGTAGTGGTCTTACCCGCACCGTTAGCACCGAGAACGAGGGTCACTTGTCCTGGTTTGGCAGCAAGAGTCATTCCTTGTACCGCTGAGACTGCGCCGTAGTTGACGTAGAGATCATTGACCTCAAGCATCGTGCCGCCCTTCCTTGCCTAGGTACGCCTCTTGCACTCCCGGGTCGCGGACGACGCTCTCCGGAGTGCCCTCAGCGATCAGAGAGCCAAAATTCATGGCGTAGAGGTAGTCGCATGTTTCGACCATCATCTGAACGTCATGCTCCACAAGCAACTGGGTAAGCCCTTCACTGCGAAGATCCGACAACAGCGCGGACACCGATGCTCGCTCAGACTTGTTCATCCCGGCGGTCGGCTCGTCGAGAATGAGCAACTTGGGATCGCTGGCCAAGGCACGTGCGATCTCCACACGTCGTTGAACACCGTAGGACAGTTCGCCGGGCCGAAAGACTTCAACCGAGGATGTGTCGGTGAGCTCAATTGCCCGCTCAACTTGAGCATGTGCCCTGTCGCGGTCTTTTCGCAAGACCTCGTCGGTGGCGAGAATGATGTTTTCCCGCACGGTGCGATCCGGAAGCAGCCGGACGGTTTGGTACGTGCGCCCAATGCCGATTCGGATCACTTCACGCGGTGGTACCGACGTGTACTCGCTCCCGTCGAAGAAGATTGAGCCCCTTGTGAGGTTAACCATGCGTGTCAACCCACCTAAGAGCGTGGTCTTGCCAGATCCGTTTGGTCCCAAAATTCCGGAAATTAGACCTGGTCGCAGACCGAAGGTCATTCCTTCAACGGCCTTGACACCGCCGTAGTGAACTGAGACGTCGCGCCCCTCGAGGACGGGATCGAAGTCGTAAGCAATCGACGCCTCCCGGTGATCTGGATTCACACTCATGAACCCTCCCCCTTCGCGCCGACCATTTCCGATGTCTCACCTCGTGGAGGGGGAGCAGCATCTGCTTTAGCTAGGTACTTCTTCACCCGTTGTCGGTGCCGCCAGTCTTTGTAGACAACAACGACGCCGCCAGGCAGGTAGACAGCTGCGAGGACAACGACGATGCCGTAAACAATGGCTTCCCAGTCACCTACGAATTCCAAGGTTTCCGGTAGCCAGACAAAGAACAGCGATCCAAACAGGGCTCCAACCCATGATGCTTGCCCACCAATGATGATGATGGTCAGAGCCAAGATCACGAGTGAAAAGTTGATGCTCTCCGGGTGAATGGTCGACTTGAGACTGATCGCGAACGCCCCAGCGAGGCCTCCGAGCGCACCACTGATCGGGAAAGACAGTCGCCGCATCCGAATGACATTGATCCCAAGCGCACCCGCGAGCTGGCTGTCTTCTTTGGCCGCATCGATCCGTCGTGAGAGCCCGCCTCGTTCGGATAGCGCGATCAACGCAACGATGACCACAACCACGAGCGCAACGTGCCAAGTTTCGATGGGCCCGATGAGTCCGTAGAGGCCGACGGCACCACCGGTAATGCTCCCACCGTTGATGGCAATCGCAGAAAACAACAAAGAGAAGGAAACAGTCGCCATACCCAGGTATAGGCCATTGAGATGCGCGATGACGAATCCCAGCAGTGTCGCAACAACTGCGGCAATAAGGGTGGACACAATGATCGCAGTCACGTTATTCCAACCGTGCTGAAGAACCAAAATGCCGGTTCCGTACCCACCGATGGCGTAGTAGCCAATTCCTGCGAACGAGATGACTCCCAAACGAAGGGGGATCTGGATGCTCAGCGCCAACAGGAAAACCGTCAGTGTTTGGTCAATGAGGACCGAGTTCATGGAGAACCACTGGGAAATCATGTTCGTCGGACCTCCTTCTTCCCGAGTACACCCTGCGGGCGGATCACCAGAATGATGAACAGAATGCCAAACGCAACTGCGTTCACCCATCCACCATCGCTGAACACGATGACCAGTGTCTCTGCGCCAGCGAGCACGGTGACCCCGATCATCAAGCCAACAACGGAACCGACACCTCCGAGGATGATCGCGGCGAACGCCTTGAGCAAGATGTAGTTGCCCGACTCAGGAGTAATAGAAGTCAGGTAGAAGGTCGTCAGGGCACCAGCAAGGCCGGCCAACGCTCCCGCGAAGGCCATTCCAGAAAGCGCCATCCGCGTGCGATCGACTCCCATGAGTGACGAGACCTCGGGATCAACGCCAAGGCTTCGAAGCGCAAGACCTTGGCGCGATCGCTTCAAGAAGATCGCTGTGGCGATTCCGAGTCCCCATCCGACAACCAGAATGATGATCTCCAGATTGGAGATCGACAGGCCGCCGATGTCGTAGTACTCGGTCTGAAAAGTGCTCTTTAGGTAGCCAAAGGGGTTGCTCAAAGTTGCGCGCTGAGCAACGAAGATGGGTAGGGCAGAAAGCCCGATGCCACCGATCACCAGTTGCAGTTCAGCGGCGTGAGCATTCTTCGCCTTTTTCATAATTGGCTCGAATGCAGCAACCTGCATCAACACCGAAAGCAACGCGCCCGCTGCCATGGCAATGACCACTACAGCCACGAGTGGGAGCGCAACTTGCTTAACGACCAGATAACCAACGAAGGCAGCAAACATGAAGATGGATCCGTGCGCGAAGTTGAGGATCGCCATCGTTCCCCAAACGATGGACATCCCTAGCGCGAAGAGCAGGTAGATGCTCGCGAGGGTCGCGATGTTTAAGACGTTCGACATAACTTCCACGCGGGTCTAGACCTCACTCTCGTTAGCCCGGAAGATCTTGCAGTCTTCTTCAGCGGTGCTGGTGGGTCGATTCCGTAGTTGGAACCGACCCACCAGACGCGCCATCTTGCGTAGCCCTTATCTCAGCGACTACGGAGTGCCGACAGCTTGCTTCTCGCCATCCCAGTAGGTGATGAACGGCTCGACGCGGATGTCCTGGTTTTCGAAGGTGAAGTTACCCAGGGCTCCCGTGCGCGGCTGAGATGTGACCTCTGCCATGCCTTCTGCGATCGCCTGTCGATCCGTGCTGCTGCAGGAGGCGAGCATGCCGTCAGCGATCAAGTAGACCGCGTCGTAGCGCTCGGCGCCGTAGTTCGCCGCGTCCTCACCGTGGAATTCCTTGTAGGCCTCGATGAACTTGATCGAATCAGGATTCTCCGTTGCGAGATCGAAAATCGACGAATAAGCAACGCCGAAACCCGCATCGCCGATCTCGGTGAGATTGTTTTGAATCCCAGCGAAACCGAGGAGGACCTTGCCGTTCTCGGTGGTGTATCCCTTATCAGCCAGCAACGACAGGATGGTGTTATTGGCTGCACCAGTGGTGAGGGTAGCCACCGCATCAGGATCCGCCGCCAAGATCTTGTCGACTGGAGCCTTGTAGTCAGTGGTGTCCGTCGGAAGACCGATGCTCTCTACGATCTCAGCACCTGCGTCCGCTGCCACCTTGGGAACCGCTGTCTCCGCGGTTGCAATGAGCGTGGCGTTCGCGTTGTCGTAGATGACTCCGATCGTTTCAACACCATTCTCTTGCACCCATGGGGTGACGCCCGGCCAATATGAATCCATCGGAGGGGTCATTCGGAACGTGTAATCACCAATCACCACGCCCGGGCTTCCCGCCTGGGTGTAAACGATCGGTAGACCGGCATCCTCGGCTAGCGGAGATACCTGCACCGCGCCGGCACTGATGACCGGCCCGAGAACCACAGCCACGTTCGGATCTGCGGCCAACTTGGAAAATTCGGACGCCGCGACGTCAGGTGCGGTGGTGTCATCCTTGACATCAATCTTCAAGGTCACGCCCTCGCCGAGGTATCCCGACTCGTTGATCTCGCTGACTGCGAGGTCAGCGCCCTTTTCAGCAAGAATTCCTGCGAAGGCGGCAGGCCCGGTCATCGAGTCGATGGACGGGACGACAATCTCCCCCGGAGGCAGAACGCATTCCTCGTCGGCAGCCGCTTCTGCGTCGCCTCCCGAATCCTCTTCTGCAGTTTCCTCAACGGTCGCCTCAGTGGTCTCCTCGGTGGCGGTCGACGCGTCGTCGCCACCACTCGAGCAGGCGGCGAGTGCGAGGGCCCCGGAGAGGCCCAAGGCCGCCACGCCCAAGCGTCGCTTGGAGCTTGTGAACATCTGTCCTCCTCAATATGGCAATCATTCGCATGAATGATTTTCCGGAACGATAAGCAGGTTTTCGGGCACTGTCCAGGACTTTGCCGGAAATGATGGTCATAGTTGCGGAGCCGTTACCTGCGAATTCGGTGCCCCGCCGTGAAAGTCACGGGGATCTTGCCCCACCCGGCATTAACACCCTGACTGGAGTAGGGCGCCAGATCGCGACGCACAACCCGATAGTCAGGCATCCGGGTCAGTACGCTGCTGACGATTACCTGGGCCATCAGCCTTGCAAGGTGCGCACCAGCACACCGATGCACCCCCGCCCCAAAAGCTAGGTGTCTGTTGGGCCACCGGGTGATGTCCACCTCATCCGGATCAGCGAACTGTGCGGCATCTCGGTTGGCAGAAGCCCACGAGATGAGCACGCGGTCCCCCTCCCGCACAGTGCAACCGGCGATCTCGTCGTCCTTGACCACTGAGCGAGCCAGGGCCTGTGTGGGGGAGAACACCCGCAGGAATTCCTCAATGGCTCGCTGCAAAAGCTCAGGGTGATCAACCAGGCGGCGTCGTAGTTCGAGGTCCTCGTCCAGGTAGACCAGTGACTGGCCTACCAGCGACGCAGTCGTTCCAACACCACCAGATATCAGCAGTTCAACCATCGAGAAAACTTCATCGTCTGACAGCGCACAGCCGTTCACTTCTTGCTGCACCAGGTAACTGATCATGTCCGCGCGCGGTGCCACACGGCGCGACCGGATGGCTTCAAGAATCTGGCTGTTCATCCAGGGGAAGTCCTCGGCGAGCGCCCGCGCATGGTCTGCGCTTCCGGGACCTTCTGCGATGACCGCGTGATGCGCAGCCGAGTAGCGAGGCCAGTCACTCACCGGCAAGCCCAGCCAATCAATAGTCACGGCTGCAGGAACTCCGATAACGGTCGCAAAATCGCCATGACCGTGTTCGATTATTTCGTCGATGAACGTGTCGGTGAGCTCCTGCACACGCGCCTGCATTCCTTCCACAGCAGATGGTGTGAGGACGGGGTTTAACAGCCTTCGGTAGTCACGATGCTCGGGAGGATCGAGTTCCACGGGGATATGAAGGTGAACTGGCGCCTTTGGAATCGTCGTTGCCAAACCATCACCGCCAACGCTTGACCGCGCCGAGGAGTAGATCTCGGGATGGCGAGCAGCATGAAAGACGCTGTTGTAATCCGTAAGCACGAAGTACCCGCCGTGCGACTGGGTGCGCACGATCGGCGCCACCTCGCGCAATCGACGAAAGGAGGCAACCGGGTTGTCCCCGTGATCTGCACCGTGATGGTCGAACTCGACCATGGGGCATTCATCACTCATGCGCTCACCTCGGCAATTTCATGCGTATGATCACCATGGTAATCCGCCCTTTATGCCCAGGTGGTGCAGCAATGGACGTTGGCCTAATCCTGGGCGACGTGCACGGGCGAGTGTCTCCGGCTGAGCATCTTGATGGCCTGCTTCGTCAGGTTGAAGCCGCCCAACGAGCTGGGATCACCTGGATCGTGATGGGACATCACTACCTCTACGGCGAATACCGGTGGTTGCAGCCGATTCCCACCCTGGCCCGGCTCACATCTGAACTGGATCCATCCGTGCGTCTGGGTACTTTCATCATGCAGGTCCCGCTCCTGCACCCGGTCACGTTGGCAGAAGATCTGGCTACCTTGGACCTGCTCACCGGTGGTCGTCTGACCGTTGGCCTCGGAGCCGGTTACCGACCGGAGGAGTTCACTGCACTCGGCATTCCGTTCGACGAGCGTTTTTCGCGCTTCGAAGAAGGCCTCGACATCATGATGAAGCTCTGGACCCAGGACGCAGTCACCCATCACGGTCGCTTCTACGAACTCAACGACGTGCGCCCCCATATCCAGCCACGGCAGACTCCGCGCCCACCACTGTGGATCGGTGCAATGGGATCCAAAGGGGTACAACGTGCGGCCAAGTGGGGGGATGCATGGCCGATAACCCCCGAGGCAACGGTACCTAGGGCGCGCGAACTATTGACACTGTTCGAAGACGAACGTGACGCCCAGGGAAAACCGCAAGCCCTACATCCGATTCGTCGAGAGATCGTCGTAGGAAAAACTGAGGAAGAAGCATTCGCCCGATACGAGTCCATGACACGAGAGCGGCTTCTTGCCTATGCGCGCAGATCCTTGGTGACACGTGACGAGTCCGAACTGCTCAACACTTTTCGTGAAGTCGCTGAACGCGAAGCGCTAATCGGGACCCCGCGGCAAGTCGAGAACAAAGCACGCGCACTCGCATCACAACTACCCGTTGACCCAATCATCGTTCGAGCCCAGTGGCCGGGAATGTCAGCCGAAGCCGTAACTCGATACCTCGAGATCCTTGGCCGTGATGTGGTGCCCACACTTCGCGAGATAACTCCCGTCGAACGAGTTCAGCGCGAAGGCGAGGGATTAGAAAATCGATAGCGACGAATCTTTGCTGGATCCGCGGCACCTACAGCCACCTTCCTGGTGGCGAGCATTGCGTCGGTCGAACTTCCGCAAAGTCTGGGCCGTTGCTACATCGGCCCAGTTCGGGTACTGGTTTTCCAGCATTGCGTTTCAATGGATCGTTGCGCAAGCAACCGGCAACAGCGCGATCGTGCTCGGATTTTTGTACTTCGTCATGCTGCTACCAATACTGCTCCTGTCGATCCCTGCAGGGGTGCTTGCCGACCGATTCGATCGTCGTCGCATTGTCATTGTCTGCCAATCCGCCATTGTGGTCATCAGCCTCACCACTGCCGCACTTATCCACTGGGGCCCGCCACCGTTGCCCGCACTCCTGTTGTGCGGTTTTGCCGTGGGAACGGCTCACTCGGTGGCAACCCCTGCGTACACGTCATTAGTTGCGAATTCCGTGCCAAGTCGAGATCTCCCAAGCGCCGTTCCCCTTCAGGCGATCGGTATGAATCTGGCCCGCATTCTGGGACCAATGCTCGCCGGAGCCATCATTTTCTTCGGCGGCGAAGCTGCGTCACTTCTTGTCTACGGGCTGTTCGGCCTACTCGGGCTGATCGTCATCCTCCGGGTTCCCAACGGACAGCTGTCTCGGGTCGCGCCACCGCCAGATTCCATGCGCGGACACATACGCGACGGGTTCTCGCATGCCCGCCGCCATCCTCCCGCTGGAGTAGCGCTCGCGATCGTTGCGGTTTGTTCGTTATTCGCAGCGTCTTACCTGGCGCAACTCCCGGTTCTAGCTGCGAACTCGACCGAGGCGCAAGGGGCATTCGTTTTTCTTACCTCCGCCGGAGGTGTGGGATCTCTTATCGGCGTCCTCCTCGTCGCCACCCGCGCTTCCAGTAATCCATCCGTCACACCCGCGGCGGTGATGTTGCTGGTGATGGCTGTTGTCGTCGCCATGCTGGGTTACGGACCTCCTATCGGGTGGGAGATGGCTTTGGTGGGAACCGCAGGTGGGCTTCAATTTGCCATCATGACGACCTGCAACCGCGTCATTCAGCAGGTGGTTTACGACACCCACCGTGGCCGAGTCATGAGTTTGTATGCCATCACTTGGGGCGGTCTCCTGCCGATCGGAGGCTTGTGGCTGGGCTTGCTGATAGCGACCGCGGGCATCGCCATTGCCTTCACCGTCAACGGGCTGATCGTGGGGGTTTTCGCGCTGTGGGTGCTTCGCCCAACCCAACGACGCGTTGGCATCACTGCGTACGGCCGCTGACTTTGCTGGACCCACTAACCAAATCAAGGATGATCAATATCATTGATTTGTGCAGACGGATGGAACTCTCGGCATCGTGGGCGGCGGAACCATGGGCGCCGGTATCGCCCAAGCAGCGGCTCAGGCAGGTGCGGTTTGCGTTGTAGTGGAGCCCGACGATGCATCTCGTGCGCGAGGACAGCAGGCGATGACCCACTCGTGGCAGAAGTTGGACAGCAAAGGCAAGCTGCCAGAAGACATCGAAAAGCTCGCTGGACGCGTGACATGGACAGAAAGACTTGACGCCCTAGCTGATTGCGATCTGATCATCGAAGCTATTCCGGAGATCCGTGAGGCGAAGGTGGAGCTCTTTCGCCAGTTGGACTCTGTTTGCGCAACCGACGCGATCCTGGCAACGAACACGTCATCTATCCCGATTGCCGCTCTCGCCCGCAGCACCGCGCACCCGTCAAGGATCATCGGCTTGCACTTCTTTAACCCTGTTCCCCTCATGCCGTTGGTGGAGGTAATTCCATCGATGCTTACGGATTCGTCTGTTGTCACCCGCGCAGAGGACTTCGTTCGAATGCGCCTGGCCAAGCAAACCATCCGCGCCAAAGATCAGGCCGGCTTCGTGGTCAATGCGATCTTTGTCCCCTATTTGCTGAGTGCCATCCGCGCATTCGAGAACGGCGTCGCCTCAGCCGAGGACATAGACACCGGCATGGTTGGTGGGTGCGGCATGCCGATGGGTCCACTGGCTCTGTGCGACCTGATCGGCCTCGACACGATGCTGCTCGTTGCCGACAGTTTGCACGCTGAGTACCGAGACCCGGCAACTATCGCTCCTCCCCTACTTCGACGCCACGTTGATGCTGGATGGCTAGGACGCAAGTCCGGACGTGGCTTCTATGAGTACAACAGCAACTGACCGGAGGGCTAACCATGAAGGACTCGATCGTCATCGTTGGGGGCGCCCGAACGCCAATCGGCAGTTACGGGGGCGGCCTTGCAAATGTGCCAACACACCGCCTTGGTGGCATCGCCGCCCGCGAGGCCATCAAGCGCAGTGATCTCACCCCAGGTGACGTCGACACTGCGATAATTGGATGCATCGGGCAGGTTGGCCCGCAGGCCTACAACGCACGCCTTGTCGCGCTGGAAGCAGGTCTCGACACCTCGTCGAATGCCTACAACGTGAATCGGCTCTGTGGCAGCGGTTTGCAGGCCATCGTGTCGGCTGCCATGGAGCTGCAGACGGGGAATTCGGACATCGTCCTGGCCGGCGGAAACGAGAACATGAGTGCCATGCCCTTCCTCGCGCCGCAGGAACGAGACGGAACACGGCTTGGAGACCGAGTACTCGTAGACGGCACATTGGCGATGCTCACCGATCCATGGAATGACTACCTCATGGGGGTCACCGCTGAGAACGTGGCGCTCGAACACGGAATTAGTCGCGAGGCCCAGGACGAATGGGCAGCACTCAGCCAACGGCGCGCCGATGCAGGCTCAAAGTCTGGAGCGTTCACCGAGGAAATGGTGGCCGTGGAAGTCGCTGGCCGAAAGGGCACCAGCACCACCGTTGATTTGGATGAACACCCGCGCCCGCAGACCACCATAGAAACCCTTGCCTCCCTGCGCCCTTCTTTCGCACCAGAGGGCACGGTCACTGCTGGTAACTCATCCGGAATAAATGATGCTGGAGCGGCAGTGATCGTGATGCGCGAATCCGATGCGCGTGCTCGCGAACTCCAACCACGAGCACGTCTCCTGTCATGGGCAGCTGCAGGCTGCGAGCCCTCGCTGATGGGGTACGCACCAGTTCATGCAATACCCAAAGCCCTCTCACGTGCCGGCATGACCATCTCTGATATCGATGTCGTTGAGTTGAATGAGGCATTCGCCGCCCAAGTCGTTGCTGTCGTCCGAGACGCCGGACTCGATCCGGAACGCACCAACCCAAATGGCGGGGCTATCGCCTTAGGACATCCAGTTGGGGCAACGGGTGCCATCTTGACCACGAAACTCATCCATCACCTGCACCGAACTGATCAGCAGACAGGGATGGTCACGATGTGCATCGGCGGTGGACAAGCACTGGCTGCAGTCTTTGAACGCCTCTGACTCACAGTGGGAAGAAAGGGACCCCCCGCGCACCTGACAGAGCCCGCCTACCCTTGCTGCCTTCCGGCCCTGGGGGGGTTGAGCGAGGTGACACCGCACGAGGGGTCAGCCCCAGAGTACGGGGCGTAACACCGTGC
>Ga0102945_1000233_pt1 | contig 17394 bp, 10 predicted proteins | sample SalPonred_H2O_MG_FD_78207 | JGI IMG/M metagenome (GOLD analysis project Ga0102945, IMG submission 78207) | Salt pond water microbial communities from South San Francisco under conditions of wetland restoration - Salt Pond MetaG R2_restored_H2O_MG ...
AAATCCAGAATACCCTAAACTTCTAATAAATCCGGTACCAGATAACCCTGATATCGCGATTCCAGTTTCAAGTGAATCTGCGACATATAATGAGCCAGTTATCATGGAAAAGTCCCCGTCAATATATCGATTTCCCCCCGACCAATCTAGATTTCGTTTAAATGTGATTAATTGACTACGGTCTCCATTAATATTATAATATTCAATTTTAAATGATAATTGGTTTCCAGATTTATGTTTTGTCGGAATTTCGGTTCTAAAACGCGTATAGTTTGGCGTATAGCCAGGATCGTTGTCTGTAGTGGTTCTGATATCAGAAAATGACCACGCTCCCGATTCGATAATAAAAATTAAAATACCGGTACCGGTATTGTCTGCATTAAAATAAAATGTTTTATCATCGATTCTTTGTGATGTAGATTTAATTTCTAATTCACCAATTTTTTTTCCAACTTTTTTTGGTAATTCTTGATTATAATAATCAGTAACATCATAATTAAATGAACTACCACTCATGTATACATGAATTCTTGGATTTTGATTATTACTCGTAACATGTTTATTTGCAATTGCATCAAATGAAACTTTATATTGAGCATTTTTTATAAATTTACCAGATATTGATTCTGATACTTGTAATAAATATACATCATTTTTCCTAGGAATATTAACTGTAGGTACAACTGATAATGCATTATTTAAACTACTGGATTCATATGTTAATGTGGGAGATGTTGAAGTAGATTTTCCTGTGTATGTAACTCCGTTCCAATATGAATCAATTATCGATTGACTTGTTATTTCGCCGATATTAACATATGGTGTTATACTAGATGTAGACGGCACAAAAATATCTGTTTCTTCTAATTCTATATCATTAATTAATTCATATGTTCCAACAGTACCTTCGCCTGATATATAAACTTTAATTCGATTTACATCTCCTGCTGCCGGGTCTAATCCTTCTATTTCTATAAATGCAAATGATTCTGAATTTTGAGTCGGTGTATACACAGGGGTTTCTTCATAATCAATTGTATAATTTGATAAATCGAAACTATTATATACATGAGAAAATAAACTTTGACTAGAAAAAACAATATATCTAGAATCCAATTCAATTGAATTAGATGATAATACTTTTTTAATAGTACTCGTATATTCATTATTATTAATATTAATATTCGGCGTTGGTTGCGAATTTTGTGGGGACGATACTGTTAATGTACCGCCTTTCATGTCTGAGTTAAATTCTCCACCTTGAATAATGGCAATTGGTGTTGAATTACGATCGATAAATGATATTTGACCGTCTGAATATTGTGTAAATTGTTGTGTTGTATATGATCGATTCAATTGCACCCCTACTTGTTCAGTTATGTTAACTGTCGGCGGTGTTTCGAAAATTATATCTGTTATATTATTCGCCGTTGGATTAACTGCAACGTTGCGAGACCATTTAATATTAGGTTTATTTTGCCATTCTGGTGGTATATTTTTTAATGTACTTAATAATGTAATAGTAGCGTCACCTGGCGATGTATCTGTATATATATAAATTACAATTACACGAGAATTATCTTCGTCAATAAATGTAGTTAAAAACTCACTATATATAGGATCATTATTATAATCTAAAACTTCTACTTGTAATTGTGTACCTGGCTGAAATATATTTGGATTACCTCGTAATTTAATTATATTTTTGCCCGCAGTTAATCGATTGGGAAATTCGGTAATTGCAAAATAATCGGGCGAAGTTAATGATGTATCAGTTTCATAAACTGGAATATCAATTAATCCTCGCTTTATTGTAGTTTTCTTTTGCATTGTATCTATATATTTTATAAATAAATATCATCAATATTTAATCATTATAATTTATATTATATATTGCAAATTTTACTAAATCCGTCTTCTTTATTGACTTCTAATAAATTGTCTACCATATCGCACATTGACTCAACATGGGATATAATAATCGAAAAATCAAATTTCGTTCTTAAATATTCAAATAAACTTTGTAATGAAATTACGTGTTCTGCATCTAGTGTTCCGAACCCTTCATCGATTGCAATAAAATTAGGACGGGGTAAGGCCGATACATTGATAAGTCCAATCCTTATAGCTAAACTAGAAACAAATCGTTCCATACCGCTGCTTAATTCTAATGGCCAGCTGTTTTGTTCATCGTATACAATATAACCATTAATATTTTTACCATCCGTATGTAATACAATATTAAAATCTACAATTTGATTGAGTACATTGTTTATTTCAGATTCAATTTTAGGAATTGCCATTGCAACTAAATCATATGGAACTCCGTTTCGACTAATTGATTTTAAATAATATTCAAATGCGCGGTATTCAGTATCTAATTGTTTATATTTTTCAAGTTGACTGAGTGCATTTTTCTTGTTAGTTCGAGCTACTTCAATTTCTCCATATTTAGATTTAATTTGATCTGAAATATATTTTAATTTAGAATTTTTTGTTTCAATATCATTTTTTAATAATTGAATTTGTTGTTCTATTTTTGTATTAAATTCTATAGCAGTTTTATTTTTATGAAAATGTTCTTGTCGCTCATGACATGATTCTAGTTCAGACTCTTTTGTTTGTAACTCATTTTCAATAATTTGAAGTTCTAATTCTGATCTTTCTATTTGATTTACACTATTTTCAATTTCTATTTTTAAATCATTAATATTTTTTTTGTCAATAGCGTATTGTTGTAATTCATTGATATTATCTTGTAATTCTAATAAATTATTAGATAATTTTTCTAGTATAGATTTATCCATTTCAATTTCATCCTGGGCTTTGTATGCATCTTGAACGAATATGTTAGAGACGCAATATGTACAGTTTGGGTCATATTCATGTTCGGATAAATGATCGATTTTTCTTTGTTTAATATCAATATCTGTTTGAATTTGTTTAATTTTTCTATTGGTCTCATCATAGTTTGATTGACATTCATTAAATATATCTACTTGCTTATTTATAAAATTAATATCATATTGTTTTAATTTTGAACGTTTGGATTTTATATTTGTATCATATGATTCAATTTGTAATTCTTTATCAGTAATTTGTTCTTGTAATAATTCTATATTTTCAATTAAAGATATTTCATTTTGTTCTAATATTGAAATATTAGGACCATTATATGTTGTTGCTTGTTTAGATTCAATTAAATTTAAAATTTTATTTTGTAAATCATTTCGTTGAGTTGATAAAATTGACTCTGATGTTTCACATTCGATAATAAAATCTTTATTACTATTAATAATATTATCTGACATTGTTATTATTTCTGCAAAATCTGTTTTTTTGTATTCGCGTAACTTGCCTGCAGTTTCTTTGATATCATTATTAGCTAACTGATAAATTTGTTCAAATACAGTTATATCTAAAAATTGTGATAATAAATCTTTACGTTCTCGTTGTGATTTATCAATAAAATTATTACTATCCGACTGTAATGAAAATGCAGTTAATATGAAATCATCATATGTACCTAAATATTTTCGAATATTTTTATTTGTTTCACTACGCTCTTCACCATTTAAATTTTCAGACTCAGTGGAAAAATTCACATTAACTTTGACATGACCTGATTTTTGTTTAATTCCTTTTCGGTGAATAGTATATAATATATCATTAATTTTAAATTTAAATTTTCCATAGAAAGAAGATTTTTGTGTATTTAAAACTTCTTTTGCTTTACTTGTTTTGCTACATTTATCAAATATAGTATATGTTATTGAATCTAATAAACTAGATTTACCAGAAGTATTAGGAGCAAATAATCCAGTAACATCTGATATTTTTGTAAAATCAATTAAATTATTCTCTCCATATGAAAACATGTTTTCAAATTCAAATGATATTGGCGTCCATGTTACGTGTCTAATTGATTCTAATGTAGGTAATTTAGTATTTATTGTACGATTAATATGTCTTACTGCATCTAATTCATCTTCCGTAATGTCCGGGTTATTATTATGTAAATATTCAGTTATTAAATTATTTTGATATTCAACATCTCGTACGTCGCCTATAGTTATATTAGATATCTCATTGTTATTATTTGCAGAATTATTGCGTTGAATTGATATATCTTGAATATGATATTTAGACCGAAGTGTAGTTATAAATTTTTTCATATCCGCTGCATCTGTATTATTAAATTTTATACGTACGCGCGGTTTGTTTGGTATTCGTTTGGGGGCAGAAATAATAGTAGTTCCTTCTAATTCGAATGTTATATACCCATAATCATTAGGTATTTCTATAAATTCAGACGTATGATCTATTAAATTCCAATGTAATATTCCGTGTTCTAATGATTCTCCATGATTTTGCTGGATGAGTGATCCTACATATTTTATTAATGGTTTTTTAATATTATTATTTATATTATATGACTGTAAAGTTTGATTTGATTTGTGAATATCTCCTAATAATACTAGATCATGTCCATTAAAAATATCTGTTTTTACATGTTTATTTGATATTTCATAACCGATATCGGTTTTAGCAGAATGTACCGCTCCATGATGCAATGCAATTTTATATTTATCTGAATTAATATCAGCTGCTTGGATATATTGATCAGGCGGCACGTCTACTGCCATATGATTGAATAAAACATTGGCAATTTCATATACAGCATTTTCTTTTATAAAATGTATATTTTTATTTTGTATTACATCCAATATTGGCGATAATGCATCAATACGATGAATATTGTTAAGATTCATGTCGTGATTACCTAGTATAACTATAGTAGGTATAGTAAACATGTTGAAAAATTCAGTTAACATTTTTACTAATTCTGGACTCATATCCAATTTACTATGAACAATATCTCCGGTAATTATACAACAACTCTTTTCGTTAGCATGTTGTTTAATTTTTGACATTGTAGTTTCAAATACTTCTCGGTATTCTCGATGTCGCTTCAATGTTCTTATATGTATATCGCTAATATGAAATATGTTTGTTATCTCGTCGATCCCGATATCTAAACGTTTTATTTCCATAAAATACCCATTTGATAATTAATTAATGATTGAAATGTTAATTTGTCTGTATTCGAAATAATTTCTGTTATTGTTTCAAAACCTAATTCAGATGCATCCTGATCATGTAATTCTACAAAATATACATTTAACCCTTCTTTCATGAAATTATCTGCTATATCTAATGCATTTCGAATTGCGTCTTTATCTAGACAAATATATATATCCTGTACGCGTTCTTGTATTATTTTTTTTCTTAATGTTGGTTGTATTATTTTACCGAATAATGGTAATGCATTTCGTTTAATCGCAATTGCATCGAAAGCTCCTTCGCATAATATTACCGGTTCATTCCAATTAATCATCATTTCAAATCCTATTATATCTTTAGATACTTTTGGATTTTTATGTTTCTGCCAATCTGCTCGATAAACCGCTCGACTAACAAAATAATTTAATTGGCCATGGCTATCGTAGCTAGGAATAATTATTTTACCAGAATATGGGCCAGTTTCACAGTAACCAATTCGATATCGAATTATATCAAATACTGAAACGTCGCGTGACTTTATATATGAAATAGCATTACGGTAGTCTGGAGTAGATCTATGTATCCATAATGGTTTATAATCAACTGGTAATTGAAGTAATTCTTTTGTTTTAGTAACTTCTGATTTAGTCTGGTATCGAGATGTTTTAATAATTCGTTCTAATTGATCAAATTTTTCACGTGATAGTTGTAATTGTTTAAATAAACTATATATACTACGCCCTTTACAATCTGATATCCAACAATGCCATGGATTTTCTCCAGTTTCAGTTGTATTTAAATTAATTTCTAATTTAGGTTTATAATGTGATTTAAATGGAGAAAAGAATGCTACGTTATCGCCTGACGTTGATTTACCTTTACCCAGTACTGATTCTAATAACTGCAGTAATCTTTGATTTGCCATATTATTATTATAAGAAAAATACTGATATATCCAAAATATATGGCTTTGATAATATATTAATATATGTCAGACACAATCATTTCATTAATGGTCTAACGATCTCATTACATTAAATTTATAAATTTAATTTCATTCAATCAGTTAAATTAATTAACTTTTCATTAATTATAAAAAAAATAATAATTTAAATTTTAAAATCCAACCTTTATTCGAAAAATTTCTTAGGATTATTTGGAATTTCTCCATTTTTTACGCATTCTTCTAGCCATTCCTTTGGAATGTCTCGCTTTGCAACATGTTTAATACCTAATTTATTTGCATATTTTTCATATGTAGTTTTACTTGTTTTTGATATACGTTGGTTTGGATTTTGGAATATAATTCGAATATCAATATCAGGGTTTGAATGTAAAACATGTTTCATTTTTTTACGATCTGTAGCAGTCCATCGTCCTTTAGTTTCAATATACATAAATTCACCATTTCGTTTGGTAAAAATAAAATCCGGAGTATATTTATGTTTAGACTCCGGAACTATATAATGAAGCGTTTCAGTTTCATAACATAATGGATAATCTGCAGCAGTTATCTGCTCTGATACAGATAATTCTAATCCAGATTTATAACCATATTTATATGCGGCTTGGCGCGTTTTACTAGTTGAATTCCAATGATTTCTAGGCATAACTTGTTTAAACTTTTTTTATTTATTATTCGTAATCTATAGCTACACGACTTGTTGTAATCTGTGGTTTCTTTTTAAACGTCTCAGTCGAAAATAATTTATTTTCATCTAATTCAAAGATACGTATTTTAAATTGGTCTGAGTATACTTGATTGAAAATTTCATCGCCAGCTTGTGTTGTCACATCACGCTGCAATTTTTGCAGCGTATCTAGTTGGTTAATCTCACCAGGTGAAATATTATATAATGCATCCATCATGCCATAAAATTCAGTGTTACGCATTTTCTCAATTTGTTTTTTTAATAACCCAATCATTTCACTAACAGCTGAATCATAATCATCTACAACTTCTTCATCTGGTATACTGCCATCAAATACATACCCCCATGAATCGCGCCACTCTGCCAATTTAAACCCGAGCTCGCCCGTAAATGGTTTATACCATGATTCTATATAATTATTAAGATCTTTACCTGCCCAAAAATCTTTTAAGAACACTGCTGCGTCATAAATTATTCTCGATATACTTTTGGTACCGGCTAAATTCGTATCTGTATTCGCGCGATCGGCAACATTGGCTCGATATTCAAAAACGTCTTTGTTAACTCGAGATTTAAAATATTTTAAAACGCCATGGTTACATGTATATTGTTGTTTATTCATACTTCTGGTGGAACTATAACCAAGAAATCCAGTACCATCTGGATAATATGTATATTTTTTATCATTTTGATCAAATGTTATATACGTAATATCTTGTTTGTTGTTTTTAATCCACTGAGATGTAATTGAAGTCTGTTTTTCTGATCCATCTTTCAAGTATATACTAGATGCTTCTGTTGCGGCATCTAATACACAGTTCCAAGGTTTCGATGTTGATTTGCGAGATGATGTTCTTTGAGTACTGCTACTCGCAGATCCTTTCGATTGGCTTAATTCTTTACTTTTTTCCAGAGCCTTTTTTGCGTTAAATTGTTCTGATATTTTGTATAATCTAGATTCTGTTAAATTTGGCTGTATTTTATTAATTGCATCTTGTAATTTTTTATATAAATCTTGATCTGTTTCAACTTCGAAGCCAGCTTTAAATATCTCAATAAGATCTCGTGTTCTTCTGCCAACATCACCATCCCAATCACCCCGAGCTCGATTCGTATTCCAACTAGCAGCTACAAAATTTTTCCACTGATTGGTTTTTTTAATGTCATCGTCAGGAGTAGAAAATGTTTCTTTCATACCAAATGTATACATTGCTCGTTGAAGATTTTTAGCCGATTCGCCTGTAATTCCTAAATTATTTAATTGAGATTTTTTAGTTATAAACTGATTATTAACCTGTTTTTCTACGGCTTCTGGAGATGCATCATCGGTTGGTTTTTCGTTTGACGGATCCGATGTTTGTTGCATTTTATCTTTTATTTCTTCTTCTTCTGCTGGTGATAATTTTAAGGCATCAATTTGATCGAAATTATAAATTTTTAAATTATTTATTTTACCCCATTTAGGTCTAACATCGTCTTTAATATCTTGATTTTTTATATATACGATCGTATATAGTATTTTACCTTTTTGTTGATAGTCAATTTCAGCTGATTTTTCTCGGTTACTTTTATATTCTTGTGGCGCTGATACAATCACAGAATAGTCTTTCGGTCTACTATTTCTGTCATGTTTGCCGATTAAATTAGAAGCATTCTTACTAATTAAATTTTTTGCTGCGTCGATTCTTTCAAGTTCAGACGCATTACTTTTAGAGACATCAGATAATAATTTCATCCATGGTCTGTTATTCGAATGGCCTTGTTTTTTGATTTTTTTGATATTATTAAAAAACGCGGTATCTGCGGGACTTTGTCCTCCAGTTTCTATTGAGCCATAAGCTGTCTTTTTTCCAATGCGAGCTAAATTAGTATCTGTTCTGATTTTTTGCTCAATTAAATGTTTCCGTATAATCTCTTCTAATAAATTATCACTATTAAATTTCATATCTTTTTATATATAAATATTACCAATCAATCATTACTAAATTTCCATTCCATTGCATTATATTACTAGGCCTAAAATCTATATCTAAATCAAATTCCGGTATGCCAATGCGTTGCACGTTTTGTTGCAATGCATTAACAAAATTAATTATTCGAGAATCAATATCTACTACATTATCCGTACGGATAAATTCAAATACACTTTTTTCTCCGCCTACTTCACGCCTCCAATTTTTAAATTGGGTATAAAATAATTCTAAATTTTGTGATACTTGGCTCGACAACGGGGTAGCTTTACTCATAATATACATTCGTTGACCATCAACATAATAAACTGGAATAAAACAATTGAATATATTATATTTATTCAAAATTATTTCAGCAACCCGATATTCTTCTATTTCAGTTGTAATTTTAAATAAATAATCTGTTTCGTTAATTTCATAAACTCGGCCATTTGCACCTTTATCAAAAAATTTAAATTGTTTATTTTTTATTTTATCTAATAAACTATTAATATTATCCGTAGAAATTTCTTGTAATATTTTAGAAAAATGTATCATAATGTCGGTAAATTTTTATCTAAATCAATTCGTATTAAAAAATTAACATCTACATCTTCACGCTTTTTAATTGGTTGTGCTAATTTAGCAACCGCTACCATTTCATTGCGATCATTATATAGACCTATAGTAGTAATATATGGTTGAAAATCACTACCAGTGGCAAATGATTCAATTGTAAAATCATCATCTAATAATGTAGTTGGATTACTTGAAACGTTTAATGTGCCCTTATCTGCGCGGGCTATTACACCCATTTCATAAATTGTCATTGTGCTTTGATAACTTGCACTATATGATGAATCTAATATATATTGATATCGGTAATCGATACTAGATAAAACCACTAACCCTTGTTTTTCGAAAACATTGCCAACATGATTGGTTTGTATGAATCCCATGGTAGCCTCGTCTCGGTCATTTAACGCACTAATACTGCTAGTTGAAAGTGACTGGTTAAATATCCTTATTTCATCTAAATGACCCGTTAAATTAAAACTATTCGGGTTATATCCGCCTATATATAAGTCATCTGTATTATCGATTCTAGCACTAGCTGATAATGGATTAGATATTGGTTGTAATAAATTACTATTAATACCATTTTCTAATACACCATCAATATATAATTGTAAATTACTACCCGTTTTATTTAATACAACATGAGTCCAGTCCGTCACTGTAGCAGAACTTGTTATTTGGGTTATATAATTCGACGCACCAGCAGCACTCGCAATTATTTGATTGCTTGAGCTTAACATTAATTTAAATGGATATTGATATATCGATTCAGACTGCGACTTTCCAATTATCAATTGATTATTACTTCCTGAATTAGATGCAGAAATAAACAGTGAAATTGCATAATCATTATTTCTATTATATAACCCATCAATCGATCGAGTCATATATGATGTTCCATTAAATTTCCCAGCTAACCCTACACTCGCTGATAATCCCGTTACAGTTGGTATGCCTGGTACAAATTCTACATTTGATATATTATAATTAATTCTGGAAGTGTCAAAATATTCATTGAATCCTTCATAATACATATTGCCTGGGACTATGGAAGCTGTATTATATGCAACATCATACAAATTCCCATACCGATCTGATTGTATATTAAAATTTGCAACTTCGAAGTTGGCAGGAGCCCCCAATTGTCCATAAGTACCTGTACCATATACGGCTGTTCCATATTGTGTAGCTGTTAAAAAATCTCCTTGTATATTAAATGATCCAGGCTTTATTCCTTCGCCAACACGTTGTTGTGGAATTGAAAAAACAGATGCAGATACAAACAATTTCTTAAATGTTCGGTTTATATTATTTTGTCCGAATGTATTATATGGTTGATTTGATCTTTTATAAAATAAATGATTAATAGAATTATAAATTGTAAATTGATATGATCCATTAGCATTAATAGCATCATTAAATGGTATACTACTACTAATTGGAGGCAATCCATCAACATATATACCGCGTAATGGCGACATATAACTAGAATTGCTACTACTATTAAATGACCATGTACGATATGCTTTAAATGGAATAACCGAAATATCATTTTGTTGAATACGAGTATATGGAGTAACTGTCGTATTATCGATTGTTTCTAGAAGATTTATCATTGACATAGTAAAAACCCGTTATACTTTATTATAAATATAACGGGCTTAAAATATAGTATTGTATATTAATAATCTAATTTCACTCGAATTAATTGTTCACGTTCAAATGATTTTAATATTGGTTTACTTAATTTAGACACTGCTAATAATTCATTTCGTTCGTTATATAATCCAATTGTAGTTATATAACTTTTTGGATTTCCTATAAAATCACTTTGTGAAAGTAACCCATCCGATCCAGTTGTATATGAAGGGTTATTTGAAAAATTATATTGTCCATTTTTAACTCGTACGAAGTAATTTGCACTTGTTATTTGTTGAGAATTTCTTGCTTGAAATCCAATATTGGATCCTGAAATTGAATGAAACAAACTAAAATGATTACTGCCTTCGCTATCTGAAGTTATATTAGTGTCAAATGCTAATTGCTGATCTAAAACATTGCCATCTAATACCATTATACCATAATCAGGATAAAATAATCCATAATAATCCGGCGACGAAGTATTATAAATACCATTACTTAAAGATCCAGATACAATATTATAAACACGCCCCGAAGAACCAATTGTTGCGTTAGATTCCGATGAATCATCAATTAATGTTATTATAGAACTACCAACACTAACAGATCCAGTTGCATTTAAACCTCGGCTATTGATATTAACTAATGGCAATTCAAAGTTACCTTCATCTAAACGTTCTTTTACCCGATTACGTTTAATATTGATAACATAGATAGAATCAGTACTACCAGAATTTTCAGTAATAAATCGGTTTGCATTTTTTTCTAATAATAAATTTCTATATTGCGAATATATCGCTCGACTTGCTGGATTTTCTTCGGTACCTAAATTAGACGAGCCAGACCCTAATGCGTGGCCATATGCAATAGAAAATTGTGTTGCAGACCCGTCATTATTAGGATTATCATCATATATATCAACATAATATCTGCGTTGTGATATTGTCTGAGTAGAAGATGTAAATAGTGTTGTTAAAGACGCCAAATCGCCAGACCATAATCCAGATGTTATTGTTTGTTTTGAATTTGTAACTATATCGCTTGGTTCAAAAACTGTATATGTATCGGTAGATATTTTCGGAGTTGGTTGAGGTTGTTGGTTGCCCGTTGATGGGTTTAATTCTTGACCAAAATCAGGAGACTCGCCTGCAGATACAACAGGAGGAATAGTACTACGTACGAGCCTCGTTCCTGGTCTGAACGTTTGACCGATTTTACTTTGTTGTTTTAATTTTAATATTGAAATTTTCATAATCACATTTATTTTTTAATTGCCAGCATTTCTTGCCGGAGTAATAGGAGTAACTGTTAAATTAATTGTTACAGATCCCCCGGTTTCATTTCCAATAATAGTAATAGTAGCAGTTTTCTGGTTTGTTAATTGTTTACCAGTTATATTAAATGCAAATCCAACTTCCGCAACACTCTGTGCGTCTTGATTTACTCCTAATTCTGCGGGGGCAACGTTACCGGCAACTGGTTGACTAACTGATAATGTTGCTACGGTAGAATCACTTAAAATGGCAGTATAGCCAAAGTTATTATTACCATTTAAAGTAGTATTAGGACTAATATTAGATGATTGAGATCCTCCCAATGTTATACTTGTATTACCTACAGACACAACTGGTATATATGAACTTTGTTTTGGTAATGTAATTAATTTATATCGTAATGCTTGTGTATCATCTGGTATTGCTTCCGTAATTGGCATATTTTCAATCAATGTTCCATAATAATCAGTTCCTAATGGATGATCTGGATTCCATAATTTATAATCAATTTCATCATCCCCTAAAGCAAATTGTACAATATTGAATGAACCATCACCTTTTGAGAGTAATTCACGTCCTTTTAATGTTAATATAGCATCTACTGTGATACTACTATTATCTAAATATCCCATATTCTTTCTTTTTTATATAAATATATACACAATTAAATTAGTTAAAAATATGTAAATTTACATGTTATTTAAATTTATTTTATTTTTTTATGAACAATATTGTTAATTTCGAGATTATCTCGAAATATCTCGAGATATATTCGTTACCGGCGAAGTTATTGAATTATTAAAGTTACCAGTATTTTGATTATTATTTACATTAATTATTTGATTACCATTAACAATTGTAGTTTCAACTACCGGACCATTGTCTATAGTATCGCCAGATGAAATATTAAAATCTGGAGATGATATTTTAGTACCATTATAATATAAATTATTTAACCCAATTGGTAAATAATCTTGAAACTCAGCTGGATTCCCGCTAGTATTAATGGAAACTTCTGATAAAGCTGATTTTTGTATTGCTGCAATTAATAAATTAGTTGTATTTAATGAATCAGAAGAAATTATTATATTTCCTGTGATATCTTCATATGTAGAAGTTATAAAATTATCAGATAATATATTAAACGATGTGTCAATTACATTAAAATCTGCAGAGGTATTCGTACCACTATTTGTTAAATCTAAATTCATTTCATATGTAGAAACATGTCGTTCTACAGTTGGCAATGATGTATCTTTACTTCTTTCTAATAAATTCGGTTGTATTAATACGCCTGTAATTGAATCAACACGTGCAGGAATTAATTGTTTTATTTGATGGAAAAATGATAAATCAAACAATGAAAATATTCGAATATATGAATTAATATCATTGCTTTGTTCATATTTTTTCCAATAATTCAATGATTGTTGAGTTAATCTAGGATATGAAAACCGTTCATTATTACCTGGATCTCCGATATAATCATCCAATATTGTAAACCCTAATTGTGAAATTATATCTTCATCAATCATTGTTTGTGGTGAAAAGTATACTCCTAATTTTTTACTATCTATTGGCCCATCGATTGAGGCTGCTCTAGTCCCGCGCGTCGCAACATCCAGATTGCCTATTAATTCATTATCAGTTAGTCGTATCTTGTTATCATCATATGTCCCAGCTGCTAATGATATTGCATCATGATAATATATTTCTTCTATAGAATCATATGGCTCATCCGTACTCCAACCAGAAAATGATGCAGATATCGTAGATAAATTTGGTTCTACGCCGGTAATACTAGAAGTAAATGTATGATTAATTTTCTGTGTTAATGGTAATCTAAATACTAATTCGTCATATGCATTGATATTACCATCATATGAACTCGGCGCTTTAGTATGGTTTGCAAACGGTTCATTTTCTAATGATGTATTCCACAAACGTAATTCTTGGAGTTGTCCTTGTAATCTAACAGCTCCAGGGCTCGTGCCGCCTATACTCAATGTACCTGGGTTTGAAAATGAAGACGTAGCACTAGCTGACACAGACGAAACAATTTTTCCATATTTAGATTTTTTTGCTTCTATTTCTAATAAACTTCCAGAAGTACGTAATATCGTATTTATCCAATCGCCATTAAACATTTCAAAAGCTGCTGAAGCTGTTCCATTAATTAAAATATTACCATATGTGCCACTTTGAAAGTCAATTGTTACATCATTATTACCAATACTATATAAATGCATTGTATTTGGCAATAATGGATTATCTAAAACATTGTCAGTACGAAACCGTAATTCTACACTATTAATTGATTGGCTATAATCAACAGTAATTGTTCCAGAAGTATTATTAATTAAATCTAATGCATAGTCAAAATTTAATTTTTCATAAACTGGTTTTCTATTAATACGAGGACCACCATATTCTTTAATTGTTATTAAACTTTGCGGAATTCCATAACATGCAAGTAATGTATGAATACTTCGTTTAGTTCCTTTCGACTTCAATAAACCTGGAATGTTATTTACAATACGACGCCATGTATTAAATGTAATATCGCGTGTTGGAGTACCAGTCCCAATAATTGAATTAGAACCGGTTATAGGCACTCCATTTTCATTAACTCCAAGTAAATATTGGGAAAGTTTATCTCCCTGTTTCCCGTCAATGAGATTCCATCCGAATTGTTTTGCAACTGAATATAACAATTCATTTGGCATTCCTAATTTAGGATTTTCTTCACGTGAATTAATTTGAGTCATGTTACTGATATATGTATATAATATATCATAATGTTGACCTAACAAGTATATAAATGAAATTAATCCACTTTTATTAACTTGTAATTGTACTTGATATGGTAAAGTATTTATTAATGAATTAAAATTAAATGAATCATATTTAATAGCTAATTCTAATAAATTAGTATACCACGTTTCAAATGTATTACTATTAACTGACACATTTTCATACGGAGTATTAGAATTTATTTTTGGTACCGGTGTTATATAACTCCCAGTAACTTCAGATACCGTTGGCGCCGGGTGTGGTATTTCGTTGTTAAATTGAATAGATGACGATTCATAATATAAAAACTTTTCAAAATTATCAAATGATCCAATTAATTCACGTGTTAAACCTTGAAAATCAAGTGTATTAGTTGCAGCAACACTTCCGCTTATTTGTGAAACAAGAATTGATTGAGATGTATAATATTCAATTGATTCAAGTTTTATTCTGAAATTTTCTATTCGACTTGCAGCTGAACCATAAAACACAAAATTATTAAAATCGGAATAATCGATATTTAATGTCATACCACGTAAACTTCCGGAAAATTGCGAATCTATAATTTGTTGAGATGTTTGTAATCCAGATGTTAATATATTAGTCCACGAATTAAAATCAGTAGTTGTAGATATATTCGAGTCGGGTATAGCATCCCAATTTGCGCCTTTTAGTTGGTTAAATGTACGTATTTTCGATTCTGGTATTATTGATAGCGTATCAACTACAGTCTGTTTACGTTCTTCTACGACCCATGTACGAAAGTCTACTTCTATATCGTCTGGCAGTGGATCTATTAATTTTACATATAAATATTCTGCGTTAACTACGCTATTAACAAATTGTATAGTTTTATTTTGACTGAAATTTAATAAAAATACACGATGTAAAATATCATTAGATATATTTGTCTGTGCTCGAGAATTTTGAATATCATCAGCAAATGATGCTAATTGAGCAATACCTATAGAATTCTCATTGTCAATTAATTTAAGTTTTAATTCAGTTCTATCTGGAGAAATTTCTTGTATTTTTAAATATTGGGTATCATAATTCCCAATTGAATTTTTAAAGAAATTTAATACATATGTATATGTACCTAGATTAACTCCTAACTCTTGTAATTCATTGTATAAATTAATCGATATCGGCTGATTTAAACTAATTTGATTGCCTGATTCATCATAATATGATGATACTGTTGTATGTTGTACATGATGGTTTCCTGTTAACCACACATCGCCTGAATATATATGCAATTCAGTTTTATAGTTATCGGGCTGAGTAGCAACCCCAGATTCTATAGTCCAACTATTATAACTAGTATTAAATAAATTTAATTGTTTTCGAGTATACCGCTCTGCATTAATAGCCCCAGACGCCGTTAATATACGATCGATATTTTTATATTGTGATAACATTAATTTATAATATTATTATTTCTGACAACGTTTGCTTCATTATTTGTAACTGTAAAAATTAAATTATTATTTATATCAACATTTAAATCATTATTTGTAATTGACCAAAAACTTCCTAAACTTATTATCGTATGCCCTTCTTGTCCAGCATCAACTCCAATTTGAAAACGATCTCCTACATTGAGATCATTATTATTAATAACAACATCATAATTTTTAGTTATTACCTGGCCATCGGGATATAATCCACCATCTGGTAATTGTTTAAACGTTCTATCAACATTTCCATTATTATCTATTTTCATTAAATAAAAAAATATTGTACCGCCATTGTTGTTATTTTGTGAATTAAAAACATGCTCTAATTGAATTCGCATTCGTAAATCAGCCCCAGAATTTTTAATCAATTCATTAATCGTATAACTATTTGGAATAATTTGCGGATCACCACCAATAACATTATCCATTAATACCGAATTTATATCAGGTGCATCTTGTGCATTTTCAATATCAAAATCAGCGCTTGGCGCATATTTCGCAAACACAGGATCATTAATTTCGTCATCTAAATCAATATTGATATCTATCTCCGTTGTATTTTCAATTGGAAATTTAAAATATTTAAATCTAGTATCAATATTATCAATAACACTTTTATTGTTATAAAATAGAGAAACTGATTCTATAACTAAATTTTGGTTATTTGTATTGCCTTGCTCTAATAAAACATTGCCATTATCATCGCGTCTAACAAATTCGGTTTGATTTGTTTTATATAATAATCCATTTTCTATATATGGAATTACACTATTAGGATACGGTGTTGGTACCGGTACCCTAATACCACTTGGCGCTAATGCTAAAATATTATTATTTTGTGCCATTATCTAATTACTTTGAAATAATATTCATCATCAAATCGTTGTTCCGAAATACCATCCTGTATTTTAAATTCTAACCGGTAATACCGCTCTGGCATAAAACTATTCATATCAATATAAATAAAATTACTTGTTTCATC
>Ga0102945_1000234_pt1 | contig 17247 bp, 1 predicted proteins | sample SalPonred_H2O_MG_FD_78207 | JGI IMG/M metagenome (GOLD analysis project Ga0102945, IMG submission 78207) | Salt pond water microbial communities from South San Francisco under conditions of wetland restoration - Salt Pond MetaG R2_restored_H2O_MG ...
GACACAAATTATTGATCAAACTTTTGCGTACAAAGATTATGCATTAAGATACGATGTAAATGAAAGAAACTGGGAATTGATCTTAGCTGCTGATATCAACACTATTGACAACTTTGCAACAGGTAAAACAGGCGATCTCACCGGACAAAACTTAGATTCAAGTTGGTTGCTTTATTTCAAGACAGACGGTGAAAATTATGTAATTACCTATCGTAATCTACGTTATGTGTTTGAGAGTGCAGACGAAATAAGATTCTTTTTTGATAGTACTGACAAAATCTTTGAACCTAAAACTGGACAAATTCTACGAGATAATATTAGAGTTTTATCAGTTAACAAGCAGCCCGATAGTAATCAAAGTTTTACAAAAGATTTTGTGTGGAATATCAACGATTCATTTAGAGATAAAGAAGGGTATGTAGATACTAGAAAAATTCAAGTTCAATTTTTCGATTTAGACGACGATGGTGTAATAGACGACCCAGACCTTTTTGAAACTTTAATTGAACCTAGTGTAAATCCTAAAGAAAAAATAATTTTTCAACAACGATACACTACTACTGACGGAGTAGAAGATTTTAAATTTTTTGCGAACTCGGATAATACTATCAAGATTATTGACAACGAAGAAAGTATTATAGTCAGTGCAGAACAAGACGGACAAGTATTCTATTTGTATGAAGAAGGTGTTTTTAAAACACTTAATAAAATTTTAAATAACATCACACTAAATTCTAATTATAAAGCATTCGTCGGCAGATCGAACCTAAAGTTTCACTATGTTCACGTAGCAAATAGTGAGTATAGAATTGATCCTAGTGCAAGTAATATTGTAGACACTTACATGTTAACTCGTAGCTATGATACAGAAGTAAGAAAATTCCTAACTGATGCAAGATCGACAATGCCCAAACCAGATAGCAGTGATCAACTTTTTAGAAATTATGGAGCATCTATTAATGCAATAAAATCAATAAGTGACGAAATTGTGTATCACCCGGTTAAGTATAAATTATTATTTGGTAATAAGGCAAAAGAAGATTTGCAAGTAATATTTAAGATTGTAAGAAACAAAGATCTTGTAGTTAATGAAAATGAATTAAAAGCTGATATTATTGAAGCAGTAAATAGATTTTTTGCTATTGAAAATTGGGACTTCGGCGAAACATTTTATTTCCAAGAACTTAGTGCTTATATAATGAATCAGCTTAGTCCAAGGTTGCTAAGTGTTATTATTGTTCCTCGCCAAGGAACACAATCATTTGGCAGTTTATTTGAAATAAAATCAGAACCAGATGAAATTTTTATTAGTGCTGCAACAGTGTTTGATGTTGAAATTATTGATGAATTAACAGCCACAGAGTTACAGGCTAGCGGCGATGTTATTACAAGTGTTTCAACTACAACCACATCAGGAATTACAAGCACGGCATCAAATACATCTACAAATAGTATGTCAACCACAACAAATACTAGTTCTTCGAGCAGTAGCAGCAGTTCATCAAGCGGAGGCTTTAGTTACTAATGGCTTATAACGATAATCAAAACGAAAATCCACTACCTACTCCAGGAGATAGCAAAAGATCTACATCTGATCTGCTACCTAAGTTTTTCAGAACAGAAGCAAATAGAAAATTTTTGCAAGGAACCATTGATCAAATGGTTCAGCCCGGCGTAGCTGAAAAACTAAATGGATTCGTTGGAAGAAAAACTGCCAAAGCTTATACTAGCAGTGACAACTATGTTGGAGATATATCTACTAACAGAGAAAATTATCAATTAGAACCGGCAGCCGTTGTTAAAGACAATCTTGACAATGTGGTATTTTACAAAGATTACAATGATTATTTAGGGTCACTAGATTTTTTCGGATCAAACACAGCCAATCAAGACAGGCTTAACAAACAAGACACATATGCATGGAATCCGCACATTGATTGGGATAAATTTGTTAATTTCCGCGAATACTATTGGTTACCTAGCGGTCCACTGAGTATACCTGTAAGAGGCCAGCAAAGAGAAGTTATTAGTACATATACAGTATCAACTGTAACTGATGACGATAATACTGCATACATTTTTAATGATGGGTTTGAACGTAATCCTACGCTAAAATTGTACAGAGGACAAACATATAGGTTCGAAATTGACGCTCCAGGACATCCAATTGCATTTGCAATTACTAGAAGTTTTACTCCGGGCGCAGCTATTCTTACTGCCGGCATAGAAGGACTACGAGCATCTGGACTATTTGACGGAGTATTGTATGGTAATGAGTATGACCAGGGAGATTTTATTGTTCTTCCTAGCAGTGGGAGTGTTACATTTGAAGAAGACGACAATGTATCAACTCTATATCCGGACGGAATTAGAAAATTAGGCGAAGACGGCGAAGAAATTGCAACAGTCTATATCGAAAAAGGAACTATAGAATTTACAATTCCAATAAATGCCCCTGATAGACTGTTTTATGTAAGCAAAAACAATATCGACACCAGTGGCTTATTTAGAATTTATGACATTGAAGAAAATACATTTCTTGATGTAGACGCTGATATAATAGGTAAGAAAACTTATACTACAGCAGATGGATTCAGTCTATCTAATGGAATGAAGCTGAAATTCACTGGCGATGTCGAACCTGCAAAATATTCAAACAATGCATGGTATGTTGAAGGAGTAGGTGATAAAATACGACTTATAAAAGATACTGATCTTACTATACCAGGTGCATATTCTGAAAATAGATTAATACCATTTGATACTGACAAATTTGATAATTTACCATTTGCCAATGCTAGTGCATATGCTGCTGATAAAGATTATCTAGTTTCTAATCGAGCAAGCTTAGATAAAAATGCTTGGAGCCGCTACAATCGTTGGTTCCATAGAGATGTAATAGAAACTAGTTTTATACAAAATAATTTACCAATAGACATTGACGAAGATACACGAGCAAAGCGTCCAATTATTGAATTTGAAGCAGGATTAAAATTATTTCAGTTTGGTACATTTGCAAAGCAAGATGTTGATTTAGTTGATACTTTTACTACTGATGTATTTTCTAATATCGAAGGACAGATTGGATATAATGTTGACGGTGTCGATTTTGCAGACGGTATGCGAGTATTGTTTACCGCAGATACAGATGTATTGGTACAAGGTAAAATTTTCCAAGTTAATTTCATTAAAATAGGTCCTAATAGACAAATCAGTTTAATCGAAACTGATGATACAATACCTTTAGAAAATGAAACAATATTTGTAACACAAGGTAATATCAATGCTGGTAAAACATTTTATTTCGACGGATCAATCTGGCAACTTGCACAAGAAAAAAATAAAACCAATCAGCCTCCTAGATTTGATTTATGTTGTCCTGAAGGTAATTCTTATGCAGACACCAGTATTTTTGACAGTTCTACATTTACCGGTACTAAAATATTCAGCTATAAAGAAGGTTCTGGAACTACAGATTCAGAATTAGGATTTCCGTTATCTTATAGAAATATAGAAAATAGTGGAGATATATTGTTTGACTTCAATTTGCTTTCAGATAGTTTTATAATACAAAACGATGAAGACATTGTCAATATTACAACTGATACTGCCAATCTTAGAAAATATACAACTAGAGATAATTTTAATTATGTAAATGCATGGTCCAGCACTCCAATAAAATCCAAGCAATATGTAATAAGACAATACAGTGCTGATGAATTTCAAACCAACAATTTTGAAATTGATGTTTACGATAAAGCAGGAGACTTAAACGATTTAAAAACTATAGTCTATGTAAACAATCAATTAAAAGTTCGACTACAAGATTATGAAATTGACAGAACAAATACTAGAGCATTTGTAAGATTTTACAATGACTTAAATCAAAATGATATTGTAATTATAAAAACCAATAGTGCAACGGTAAAAAACCAAAATGGATATTATGAATTTCCTCATAACTTAGAACGCAATCCTAAAAATGAGGATATTGACGAATTTACGCTTGGGGAAGTGATAGATCATGTTGATTCTATTATAGAAGAAGTAAGAAATTTTCAAGGAAGTTTTCCAGGCAACTCGAATATACGAGACTTAGGAAACGTTGGAATCTACGGCAAAAAATTTGTAAAACATGCAGGTCCTGTTAATCTTCCTTTATACCATACAACAAGCAAAGATTATAATATAGTAAAAGCATTACGATATAGCAGGGATGAATACGCAAAATTTAAAAGAGTATTCTTAGAGACAGCATCGACATTAGGGTTTGACGGCACAACTAGAATACATGTAGATAGAATTATTGAAGAGATAAACAAAGACAAACTTAAAACACAGCCGTTTTATTTCTCAGATATGTTAGCATATGGTTCTGGCAATCGAATAGAATATACTGTCTTAGATTCTAGAACTACTATGTATGCACTTACAGAAGTATTTGATCTTGCTAATCTAAGTGAAAAGAGTGTTTATGTTTATTTAAACAACGAACAATTAACACATGGTATAGATTATACATTTGATGGACAAGGCTTTGTTTTAGTTGATGCAGGACAACAAGAAAACGATACAATAGAAATTATTGAATATTCTAGTACAGATGGATCGTTTGTTGCACCTACGCCAACTAAATTAGGACTATATCCTAAATATGCTCCTGAACTAACCATAGATGACACATATCAAACTGCACAAGCAGACATTGAAGGTCCTTACAAAATTTATGGACAAGTCGCTGAAGGGTTTTTCCGTGAAAATACCAGAGGTTGGTTTTATCCAGTATTCACTACGCAGCAAGCTGCTGAAGAATACGCAGTTGAACAATCGTTTGATGATACTGGTGTTCACATTCATCAGTTTGTTGGTCTGAATACTACTTTTTACATGCCAAACATAGGTAGTACCCATGGTGGTCAAGATAACATAGAGTTGGATGCTTACCCTATAGGCGTCCCTATGATTCGTGGTCACGATGGTAGTTTTATTAGAGCATATTTGGACTATCGTGATAATCTTTTACTTGAAATTGAAAATAGAATTTTTAACAACATAAAAGTAGAATGGACAGAAAACGTCCTAGACATATTTGGATTTTTAGGCGGAGATTTTAGATCAAGCGAGTTTACCAAACAAGAAGTAGACAGCAGTTTACTTGTCGACTTTACACAATGGTTGACTTTGGTTGACAACGATTATACAGACAATTTCTTTTATGATCGATTAAACGAATTTACATTTAACTATTCTAATGCAAATAATCCAAATGGCGAACTTGTTTCAGGTTTCTGGAGAGGTGTATATAAGAGAGCGTTTGATACCGATCGTCCGCACACCTGTCCTTGGGAGATGTTAGGTTTTACAATTAAACCAAGTTGGTGGAATCAAACTTATGGTCCTGCTCCTTATACTAGTGATAACTTGATTCTTTGGAGAGATTTAGAACAAGGCATTGTTAGAGAGCCCAATAAAGAAATAGTAATAAGAGAAAAGTTTGCAAGACCTGGACTTGTAAACTTTATTCCTGTTGACGGACAAGGCAATCTATTAAGTCCGCTGTCTTCCAGCTATATTAAAAACTTTGTACTTAGATTGAGTTCAAATAATTTAAGTTTTGGTGATCAAGGTCCGGTTGAAACTGCCTGGCGTAGAAGTTCTCAGTATCCGTTTGCTATTATTACTAGCATGCTTTTAAATAAACCGGCTGAAGTGTTAGGAAAAGGGTTTGATGTTAGTAGGATAAACATAAATCTTGCTGGACAGAACATTTATTCTAATACAGGAAAGTTTATTTCAAATCAAAATTTGATTTTCCCTAATACAGTGAACGATAACACACGTACTTTAACATCTGGATTTGTAAATTATCTTTACAATCTAGTAGCTAGCGATATTCTATCTGTGTACGAAGATTATCAAATGCAATTGACAACATTGACCAATCAACTAGGTTTTAAGTTAGGCGGTTTTTCTGACAGCAATAAATTAAATTTTATACTTGAAAGCAGAACACCTCAAGCAGAATTTGAAAGCGGTGTATTTGTCCCGGTAGAAAATTATAAAGTATTTTTTAATACTAGTAGTCCTGTGAGTCTTGCAACGTACAGTGGAGTTGCAATTGAAAAAACAGCAAACGGTTATGTGCTACGAGGTTATAATAACGACTCTCCGAGTTTTGAATATTATCAACCATTGACAGGGTCTACTAGTGTTAATGTTACAGTCGGTGGCATATCAGAAGCCAGTACGTTATGGGAAGAAGAAACACGATATTTCGAAGGACAAATAATAGAAAACAATAATTCATATTATAGAGCTACATCGTCTTTTGAGTCTGGATCTACGTTTGATACCGAAAACTTGGCAAAACTTCCTGAATTGCCAACAACAGGCGGCAAGACCGCACTGTTTAAAAAGAACTTTGAAACTAGAAATGTGTTAAGTTATCCTTACGGTACACTACTGTCAACTACTCAAGAAGTGGTCGATTTCTTGTTAGGCTATGGCGCTAGATTAGAAGAATTAGGATTTACTTTTGATTTTGTTGAAGGAGAACAGGCAACAGTAAACGATTGGAGACAAGCAGCTAGAGAATTTTTGTTCTGGACTACACAAGGATGGGCCAGTGGAACTGTGATTACAATTTCACCTGCTGCAAATAGATTTAATTTTGCAAAAGACTTTACAGTGGTCGACGATATTTACGACGATTTTTATAATTATAGCATAGTACAAGCTGATGGTCAACTTCTTCCTAGAGAATTTGGAAGTTTGTTAAGAAATCAAAATAGTTTTGGTATAGAAACTATAAACACAGACGAAGGCTTGTATGGAATTGCACTGCCTCTAGTTCAAAAAGAACATGTGGTTTTGTTTGATAACAACACTATTTTCAATGATATAATCTATCAACCTAGCACAGGATATAGAAGAGATAGAATAAAGATTTCAGGATATCGTTCTGCTGACTGGAACGGCGGATTAAACATTCCTGGGTTTGTATACGATAACGCTGAAACCACAGACTGGGAACAGTGGAAAGACTATACCATTGGTAGCCTAGTAAAATACAAGCAATTCTACTATGTTGCAATTGAAAATGTAGTAGGCTCCCAAGACTTTAATTCAAATTCTTGGTACAGATTAAATGAAAAACCAGAGCCAGAATTAATTACCAATTTCGATTATAGAATCAATCAGTTCAGCGACTTTTATGATTTAGACACAGACGGATTTGATGCAGAACTACAAAAAATGGCACAGCATTTAACTGGTTATCAAAAACGTCAATATCTTGCTAACATTATTAATGATGATGTAAGTCAGTACAAATTCTATCAAGGAATGATACAAGACAAAGGCACTAAAAACGCACTGTCTAAAATGTTTGATAAACTTTCTAGCGCAGGCAAAGAAAGTCTTGAATTCTATGAAGAATGGGCACTACAAGTGGGAAGATTTGGAGCAGTCGATAATGTTCAGCAAGTAGAATTTAATTTAAAACAGGATAAAATGCAGGAATCTCCACAAAGTGTAGAGCTTGTAAACGAACTTCCCGTTCGTAACTTTGACAAAGTTTATCGAATATTACCTTTTGAATTGTACGACAAGCCTTCAGACTACAACCATAAACCGTTTCCTGTAAAACCACTGGATAAAGAATATGTCAGAACAGCAGGTTATGTAAATGAAGACGACGTTACATATATTGCAGGAACCACAGAAGAACTAAACACAGGCGATGTAAACTTGCTAGGACTAGGCGATTATGTATGGGTTACCGAAGTCGACAACACGCCATGGAATGTATATCAGCATGTTGCAACAAATGCATATGTGACACAGCTAAATGATGACAGTGAAATCTCAGACACTGGTTTAGAATTAAGAACTCTAATTTTAGATAAATGGGCAAAGGATCACATCGAAGAAGGTGACCTTATAGGAGTTATTTCTGCACAAGATTATGGATTAACAGGAATTTATACCGTAGATAGTACGAATTTGGAAAATGTTAAAATACAGATTCCTGAAGAAAACGAAATTGCAATATTTGCCGAAGAAAAATTCTTGTTAACAAAATTGAGAAGCGTTAGAGTCGACGACTTAGATGAACTAGCATCCCTTGCTCAAGAAAGATTGTACAACCAACAAAAAGTATGGATAGACAGTTACAATAATGACTGGACGGTATTAGAAAATAATAAAGTTTATGAAAACAAACAAACCTTAACAAATCTCGCCGAATTTGATAGCACTGCTCAGGAATATGGTACAAATATTATTGCCACTCCTGATAATAACAATTTGTTTGTTACAGCTCCTGGCGATGGTACTGGTAAAATATTCTATTATCGTAGAACCAAAGAAACTTTTAATCTAGTTGTAGATCAAGAAATTGTCTTAGATGGCGACGAATTTAAAGAAATATGGACACCTAATACTTATTATAATAAAAACGCAAAAGTTTATAGGATCGAAGGAGACTTAATTAGATACTATACTGCAAAAGAACAGCATACCAGTGCAGGCATATTCGATACTGAAAAATGGATAGAAACAAACAATCCGAACAATTTCTTAATTCCTATAGACAGCGGATTTGGTTCAAGTATAGACGTGTCAGATGACGGAGAGTATTTGGTTGTAGGCATGCCAACTGCCAGCGGTGTTAAAACTAGATTCAAAGGCGATTTTGATCCTGACACAGCGTACAACAAAAATGAAATCGTAAAATATAGAGAAAGTTTATGGAAAGCCAACAGAGAAATACTTCCACAAATTTTAAATCAGCCATTTACAACCTTTGACACATACATTAACATTGCAAACTCAGCTGATGCAGATAGTACTAGTATAAGATTATTAGTAGCAGGAGACCCTGGATTAGAAAGAACAACAGACATTATTGATCACCTGCTTGTTCGTGCGCCTACTGATATGTATCTAGGAACAAAAGCAGGTGATACTGTAAATTTATTTTGGAATAAAAGAAGTTATGCCTATCCAACACTAGATAATTACTTGCCTTTTGATGGAGAAATTCCACAAATTACACCAGAATTTTTACAGCAATCTCATGAAATTGTAGAAAAAATAGATCACATATTCTTTGTCGAAACGTTTGTTACACTTCCGCAAGCAGGAGATATTGTTACAACAGACACAGGACAAGCAGAAGTTTTCTATGTGGGAACACGCAGAGATAGTGCTGTGCTTTATCTAAAAGATACTAATGGTATCTTTGATATTTCTGGAGAATTGTTTATAGAAGACACTGATTTTGTTGGATTCTATACAGAAGAAGATACTGTGAATACCAGCGATACTGTATCAGGATTCTGGTATATAAACGCTCCTAATTATTCTAACAACGGTCGTTACTACGACACAGGACGTGGGTTAGTATACGCAGATGTTAGATTAAATGAGTTTGATTATGATCCGTCAATACCCGGAATACAATTAAGAGAATTAAATGAGTACTATAATATACAAAGTACATTGAATACTATTGGTAATTATGTCCTCGATAAAAATCAAGTTAGTTTTATCACGCAGCTTGCGTATAGAGGAGATCCATCAGAGACAGACGGAGAAGATGGAGTAGAAGGCGATATTAAAAGCAACAAATGGGTTGTACGTGTTGGAAAGGGCTTTTCCGATAACCTTGAAATAGGCGATACTTACGAATTTGAAGTATACAATCTAGATAATAGAACTGTGGATCTCGAATCTACAGGACTGAGTTATGATATAACAAATAAAAATCAAGAAATTGTAGATCTCTGGGATGGGTATATTGATTTTGAATTTACAAGATTTGATTTTAGCGGGTTTGCGTTCCAGCCTCAAGTAGGAGATACGATCGAAGATGTACAGACTCCTAGAGACGGAGCAGGCGGACTTGCACTTACAAGCACAACTACTAGTAGTGCAGAAATTGTATATCTACAAAGAAATTTTAACAGTGTTAGAGTTTATGTAAAAATTATTTCTGGAACATGGGATCAGTTAAACAATATAGGCAGATACGAAATCCGCCGTAAGGCAAATACTGCACCGCTCCCCGACGGAAGAGGTCCAGGAGATGTTGATCGTATTGTAGGAACTGTAAATGACCCTAATAATGATATTGCAGTCGGAACTAATCAAGTGGGCAAGCTTTTGGTATTTGAAGCAGACACACTTTTCCAAGACCCCAGACCCTGGAACGAAATTCCTGCTGTAACGGACGAAGAGTATTATTTTTACAATGAAAACACTGAACAAGGTGTGGGCAGAGAACCAAATCCTCCGTTTTCTCTTAACAAAGATTATACACAGATATACAATATTAGCGCAGACAGTTTCGGAGATCCAGGACCGGATAGTGAAGGTGCTGTAGCAATCTATAGAAAACTTCCAGACGGAAGATATCGTTTACAAAGAATTCTTGTTTCTGAGTACGGCAATGAAAACAGAGGCTTCGGCAAACAAGTAAAAATTAAACAATCAAACAATTACTACACATTGTTCGTCAGTAGCAGTGGATTTGGAACAAAAAATGATCCTGGTAGTATAGAAATATACAGACACGGCACAAAGCCTAGTGATAATTTCCGAGGCGAATACAAGCTAACAGCATATTCTGAAGGCGATATTGTAATATATAAAGATGAATATTATGTTGCTCTCAAAGACACTACAGACACGCAAAACTTGATACAAGATCCAATATATTGGAATAATATTAGCTGGAGACAAGGAAGAGATACGAACTATAGGGGGGCGTGGGACAACAGTTATGCTTATGCACAAGGCAGTATTGTCAACTACCTTGGAACTTTCTATAAAGCAGTTACTAATATTGCAGAAGGCGTTGCATTTACTAATTCCAATTGGCAAGAAGTTTCTGCATTAATAGACTATATCGGGTACCTGCCAAACTTTACAGGCGTAAACTTTTATGACGAAGATGTTTTTGCACCTGCTGTTGACAATCCGGAAGAAACACTAGTAGATTTTAGCAAAGTTTATGATGTTAGCGACGATGCTGAAGTAATAATTGCAACCACAGATGTAACAGGCACTGATAGTACTAGTGGTACTAAAATTGCAGTGTATAGACAACAAAACGACAAGTATATTTTAGATCAATTGATTGCTTCTCCGGAGGAGATTAATAGTACAGATTGGGCATTTAATATTAGCATGCGTCCAGACGGCTTAGAATTTGCTGTTAGCTCGCAGTTGGATGATAGTATAAAAGCCAATCAAGGAAAAGTATTCATTTATAAGCAAGTTGACGGACAGTTTGAATTAGCACAAACATTGACCCCTGCTAACGACGAAGAAAACGAACAATTTGGATACAACTTGTACTATGGGCAAGAAAATCTTGTTGTATCGAGTCTAAATGGTGATCGAAAAATTCCAACTACTTTTGATGCATCGTCAGACGAAGAAACAATTTTTGATAATAAATTTACCAACTTTAATAATGTTAGACTAGATACAGGCGTTGTTTACATATTCGAAAATCTCAACAACAAGCTTGTGTACAGCGAGCAATTCCGTTATGATACTGCGCAAACCGAATTTGGTGAAACGTTACTTGCCAAGAACAATCATGTTTATGTAGGCATTCCGTCGTATAGAAGTAGCGATACACAAAAAGGTATTGTAGTTAACTACAGAAAGCCAAAGGGTGTATATGCATGGAACACAATACGCGAAAGTGTTACTCCTGTTGATTTAACTCGTATTGAAGGAGTGTTCTTATACAATAAAAGAACAAATAGAATTGTTAGCTACATTGACTACATAGATCCTGTGCAAGGAAAAATACCAGGAAACGTAGAACAAGAACTTACATATAAGATTGGATTCAATCCAGCTGTGTATAATGTGGGTGATATCGGAGATCCTACAGTTGATCCAGCAAGATTTTGGGGTGCAGAACATGTTGGACAAACATGGTGGAATATAAACACTGCAAGATTTGCATTTGCATATCAAGGATCAACATCTTTCCAGAAAAATGAATGGAATAGATTGATGCCTAGTGCGTCGATAGATATTTTTGAATGGGTTGAAAGCGATTACTTGCCCAGTCAATGGAATCAATTGGCCGACACAGATGATGGTGTTGCACTGGGAATAAGTGGAACGGCTATAGATTCTGACAACAGGTACAGTGCTAAACTTGCCTACAACGAAGTAAGTCAGACATTTAGCACAAAATACTACTTCTGGGTGCAAAACAAAAGAACTGTTCCGTCTAACACTAACAGAAATATAAGCATTTTTGAAATGGCAAATCTTATAGCAAGACCTAGAGAGCAAGGTTATAGATTTATCAGTTTCTTAGGCGATGATAAATTTGTATTGAATAACTTCGATAGTCTAGTTACATCTGATGACTTGGTATTAAACATTAGATACTCTACAGGACCAAACAAAGAACAAAATACACATGCACAGTATATGTTGATGTCTGATGGTGCAGAAAATAGTCGACCAGATGCTGATATCGAACGCAAGTGGTTTGATAGTTTAATTGGATTCGACGACAACAACAGAACTGTTCCAGACACCAATATCCCTGTGGCAAAAAGATACGGTATTCAAAACAGACCTAGACAAGGAATGTTTGTGAATAGAATAGAAGCTCTTAAACAAACAATTGAAAGAGTAAACTTGGTGTTAGAACAACAACTCGTAGTAGATCAATACAATATAGACAGATTGTTTGAAAAAGAAGAAGTTCCGTCTACATTTACTCAGAAATATGATTTAACTGTCGACACTTTTGCTGATTTAAATTCTGTGAGCACTAATAAACTGTCACCTGCTATACTTGAGCCAGTAATTTTGAACGGAAAATTAATCCGTGTTAATATTGTAAATTCGGGACGTGGTTATAAAGTTGCTCCTAGTGTAGAAATATTTGGATCAGGCTCGAATGCTGAAATAGAATTATCTATTAACAATTTAGGACAAGTTATTTCGGCAAATGTGATCGACGATGGGTCTGGATATGATGATAACACTATTATTAGTACTAGAAGTTTTACAGTTCTAGTAAATGCAGATGAAAATCTAAATGGTAGATGGTCACTGTATTCTTATAATAATTCTACCAGCAATTGGATTAGAACCAGTTTGCAAGATTATGATGTAAGTTTGTATTGGAATTATACCGATTGGTACGCCCAAGGTTACAATCAGTTTACTCAGACAAATTACGAAATAGACGGAACATATCAACTGTCAGCACTAAATGATAGAACTGGAAATGTAGTAAAAATTAAAAATGTAGGCGCTGGCGGCTGGCTATTGCTGGAAAAAATAGCAAGCGAAGACACTGAAGATTATACAATTAATTATAAAACGATTGGCAGACAAAACGGAACAATACAGTTTAAAAATACGCTTTATGATTACAGTTCAAATACAGTAGGATTTGATAATAGAAGTTTTGATAGCGGATTTTATGATAACAATCCTAACACTGAGTTGAGAATAATACTAGAAACACTTAGAGATGATATTTTAATTACTGATCTTGCAACAGAATATAATCAATTATTCTTTGCAAGTTTGAGATATATTCTTTCAGAACAACAAAGAGTTGATTGGTTATTTAAAACTTCGTTTATAAGTGCAAAACATAATCTTGGAAAACTAGAACAAAAAATTAATTTTGTTAACAATAAACTTCCCAGTTACGAAGCATATGTAAATGAAGTCAAACCATATACAACAAAAATACGAGAATTTGTTAGTGCGTACCAAAACTTGGATAACACAAACAGCAGTGTAACCGACTTTGATAATGCTCCTTACTACAATAGTACAACAAAACGTATAGAAACCAGCAACACAATAGTGCAAGATGGTGTTCTATTTGGATTAGAAAACAATGCTTCGACATATCCTAGAAAATACTGGGCCGATAATGCAGGTTATAGTATTAAAGAAATACGTATTAGCAATCCTGGTGCAGGATATACATACGAGCCTACTGTAAGAATTGAAAGTGCAGAAGGATCAGGAGCTACAGCCAAGGCATATCTAGGTTACGGAAAAATTACTAAAATTGAAGTAACCAACCCTGGTTCAGGATATATTACAACTCCAACAATAATAATCGAAGGCCCTCAAACAGATGAAGGAATTGCTGCATCTGCAAGTGCTATTTTAGGAAACGGATTAGTACGTTCTCCTTTTATAAAAATTAAGTTCGACAGAACTGCTGGAACGTATACTTTTGAAGATCTAGCCGAAACTGAAACCTTTACAGGAACAAATGTTAATAATAATTTTGATCTCGAATGGCCTATGGATCTTAACAATAAAAAAGTCAAAGTTTATGTAGATGGAGTAGAACAATTAAGAAGTCGTTACACATTTAAAAATGTTGTTTACGAAACTGAAAAAACTTCAATATCCAAAGACTTTAATTACGGTGGAGAAGATGAAGCAGCAGGTCCAGGTACACAAAAGTTTTCCTTCACTAGAGAATATACATATGAAAAAGGACGTATAACTTTTGCTACACCGCCAGCCAGCGACACAGAAATTAGAGTTGAATATTACAGACCTTTAAGTATGCTAGGAGCAGAAGACCGTATTAATTTTGCGTACAATCCAGTTGCAGGAATGTTCGGCAAAGATTTGGCACAACTAATGACTGGTGTAGATTACGGCGGTGTAGAAGTGCGAGGATTCGACTTCGGAGGACCTAGTGGCTGGGATAGTCAAGGATGGTATACCGACACTTGGGATACTTTTGATAATACATTTGAAGATGAAATTTTTATAGCAGACGGATCGACTATTGCAATTGAGCTAAACAATCCTTTGGAGTCCGGAGTAGAATATAATATCTACAAAAACGGCATAAGATTAGACGATCCTAATTATGATGCAGGAACTCCTACAAATATTGATGCTATTATTAATACTATTACAGGCGACGGCTCACAAACTATTATTGAATTAGACGAGCTAGGCATTCGAATGCTCGACGGCGATGTGTTAATAGTTCGTAAAATTACAAGCGATGGTTCGATTATACCAGATCCTAATAGTTATGATATGGCACTTACCGGCGGAGATTTAGCATATGAAACTGCAAAGGGAGTTAATCCGGAAGAAATTATTGTTGACGGTGATGGGTTTGTAACTCCTGTTACTTCTGGCGGCCCAGAAGAATTGGTTCCTGGACAAGTGCTAGATACTCTTGATATCAAAGTATACACACGAGAAAGCGGCGGCCAAGGACTAATTTATAGCCAAAGTTATATTATGGATAGTAACATAACTGTATACGATATAGGAACTATTATAGGTAATAAAGACAGTGTATTAGTCAAACAAGATAACGTAGTACTAAGCGATAGTCAATACACCATCGATTGGCAAAATAATACTATAGAAATTTTTAATCCCGAAGACGGTGTAGAATTTAACATAATTTCTATGAGTTTAGGAACTCAAAATATTATGGATTATGGATTTATTACATCTACTGTTGCTACTGAGTATAAAACAACAGTAGAGTGGACTGACAATGCAAGCATTTATGTAACAGTTGACGGAATACGCCAAGATGTAATAGTTTTCAACAGTTCAGATATTGCAGGCGATGCCGATAATCGTGTTGCATTTAGATTTGATGCACCGCTAGAACTAGGACAATCTGTCTATTGGGTAGTTTTTAACAGCAATACAGAAATAAACTATAGTCAGGTTTCTAAAGATTCGTTTATTGCAGACGGTTGTACGACTACATTTGATTTGTTGCAAGCACCATTTTACGCTTTACCTAACGAACATAATATTTTAGTAAAAGTAGACAACAACGTACTCAATGCAGGATATAATATAGAGTATACTATTCCTCAAACGGAAGATAGAGAATATCCGTTAGAACTCTTCCAGCAACCAGTAGGATCACTTAGTTTAGATGATGTAAAAGTATTTTTAAATGGTGAAGAATTGTTTGCTCCTAATCAATGGAGATTAGAAATTGCAAACAGTTCGATTATTTTATCCGATGAATTTGGTGCTGCTGGAGATACAGTTGAAATATTTGTAATCACAGACGGCGAATATAGGATTAACGATAATTCTGTTATTTTCGAAACGCCTCCAGCTGATAATGCAAATATAGAAATTTACCAATTTAGTAATCATGATATAGTTGGATTAGAAAGAATTAGCTATGACGTTGTTAGTAGATCTACGCTAATACAAGAAGACATCGAATATGTAACTTATAATAGATTAAAAGTAGGAGAAATAACTCTAAGACGTCCTGCTGTCGATGCACAATATGTTTGGATTACTTTGAATGGGGAATTACTAACTCCTAGTGTTGACTATTATGTAACTGATGACAAAACAAAAGTTAGACTGGTTGTGGCCCCAGAACAGAATGATGTATTTGAAGTAATACACTTTACTGCGCAAGTTAATGTTCCAAAATTTGCATTTAGACAATTCAAAGACATGTTAAATAGAACGCATTTCAAGAGGTTGGACGCTTCTACAACTGAATTAACTCAAGATCTTAATTATTATGATTTGAGAATTGAATTATTAGATGCATCTTCTTTACCTGAGCCAAACAAAGGCGGCAATATGCCAGGTATAATATGGATAGACGGCGAGCGTATTGAATATTTTGTAAAAGAAGACAATACTCTACGTCAACTACGTCGTGGAACATTGGGTACTGGCGTTAAAGATATATATACTTCTGGAACAAAAGTCTTTGATCAAAACATTAATAAAACAGTGCCCTATAAAGATAGCACATTAACACAAAATTTTGATGCAGACGGTGTAACCGACACTTTTTCTTTAGATTTTGAAGCGAACAATGAAAACGAAGTTGAAGTATTTGTTGCAGGAACTAGACTAAGAAAAACAGCAATTGATGTGTTCGATCCAGAAATAGCTCTAGACAGTCCTGCAGGAGATATTACCCTGCCTGCAGAATTTATTGTAGAAAACAACAGTATAGTTCTTTCTACAATACCAGAAGCAGAAACAAAAATTGTAGTAATCAAAAAAATCGGACAGACTTGGACAAGATTGGGCGAATCACTAGCAAACACAGATAATTCAATCGCTAGATTCTTACGTGCAGGAACAACTGAGCTACCAAAATAAATACAGTATAGGAAAAAACATGAGTGGAATTATGCAAGACAACAACGGTGTAAGAGTTACGGGACATATAAAAATATTTGA
>Ga0102945_1000236_pt1 | contig 17199 bp, 20 predicted proteins | sample SalPonred_H2O_MG_FD_78207 | JGI IMG/M metagenome (GOLD analysis project Ga0102945, IMG submission 78207) | Salt pond water microbial communities from South San Francisco under conditions of wetland restoration - Salt Pond MetaG R2_restored_H2O_MG ...
CACCGAACCTTCCACACTCGGCAGGACGGCACCTTCGAGGCGCCCCTACGCGCTGATCGCCGAGAACTCCGCAGCACCCTGCTGCCCGCTAGTCCTCGCTCTCTCCCGAACACCACACACACAAGGAATACTTCTTGTCGTATTCCGATATGTCTCCCTTGCATTGAGCGCATTTCATCGCGACCCGACCTCCTTTCTCTGCATCCACTTCGCTGCGGTGCGCTTCACACGCTGATCGCCGAGAACTCCGCAGCGACATGTTTCCAACCACCGTTCCGCAGAGCGTCTTCCAACGCATCAGCGATGTCCTCCGCAAGCCGACCCAACACGTCCACCGGGGTGCCCACCGGCACGTACGTGCAGTACGACGAATCCGCCGGCGAGCACCACGGCGAATTGAATCCCGGCTCCAACGACACCGGGAACGGGTTACGTTCCTCAGGGTCCGGGCAGTACACGTACGCATCCCAGCGCAGCAACTCTTCATCTTCCGGGTCGCTTGGGTCGTAGTCGCCGTTGAAACCTTCCCCCAAGTTCACCCACTCGACCTTCACTACCGCGGTAGCCGAGTACGCACCCGGGTGCTCCCCGGTCCACCGTTTACGCGCCACAGCCTTCAACGCATGCTCCGGTACATCAACTCGGCTGTGGTGTGCTGGCTGCGGGCATGGGTGCGGCGCCGAGACGCGGACAGCATCTGCCACACCAGCACCGGGATGAGAGCGGACACCGCGATAGTGACCACCGGAAGTGCATCCATGGGGTTCTCTCCTGACTGCTCCCCGGCCCGCAAGCGACGGCACCGGAACGGTTTGTCTTTCTACACATAAGTATCCACTAGGGGTCAGACATTCATCACCCGCAGAAATCGTCCACCACGCGAAAGCGATCGGGCATCCAGCACCCCCGCAGGCAACCACCCCAACCGTCCACTTCACAGCAGCGGCAACCTCGAGATCCCGCTCGAGCTGATCTCGACCAGCAAGTGGACGGCTGTCCGGCCCTTTCGTGCTCGTCACCTTGGTGGGTGGAGGATTCCCTCCGGGCAAGCGCACCTTCATATCCCCACTCGTTCACAGCACGCCGGTGAACCTCAACCCCAAATCCACCAACACACCCACCGCAGTGAGAGAACCAAGGAACGCAAAGGCAAGCCGGGCCCGCGCACCCGTCAACGACGGAATCGTGGCGTTATGAGTCCTACTGACCGCTAGCGGCCCCGGCCAATACGTATCCCGGCCACCCTTCACGTTCTCAATAGTCGCGTCCGATAGATCCGCGGAACTCGACTGTTTACCGAACGACAGGTAAGACCGCAGTCGATACAAGATATTGGGTTGAGACTTTGGTGACCGTGCGACTCGACGGAACTGCGCCCCCCTCACTGTCGCCCCCGACAGATTCACACTGGACAAAATGGCGCCAGCCAACCTGGCGCCCGTGATGTCTGCCCCCTGCAAATTCGCGTCCGTGAGGTTCGCGCCCTCCAGGTTTGCGTTCCTCAGGTTCGCGTCCGTGATGTTTGAACCTTCCAGGTTCGCGTCCGTGAGGTTCGCGCCCGTGAGGTTCGCGCCCGGCAGGTCCGCGTTCCTCAGGTCCGCGTTCCTCAGGTCCGCGTCCGTGAGGTTCGCGCCCTCCAGGTTTGCGTTCCTCAGGTCCGCGTTCCTCAGGTCCGCGTTCCTCAGGTCCGCGCGCGTCAGGTTCGCGATGATCGCGTCCACCCTTTCGAGGCTTGCCCCATCTAGCCACGCAGTTTGCAAATCAGCTTCCTGCAGACACGAACTCGCCAGATTCGACCCCGACAGGTCTCCTCCTCGAAGGTTGGCTCCCGCAAGGTACGCGCCTTGAAGATTCGCCCCACCTAACGGTAGGGGGGTTTCTCTGTGTGGGGCAGACAAATCCAAGCTGTTCAGATCGACTCCACGAAGATCCTCGTATTCAGCAGCAAGTGTGTCGAGTAGGTCGTCTACGTCCTTGTATTCTTGAAAGCGGAATAAGTGTCGCTTGAGCTCATCACACATGCTCTGCCAGAGCATGTGTTCCTCCATCTGTACTTCATCACATTCCTCAGAAAAGTGGCCGTTAGCGCAGATGAAGGCGTGCGAATGCGTCAACGCCAACCACTCCTGCAGCGCTTCCTCGCATTCTGGGTTGCGGTCGTAAAACGGGTGGCGTCGGAAATCGTTCAACGCACGCGCCCTTCCAGGGTGCATTCGACGCAGCGGATGTCGTTATAGGCGGCGGTGTCATCGGATATCCGGGTCCACCCAGCACCACCCCAATCCTCCGCCGACTGTGCGTCTGTGAGGTAGTCATGCTCCGTCGCCTCATGGTGCGCCGCGCACAGCGATGCTTCCCGCATCGGCGCGCCACCCACTGCGAGCACAGTCCACATCATCGCGACTGCACCATCTCCGCGGCCAGGGAACAGATCGTGGCGTGCATGCCACACACGTGGCAGTCGCATTCGGATGCATCGGGGGTGTGGGTGGCGACGTTGGTTTCGATGTAATCCAACAGGTCATCCACGGTGACAGTTGCCATGAGAGTGCCTCCTCCTCGGTGTGTTCCCTTCAAGTATCTGGCCCCCCTCAGACATTCCTGCTGTGAACCGTCCACGCTTGGTGCGCTCGCGGGCCCCGCAGGTCGCCGGTTTCCCTGGTCTCTGGCGGGACAACACCTGCTCGCCCGCATGCCACAAGCCGGCGCGATCTCGACCCGGCGCGCCGATCGATCTCGAGCTGGCCTCGACCCGTAAGTGGACGGCTACGCGGGGGAGTGAGTGTGGCGTTCGGGGATCTCAAGCTCGCTGCCGCTCACCGGTGCAGCCGTCCACTTGTGTGGGTGTTCAGCGGCCGTGTCCTCGAAGTTGGGGGATACCTGGGCTGCCGGTGCGCTCGGACGGTGCATGCCGGACGGAGACCGGTGGGGGTGTCAGGTGGTGCGGGGATAGTTATCGCCAGCAACAACCCAGTACCCGTCATCGCAACGATTGGAGCACCACCGTCAACTACCCCGCCCTGCGGCTAGCGCCTTAGGACGGGGCTTCGAAAGAAGCCCAGGTTGACCAGACCGAGACATCAGAAAGGAGGACAGATAGATGTCTACGTTGCACGTAAGTAACACGACCCACCGGCGGGTGCTTCTTCAGCCCGCAGCGCTGGAAGATGCGGTTGCAGACAACCAAAAGGGTACGGACGAAACGGGCCGCATCACCGCCCCTGAGGCGGATGCTGGCGTGCAACATGGTCGAGGAGAGACCCCAACCACCCCTGTCCGGGTGCTGGGGCGTCATCCCGAAACGGGTTCGCCCGTGGAGGGCACGGGACGTGAGTCCCACGCACAACCCCGCGTCTTCGTACTGTCGAAGGACGGGAAACCGTTAGACCCCACGACGCCCGCTCGGGCGAAGTGGCTACTGAAGAACGGTCGCGCCGTAGTGGCGCGACGCACCCCCTTCGCCATCCGGTTGAAGGACAAGCACTCCTCAGAGTGCGAAACCCAGGGTGTTGTTATCGGCATCGACCCTGGCAGTAAGACCACCGGTATCGCGGTGTGGATGGAGAACACCCCAGGTGTCCGTGAGGCGGTATTCCTCGCGGAAGTGGAACACCGGGGCAGCACAATCAGTAAGAAACTGGAGCAGCGGTCGAACTACCGCCGTCGCCGCAGGAGTAAGAATCTGCGATACCGAGCCCCACGGTTCAATAATCGCACGAAGCCCAAGGGTTGGCTCGCGCCATCGTTGCAGCACCGCGTTGACACGACTGTGGCGTGGGTGGAGCGCCTCGCACGGTGGATGCCGGTCCAGGGCGTGGTGATGGAACTGGTCCGGTTCGACATGCAGGTCATGCAGAACCCGGAAATCACTGGTGTGGAATACCAGCAGGGCGAACTGCACGGCTACGAGGTTCGGGAATACCTGCTCAACAAATGGGGCAGGGCATGCGCCTACTGCGACGCACAGAACGTTCCGTTGCAGGTGGAGCACATTGTTCCGAAGGCTCGTGGCGGCTCGAACCGGGTATCGAACCTGACCCTGGCGTGCCAGTCCTGCAACCAGGCGAAAGATGCCCGCCCCGTCGAGGAGTTCGTCACCGACCCGAAGCGGTTGGAGCGCATCCTGCGCAACGCGAAGACGCCCCTACGGGACGCCGCGGCAGTGAACTCGACCCGCTGGGCGCTGTTCCGCGCTCTGTCCGAGCAGCACACGGTCCTGACCGGCTCGGGTGGGCAGACGAAATACAACCGGTCCCGGTTCGGGCTACCGAAGACCCACGCCCTAGATGCACTCGCCGTCGGTCACCCCGACACGGTCGATGCCATCCACCCGGCCGTCACCGCGACGCTGACTATCACCTGCAACGGGCGAGGCCAGTACGCACGCACCAGGCCGGATAAGCACGGGTTCCCGCGCCTTTCCCTGACTCGCCAGAAGGCCCATTACGGGTTCCAGACCGGAGACCTCGTCCGGGCGGTCGTCCCGGCAGGAAAGAAGACCGGCACCCATACCGGGCGGGTCGCCGTCCGCGCGACTGGCTCATTCAACGTCACCACTACGGCTGGAGCCATCCAGGGCATCAGCCATAAGTACTGCACCGTTCTTCAACGTGGAGACGGTTACGGATATCTCTGGAAGGAGGTGGCGTTCTCCTCCCCGCCCTGCGCTCCGCTTAGGACGGGGTTTCCGAACGCCGATTTTAGATGAAACCGACGTGTCCTGACTGTGGCGCAGCCACGGTGAACGTGTACTACCGCGGAGTAGTGCAGATCAGTAGCGACGGCACGGTGACGTTCGGTGGGGTCACCGGCGGGCAGCCCTACGAATGGGACTGCGGCACTTGCGAGGCGGTGGAACGCACCGATCATCTCGACGTGCTCGCTGATCAAGTGTTCATCTGGACCATCAGCCTGGGGTGCAGCGAATTGGAGTCCGGTATCGAGATGGCCTTGGTGCGATAAACCCGCACCGTCGCCGCTCGTGCGTCACCGCGGCACCCACCGCCACGCCACCGCCGATGGACGATCCTGCGCTCCTGAACACCCCGCGAATGTCTGACCCCCCACGTACATTTATCTACAAGAACGAAACACACACGCAGCACGAACCACAACAAGGGGAGCAAGGCATATGCCGAACTGGGTCACCAACGACATCACCATCACCGGAGACGTCACCATCATCGACGCGATCCGTGTGCAACTCGCCGCACCACACGAAACACGCAGCCACGTCCTCAACCACGACACCCGCGCCATGGAATGGGAAACCTCCACCAGCGAGTCGGTGTTTTCCTTTTGGAACATCACCGCACCCACAAACCTCGACGAGTACTACACCAACCGCTCCCAACTCCACACCAGCGACAACTGGTACAACTGGAACTGCGGGCACTGGGGCACGAAATGGAACGCGCGCCGCCCTCGCCGCGGTGAGACCACCATCAACCCCACCACCGGCCTGGCCGAAATCACCTACACCTTCGACACCGCCTGGTCCCCACCGGACGCCGCGCTGCACACCTTGTCCACCCAGCACCCCAGCGTCGTCATCACGAACCGATGGGTCGAAGAGCAAGGTTTCGGTGCGCTCGAGGAATACCACGGCGGCGAAGTGAACCTGATCGACGAATGGGACATCCCCGCCAGCCACGTCGAAGAAACCTACGCCCACAACGGCTACTGCTGGCGCTGTGAAATAGCAGACCCCGACATGCTGCACCCCGACTGCCCACGCCCCACCACCGACACCACCACCGACGGTGCTACGGAAGGAGTCCGCTCATGAACACTCCCCACCACACACCCATCACCCACCACCGCCTGGAATGCAAAGCGCACCACGCGAACGCCACCCCACCGGCACACAACCACTGCACCTGCACACCCACACACCCACCTGCCCGCACCTGCGACATGTGCGGGCAGAAAGTCCCCTCCTGGGTGGTGCAGTGCTGCGCTGACCTCCGCCACTAAAAACCAACCCCCACACACCAACACCCACCACCACACACCCATCACTAAAACGAACACGAAAGCAGCCCACCCGTGAGCCACCCCACCACCACACCCACCCACACAAACACCCCCACCTGCGCATGGGTGGGGTTCCGCGACCCCTCCCAACCCCGCTGGCACGACACCCGCACCACCGGAGCATGCACCGCCCCCGCCACCCACGTGGTGTTCTACAGCGACGACCCGTACCTCGGTTGCACCGCCCACGCCACCGACCCACTCGTCACCCTCGACCCGATCACCACCATCACCCCCCTCCACCCCACCGAACGCACCACCAGCATCGACCCCCACGGCCGCACAGTGGTGCTAGCGAACTACACCGAAACCGACGGCACCATCCACACCATCGCCCTCTGGCACGACACCCGCCGCGGACGTTGGGAATGCGAAACCAGCAACAACCGCACCCCCCAAACCCCCCACACACCAACACCCACCACCACACAACTGGACGGCCACACCATGCGAGCCTGCGCCGACTGCCACAGCACCGACATCGCCTACGACGCGTACATCAACGTCAATGACCCCACCGATGTGCGCACCTTCGACACCATCGACTGCCTAGCCTGCGGCGGCCACGACATCGACACCATGCCCGCACCACCAGCCACCACCCACGACGCGGACACCACCAGCGACACCCACATCAACCCAGGCGATCTCACCCCCGCCGAGCTGTACGAACACACCCACCCCAACGGCGGCCCCTGCAACGACTACGCACCCGACAGCGCAGCACCCGACCCCACCGACCGCGACATCTGCACCACCTGCCACCACCACCACCTCGACCACACCCCCTAAGAGGAGCACCCATGCCCACCATGACCCCCCAGGCCCGCGAACAACTCCACACCCTCATCCGCGAAGCCCTGGCCACCTACAGCGAAGAACACCTCACCCAACTCATCGCCGACGCCCACAACGGCCACCCCGACGGACACGTCATCACCAACGAAAACCTCCACCTGCTGCGCCAATACCGCAACACCATCAACCCATCCCCATACGCACTGATCACCGAAGCACTCGCGCGCACACCCCACCCCACCGAGCAGTAGCCAGCACGCGAAGGCCACCCCACACCCACGCAACCGCACACCCACCACCCGAACTGGACGGGTACCGGTTCAACGCCCGCAACGAACCCGATCAACCCCGATAATTGGACGGGTCGTCGGGTTGCGGGAGAGTGTCCTCCAACCACGACGACGCCACCGACAACCACGCGTCGTGTTCGCGAATGATCCGAGGACGCAAATGCGAACCGGTTTTCGCCGAACGCACAATGTCGAGGACCTCGAGCCGCGCGATCCCCTCCATCGGCCAAAACCCCGCCACAAACACCACTTCCCTGCGCCGAGGATGCTCCGACGGGAGCGCACCCCCAGCCAGATAATCCAACGCCGCTTGCGGGTCATCATCAGGGAACACCCACGCTTCCCCCTGATACACCGCCGCTTGAATGTTATTGCGCCCAAAAGCGACCCTGATGGAGGACTGGTGGTCACGCAGCGGCGCCGAAAGAGGAAACATCGACGCCGGAGTTTTCACGTGCGCTGGCGTGTCCGAGCCCACACTGTAAAACGTCAAAGAGCCCCCGCTGACAGGGTCCACCCCAACGACCATCTCCTGAATGAAGCCATCTTTACGCATCAAAGCATCAACGCTGACCACGAGAGTGTCGAGGAAGTCATAAAACCCCCGCCCGTCAAGCATCTACGCATTATCGCAGCCCCACCCTGGCCACCGACAACACAAACCACCCCACTCGAACTGGACGGTTGAGTGTGTGCGCTGGCAGCACCCCCGCCGGCGCTGTGACATCATCACGAGCACCCCAGATAACGCAGCAAAAGGAACCGTCACATGCCCACCACATCGTCGTGGAAATCCACCGCCAGTGTTGTGGCGGTAGTGGGGGCGCTCACTGTCACCGGTTGCACATCCCTACCGGACGCGCAAACACACGCGGGGGCGTTATGGGTGGGCACCACCGCCAGCGGGGAAGAAGTCGCCGGAGTTAGCGACGTCACCGTCGCTGTGGAACCCACCACCCTTGGTGGCGGTGTCGAGGTCGATGATGATGGAACGTTGACAGGGCCCACCTGGCGGAAAACCTCCGTCGTGAGCGCAGCGATGGGTGTGTTGGGTTCTGGTATGGAAATCCCCGACGGGGTGACCGTGTTTTACCGCGGGGGCCAAAACCTCGATGGCCCTTCCGCAGGTGGCCTACTCACATCAGCGGTGATCGGGGCTTTACGGTCAACGCCGCTGGATTCAACGGTGACGATGACCGGCACCATCGCCCCCAGCACCGCGATCGGCCCCGTCGCGGGGATACCCGCCAAAATCCGTGCCGCCGCCGAAGACGGATACCGCACCGTGTTGATACCCCAACAACAACAACTGTTCACCGACGCCACCAACGATGAACCCATCGACACCATCAGCTACGGAGCGGACCTAGGCATCGAGGTGATCCCGGTGGCCACCGTGCGTGAAGCGTACGCACTGCTCACCGGGCAACAACCCAACACCGCAGCCACCGCCACCTCCGTGACCGGGCCGATGAACGCATCAGTCACCACCTACCTCACCACCCGCACCGATGACGCGTTAGACCTCATGGACACAGCCCTGACCACTTCTAACCCCAACAACGTGTTCCCAGACACACTCATAGCCGACGCCAACACCGTCCGCACCCACGCACGCACCCACCCAGATGCCACCTTGGTGCTGCCAGCGCTGTCCGTTGCCCGGGAAGCAACCGTGCTCACCGCCACCTCCGGTGCACCCCCCACCGCCGCGGAACTCACCAGCGACGTAGCAACCGCCCTCAACGAATGCGCCCTGCTGCGGAACAAACCGATGAACATCACCTACCTGGAACAAGCAACAGCGTTCACCGCAACCACCAGCCACGCCTCGTCCATCTGCACCACCATGACACTGATCGACCAATGGTTATCGGACGGCACAACAAACTTCTCACCTGACCTCCTCAACGCCGCCCACGTCGAAACACACAACGCACTGTTCATGCTCACCCACACCATCCCCCTCGGATGGCAAATCGCCGCCCGCACCGGCACCACCCCCCTCACACCCGACGCCACCGACGCGCTCCAGCGATACACCACACTCCTCGCCAACGCCGCGGACGCTAACCGCGCCTACACCAACGCACTAGCCGGCAACGACATCCGCCAAGAACCCTGGTTCACCCGCCGCGCCGAACAACCCAACCCACCAACAACCCCCACCACCAAACCCCGCACCACCGAAGACATCACCTGGGCGTTAGCGACACAAACAGCTAACTTCACCACCACCGGCATGACCGTGTCCGACGCCTACACCTTCGCCATCCACCCCGACCTCACCACCAACCAAACCCCCGAACGCGGAACAGTCACCAACCGGGCCCTTTTCACCCAACACGCATACGCCGCCCTGTCACAAATCCAACACACCGTCAACGTGATGACCACACACAACCACGACCCATCGTTCTTCGTGTGGCTGGGCAACAACGCACTATTCATGGCCACCGACATGACCGACCCCATCATCGAACGCGACGGCCTCTACGCACTCCTCGACACCGCAGTCAACGCCACCATCACCGCGAACTCCCCCTAACAGCCACACCCACGCTGGACGGTTCACGCGTCGCCACAACTTCCCCGCCGACATGAGTTACCATCCTCGTCCACTTTCCCATCACACAGGAAAAGGGACAGTCCACTCACCCGGAGAGGACCGCACACACCAGCAGGGGAGACACACATGCGTCACCAGCACCACCGCGCCCGCACCTTCGGGGCATTAGCGATCGCCACCGCCAGCGGTCTACTACTAGCTGCCTGCGGCAACTCAACAGACAACAGCATCGAACGCGGCGCCGCGGAATTAGAACCCACCAACGAGGCCACCACCGCAGGAGAACCCACCAACGGAACCATCGGAATGCGCATCATCAACAACTCCACCACCACCATCACCGACCTCGCCAACTTCACCGTCACACCCGGATGGAGCGACCCCGGTCAAGCACCCAGCATGTCCCTACCCGCCGGTGAAACATACGAATTCACCGTCCCCGCCGTCCTCGGCACCGACGGCGCAGTCGCCGCCGGCACCGTGACAGGGGTGTTCAACGTGGAAGGCGGCGGCACCGTGACACTCACCGGCATCACCAACCCCTCCGGAGTCACACGCGCGACCTGCGACACCAGCGCACCAACAATCGCCTGCGGTGAAGCAGACGTCGTCGGCGACATCGACGGCGGCTGGGGTTTCGCGTCCTTCGCTTTCACACTCACCAACCCGTGAGCTAACCACCGTTCAACCCGAACCCACGCACCCCCACTCGCACCCACCACCACGAGTGGGGGTGCGAGGTTTAACGGAACCAACCAGACCAGCCAACCACCGACGCACTCGAACTCGACTCACTGCCGGCAAAACCCACATACCCCGAACTGGACGGTTAATGCTCGCTGTGGCGTCAATGACCCGCACCGCACCTACCCTGGGATGTGTGTCCATCCCGCAGCCGCGCTTGCGCCCATCGCGCACCCTCACCGCCCTCACTCTGGCTGCCCTCGCCTTCACCTTGACTGTGAGCGCCCCAACGCTCACCGCTCACGCCACCACCCTTGAACCTTCCACCACCATCACCACCTGGAACATCCTCAAAGCCAACACCCCTACCGCACCGTCGTGGCAACAACGCCGCACCGCGATGCAAAACACCCTCCTAGCTACCGGCAGCGACGCTCTCGCCCTCACCGAAGTCACCCAACACGCCATCGCCCCCGGCATCACCCAACGCGACGACGTCACCGCGCTCCTGGCACCCACCTACCAGCCAGCACCCACCGACATCAACGAATGCATCCGCCCCCGCGACTCCACCGGTCAACTCACCGGCCCCAACCCCTGCACCCACACCGCCACCATCTACTTCAACCCCACCACCACCCGCGTCGCCGACACCCCCAACGCAACCCCCACCAGTGGGCGACTACTGGCCTCCACCATCGCCCCCACCTTGAGCCCCACCGCCGGGTCACGGGAAGTGAGCTACGCGTTCCTGCAGCCGGTGAACTCACCGACCCCGTACCTGTTAATCGCCGCGCACCTACCGAACGGGCAAACACCCACCGCCGAAAATGACCGCACCACCTTCGCCAGCGACATCACCACCTGGGCACAAAACCTCACCACCACCGCCGGCTGGCCCACCATCGCGATGGTCCTCGCTGGTGATTTGAACTCTTTTCGTCACCGCCAACCAGCTGGTGCGCAAAAAATCCTCACCGACAACGGCTGGACCGACCCGTTCTACGGCCCACTAGAAACCAAAAAAGGCGGCCAATACGCCACCATCAACATCACCCCCAACACCCGCAGCGCCAACGGGTTCCCCACCACACCGCACCACTACACACCTAAACGTGAACCCACCCGCATCGACTACATCTTGCTCCGCGGACCCATCACCGCCACCAACTACGAAACAATCGTCCACCTCACCCCAAAGGGCACCTTCGATCCCACCTACCGCGCCAGCGACCACAACGCCGTCACCGTCACCGCAACCCTCACCCCCTAACCCCCCACCCCTACCCACACAACACAGGTAACTAAACCCCCCATGCACATATCCGCGTTCACCGCCGCGCTGCGCACCCCAGACCTACGCACAAAGATCCTGTTCACCCTCGCACTCCTCGGGCTCTACCGCCTGGGATCTGTGGTCCCCACCCCCGGGGTCGACTACGCCGCCATCCAACGCTGCATCGACGTGGTCCAAGACAACTCCGTGTACGCGCTGATCAACTTATTCAGCGGGGGAGCGCTACTGCAACTAAGCGTCTTCGCCCTCGGCATCATGCCCTACATCACCGCCAGCATCATCTTGCAACTACTCACCGTCGTCATCCCGCGACTAGAAACACTCAAAAAAGACGGCCAAGCCGGCCAAGCCACCATCACCCAATACACCCGCTACGTCACGATCGGGTTAGCGGTTTTGCAGTCCACCGCCATCTTGTCTCTGGCCCGCACACCCGGCGCACTGTTTAGCGGCTGCAACGAAACCATCATCCCCAACCAAGGCGTATGGGTCATCGTGGTGATGGTCATCGTGATGACCGCCGGCACAGCCGTAGTCATGTGGTTCGGGGAACTCATCACCGAACGTGGCGTCGGCAACGGCATGTCCGTGCTCATCTTCACCGCCATCATCGCCACAATCCCCGCACAATTCGCCTCGATTCTCGGTAGCCGCGGCGCATTCACCTTCACCATCACCGTCCTCGTCGGACTGGCCGTCATCGCGTTCGTCGTCTTCGTCGAGCAAGCCCAACGCCGCATCCCGGTCCAGTACGCCAAACAAATGGTCGGTCGCCGCATGTACGGCGGCACCTCCACCTACATCCCACTCAAAGTCAACATGGCTGGCGTCATCCCCGTCATCTTCGCGTCATCGTTGTTGTTCCTGCCCACCTTGTTCGTGCAACTAACCGGCAGCCAATCCGGTTGGGCGCAATGGGTGCAACAAAACTTCGGCACCGGCACCGGCGTCTGGTACCTGCTGACGTACTTCCTACTGGTCATCTTCTTCGCGTACTTCTACGTCTCCATCACCTTCAACCCCACCGACGTCGCCGACAACATGAAAAAATACGGCGGCTTCATCCCCGGCATCCGCGCCGGCAAACCCACCGCCGACTACCTCGATTACGTCCTCACCCGCCTAACGGCTCCCGGTTCGCTGTACCTAGCCCTGATCGCCGTGCTACCGGTGTTCGCCTTCGGTGGCCTCGGCGTCGCACAAGATTTCATCTTCGGTGGCACGAGTTTGCTCATCATCGTCGGCGTCGGCCTGGACACCGTCAAACAAATCCAATCCCAACTCCAACAACGCAACTACGACGGATTCCTCAACTAACCACCCCCACTACCGCCCCCCCTCACGGGTGACCGGTGGAACCGCGGCACCCCACGTGCGCCGCCAAATCATGCAATGTTGAATCCTCCCCTCCCTGAAGGGAGGGGATTCCTGACTCACACAGCCCTCGCACGGGCTGTGTGAGTCCTCGCCGCGGGTCTTACGTGATCGGCATCAGCGCGGACGAAACCGGCCGCGGCGAGAATGAGTCTCGCGGAGTTTTTGTCCCGAGGCATGATCAGCCCGCAGGACCAGCATTCGTAGATGCGTTGGGACAGTTCGAGGCGTTGCTTGGCTCTCGCTCCGCAGTCGGAACAGTCTGTGGTGGTGTGGGCGGGCGGAACGAGCACCACCTTTCGCCCCGCCCGCGTGGCGGTCTCGATCAGGGCCCGTTTTGTGGCTCCGACTGCGGCGTCTGCCGCTGCCCGGGCCAGGGACCGGTTCTTGAACATGAACGTGGGGTGGAAGTCTTCGACAGCGATCTGGTCGTGGTCACGGACGACAGCCGTCGCCCATTTCCGGGCGGTGTCAGCGCGCTGGTTGCGGACTTTCGCGTGAGCTTGCGCGGTCTTGCGTTTCGCTTCGCGGTAGCCGCGTGAAGCTTTCTGCCCGGGTTTGGGTTTACGGCGCGCCATCATCCGCTGATACTTCGTCAGTTTCGCTTGCGCGGTGCGGCCGTGTTTGGGGTGGGGCAGGTCATGGGTGTCGGCCGTGGTCGTGGCGATGTCAGCGATACCCCAGTCGATACCGATCGCTCGTCCGGTTGTGGGGAGGTGCTCGTCGTTCCGTTCGGCGACGAACGACACCCACCAGTGGCCGAGCGTGTCCCGATACACGCGGACACTCGACGGTGCGGACGGTAGTTCCCGCGACCACACCACGTTCACGCGAATGTTCCCCGCCAAACGCAGGAACACACGACCGTCCGTGCCCTGTTTCAGTGAGAACCCGCGGGCCGTGTACTGCAACGACGGCTGGTCACGTTTGATCGACTTGTAACGCTTCTTGCCTTTACTGGCCCAGAACGCGCGGATCGTCTGCTGCTGCGCAACCACCGACCCCTTGCCCAGCCACGCCGTGTCCGGGTCATTCCGCCAGAACGTCAGATCCTTATCCGAGATCCAGTACCCGTACTTCCTCGCAGTCACGGCCTGGTTCCAAATCCACCGACAGTCCCGCCACTCCTCGACCAGCGCGAGCTCCGCCCGCGCCCCGACCCGGGCACGGAACGTGTAACGAACCTTCTACACACAGCAAGTGTCCCGCCCACCCCCGACATCGCCTGGACGGCAACAAACCCCACGGGAAACCCCCGGGTGAGGGATTCCTCCCCGCCCTAAAGGACGGGGCGTCCTCCCTCACAACTTGGTGACGCTCACCTGCTCCCCACCCCACCCGCACCCGTCCACGCACCCTCGCCGGCACCCCACCTGGCACCGATACCCCCACACATGTCACATGCGGGCCGGTTCACCACCGGCGCGGTGATCACCATCACCGCACTACTCACCCTCACCGGCGCCACCACCGCAGCGGCCACCACCCCCCACACCGGACCTAACGGAACCCTCACACTGCTCCCCAACCCACAACCACCCGGCCCTGCCACCACCCCACAACCACCCGCACCCAACCAACACACCAACCAACACGTCACCGAACCGCCCACCGCCGCACCACCACTACCCACCAACGCCACCCTCACCGAAACCCTCACCTACCTCACCACCACCACCAACCACCTCCACCAACTCACCACCCAACTCACCGACACCCGCACCGCCCACCACGCCACCCAACAAGCACTCACCACCGCCACCACCCACGCCACCACCGCCGAAACCGACCTCAGCACCTGGGCCCGCACCACCTACATCAACGGCGCCGCCCCCACCACCAACCAACTCCTCCTCCAAGCCATCACCACCAACCAACCCATCAACGACGCACTCCACACCCTGCCCACCATCACCCACATCTCCACCGAACACGCCACCACACTCACCACCGCCCTGACCACCCAAGCCACCCTCACCCACCACGCCACCACCACCCACAACCACTACCAAGCAACCCTCACCGCCCACCAACAAACAACCACCCACCTCAACAACGCCACCACCCACCTACACACCATCACCACCCACGACACCACCGCACTGACCACCGCCCTAACCACCCCAGGCGGCTGCCCCACCCACACCGACCCCACCACCACACCCCCGGGCATCGACATCCACACCACCTGCACCCACCTACAAAACAACGCCCCCAACCCCCACACCGCCGCCGCCATCACCTGGGCCTTCACCCGCCTCGGCAGCCCCTACGCCTGCGACGGCAACGGCCGCGAAAACCCCCTCACCTACGACTGCTCCAGCTACACCACCCGCGCCTACCAAGCAGCCGACATCGACCTACGCACCAACAACACCAGCCCCAGCACCCACCACTACCTCACCGCCACCGACCCCCGCATCACCCGCCCCACCGACCTACAACCCGGCGACCTCGTCTTCTACAACACCTGCCCACCCGGCGACACCTGCGACTACAACCACGTAGTCCTCTACGCCGGCACCACCCCAGACGGCCAACACTGGATGCTCCACACCAACACCTGCAACACCGGCGCCAAACTCGAACCCTTCTGGGGTACCACCACCGACCCCCGCTACATCACCACCCTGCGCATCACCCCCTAAACCAAACCCCAACCAGCCGTCCACTCACGACCCACCCCACCGCCACAATTAACCCCATGAAAATCGCCGTCTACACCATCGCCAAAAACGAAGAAAAGTTCGTAAAACGGTGGGCTGAATCCTGCAAAGAAGCCGACTACCGCATCATCCTCGACACCGGATCAACAGACCGCACCGTCGAAATAGCCCAATCCCTCGGAATCACCGTGCACACACAAACCTTCAACCCCTGGCGATTCGACACCGCCCGCATCGCATCCCTCGCACACGTACCCGAAGACGCCGACTACTGCGTCGCCCTCGACATGGACGAAATCCTCCTCCCCGGCTGGCGCAAACACATCGAACAAGCCACAGGCACCCGCCTCCGCTACCAATACGTCTGGTCATGGAACCCCGACGGCACCCCCGGCCGCACCTACTGGGGCGACAAAATCCACACCCGACACGGATACACCTGGAAATACCCCATCCACGAAGTCATCCACCCCACCGCCCCCGAAACAATCCAATCGACAGAACTCCACATCCACCACCACCCCGACCCCACCAAAACCCGAAGCAGCTACCTGCCACTGCTCGAACTCGGCGCAACAGAAGACCCCAACGACTCCCGCAGCGCATACGTCCTGGCCCGCGCCTACAACACCAACGGCATGCACGACAAAGCCACACCAGAACTCAAACGCTACCTCTCCCTCCCCACCTCAACCTCACGCGACGAACGCTGCCACGCCATGCTCCTCCTCGCTGAAAGCGACAACGACAACAACACCGAAACCTGGCTCCTACGCGCAGCAGCCGAAGCACCCTGGCTCCGCGAACCCTGGGTCAACCTCGCCAGGCACTACCTCAAACAACGCAACTGGGCAGCCTGCTACACCCACGCAAAACGCGCCCTCACCATCACCGAACGACCCAGCTCCATCGCCGCCCACGCCCACGCATGGGGCCCCCTACCCCACGACTACGCCAGCAGCGCCGCCTTCCACCTCGGCCGCTACGACGAATCAGTCGCCCACGCCACCAACGCCCTCGCCTACACCCCCAACAACGAACGCCGCAAAAAGAACCTCCACCTCAACACCACCGCCGCCAACAACACCCGCAGCCCCCACCACACAATCCGCCCACCCGCAGCCCCCGCCACCCTCTTCACCCAACACGGACCACACGTCACGGCAACGTTCACCACCCAAGACAACGGCGGCGAACCCGTCACCTACCGCTACATCACACAAATCAACGACACCTGGGGGGAATGGACATCCCTACCCCCCAACCACTCCTCAATCAACTTCACCCACTTAACCGAAGGCACCACAATAAGAATCAGCGTTCGCGCTATGAACTCCACCGGACTCGGCCCTAAAGCACCACACGCCACTCACACCGTCACCCCCTAAACCACCCCCCCCCCCGCACCCCCCCCGGGAAGTTAAAAACCACAAACCGCGGCCATCGGTTCTGCTCCCGCGGGGGGGGGGTTTTTTGGGTAGTTGG
>Ga0102945_1000238_pt1 | contig 17155 bp, 14 predicted proteins | sample SalPonred_H2O_MG_FD_78207 | JGI IMG/M metagenome (GOLD analysis project Ga0102945, IMG submission 78207) | Salt pond water microbial communities from South San Francisco under conditions of wetland restoration - Salt Pond MetaG R2_restored_H2O_MG ...
GCCATCTCGCGCTCGCCGGACTCTCGGACCTTGCGGCGCACATCGGACTTCGCACCTTCGGCTTCGAGCTCTGCTAGGTCTGCTTCGAGCTTTTGCTGGCGGGTCTCGATATCGGAATCACGACGCGAAGCGATCTGCTTCTTTTCCACCCCGAGCTGCTTCTCCAAGTTGGGCAGCGCCTCGTGGCGGCCCTCTTCGTCGACCCAGGTGATCATGTAGGCCGCGAAGTAGATGACCTTCTCCAGATCCTTCGGTGCCAGATCCAACAGGTAGCCCAGCCGGCTGGGAACTCCCTTGAAGTACCAGATGTGGGTGACCGGAGCAGCGAGCTCGATGTGGCCCATCCGCTCGCGGCGAACCTTGGCGCGAGTGACCTCGACGCCGCAGCGCTCACAGATGATGCCCTTGAAGCGCACCCGCTTGTACTTGCCGCAGTAGCACTCCCAGTCGCGAGTAGGTCCGAAGATCTTCTCGCAGAACAGACCATCTTTTTCCGGCTTCAGTGTCCGGTAGTTGATGGTCTCTGGCTTCTTGACCTCGCCATGCGACCAGGTGCGGATGTCATCCGCAGTAGCCAGGCCGATGCGCAGATCATCGAAGAAGTTGACATCCAGCACGTGGGTTTCCTTCGTTAGTTCCAGTCGGGTTTTGTCGGTTTGGCAGGTTCTCGCCTATAGCTCTTCGACGCTGCTCGGCTCCCGCCTCGACAGGTCGATGCCGAGTTCTTCGGCGGCGCGGAAGACGTCGTCGTCGCTGTCCTTCATTTCGATAGCCACTCCATCGCTGGAGAGCACCTCGACGTTCAAGCACAGCGATTGCATTTCTTTGACGAGCACCTTGAACGATTCCGGGATGCCCGGCTCCGGGATGTTCTCGCCCTTCACGATCGCCTCGTAGACCTTGACTCGGCCCAGGACGTCGTCGGACTTGATGGTGAGTAGTTCTTGCAGTGCGTAGGCCGCGCCGTAAGCCTCCAGGGCCCACACCTCCATCTCGCCGAAACGCTGCCCACCGAACTGCGCCTTGCCACCAAGCGGTTGCTGGGTGATCATCGAGTACGGGCCGGTGGAGCGTGCGTGGATCTTGTCGTCCACCAAGTGCAGCAGTTTCAAGATGTAGATGTAACCGACTGCGATCTCACCGGGGATCGGTTCGCCGCTGCGGCCATCGAACAAACTCGCCTTGCCATTGGCATTCACCAAGTGCACACCGTCGGCTGTGGGACGGGTGGACTCCAAAATTGCGGAGAGTTCATCCTCCCGAGCGCCGTCGAACACCGGGGTGGCCACTCGCGAACGCGGCCCTACCGAGCGAACTTCCTCGGGCAGGTTGGTGACGCGCGCGTCGGCAACGTCGACCTCCCAGCCGGTAGCCGCCGCCCAGCCCAGGTGCGTCTCCAGAATCTGGCCGATGTTCATGCGACCGGGGACACCGAGCGGGTTGAGCACGATGTCGACCGGCGTGCCGTCGGACAAGAACGGCATGTCCTCAACGGGCAAGATCTTTGCAATGACGCCCTTGTTTCCATGGCGTCCAGCGAGCTTGTCGCCCTCGGTGATTTTGCGCTTTTGTGCGATGTGAACTCGCACGAGGCGGTTGACCCCCGGTGGCAGTTCGTCACCCTCGTCGATGTCGAACACTCGAACTCCGATGATCTTTCCGGACTCACCATGCGGCACCTTGAGCGATGTGTCGCGAACCTCGCGAGCCTTCTCACCGAAGATGGCACGCAGCAACCGCTCTTCGGGCGTGAGCTCGGTTTCACCCTTGGGCGTGACCTTGCCGACGAGGATGTCGCCGGGAAGGACATCGGCACCGATACGGATGATGCCGCGCTCGTCGAGATCGGCGAGTACTTCCTCGGAAACATTGGGGATGTCCCGGGTGATCTCCTCCGGCCCGAGCTTGGTGTCGCGGGCGTCGATCTCGTGTTCTTCGATGTGGATGCTGGAGAGCACATCGTCTTGCACCAAACGCTGGGACAAGATGATGGCGTCTTCGTAGTTGTGCCCTTCCCAGGACATGAACGCTACGAGCAGGTTTTTACCGAGCGCTAATTCGCCTTCGTCGGTCGACGGCCCATCGGCGAGCACCTGGCCAACCTCGACGCGTTGCCCTTCGGCAACGATCGGGCGCTGGTTTATCGAGGTGCCCTGGTTCGAACGAGTGAACTTCTCCAGGGTGTAGGTGGTGTATTCGCCGTCGTCGTCGGCCACGGTGATGATCTGGGCCGAAACTTCGGTGACGACACCTGCCTTTGCCGCAAGCACCATGTCCCCGGCGTCGTAGGCGGCGCGGAATTCCATGCCGGTACCGACCAAAGGAGCTTCGGCGCGCAGCAGCGGCACCGCCTGGCGCTGCATGTTCGAGCCCATCAGCGCGCGGTTGGCGTCGTCGTGCTCGAGGAACGGGATCATCGCGGTAGCTACCGACCACAACTGACGCGGTGAGACGTCCATGTAGTCGACTTCGCTGGCCCGGACGAACTCGACCTCGCCGCCCTTGCGGCGCACGAGAACCCGGTCTTCATCCATTGCGCCGTTGTCCTGCAGCGGGGTGTTCGCCTGCGCGATTGTGTAGCGGTCCTCTTCATCGGCCGTCAAATAATCCACCTGGTCGGTGACCTTGCCACCGACTGCCTTGCGGTAAGGAGTTTCGACGAAGCCGAAAGCATTGATCCGCCCGTAGGTGGCCAGCGAACCGATCAGGCCGATGTTCGGGCCTTCTGGAGTTTCGATCGGACACATGCGGCCGTAGTGCGAGGGGTGCACGTCGCGGACTTCGAAGCCGGCGCGCTCGCGCGACAAGCCACCCGGCCCGAGAGCCGACAGACGTCGCTTGTGGGTCAGCCCCGCGAGTGGGTTGGTTTGGTCCATGAACTGCGAGAGTTGGCTGGTCCCGAAGAATTCCTTGATCGCAGCGACAACCGGGCGGATGTTGATCAACGTTTGCGGCGTGATGGCTTCAACATCCTGGGTGGTCATCCGCTCGCGGACTACGCGCTCCATGCGCGATAGGCCGGTACGGATCTGGTTTTGGATCAACTCACCTACCGTGCGCAACCGGCGATTGCCGAAGTGATCGATGTCATCGGTTTCGACGACTACCTCTCCGCGGGGGCCTTCCATCGTCGGGATCTCCGACTGCAAGCGCACCAAGTACTCAATCGCAGCGAGGATGTCCTCGAGGGTCAGCACACTCTGGTTCAGCGGAAGATCGAGCCCGAGCTTGCGGTTGACCTTGTAGCGACCGACCTTCGCGAGGTCGTAGCGCTTGGGGTTGAAGTAGAAGTTCTCGATCAGGTTGCGTGCGTTCTCCAACGTGGGCGGCTCGCCTGGACGCAACTTGCGGTAGATGTCCAACAGGGCGTCGTCCTGGCCCTCGATGTTGTCCTTTTCCAGAGTGTCCATGAAGATCGGGTACTGACCGAAGCGCTCCCGGATTTCCTCCGTGGTCATCCCTAGGGCCTTCAGCAGCACCGACACCGGCTGCTTGCGTTTGCGGTCGACGCGTACGGCAACGAGATCCTTCTTATCGATCTCGAACTCCAACCAGGCGCCGCGGCTGGGAATGATCTTGGTGGTGTAGATCTCTTTGTCGGTGGTCTTATCGATGCTGCGCTCGAAGTACGCACCGGGTGAACGAACCAACTGTGAGACGACCACGCGCTCGGTTCCATTGATGACGAAGGTGCCCTTGTCGGTCATCAGCGGAAAATCGCCCATGAACACGGTCTGGGACTTGATCTCGCCGGTCTCGTTGTTCATGAATTCCGCAGTGACGAACAGCGGAGCGGCGTAAGTGAAGTCCTTGTCCTTGCACTGATCCACGGTGTACTTCGGGGGCTCGAAGCGGTGGTCGCGGAAAGACAGCGACATCATGCCGGCGAGGTCCTCGATGGGGCTGATCTCTTCGAAAATCTCGCTAAGGCCGGAGACCTGCGGGATTTCGGTATTGCCTTTGGCGAGCTCCGCGGCGACCTTCGCTTGCCAATCCTCACGACCGAGTAGCCAATCGAAACTCGCCTTTTGCAAGGCAAGCAGATCGGGGATCGCTAGGGGCTCGCGGATCTTCGCGAAGGAGTAACGGGCCAAGCCCGGGGATAGCGGAGTGGTGACCGAAGTCTTAGCTGGCAAGACAGTTCCTTCCGAGGCGCGTCTGCGTCGACAGCACCGACCCCTGACCGCTTTCTTCGCCGGAACTGTCAACTTGGCCATGGAAGCCACGGTGACGGCACCGGTGAGAGGCGTTATGAGGGCAGCGCAAAGCAGCAGCATACCCTCGGGGCAGGCCGCTGTCTAACCCGGGGGTGCTCCAACGGTCCCTCGATCGGGCCCAAGTACTTCAGCGACGGGGGGTGACAGCGAACCGATCCCCTGCCGTACCTGGCTCGATCCTCGTCCCGACGGATCCGCACCGGGTATGTGCGTACCTAAATGTTGGCTGCCAGATTGCCAAACGTCAAGCGGGGCGCGGGGGTTTTCGGCTCATTTCGCCATGAACGCCATGAAGAAGGGGAGCCACCCTCGGGTGGCTCCCCTTGCGAACTGGTCAGGACCGCGTGATTACTTCAGCGAGACCGTGGCGCCGGCGCCTTCGAGAGCAGCCTTTGCCTCTTCGGCCTTCTCTTTGTTCACCTTCTCCAGGATCGGCTTGGGAGCACCCTCGACGAGCTCCTTGGCCTCTTTCAGGCCCAGGCTGGTCAAGCTGCGCACCTCCTTGATGACGGCGATCTTGTTACCGCCATCTGCCTCAAGGACGACATCGAACTCGTCCTTCTCCTCAGCGGCTCCACCATCGCCACCGCCGGCCGCGGGGGCTGCAGCAGCCATCGCAACGGGTGCGGCAGCGGTCACGTCGAAGGTCTCCTCGAAGGCCTTCACGAACTCGCTGAGTTCCAGCAGGGACATTTCCTTGAACGCATCAAGGAGTTCATCTGTGCTCATCTTCGCCATGGTGGCGTCCTTTCGAATCATTCCGGCCGAGGGCCGGGTGGGCCTCAGCCCTCGGTGGTCTCCGCCGCATCGGTCGATGTTTCTTCGGCCGGTGCGTCGGGGGTCTCTACTGTCGCTTCCTCGGCGGGTGCCTCGGGAGCGCTTTGTTCGGCTGCGACCTCTTCGACCGCGGCCTCCTGCGCAGGTGCGGCGGCTGGCGCAGCCGACGGATCTGCTTCGAGCTTGGTTTGTAGCGCGCCCACGGCTCGGGCGGCCTTGGAAAGCGGAGCCGCAAACAGCGCTGCCGCCTGGGACTGCTTGGCCTTCATAACGCCCGCAAGCTTGCTCAGCAAGACCTCACGCGATTCGAGATCAGCGATCTTGCTGAAGTCCTCGGGGCTGAGTAAGGCACCGTCCATGTAGCCGCCTTTGACGACCAATGCCGGGTTGTCCTTAGCAAAGTTCTTGATGCCCTTGGCGGCATCCACCGCATCGCCATCAACGAAAGCGATAGCGCTGGGACCAACCAGCAACTCGTCGATCCCCTCGATTCCAGCGTCCGCCGCGGCGCGCTTGGTCAGCGTGTTCTTCACGACCGAGAACGTGACGGTGCCACCGAGAACCCGACGCAACTCCTGGAGTTGAGCAACACTCAAACCCCGGTAGTCGGTCAGGACAGCGGCCGTGGATGTGCGAAAGCGATCGGCAATCTCGGCGACAGTTGTCACCTTGTCTTCCCGTGCCATCGAATCTCCCTCCTGTTGCGAACCGACAAGGTTCCGAACCAGGAGCGCACCAGCGCAGAGGAGGGCAGCAGAAACTGCTAGACACTCACCTGCGTGGGTCGCCCGCTGCTGCGGGGCCTTCGACTCGATCGGTTGATCGAGCGACCTACGGTCTTCGGCGAACCGAACAGTACGACACGCATATCGGGTCGTACTAATCGGGGTCGTACTAGTCGGGTCATCCAAAGTAAGGAGGCCGACCCTGGTGGGCCGGCCTCCTCGACGAATGTGCTGCTAGTTGGCAGTTGCCAACGGCTGCTTGAGCGCCGGGGGCGCGAACATCCGATCTCGGTTAACACCGGGGCTCTGGTAGCCCACTCGCTTGGCCGCCGCGACGGCCTTGCTCGTCTTTGCATCGATGAGGCCTTCGAGTGCGCCCAGGGCGCCGCCGACCTGTTCGCCGGTGAAGGTGCAGTGACCCACCCCTGAACCGCCGGTTGCAAGTGCGCTCAAAGTGGCGCTGGGACCTCTAGCTCCCGGTTCGAATTTCGTGTACTCCGGGTCGAGCGGCACCGTGTAGTACTGAACCGCCTTCAGCATGCCTTTGTCTTGAGCGCGCTCTGCCGCCTTCGTGTCGGCCATTTCCTCGAAGAAACCGTAGGTGTTTCCTGCAGGAGTGATGGGGTCGTAGGTGGTCGACAGGAACACCGCGGGCTTGCGGTAAGTCGGCTTGGCAGCCGGCAGCGCGTTGACGATTCCCACAGCGACCGGGTTCGCCGGGTAGCGGGCTGTGTCGTTTCCGACAGTCGCGTCCAAGGCTCCGAGCATGGCATCCAGAACACCGGGGCCAGCCGCCGCGAACGTTCCTTCGAACTCGAAGCGCTGCTCTTGAGACAGCAGATCGCTGTAGACGACCGGCACGTTGTTGTTGAAGTTGGCGTTATCCGATGGGCTGAGTCCACCGATCAATCGAACACGTTGCTCCAACTCGTAACGACCCATGATTCCCAGGGCAGCGGCGGCGGCCACGTTCTGCAACATGGCCGCGGCGGAGTTCTGACCAGCAGAGACCGGTGAGAATCCGCCGGCGATCGCACCACCGAGGCCCAACTCGCCGACGGCGGGATTGACGCTCACGCCGTCGTAGGTGCCCGACTTGGTGGGCAACCCGGCCATCAATCCAGCCAGCAGGTTCGCCTGCCCGATCGGGAAGCCGGCAGCCGACACCGTCGCCTCACCCGAGGCAACAGCATTGATCGTGCCGAAAACCTTCACAAGGTCCTGGATTGCCTGTGCGTAGCCCGCCTGGCCTGCTGCGTAGTTGGCGACGGTCAACGTGGGATCGATGAGGGTCTTCCAGGTGTACAGAACCGTCATGGCAGTGCTGAAGATGTCCTCCGGCCCCGACATGGCACCACACAGCGGCATAGTTCCAGCGATCTTGCCGGGGTTGCGCTCAACGAGGGTCTGGGTGATCAGACCACCGAGGGAATCACCCCAGGCGATGATTTCATTCGCGCCCGAGACGGCTCCGCCATTGATGTGTCGGATCAAGGCCTCGCCGGCCTCGACTCCCTCGGCAACCGCCCAGCCCTGGTTCGCATAACCGGCCCCGGCGAGCGCGTATCCCTGCCCGAGAAGATTGGCCGCCGCTTCGGCCGACGGAGCGACCTGAGGAATGCCATTACCCACGTATGCCGGCCCGATACCCGGAACGGTCGTTTGCGAGTAATACGGAGCCTGCGTCAAACCCAGGGCAGTTGCGATCTGCGCAGGTACCGGCTGAGCGATGCGATATCCGTGTGAATACAGCAACACCGTGCCGTTGAACTTCGGCGGCATGGTGATCTGGAAGGTGGTGTCCCCGAGTGATCCACTCAAGGCGCCGGTGCAGGTTTCACCCAGCCCACAGGCATCAACGGCATTGGCCGCCGGAGCAACGGTGGGCACGGCCACCAGGGCCAGACCCACAGAGGCAACCGCCGCAATCGCGCGGCGAGGCAATCTGATCTTCACAGTTATCCTCGATTTCTCTCCGCGCCGATTACGGCAGCAGCTTGCGGGTTGGATTCGGTGGGTTGAACGTGGCTCGCTTCGCCTTACCGGTCGAAGAGCTGGTCGCGGTCATGATGTAGTTCGTAATCCGGTCGGCCTCGGCCTTGGAGTTGTACCGCGCCATGTAGAAGCCGGTCAGGCCCTGGTGCGAGCGACTGGTGGCCCGGAACGGGACAACGGCCGCAGATCGGAAGGAACCTGACTTGGTCTCCAGGGCATCGACCAGACCCTCGCGGGTGAGGTTGCGTCCGGCTGCGTCCAGCGCCTGCGCCAGCACGTAGGCGGTGTTGATGCCGTAGTAGGTGTAGAAGTTCCACGGCAGATTGGCGCGATCGGCGATCACCTTCATCTGACGCACGTACGGGTTGCGGGTGTCTTGGATCGGCACGATCCAGTTCGGGGTGTAGACCCCGTTGAGGATGCGCTTGCTGCCAACGACGCCACCGATGACGTCCGGGTCCGAACCGACGGAGGTGACCATCCAGGTCGGGTTGAAGCCAGCCTTAGCGGCTTCGCCGAGGAGCGAGGCCGTAGCCGAGGTGACACCGAAGAACACCACGAGCTCGCAGCCGGCCGACTTCAGCGTGGACACCTGGGAGGACAGACCAGCAAGTTGCTGGCCGGAGAAGTAGGAAACCTCTTCGGCGAAATTCATTCCAGCGGCCTTGAAGCCCTTCTTGGAATCATCACCGAACTCACCCTCCTGGTACATCAGGCAGCGCTTCTTACTGTCCAAGGACCTGGTGCGGTCGATGTAGTAAGCCATCGCCTTCGCTTCGACGATGTAGGACGGGAAGTAGGGGAACGTCATCGGGTAGCGACGGGGATTGTCGAAACTGGCCCCACCGGTATTGACGAATACGTCAGGAATTCCGCGCCGGTTCAGGTCGCGGACTACCGCGGAGTGAGTGGGGGTACCCAGGGCACCGTACATGGCGAAGATGCGATCACGGTTGATGAGCTGATTCGTGCCGATCTTCGTCTTGGCGGGGTTGTACTGGTCGTCGTAGACGCGAAGGTCGACCTGTCGGCCGTTGATGCCGCCGTTTGCGTTCACGTACTCGAAGTAGGCCTCCGCCGCCGGGGCGATGAACTCGTAACCCAAGGAAGCAGGTCCGGTCAGAGGGGTCGTCATACCGAGCGTGATCTTGTTGCTGGTGACGCCTGGATCGGCCGCTGAAGCTGGCGCGATCCCTCCCGCGAAGCCGAGTGCTGCGACTGCCCCAATGGCAACCGCGCGCGTAGCGAAGGCCTTAACCACGTGGATCCCTCCCAAGATGCCTGGGGTAGCCCGGTGTCGCGGCGCGACATGTCCAACGGGTTACCGCAGAGTTGACGTGAGGCTAGTCACATCGACTCCGATGGGCAATGAGTTTCGGCAAATCAACCGATTCGTTACCGGCGTGCGACGCGCTTGACGAGGTCCTGCACCCCACCCACAAGCCCCCCGGGGGCAGCGAGGACCACGAGGACCACCAGCAGTCCGTAAATCAGGTTCGGGGCGTTGTTGGTGACCTGGTCGTCCCAGCCGCGATCCGATGCCAAGCTGAGGACGAATTCGGGCAGCCACACCAAGATGACGGCGCCGATCATCGCTCCGATGAGCGAATTTCGGCCGCCGAGCACGATGCCAACGAGTAGCGACAGCGAAAGGCCGAGGGCAAAGGCGCCGGGGCCAACATAACTGAGGATCTGGGCGAACACGGCTCCGGCGAGCGCGGCGAACAGGCTGCTCACGACGAAAGCCGAAATCTTGGAACCGGATGGGGAGATGCCGGACACCGCAGCGGCCACCGGGTCATCGCGAACCGCCTGCCAGACACGACCCTGCCGCCCTCGAACCAAGTTCAAGGCCACGAAGCCGACGATGCACGCAACAGCGATGGCCACAGAGGCTTGCCACTGCTCGATGACGAAGCCCGAATCGACAGCGGCGAATTCTTCAAGACCCTCCCCCGTAACTCCGGCGTCTGCGGTATCAAGGTCCGCCTCGAGACCATCAGATTCGAAACCGTCGGTCTCGAAGCCGTCGGTCTCGAAGCCGTCCGCGGCAAAGTCTTCATCTGTCAGGAAATCGTCTTCACTGAGGAAATCGTCCTCGCTGAGGAAATCGTCCTCGGTGAGCATGTCGCCTTCATCGAGGCTGTCTTCGACGGGAACGTCTTCGAATAACTCGTCGGGCAACTCCTCGTAGATCGGCTCATCGTCAAGGAACGTCGCATCACCGCCCTCGACGAAGCCTTCGTCTCCTTCCCCACCTAGGCCGGCGTCGATCGCTGCGTATCCACCATCCGGGTAGGGAACTTGCAGCATGAGGCCGTTCTCGCCGCCGAGCAGTTCAGGGAACCGGTTCGCGATCGCCGGGACACCGACCGCTATTCCCAAAGTGAGGCCAGCCAGGTACGGACCGCGCAGCCGAGCGGCCACCCCACCGATCAGTAGGCCGAAAACGACGCCGCCTACCCCTGCGAAGACCATCGACCAAAGGGCGTTCCATGGGGTACCTAGGATCGGAACCGTCTGCCAGTTCAACGATGTCAACGCGAAGACGTACCCGCCGACGGCCATCAACGCACCGTTACCCAAGGAGACCTGACCGGAAAGTCCCACCAAGATCGTCATGCCGAACATCGCGGTGGCGTACATGGCGGCGGTGGCGAGGTAGTAACTCATCAACGGATCGACCACTTGGTTGAACCAGGTCAAGATCCCGAAGATCACCAGGGCGATGGCTGCATGGGTAACCAACCGCGATCCTGGAATGCGTTCGGTGAGATCTTTGAGGTTGGTCATGTGTTAGACCGCCCGGGCTTTGTGGTGACTGAACACGCCTTCGGGCTTGAACAGCAGGTTCAACACGAGCAGCAGGAGGGCCACAACCGGTGCGTTGCCGGAATCGGTGTAACCGGATACGAGCGAGATCACCAGCCCGGTGCCGATGCCGAAGGCGACAGCCCCGACCAGACTGTCCAGACCACCGATTACCGCAGCGGTGAAGGCGAAGACGAGGAAGAGATCGAAGCTCGTGGGCGAGAGCGTGGATAACGGCGCCACGAGAACGCCCGCAACGGCACCGACTAACCCGGCGATGGCCCACCCGAGAACGAGCATGCGGTTGACCCGAACACCCGATAGCCGTGCGACTTCAGGATTGAACGCCGATGCTCGCATCGCCAAGCCCACCGATGTCCGAGTAAAGACGATGGTCATCGTCAAGACCAAGACGAATAGCAGTACAACCACCAGCAGGTCATAGGGGGAGAAGGGCCAGATGCGGCCGAAGACTTCATAGCCGGAGTTGCTGATAGGTGGCGGGAAAGCCTTTTGGTCACCTCCCCAGACCATGCCAGCCAACGCTTGAAGTGCGATGAGTACGCCAAAGGTCGCGATGATCGCACCGGAAGTGTCCAGTCGCTTCACGGCACGAATCACCAGGAAGTACACGACCACGCCGACTACCAGCCCGGCCGCCATCGCAGCGATGAGCGCAATCAACCAAGAACCCGTCGCATCACGCACCGTCAAAGCAATGAAAGTGGTGATCATCGCTTGACCCAACTGGGCGAAGTTCACTACTCGCGTGGACCGCCACACCAAGACGAGCGCCAGCGCCATCAAGGCAATGATCGCCCCGGTGGATAGCCCTCCGAGGAAGTAATCGATGAAGTTGGTCATCGCGCTTCCTTCCGATCACGAGCCGAAGGATCAATAACCCAAGTACGCATGGCGCAACTCCTCGTCTTGGGCGATGTCATGCGCAGGTCCGGCCTTCACTATCTGGCCCAGGTTCAACACGATGCCGGTCTTCGCAACACGAAGGGCGGTAGCCGCGTTCTGTTCCACGAGCAACACCGCGAGCCCGGAGTCCTTCGCCATCTGACTGACCAACTCCAGGATCTGCGTAACGATCAACGGTGCAAGACCCAAGGACGGCTCATCCAGGAGTAACACCTGCGGGCCGCACATCAAGGCTCGCCCAATGGCCAACTGCTGTCGCTCGCCGCCACTGAGTGTGTCAGCGCCGAGGCTGCGACGTTCGCCGAGCACCGGGAACAGCGCGTACACCCGGTTCAATGACGTGCCCCGCTGGGTATGCGAGCGCCACATTCCACCGAGTTTCAAGTTCTCTTCGACCGTCAGATCCGGGATCGTCGAGCGACCCTCGGGAACGAGCGCAATACCCGAGCGGGCTATGTCCTCTGGCTTTCGACCGGTGATCTCCTCACCTTCGAACATCACCCGCCCGGACTCGGGCTTCACCAGTCCGGCGAGGGTGCGCATAAGCGTCGATTTGCCCGCGCCATTGGCACCGATCACCGCCGTGACCCGACCGGGTGGAACATCCAAAGACACCTCGCTCAGTGCCTGAACCGGTCCGTAACTGACGCTCAAGCCCTCTACTCGAAGCATCAGGCGCTCACTTCTTCATCGTCCTCGCCCAGATAAGCCGCAAGGACGGCGGGATCGCTTCGGACTTCGTCAGGACTCCCGGCGGCGATGACCTTGCCGGCATCCAACACCCAGATGAGATCGCACACCTCCATGACCAGTTCCATGTGATGCTCGACCAGCAGCACGGTCCGCTCGGGAGTCCAACTACGGATGAGCCGGCCGAGTTCTTGCATATCGCCGGCTCCGATGCCACCGGCAGGTTCGTCGAGTAGCAGGACTTGCGGATCGCTGACCAACGCACGAGCCAAAGCCACTCGCTTTTGCACCGGGTAGGGCATCTCTCCGGGAAGTCGATCGGCTTCTTCGAGAACACCGAGTTCGGCCATGACCGCATCGGCCTTAACCCGAACTTTGCGCTGCTCGGCATCGACCCACGGCAGGGCGAGGGCATCCGCGACGATTCCGGACCGAACATGCGAGGAGGCACCCAACATGACGTTCTCGCGCGCGGTCAACGACGGGAACAGCCCGACACCTTGCAACGTGCGCGAGATACCCATCGATGTCAGGTGGTGGGTCTTAATGTGCCGAAGTCGGTTGCCCTCGAACTTCACTTTGCCCGAGTCCGGTTTCACGAAGCCGGTGATGACGTTGAACACGGTGGTCTTGCCAGCGCCGTTGGGACCGATCAGCCCGGTGACCGAGCCCTCGGGGATACCGATGCTGACCTCGTCAAGGATCTGCAGGCCACCGAACGAGACGCTGATATCCACAGTCTGGAGCAGAGGATGCGTGAGCGGAAGGTGGTACTTCACGCACGCCCTCCCCACAGTGAAAGGCGGGCAGCACACCGCGCCGGTTAATCGCCACAGTGTGGACGGCGGAGGAACGCCGGTCAACCGAAAATGGAAAAGCCCCAGGAGGAATATCTCCCGGGGCTCTTCGAATCGCGCTCGCGCACGAGAGTCCTTACAAATCGTCGTCCACGGTCCGTTGCGGATCCACCGGGATCCCCGGTCCCATGGTGGAAGACATCGTCGTCTTCTTGATGTAGCGCCCCTTCGCGGCAGATGGCTTCAACCGGTTGATCTCATCGACCACCGCAGTGAAGTTCTCGGACAACTGATCGGCGCTGAAAGACACCTTGCCGATCGGGAACTGAAGGTTCGCGTGCTTATCGAGACGGAACTCGATCTTGCCGCCCTTGATGTCACCGACTGCTTTGGTCACATCCATGGTCACGGTGCCGGTCTTCGGGTTGGGCATCAGGCCACGGGGACCGAGCACCTTGCCGAGCGTGCCGACCTTGCCCATCATGTCTGGCGTGGCGACAACTGCATCGAAGTCGGTCCAGCCGCCCTTCACCTTGTCCAGCATGTCGTCCGAGCCGACGTAATCGGCGCCAGCGGCCCGCGCTTCATCGGCCTTCTCTCCGCCAGCGAACACCAGGACCCGGGCGGTCTTGCCGGTGCCGTGTGGCAGGTTCACTGTGCCGCGAACCATCTGATCGGCTTTCCGCGGGTCGACACCGAGCCGCATCGAGATATCGACGGTTGGGTCGAACTTGTTGGACGTGGTTTCCTTGATGATGGAAATCGCCCCGGCCGGGCTGTAGATCTTGTCGGCTTCGATCTTTTCCATCGCCTGGCGGTAGGCCTTGCTGCGCTTCATGTCTGCTCTCCTGTTTGGCGGATTCTTGTTGGGCAGGTGTGGTGAACGAGCCGCGCTCGGCTCTCCCACAGGTGGATTGTTTAGTTGTGTGAGGAAAACCCTCGGGGTGTTAGGCGCTTACCGTGACGCCCATCTGACGTGCGGTGCCTTCGATGATCTTCATCGCGGCGTCGACGTCGTTAGCGTTCAGGTCCGGCATTTTCGTCTCCGCGATCTCGCGCACCTGATCCTTGGTGATCGAACCGGCTTTGACGGTATGCGGGGTACCCGATCCCTTGGGAATGCCAGCCGCCTTCAAGATCAGCTTGGCGGCCGGTGGCGTCTTCAGGATGAAATCGAAGGACCTGTCTTCATAGACAGTGATCTCAACGGGGATCACCTGCCCGCGCTTGTCCTCTGTTGCGGCGTTGTACGCCTTGCAGAAGTCCATGATGTTCACGCCGTGCTGACCGAGTGCCGGTCCAACGGGCGGTGCAGGGTTGGCCTGTCCGGCTTCGATCTGCAACTTGATCAGGCCGGTGACCTTCTTCTTGGGTGCCATTGTCTTCTTCCTCTTGGTTACTTAGTTCTTGTCGATCTGGCTGAACGCCAATTCGACAGGGGTCTCGCGGCCGAAGATCTCCACCAGGCCTGTGACTTTCTGGGCTTCGATGTTGATCTCCGAGATAGTTGCGTGCAACGTGGCGAATGGTCCGTCGACAACGGTCACCGAATCGCCAACCGAGATATCGATCTCCACCGGAGCGGTAGCAGCGGCGGCCTGTTCGGCCATGCTGGTCGGTCCGGCCGCCGACGCGGGCTTCTTCTCCGGGGCCGGGGCCAAGATCGCGATGACCTCATCCAAGGACAGCGGTGCGGGTGTGTGGCCATGGCCCACGAATCCGGTCACTCCCGGAGTGTGGCGAACGACGCCCCACGACTCATCGGTGAGATCCATGCGAACCAGCACGTACCCGGGGAACTTATTGCGGTTGACCTGCTTGCGGACACCGCTCTTGATCTCGGTGACCTCCTCCATCGGGACTTCCACCTGGAAGATGTAGTCCTCCATGTTCAAAGTGGTGGTGCGTGCCTCGAGGTTGCCCTTCACCTTGTTTTCGTATCCCGAGTAGGAGTGCACGACGTACCAATCGCCCGGCGCGATCCGCATCTCGTTACGGAAGGCCTCGACCGGATCGAGCTCCTCGATCTCTTCGGCGACTTCGGCAGTGGCGGCGATATCGCCGGCGGATTCCTCATCGGCGGCTTCGTCTGCGATGGCCTGCGCCTCGGCGACGACACCGGCTTCGGCCTGTGCTTCGGCTTCGTCGATCAAGACGTCGTCGGCCGTGGGCTCAGGTTCGGTGAATTCCTGTTGAGCCTGAGCGTCACCGACCGGTTCGGGTGCGGTTTGCGGCTCAGGCTTGGCTGCGGGCTCGCCGACCGAGAACGGATCGGTGGCGGGTGAGTCCTGGTCGGACACGTGGGTGCTCTCCTTGGTGTCAATGGTTGGTAGTAGTGACGCGTATGGGCTTGGCTTGGGCGAGTTGTTGCATATCGTCAGCCGAAGACGAACAGGACTCCTTGGGTGAAGACGTAGTCGTAAACGGCGACGATCCCAGCCATCACCAAGACGAAGAACAACACGACCGTGGTGTAGGCGATGAGCTCTTTGCGGGTCGGCCAGATGACCTTGCGCAACTCTGCGATGACCTGCCGAATGAACAGTGCAAGGCGCCCGAAAGGCCCGCGCGCAGGCGCGGCAGACCCACCGCTGGGTTGCGGACGCTCGTCCACGTCTGCCATGGCACGTACCTTTCACTCGCTCTTCGGCTGTCCGGTCGTCGACCGATCAGCAGGGCCGAAGGGACTTGAACCCCCAACCGCCGGTTTTGGAGACCGGTGCTCTACCAATTGAGCTACAGCCCTCGGGCGGGCCACGACGATTGCCCTGTGGGCAGGCTGACGCCGACGTACCGCGGGATCGAGTGTACGGCCGTGCCCACGGCAGGCCCCACCCCGGCCCTGCCCGCTGCGCTCGAAGGCCAGGATGCTGACAAGATTGGCCTCGTGAATTCTCCCCGCTCCCGCGTCTCGCATCGCATCGGTGCCATCAGTGAATCGGCAACCTTGGCCGTCGACGCCAAGGCAAAGGCGCTCAAAGCCGCCGGTCGGCCGGTGATCGGTTTCGGGGCCGGTGAGCCTGATTTCCCCCCTCCGGACTACATCGTCGAGGCTGCAGCCGAAGCATGCCGGGATTCCCGTTGGCACCGATACACCCCTGCTGGCGGTCTGCCAATCCTGAAAGAGGCGATCGCCGCCAAGACACTTCGTGACTCAGGCCTGACGATCAGCGCCGATCAGGTGCTGGTCACCAACGGCGGCAAACAAGCCCTCTACAACGCCTTCGCCGCTTTGCTCGACCCAGGCGATGAAGTGATCCTTCCTGCGCCCTACTGGACCACCTACCCGGAGTCGATCCGGCTGGCTGGTGGGGTTCCGGTGGAGGTCATAACAGACGAGACCACCGGCTACCGGGCGAGTGTTGAGGTACTCGAAGCAGCGCGCACTCCCAAGACCAAGATGGTGGTATTCGTCTCCCCCTCGAACCCGACCGGCGCCGTCCACTCCCCCGCCGAAGTCGAATCCATTGGACGTTGGGCGCTCGAACACGGCCTATGGGTGGTTACCGACGAGATCTATGAGCATCTCGTCTACGGCGATGCTGTCTTCGCTTCGATGCCGGTTCTCGTGCCCGAGCTCGCCGATCAGTGCGTTGTGGTCAACGGTGTCGCCAAGACATACGCCATGACTGGTTGGCGGGTGGGTTGGATGGCTGGCCCGAAGGACATCGTCAAGGCCGCTACCAATCTGCAATCGCACGCCACCTCCAACGTTGCGAACGTTTCACAAATCGCGGCGCTGGCTGCAGTGAGTGGAGATCTAGCAGCCGTCGAGGAAATGAAGATCGCTTTCGATCGGCGGCGACGGTTGATCGTCGACAAGCTCAATGAAATCCCTGGCGTTGAGTGCCCCAGTCCCGAGGGGGCGTTCTATGTGTATCCATCCATCAAGGGCGTCTTGGGAAAGGAGATTCGTGGGCAACGTCCACAGTCGTCAGCCGAACTGGCCACGTTGATCCTGGAAGAAGTAGAGGTTGCTGTGGTTCCCGGTGAGGCCTTCGGGACTCCTGGGTATCTACGCCTTTCCTACGCAACGTCCGATGACAATATTTCCGAGGGCATTGGCCGGGTATCCCTGCTGTTGGGGGAAGCTCACTAGAGACTCACCCCGATCAGTTTCGGCTCGGGCTGCAATTCGATGCCGTACCGACTCATGACCCGATCACGGATTTCGCGTGCTAACGCGATCACCTCATCGCAGGTCGCGGCCCCGGTA
>Ga0102945_1000239_pt1 | contig 17117 bp, 18 predicted proteins | sample SalPonred_H2O_MG_FD_78207 | JGI IMG/M metagenome (GOLD analysis project Ga0102945, IMG submission 78207) | Salt pond water microbial communities from South San Francisco under conditions of wetland restoration - Salt Pond MetaG R2_restored_H2O_MG ...
CCGCCACGGCCGCACCCCCCGGAAGCGACGAAGCCGACGGCGCGGGAGCGATATCGGTGTCCCGCAGCACCGCCGTGACCGGAATGGAGAACTCCCGGGCCGCGCGCTTAATCCAATGATCCCGCGCAACCGGATCCCCCACAGCCGCCAGCAGCGGCCGCAGCGCCCGTAACGCATACGCCCGCGCGACCGGGTCACCGGCGGGGGCCCGGTAAGCATCGAAAAAAACTTCCGGCAGGGCACGGCGAGACTCGAGTGTCTGCCGCAAGCCACCGGCTCCAGCGTTCACCCACACATCGCACGCATCCAACCCGGCTGGGAACACCACACCGGTGACGTTTACCGCCCCGGCGCCGGCGAGCGCGGTGAACACCCGCTCCGAGGCGGTACGCCCCGCACTATCGCCATCCATTGCAACGATCACTTCACCCCAGGTGCCACGGTTCATCGCCAACGGCGCCAACGCGCGAGCATGATCAGCGCCGAACGCGGTGCCATTCACCGCGATCACGTGGTGCACCCCGGCGGCGTGGAACGCCATCACATCCATGTAGCCCTCCACCAAGATCACCGCACCCTGAGAACGGATCGCTTCCCGCGCCACATCCACGCCATAGAACGCATCCCGCTTGCGGTAGATCGGTGTCTCGGTGGGGTTAAGGAACTTCGCGTCATCACCGATAACGGTGCGCCCACCGAACCCCAGGACCTGCCCGAGGGTGTTACGGATCGGCCACACCAGCCGGCCACGAAAACGGTCGTACGTGCGACCGTTTTTGGTTTTCGCCAACCCCGCGAGGACCACATCGTCCTCGCCGAACCCAGCACCGATCAGATGGTCGGTTAGGGCGCGGTAATCGTTCAACGCGTAGCCGCAGCCGAACGCTTCAATCGCATCGGTGACCTGGAAGTTGCGGTCGGTGAGTAACTGCTGCGCGGGCGCGGCGTCACCCAGGAGCAAGTTGTCGGAGAAGAACGCCGCCGCCGCTGCGTTGAGGGCGAACAGCCGGTCGGTGGTGTCGCGGGGGAGGGCCGCCTCACCCTTGGCGGTGTAGGTGATGGGCACCCCGGAGGCGTGTGCGACGTGCTCGACCGCGCGCGCGAACCCCACCCCGAGGATCTGCTGCACCACCGCGAACACAGTCCCTGACCAGCCGCACGCGAAGCAATACCCCAACCCGTGCGGGCTCAAACTCAACGAGGGCCGGTTATCGTCGTGGAAGGGGCATAAGGCGGTGCGGTTGCCGCGAGCGTCGGGGTCGGTGAGATCCAAGACTCCCGCGAAGATCGCGTCGAGGTTGGCGTTCGTGCGGGCGTCGTTGATGGTGGTGTCGCTGATCACGCCACACCCCCCACCAGTGTACCCTGTCGGTTTTCTAATCGCATGGGAAAAGCACCCGCACCACTTCATCACCCTTACCTTGCAGCACAGCGAGAGCCTCTTCGAACCGCTCACGCACCTGCGCGGCCGTCAACTCCGGGAAACCGGGCACCAACTCGGGTGCGATCTGCGCCGCCTCCTCAGCGGTAGCGGGGGAGCAGCCATCCAAGCCGAGCAGCAGCACCGTGATCAACGCATCCACCGGATCCAACGCATCACGCAGCACACCAGCCAACGTCGCCGACTCCACAGTGCCGCGCTGCACCGGGGCAGCGACCTGCACATGCGCCAACGTGTCCTCGTTATCCCCATCGGTGCACGCATCCAGCGCGACACGACCACCCCACCCGTGCGCGATCGCGGTCCACTCGATAACAGCCGCCTCCGTTTTCAGCGCCTTAATGTTCGCTGCGGCGGCACGCTCAGCAGCAGACGCCCCCGGCATCTGCTCCACAAGCCGCCGCGCTTCAAGAATGTTCTCCCGGTTCGTACGCTTTTCCATCGCACACGAGGTGTCGTTTCCTTGCTGGATGCCTTTGCGCACGATCGCAGTTGCGAACGTCGTAAACTTGCCAAGGTCGGGGGAGTAATCCCACACCCGATACATCAACGCCAGTGCCGCGCCCTGAAAAATGTCCTCGTCACTTACCTCATTGGTGGTGGCCGTGACGTACTTGGATACTTGGCTGCGCACGAAACCGATGTTGTTGTTCACCAGTTCGGCGCGGGCAGCGATGAACGCCTGGAAATCGGTCTCGTTGAGGTTTTCGCGGAGCCACATTTCCCGCGCCTCACCACCGGTGAGGGGTTGCCCGTTCGGTTTCGTGGGTTGGGGGTAGCGGTCGCGGATGTCGCAAATCACGGCGGCGGCGTGATCGGTGGTTTCAGGGGTGAACTTCACGGGGGGCCTTTCACGCGGGGGAGGGGAAAGGAAGGAGGGGGTGGTAGGCCACCAGAGTTCTAGCCCCGGTGGCCTACCAGTGTGGCTTAGAACGGTGCGGCAGACACCTCAACGACCTCCGGAGCCGAAGCCGTGGAAGTGGCGCTGTCACTACGAGTGTTGATCACCTTGATGGCGTCAACGACGATGTCGCTAGCGGTGCCACGAGAGCCGTCTTTGCGCAGGTAGCCGCGCAGCGAACGCTTCCCGGTGATCTCGATGAAGTCGCCTTTTTTCAACTCGGCTGCTTGATCGACGATGCCGGGGTTGTCCTCACGGGCAAACACCGTGACGTCGTGGTACTCGCCGACGGAGTCGTACTCGTTCTTGGCGTCTTCCCACATCAGCGGGCCCCAGTTGCCGGCGTCGTCCTTGACGCGCTCGTTGTAGGCGACAGAGAACTTGACGTAAGCGTTGCCGCTCTTGCCGATCTTCAACTCGGCATCCTTCACACAGTTGACCTTCACAGGTCCAATCAGCATCGACATGATGCATCTTTCCTTTCGTCGACCCCACCGTTGTGGGGCATTCGTCGTGGACCGGGATGGTCCGCCCGGGCAGCAGGTACTGCCTGGGAGTTCGGGGTTAGGCGACCTCGCTGGCCGCGGGGGTGTACACGTCGACACCGAAGATCGCGAGCACCGCGCCGACCGCGACAGCGGCGTCGGAGTCCGCGCCGCGGGCCTGGACAACGCGGGTGTAGATCTCGCGCCCGCGCTGCTCATCCACCCCGGCGGACGCGACGGTGGCGTTGATGTTGATGTAGTCGGGGTGTTCGGCGTAGTCGAAGAAACGCGCATCCTCACTCGGGTCGGTTTTGCGTTCTGGCTTACCGTCACGTGCGAGGCAGTCGATGCCGTTCACGCTCACCAGGCAGCGAGATGTCTGGGTGGTGGCATCCAGGCTGGACAGGGCAGCAGCAGCGGGGGTGCCGCGCTTGCGCTGCACCTCGATCCGGAAATCAACCGGGGTGCCGGCGGCGTGGGCAGCCTTGAGCGCGTCGATGACATCCGCGTTCTGCGCAGTGTTCAACGAGGCGTAGGTGTCTTGCTTGAGCGCACCGACATTGCCCTTAATGGCGAAGGTGACGCGGGTGGCTTGGCCGGTTTCCTCGATGCTCTTGATGGGGGTGCGGCCGTAGGCGGCCTTCACTTGGGCGCGGATCCCATCATGGGTGGGGTGCTCGCTGTAGGAGATGAAGTCGCGCTGGAAGGTGTAGGCGGTGGGCTGGTTCATGTCGTCTCGTTTCGCTCGTGTGGTCTGGCCCTCTATGCCATTACTAGAGATAATACCATACCGCTAGAAAATAGGCAAAGGGTGCGGCGGCAGTATCCGGTTACGGTGTGATTACGGTCCTATCGGTCGTCGCGGTTGCCGCGATGGTTCCCCGGCAACGGAGGCTCACCGGCAGCATCCACCTCGGTCCCGGAGGACGCCAAGGGGGAGGTGTTGATGCGGTACCGCTCATCGAGCACCTGCCACGCGCCTGCGGCCAGCAGGGCCTTCTCGTGGCGGGTGTAATGGTGCCCGCACCACAGCAGCATCTGCCGGGTCGTGGTGTGGGCGGTCGCGGCGAACGCTTGAGCCCCGCACCGATCGCACCGGTCCGCGACACTCAACGTGGCCGCGGGGGCGTCGATCACGGTGGCACTGGGCATCAGGTTCTCCTCGGGTGGGCAACGCAACACCGTAAGTATACCACACCGGTGTGGCGTGTGGTGGTGAGTGTTATCCGCGGGTGGCGGTGACGGTGTCCGTCGTCCAGGTGAATACCCAGCCACCGGGGTGGGGGGTGTCCTCGATGACGCGGGTGAAGTGCTCCTCGAACGCCGCCCGGGCATCCGCGTCCGGGTTCTCACCCGCCAGGGAAATCATCACCTGAGTGGGCGCCGCCGACGTGTGGGAGGGGAAGGTCACGCGCACGGCGTTACCGTGCATCGCGTACCGCTCCACGATGTGGCTGTACGCGAAGTAGTGGTCGGCGAGCCACACGGCCCGCTGCTGGGGGATGATCCGCCGCTCGGTGATGCTCAGTGAGGGGCCGTCGGAGTCCCATTCGCCTTGCTCGGCGGATCCGGTTCCCTCCAGGGGGGTCGGCTCTTCGGCATCCAGGGCAGCATCCAGGGCGGCGCTGCTGAGTATGGACATGTGGTCGTGCTCATTCCTCGACCCCTCGTGGAATGACGGCTCCCGCCGTCACGGGAGTATACCGTACCAACACGGCCCGTGTTAGGTGGCGTACATTTCCTGCCACAGCACCCGCGCCGCCCCGAACAGCCGCCACGCCCCCGACAGGGCCCGGCCCTCCACTACGTGTGCCCGGTACCCCTGCTCATATGTGCGATAGTCCACCTGGTCAGGTCGTGCGAAGCGCATCAGTTTCTTCGCATCCTCCAGCCTCGGCACATGCAATCCGATCCCCATACTCACCGGAAACGGGGATTCCTTCGCATGCGCTAACGCCGCCATCTGCAAGGCGACACTCTTCTCATCCAAGGACCGGCTCGTCTTATAGTCCACGACCGCGCCGTCACCGGCGATCACGCAGAAAAGATCCGCGGTGCCGGCATAGGGCAACCCATCGGTGGTTTCCCCCCGCACCGTCAACTCCGGGCGGCAGTCAGTGGGATTCGCTGCCCGCCACCATGTCTGCCAGGCGCGCACGTGATACCCATGTGGACCCGCATGCGGCGCCAACGGGTCCGGCAGCAGGGAAACCTGCTCCAACAGATCGTGCACCTCGGTGCCGTAATCAGCGGCTGTATCCCGGGAGCGTGAAGCGGCATTACCGAGCAGCGCGACACCTTTCGTGTCCCCAGCGAGCCTCGCATACACCCACCAACCATCAGGGTGATGACGCAGCACATCCAGCACACCCGCCTGGCATTGCTCTTGGTACTGCTCCAGTTCGCTCTCCCCGAACTCACCGTCCATGTGACGGGCATACAGGGCTTTCGCGGGTTTCTCGGCGTTCAGTTTCCCGCCGGCGAGCACCGCAGCCAGATGCTCCACCGAATGCTTCCCCGCCAAAGCCAAGGTCGCGGTCTTCACCCACCGGCCCCCGGTGATACGGGCCTTCTCAATGTCGGTGACGGTGCGCGCGGAGGCAATCAGCGACGGAGGAACATCACGAGCGGTCGCGGCAATGACCACCTCCACCGGGACACCGGCGGCGGCGAGCGCGTGGAGTGCTTGTGTGCGCTGGTTTTCCACCTCAGTGAACGTCGCGTCCAGTGCTTTCACCGCTTCGCGCCCGTACCAGCCCTGCAGGTGCTTCTTCGGCAGCACACCAATGACGTTCGTTACCGATGGGTAGATGACGCCGTCGCGGAGCGCGGCGCGCGTGTCAGCGGGGGAGCGCAGCAGCAGCGGATCAAACCCTGGCGGGCCATACAACCGGCCCGCGCCGTGCAGGCCATGGACGGTTTCGGGGATCGCCGCGGCTGGACTCGTCACGCCGCCACCTGCTCGGTGTAGGGGAGGGAACCTTTGCGGCCGATCGTGTCGATGCAGAACTTAAACCCGACGACGGGCGGATCCCAGGCGATGTGCGGCTGGCCATCGACGGTGACGGCGCGGATCGCGGATGCGAACTGTGGCACGGTCTTACCGTTCAGGATCGCCGCGACGCGGATACGCGCGATGTCGCCGTGCACGTCCGCGACCGGAAGCGTGGGGGTGGTGATGCGATGCCAGGTGGCGCCACCGTCAGTGGTGTATCCCCACCGGTCGATCGCATGATCGGGGGCGTAGGTAATGCTGGGGTCGGTGTCGGTGCCGGTGGGGATGGATCCGTGCAGGATCCGGCCAGCCAGGTCCGGGTCGGCGGCGATGCGCGCAGCGAAACCAGCGGGCACGAAACCGACCTGGTGGCCGTCCACGCACAACGCGAGAGCGTTCGCATCGAACGGGTTCTGAGGCTGCGGGTACACATCAATCGGGGTACCCACACTCAGGGCCCGGCCTTCCCCGTCGAGTTGGCTGCGGAAACTCACCCCCACGGCCTTAATCGTGGCGTGGTGGTCGAGGAGCGCTGCCTTCGTCGTCATCATACAGGAAGTATACCATTGGCAACTGACAAATGCTAGTAACGACCCGGTACAGTGCTCTAGGTTGCGGAGACGGACGCGGCCCCCGCATCCACCAAAATCACCACATCCCCGGGTGTGCCATGGTGATCCACCATCACCACCTGACGATCCAACCGGCGCAGCGCCTCCACAATCAACACCCGCCGATCCTCATCCATCGCCCCCAACACCTCATCGAGCACCAGCAGACTCCCGGGGGCACCATCAGCGATCTCATCACCAATCGCCAACCGCAACGCCAACGCCACCAGCGACTCCTCCCCACCCGACAGCATCGCCACCGGCCGGGCGTGACCATCACTGTCCACCACCACGGTGTCGAAATCATCGGTCAGTTCGATCGCCGTGAACCGCCCACCACTGAGCGTGTTCACATGATCAGAGGCGGCATCTTGAAGAGCCGGCGCGAGCGCCGCTAGCCGCTGTTCACGGAAACCGGTGAGCGCGTCACGGGTACTCACCGCCAAACGCAGCCGGGTCGCCGCTTCACTGCGGGCCGCTTCACTGGTTTCCGCGGCGTGCACCGCCTGCTCGGCGGCCGCGATGGTGCGCTGCGTCGCCGCCAACCGGGCTCGGGCTTCACGCACCACATCAGTAGCAGCAGCCAGTTCCCCACGGGCTGTGGTTTCCCGTTCCCGCGCCGCGGTGATCGTGTCCTCATCCACAGCCGGCTCATCACCGAATGCGGTGATCGCGTCGAGGGCGTGCTGGTGGGTCCGCTGCGCCTGCTCGAACACCGCAAGGGTCTCCTGGTGTGCAACCTGGGTGGCGCGTGCCCGCTCAAACGCCACCTGCTGCTGCGCCAGCGCAGCGTTGCCGGCTTCCCGGCGGGTGATGTCAGCGAGCAGCGCCTCCCCGTCGGTTTGCACCCGCGCCAATTCAGTCTGCAGGGTTTCGTGTTCGGTGAGCGCGTCGCGCGCGGCAATCAGTTCCCCGCGCAGCACCTCACCAGCGGTCACGGCGCTGTTGTAGTCGCGTACCCGCTCCAAGGTTTCCTGCGCTGCAAGGAGTTTCACCGCCACCGCATCAGACTGCTGAGTGAGGGTGGCGCGTAGGCCACTGACATCGGTGGGTTGCCCGCAGGTGGGGCAGGTGTCCCGTAAGCCCTTCAACTGGCCGGCTAGGTGCGCCTGCTCCGCGGTCAACGCGGCGATCTCACCACGCGCGGTGACATCATCAATGACAGTGTCGTCGTCGGTGACCCCCGTGGCGTTCAGGAAATCGACGATGCGGTCGACGTCGGCGGCGGTCACGTGGGGGAGGGCCGCTAGTCGTGTCGACAGCGCGACTTTCTCATCACGCAGCACCGCGAGCCGCTCCCGATCCGCAGCAGTGTCATCCACCACCCCGGTGGGTTCATCCGCGTACACCAGCGCGGCAGCGGCGCTCTCCAACCGCGCCTCCGCAGCCTGAAGTGCATCAAGCGTGTGGTCACGGTCACTGATCAGGCGCTGCCATTCGGCGCGCCGCGCCAGCGTGCCACGGGCGGTGGCCTCCACGGTTGCGACCTGCGCGCTCGCCGCATCCAGGCGTTCCCGGCACACCTGCTCATCAAGTTCCGCACCCGCCAACGCCTCACCCAAGAGAACCTCATCTTCTCGGGCTGTAGCCAGTGACACCCGCAGCGGCTCCACATCCACCACGGTGATCGCATCATGAGCGGCGGCGGCTTCCCGCGCCGCGGCACGCGCCTCATCCACCGCGGACTGCAGTTTCTCCACACCCGCGAGCCGCTCGATCAGTTTCCGCCGATCCGCGCCCTTCGCCTGCACCAGCGCATCCAACGCTTTCTGCTGCACCAGGTACACCGTCGCGAACGCCTCCGGCGGGCCGATCAACTGCAGAATCAACTCCGTCGCCGCGCCAGCCTTCGTGTCCGTGACCGGTTCACCATCGATAGTGATATCCGCCATCGAGGTGGCGTTCTTACCCCGCATCGATCGGGTGATCTCCACCCGCCGGCCATCCACCAGCAACACCACACTCACCTCAACGGGTTCCCCCTCGGGGGCGCCTTGGCGGCGCAACGCTTTCAACGTCACCCCCGCTGGTGCTTTCCCGTACAGGCAGTACGCGAGCGCCGCGGACACCAGCGATGACTTACCGGCGCCGTTACGGCCAATCACGGTAGTGAACCCGGTCGGTGGGAACGCCACCGTGGTATCGGCGAACGAACGGAAGTTACGCAGCCGCACCTGCTCCAAGATCAGCATCTACTCACTCACCACCGAACCGTCGATGAGTGCTCGACCCGCGGCGGTGACGTTGTCCCGGTCACCATCCAAGATCCCCGGGTCGGTGGCGGTGAATTCACTCCACGCTGTCGCCAGGTTCCGGTGCCCGCGTTCACGATTCGCGCCCGCCGCGCTCAATGATTCCGGGCGGGTGAACCGCACCTGCCAGGTGAGGAACCCCTCCACCGGTAGCGAATCAATGTTCACGGTGCGTCGCACCGCACTGGTCACGTTCACTACACGCTGGCGCACGATGGGGGAGTCCCCGGTAACCGTCGCCAGGTTCGCGCGGATCCGCTCATACACGTCATCCCCGGTGAGCCCGTCCGCGTCGATGACGTCCAGGTCGAACTGGGGCCGCTGGGGGATGTCGCGGGTTTCCGCCCGCACCGAACCATCACTGTTCACAGTCAGCAGCACCCACCCCCGCGCACCCTCCGGATCAGAGAACCCGCGACGAAGCGCTGACCCCGCATACCAAGCCGGGTACGGCAACGGCAGTTCATGACGGTTGTGATAGTGACCGGTGAGCAACAGATCCCAATCCCGTTGCAGGATCATCCACGGGATCCACGCCTCCGCGGGGGAATCCTCACACGTGAACAACGTGTTGTAATCGGGGATCTCCGCGGCGCCGTGCGTGATGAGAATGTTCACCATCCCCGCGACCGGCTCCGGGTCCGCCGTCAGCGGCATCAACCCGCCATGGGACACCACATGCAGCATCACCCCATCCGCGAGCGGCACCTGCCGGTAAGGATCGGCGTACACGTGGATACCGCGATCCGGGTCATTGACCGCCAGTGACGCGGGATCCCGGTACACGGTGTTCGGGTAGTCGTGGTTGCCGACCACCCCAATGAGAGGAATCCCGGCGGCGTGCAGGCGGGTGAACTGCTCCCGGGCGCGGATGATCCCCCGCACCGTGGGGATCGACTTATGGAACAAATCCCCGCCATGAACAACCAGATCAATGTCGCCCTCGTCGAGGATCTGATCCACCGTCTGAGTGAGAGCGTCATAACCGTCTTGGGCGCGTAGGTTCACCCCGTCGGCGGTGAACCGGTGCCCGGAGGCGTAGTCCAGGTGGGTGTCGCTGAGGAAGGCGATCCGCATCGTGGTGGCACACCTTCCTAGTCGAGGAGAAACACGGGTGGTGGAGCAGACTACACTGGTGTAAGTATACCGTACAAATTCCCTTACACAGGGAATCTTCAGTGTCCCGTGAATGTCACTTTTTCTATGAGGGAATCGGCGATCTCTTAGGGGGAGTGGAATCATTAACGATCCCTCGGAATGTGCTTCAGATCTGGCTCGAGGTCAGGTCCGGGGAGGGGCTGGTATCTCTCTCCTGCGGAATAGTCAGTGTCCCGTGAATGTCACTTTTTCTTAGAGGGAATCGGAGGTTCCTTAGGGGGAGTGGAATCATTAACGAACCCCTCGGAATGTGCTTCAGGCCAGGGTCCTGGTGTGGATGCTCGGTGGGGCTAATTCCCTCCCTCCCGTGGAATCTTCAGTGTCCCGTGAATGTCACTTTTTCTATGAGGGAATCGGGGAAGTCTTAGGGGGATTGAAATCATTAACGATCCCTTGGATCGGGCCCTAGTTCGGGCCTTGGGGAGCGCCCTCCCGGGCGTCGTCCAAGACCTAACCCTAGAAGCCTCTCTCAGGGCCTAACTTCCCCAGATAGGGAAAAGGTACACTAGACCCGGGATCACCCGTCAGCGTGGCTCACAGGGCCTCTAGAGGGGTGTCCAGTTCCATAGACCCCCACATCAACACTCCCACAGGGGTGAAAACGCCCCCGGTATACTCCGGCATGGCCAAGATGTGCACTCTGTGCAGCACCGCAGCAACCGACCCCGACGCGTACGCCGCCATCACAGCGACCTACCACGCCTCCGGCGCCAGCGCCGCCGGCCGCGAAGCCGGACTCAGCCAATACGCCGTCCGCTCCCACTACACCGGCATCAACGGCCGCACCCAACCCTGCGCCCCCAACCCCACAACTTCCTACCGGGCGGCGACGACCCCCCGCCCGGTAGGAACCACCCCCAGCATGGACCTCCACCCCGACGGCACCGGCACCATCACCACCGGCGACATCGAAGGAGACACCCCCGTCGCCTGGGACGACCTCATCCGCATCCTCGGAGGAAACCCCACCACCACCCAAGTCAAAAACGACACCATCCGAGTGTCCGCCCGCACCAACCGCGACGGCATCCTCGTGCGCTCCTACAGCGCCGCACTCGAACCCCGCAACACCGAACACGACACCATCACCGAACAAATCCACGCCGCAGTAGACGAGATCCGTACCGCACTGCGCACCCCCCGCCCCACCGTCACGCCATCACGAGCGACCGACGCGAACACCTTCATGATCGCCTGGGGGGACACCCAAATCGGCAAAGCCGCAGGCGGCGGTATCACCGGCGTTATCGAACGATTCTTCGACGCCATCGACAACGCCATCGCTACCTACCGCAACCACACCATCCTCGGTCGCCGCTTCAATAACGTGTTCATGCCCATCATGGGTGACATCACGGAAGGTGTAGCGGGGAACTATGACTCACAACTGTTCACCGTATGCCTCAACGACACTGACCAGCAGTTGCTCGGCATCGAGTTGATCACCTGGGCAATCGAACGAGTCCGCACCGAAATCGGCCTACCCCTCACCGTCGCGTTCGTAAACTCCAACCACGGTGAACGCTCCCGCCTGTCCATGACCGGGGGAGCCAAGAACAAGACCAGCGCATCAGACACCAATGATCGCCTCATCGGGGAAGTACTGCGCATGCGGTACGAAACCCCCGACGGTGGTCCGAAAGTGACCTTCATCGTGCCCGGCGGAAACCTCGTCGTTCCCGTCGCCATGAACGGCGTCCCGATCGCCCTCGCCCACGGTCACGGCATCGGCCCGCGCCAGAAAGCCACCACCATCCAGCAAGAACTCCTCATCTACGACAGCGAACTCACCGCCCACAACGGTGGTACACCGTTCATGCCGAAGGTATGGATCACCGCCCACTACCACCACTACCAGGTGATGGACGTCGGCCCGTACACATGGATCCAAACCCCCGCACTAGACGGTGGTTCCTCCTGGTTCACCAACACCTCCGGCAAGTACTCCCGCCCTGGCCTGGTGACCGCGCTCATCGGCGCGCACCACCCTGGCGGCATCAACTACATCGAACCGGTATGGGTGGCGAACACTCCGCAACGCAAGAAGCCCAGCGCGAAGGAACGCCTCCTCATCGCCGAGAACCGCGCCCGCATGAACGCCTACAGCGAATAGGGAGACCACATGGGAAAGAAAAACAAGAAGAAGAAGCACCGGTTCGATTACCTAGATGCGCCCATCGAAAGAAATACCGGCGACTCGCACCTCGATAGTTTTCTCGACGAGGTGAAGGATAAACACCTCCTCGCGATCGCTGTATTTAGTGTCCTAGCCGGCGGGATGGGCTTTTACGTAGTCGGTTTCGGCGAGTGGCTCTTGGAGTTGCCAGTTCTAGCGATGGCTGCACTAGCAGCGTGCCTGATAATTCCGTTCACTGCCTACATCGCGCTAATGGGAGGGATGACGCGGTCGATTCGATTCGCGGCAGCACTACCCGTTGGTTGCGCTCTTCTTATAGGTATGGGAGTGGGTACTGCCGTCCCCTCACCATCCTCGGTAGTGAGTGATAGCCCGGCCACCATCACTGTGGATGGGGTCGAGTATGTGACGAAGGAGCGCCCGCGGTCAACTACCCGCCCCTGAAGGGGCAGGCTTGAAAAGCCTTGGTTGACCAGACCGAGACATCAGAAAGGAGGACAGACAGATGTCTACGTTGCACGTAAGTAACAAGACCCACCCTGGGGCACTTCTTCAGCCCGAGGCTCTGGAAGATGCGGTTGCAGACAACCAAAAGGGTGCGGACGAAACGGGCCGCATCACCACTCATGTAATGAAGGTCTCTGACATCGGCGGGTTCGCCGACCGCATGAGCGCCGCGACAGAACGAAACTTCCCGATCTCCGTCGCCGTCATCACCTTAACACTCCTCGCCGGGATTATCGGCGCGGAACAGTTCCCCAACTGGCTAATACTCACCGGACTTCTCGTCGGCGCGGCTCTGACGGTGGCGCCTGGCGCTGCAGGGTTCTTCGCCCACCTCACCCACCAGGCCCTCACCGCCGGCAACAACACCACACCCTCGGGGGAGCGTGAGCGTGTCTAGCGACACCGCGACCCGTGTGGTGCTCTACCCCGCCGACATTCCTGCCCATTTTGAGAGCCACACGCCCCTAGGCGGGGATTACGCCACAGCGATCCGGTACTGCCGGCAGGTTCTTCCCGCCGATGGGGATTGGCTTCTTACGCGGGAACGCACCGGGCAGTGGGTGCTGCATGAGGTGGATCCCGTGCACGAGTTCGACTCGTGGCTGGTGGACGGGTTCTGGGACGGAGAGGACCCGTTTGGGTTGAATCCGGACCCGTTCGCGTCCTAGCGCCCCAGAAACACCCGGGGGCAGAAAACACGCCCGTTGACATCCTCCCCGCCCTGCGCCTGACGGCTTAGGACGGGGATTCCCCAGCCGCTCACGCGGCTGACCGCGCTAAGGCGCGGCTGGGACTACTTCCTGGTTCGCTGGGACTGCCCGCATCCGAAGATGCAGGTCTTGCGTTCCCTCCGCAGGCCGTCACCGCCAGTCCGGCGGCCAGGATGTTCTTCGCGGCGTTGATGTCCCTGTCGTGCAGGGTGCCGCAGTGTGTGCAGGTCCATTCGCGGTCAGACAGGGCTAGCGCCCCGTTCCGCTCTCCGCAGTCCGAGCAGGTCTTGCTAGTCGGAGCAAAACGGTCAATGACGATCAGGTGTTTACCGAACCATTGGGTTTTGTATTCCAGTTGCCGGCGGAACTCCCCGAACGATGCATCGGCGATGGAGCGGGACATGCGCTTGGAGCGCATCATTCCTGACACCGCGAGGTCTTCGATGCAGATGACGTCATACTCCTGCGCGAGGCGGGTAGTTGTCTTATGGATGGCGTCTCGGCGGGAGTCGGCGATCCGCGCGTGGACCTTCCCGGCCTTTACTTTCGCCTTCTTGTAGTTGTTGGAGGCTTTCTGGCCGGGCTGTGGTTTACGGCGCGCCATCTGCCGCTGGTAACGCTTCAACCGGGAAGCGTGCAGAGCGAAACTCTTCGGGTTCGCTATCTCAACCGTCTCGCTATCGGTGTCGTGGCAGACCGCGAGAGTCTTCACCCCTAGGTCGACACCCACGGCCTTTTGGCCGCTAGTAGTGGGCCATTCCACGACATCATCGACCAGCAAGGATGCGTGCCAGCGGCCCGCGCTATCGCGGGAGATAGTCACGCTCGAAACACGGTTGGAAGGCAGATACTCGGGGTTCGCGACCTTCACCCAGCCAACCTTCTGGATCTGAACAGCATCAGCCCCCACTTTGAACGCTGCTCCCACGAGCCGGAAGGAGACGCGAGAGTTGCGGGTCTTAAACCGCGGGAACCGGGCCCTACCTTCACCCTTGCAGGCACGAAAGAAGTTCACGTACGCACGATCGAGGTTTCGAAGCGCCTGCTGCAACGCCACAGAGGACACTTCCCCGAGCCAGGGGAACTCCTCTTTCCACATCGGCAGCATCGCCATGAGGTCATACGCCGAGACACTCAGTTGGTCCTCAATCCAGGCGTCCTTCTTCACACCCAGGCCGAGGTTAAAGACAAAACGGCACACGCCAGCAGTTCGAGCCAGGACAGCCTCCTGCTCGGGGGTCGGGTAGACCCGCACCTTCACTGCCCGGCGTGCCATCTATCCCACAACCTCCACACTATAAGTATACCACAGCGTTACACTATCGGTTGTGGGACTCACCGTTCGTTCCCCCGCCCTGCGCTCCGCTTAGGACGGGGCCATCCACTCACGGGAATTAATTGTCCGGTATACTCTCGCATGACAGAGATCAGCAACCTGCGCCTCTACCCGGCCGCCGGTGACATTCCCGCCCGGTACACCCATCACGAGGACCTCGGCAGCGGCGTCGACTTCGCCCACACCTGGTGTGAGGTGATGATCCCGCACACCGACTGGCTCTTGACGTTCGACGGCGACACCTACCAGGTGCACCAGCCGCAACCAGACGACTCACTCAGCATCACCGACCGGGCATTCCTCACCACCCAGCATGCGGGCTTCTACCCGGCCGTGGACGGCGACTGGATCACCACCAGCGACCCCGCATTCGACGCCTTCGACCCGACCCAGGATCCCGTGGGGGATCCCATCTTCGACGTTCTCGCCGCCTAACCCGCTACGCCACCTAACTCCTGAAGGGGAAAACACATGCTGTTCCTGCTCATGTTCGTTATTGGTTTCACTGTCGTGTACCTCGCTACGCGGGGAGGGGCCCGATGAGCACCTTGATTGGTTTGTCGGGGAAGGCACGATCGGGCAAGGACTCCTTGGCCGCGCACCTGGTGGCCGAGCAGGGGTTCGCGCGCGTCGCGTTCGCTGATGTGTTGAAGGACGCGCTCGCCGGCATGAACCCCGAGGTTGTGGGCATTAACCGGCAGCACGCGTCCATGCAGGGCCTACTCGTCGCGTTTGATGGGTGGGAGGGTGTGAAGGCGCACCCGAACTGGGCGCCGGCGGTGCGGCGGCTACTGCAGGACCTTGGCGTTGCCTGCCGCGAGCACGTGTATGCGGATGTGTGGCTGGATGCGGCAATGCGCCGCGTCGATGAGTACCTGAACGCTGGCACCAACGTTGTTATCACTGACATGCGGTTCGCGAATGAAGTGGAAGCGGTGCGCGGCAGGGGAGGGATCATCGCCCGTATTGAACGTAGCGACCTGCTCAGCGACGACGAGCATGTGAGCGAGAACCTGCTCGACGACATGAGTGTTCTGCGCCCGCACATCATCATCGATTCGACCCCGTTCGAGTCGTTCCCGCAGCGCTTCACCGCGCTCCTGGCGCTGATAACCGATGAGACCGAGCAGGTGGGAGTTGTCGCAGCGTAACCCGCACTGTCCTGCCGATAGCACCACACACGGTCGAGCGAGCAGGAGAGAACCCATGACGGAGAAGATGAAGGTGACGCGGCTAGATGGCCGGGAGTCGCTGCAGAATGCGGACGGTTCATGGGCCGGTAGCACTGCTGGTGCCAGTCAGGCCACACCCCCTACCTCGAACGCGGTGCGGGTGATCGCCGGTACCCCCGAAGAGGTTGCTACCTGGGTGGATACCTACAACGAGTATGGCGTGGATGCGCTACCGGTGGACGTCGCTGCCGCCGTGAACACGCTCGATTCAGAATCCCTCGATCCTGACACCGATGTCGACGATGTCGTCGATGCCGGTGCCTGTGACATCTGCACCTACCCCCTGGGTGCGGACAGTTACTACCCGGGGCTGTGTAATGAATGCACCCACGATGAGCGCAAGGATGCGCTGCGGCGCGGCCCCGAGGCGCTGTTCGACTATTACGTGCCGTTGCGTTTCGCCGGCTACTCACACCCGCTATCTGATGATGCGGCCGCGATCGCCGCCGCCGCACGCGACGGAGCCATCAGCGACCGCGACTGCAAGGCCGTGAACATCGCCGCATCCCGCCTACACGACAACTGGCGCGCCGGGCGACTCCAAGACGACGACACCTTTGAGCCACGCTGGAAAGACGACGGGGCAGGCGGCCAGATCGACATCGCCAACACCGACTACGCGGACCTGCCACAGAAGTGGCAGCAGGAAAACCGTGACGCCGCGATCGACGCCTACGCCGCGATCATCGCCATCGAACGTGAATACGGCCATGGCGCGTTCAGTATGGAAATCGCCGCCGCCTGCGTCCATGACGCATGGCTGGCCCGCAATCACGAGTGGGCCGAACCGGAACAAAAGAGCCGGTACCACGCCCTCACTGAAGTTGAGAAACACAAAGACCGCGACGTAGTCAACGGCTACCTGATCGCACAAACCCTGCTCGCGTTACGCGGCACGTAACACCCCGCACCACACCCCGCACAACCCACCTGCATAACCCCCTTATCGCACCATCTCACCTATTTGGAGTATCGCTATGTTCAGTTTTCGGCTCAACCCTGATTTCGTGGCCCCATACCGCGACCTTGAGCCCCCGTTCGGGTTCCGCGACGCCGCGGGCAACAGCCTGGGAGAAATCGCCTTCCTACGCACCTACTCCCGGCGCAAGGAGGACGGATCTAAAGAGACGTGGGTAGATGTGTGTGAGCGCGTCATCAACGGGATGTACTCAATTCAAAAGGACCACTGCCAGGCAAACCGGCTGCCATGGAATGACAACAAGGCGCACGCCAGCGCGCATGAAGCCTTCGATCGTCTCTTCCGCTTAAAGTGGACACCCCCGGGCCGCGGTCTGTGGATGATGGGGACTCCACTGGTCATGGAGCATAAGAACTCGGCCGCCCTTCAGAAC
>Ga0102945_1000240_pt1 | contig 17110 bp, 18 predicted proteins | sample SalPonred_H2O_MG_FD_78207 | JGI IMG/M metagenome (GOLD analysis project Ga0102945, IMG submission 78207) | Salt pond water microbial communities from South San Francisco under conditions of wetland restoration - Salt Pond MetaG R2_restored_H2O_MG ...
GATGCGCATGGCGGTTTTAAGCAATCTCGGTGACAGCATGATCTGCCCGGCAATGACCCCTGAAGGATTGCGTCTTGGTGAGCAAAGCTGTGTCTGGGCGAAGTTGACCGGTGAGGTTTCTGACCTGTCTTCGAGTGACAACACCCTAGGCTACAACAGTGCGGGTGGCGGCCTACGTATCGGCATGCAACAGGCCTTAGGACAAGGATGGACCGTGGGTGCTGCAGCGGGTTATGCGATCAATGATCTGACAGCAACCAACTTCTCAAGCAACGGTCAGATGTTTGATCTGTCGCTATCAGCCAAGCGTGATGTGGGACAGTGGTCGTTTGGTGGGTCGCTCGGGTTTGCCCATGGTTGGTTTGACAACAGCCGTCAGGTAAGTGTGCCGGATGCTGGTGTGGCTTCAGGTTTTAACCGTCAATACAACAGCGACAGCAGCCTGTCGATCTATAGCGCCAAGTTGCGAGCGGCTTACACCTTTGAGCAAGAGGCGCACTATATCCGTCCGTACGTGGACTTTGACGTGGCGTACAGTCAAGCCCCAGGACTCACTGAATCAGGCGAAGGCAATCTCGCTCTAAAAACCCAATCCAACAATCAGTGGAACATGGCTATTTCACCGATGGTGGAATATGGTACAGACTTTGTCTACAAGGACAAGACACGCATGATGTTCTATGTCAGTGCCGGTGCGACCTTCTTGCCTAAAAACCAGCAAACCACTTCAAGTGCCTTCGTCGGCGCGCAAGCAGCCAATGGCACGTTTGATGTGGTGACCGATGGCCCAAATGCGCTAGGTCGCTTAAACCTGGGTTTGCAGGTTTATGAGCAAGAGGGCTATGAGGTTCGTGCGCAGTATGGTCTGCAAGCCGGTAAGGATTACTGGTCGCAGAGCGTGTCATTTAATGCCATGTTGAGGTTTTAAGTCAGTTTACAGATCATGTTTTAGTGGTTTGATAGGGTCCTGATTGATGGAAGCCCCTTTATTTGGCTGCTTTGGGATGAACCATTTTTCGGGGGTCGACAATGTTGTCGAACGATTGCGCTGAAACCAGACCGAGTTCGAGAGCGGCGGCTTTCAGCGTCAGATCATATTCAAGCGCATGGTGAGCAATCTTAGACGCGTTGTCGTAGCCGATCACAGGGGCCAAGGCCGTCACGAGCATCAGAGACCGTTCAACGTGTTCGGCGATTTTTTTGCGATTGGGTTCGGTGCCTTCGATCAGGTAGCGACGGAAATTGGTGCAACTATCCGTCATCAACGTGATCGAGTGCGTGAGGTTGTAAATCATCAAGGGTTTGTAGACGTTCATCTCAAGATAACCGCTTGCACCACCAAGGCCAACGGCGACGTCATTGGCCATGACCTGTGCGGCCACCATGGTCAGTGCCTCAGCTTGGGTTGGATTGACTTTGCCGGGCATGATAGAAGAACCTGGTTCGTTTTCTGGTAGCTGCAATTCAGCAAAACCTGCCCGAGGTCCGCAAGACAGTAAGCGGATGTCGTTGCCGATCTTATATAACGAGACAGCGAGCGTGCGAAACGTTCCCGATAGATGAACCAAAGCGTCATGAGAGCCTTGGACCGTGAATTTATTGGGCGCGGTTTCGAAAGGCAACCCCGTCAGGCTTTTGATTTCGTTGGCAACGGCCACATCAAACCCAGCGTCAGCGTTGATGCCGGTTCCAACGGCGGTACCGCCTAGGCTGAGTTGATAGACGTCGTTCAAAGCGGCTTTGATTCGTGCCATGCCATCATCGAGCATGCCAACGTAACCTGACCATTCTTGACCGAGTGTCAAAGGGGTGGCGTCTTGCATGTGCGTGCGACCGATTTTGATGATGTCTTGCCACGCGTGGGCTTTTTCATCGATGGCGTCACGCAAGGCCAAGACAGCGGGTAACAGTCGGTCGGTCGTATTCATCGCGGCGGCGATATACATGGCCGTGGGAAAAGAGTCATTAGACGACTGTGACATATTCACGTGATCATTGGGATGCACGGGTGTTTTACTGCCAAGCGCTGTGCCAGCGAGTTGGCAGCAGCGGTTTGAGATGACCTCGTTGACATTCATGTTGAACTGGGTGCCGCTGCCGGTCATCCAAACGTGCAAAGGAAACATGTCGTGGTGCTGGCCTTTCAAGATTTCATCGCAAGTTTTGAGAATCAGCTCATGTTGTTGATGATTCAAGTGACCCTTTGCGTGATTGACCGTGGCGGCCGCTCTTTTAAGGATGGCGTACGAGGTGATCATTTCGCGCGGCATCAGGTCTTTACCAATGCTGAAGTATTCAATTGAGCGCTGCGTTTGTGCGCCCCAGAGTTTGTCCGATGGTACGGACACCGTGCCGAGACTGTCGGTTTCTTGTCGAATATTTGGCATGTTAAAGATCCTTCGATCAAGTGTGGGTATGAATGAGAAACGTATGATCATTCATGAACAGGTTAGCGTAAAACGCGGGCTCAAAGACGCTTCGTGACCGCCCAATCGATTGACACCGATATCGATCATATTGGCGTCATCTCATTGCTCAAAACTAACAAACTTTATGACTCGTGATGCCGCTAGCAGATTGTGAGATCCGAGTTGTGTAAGATTTGATGGTGACGGTTTTGAAAGGTGGCGGTTGTTCTTGGATGGTTAAACAAAAGAAGTAGCTAGGGGAAATACTTGAGTAGGTTGAGTTCGACGTTGTTGGGGCAAACGGTAGGGTTTGCGTTGGTCTGTGTTGCCATGCTGATTTTTGGCTGTCGCGTCACAGTTGCACAGGTGCAATCATCGGTAACCCTTTATGGATTAGTAGATATAGGTTTTGCCTACCAAACCCGACAGGCTGGCGATGATCCCAGTGTATTTGTGAATCCTGGGCGTACACGCAGTCAGTTTGCAATGGCCTCAGGGCAGCAGTCCGGTTCTCGCTGGGGAATCAAGGGTGTAGAAGACTTAGGTCGCGGTGTTCGGATCAGCTTTGTTTACGAAAGCGGTGTGGCGGTGAATACGGGTGCGTCATCGGGCTTTACCCGGCAAGCGACCTTAGGCGTTAGCAGTGATGCGTGGGGTGACTTGGCCATGGGTCGGCGGGTGAGCCCATCGACTGAAGCCTTTGCCGATATCGATCCTTTTGAATTCAGTTTCGGTCAAGCGAGTTTGACCACATCGATGGGTTCGACTTTTATTCGACTTTCTAACCTGGTGGCATACACCTCACCAACGCTCAATGGGGTTACGGCTTATGGTGGTTGGTCGTTTGACACCGGGTTGCGAAACCTCAATTCACCGCAGACGGCAGGGACATTTGGGACGTCTAATAAGTTTCGCGCCTTGTCACTTGGCTTGCGCTATGAGGCCCAACGTTTACTGATAGCCGGTACTTACGACACTTACTATTCTCCGGCAGGTCGTCAGGCGAGTGCGGTTAAACAGTGGAATGTTGGCGCGACGTATGACTTGACAACGTTCAAGTTACACGCAGCCTATGGGCAAAACACTGATGGTCTGGTTAATGGACCAGGAGCGCTGGCCAACTTGGAAACCACCGGCGGCGACACCAATACCAACGGTGCTGTTTTGTATCTCCCGGGTGCGCGGACAAATCAATGGATGATTGGTCTCACAGCGCCAGTAGGTGCTGCCAGTCATTTGTTACTTTCGATACAACAGCAGCGACCCGGTGGCCGTTTTAATACGCGATACCGATCGAATCAGACCGCCTATTCAATCGGTTACACCTATCGTTTTTCAACACGTACAAATGTGTATGCCTTTTACTCCCACCTACAGGCACCAGATATGTTTGAACAGGCCAGTGCCCAGGATATTGGCGTTGGCATACGTCACAAGTTCTGAACGGGACTAATCCTCGATTTGGTTTCAGTGCATGACCCATGCGTTTGACGGCTATTTAGCGCTGCAAGACGGCCAACCACTCAGATTGATGCGGGGTAAGGGTTGATGTGTCAGAAAGCAGCGCATGGCTTAAGGCCTGTCGCGTCTGACTTTCTGGCTCGGGCAATTGACCTTGTAGCAGCGTGTCCAACAACACCCGAGCTTTACCCAGTGTGTTGTTGTAGAGCTCAAACAAAGCGCTCGCTACCACGTGTTGTGTGGGATCTTCTAGCCAACAATCGTAATCGGTGACCATCCCTACCGTGGCATAGGCCATTTGCGCCTCACGCGCCAAAAAAACCTCAGGCACATTGGTCATCCCCACCAAATGACAATTGGCTTGCCGCATGAAATGACTTTCGGCCTGCGTGCCTAGGCGAGGACCCTCGACGCAGGCATAGGTCAACCCCGTATGCAAAGTGAGCCCGGCTGCACGAGCAGCGCCACTGATGGCTTGAACCATGGCTTGGCTGACAGGTTCAGCGGTGGAAACGTGGGCGGCCACGCCTTGTCCAAAAAAGGTCAATTCACGACGGCCGCGAGTGAAATCGATGTATTGGCTTGGCATCACCAATTCCCCAGGCGCGTAGCGAATGTCTAGACTGCCCATCGCAGAAAAGCCCAGCACCATGGTGGCCCCAGCCCGTTTGAGGGCGTAGATATTGGCGCGGTAGTTGATTTCATGGGGTAGCAGACGGTGACTTTTGCCATGGCGCGCAAGAAATAAAATCTGATGACCGTGCAAAGTGCCCGTGACAACATCGCCCGAAGTCGGTCCAAACGGGGTCGAATCGTCTGAGCGCGAGACAACGACCAGGCCTGGAAGTTCATAGAGTCCGGTACCGCCAATAATGGCCAACATATGCAATGAGTTCCTTGTGTTTTTGATGGATGAGACGGTCTTACAAATTCTTGATGACTATAACCATCCAGCAGGTAATTGGTTCAAGTCAGCGGGTTCGTCGATGTCGTGAATCGTCGGCAATTCGAGCCAGGACTTGTCTAACGCTTTTAGCCGGTGCCGTGTTACCGACATGACATCGCCAGTGCTCCATCTCATCTCGTTAAAAATAGCGTCAGTCGGGGCACGCAAACCGACAAGCGCGTAGCCGCCGTCAAACGCGGGGACGAATACCGCATCGTGATCCCCTAACGCCTTAAACGCTTGTTCGATAGTCGCCGCTGTCAGCGCAGGTGAATCAGTACCAATGACAATGGCACGGTCGGATTGGGTTAGGGCATTGCTTAGTGCATGGTGCATTCGTGCACCCAAATTGGCGCCGACTTGTTCGGTCAATCGCCAACGATTCGGTGATGCTTGATGAGCCAGCCAGGTCTCAAAGAAACCATCATTGTGAACCCTATCATTGTGAACCCGATCGTTGTTGTGGCTCTTAAAGCAGCACAACTCCAAGTTTTGGACTTTCGACGAGTCCAGGCTTGAGGCGGTTGCGATTGTGTGTAAAAAGAGCTGCGTGGCCAAATCAGCCGCCCCTTGGGCGCCCAAAGCGGGAATCAAGCGGGTCTTGGCGAAGCCCGCCTGCGGGGCTTTGGCAAAGACAATCAAATGCTGTCGAGGCTGTGTCATTGGTAGTCCCGGGCAATCGATTCTGCAGACTCGCCGCGCCAATACCGCCAACGTAAGGACCACATCAAAAAAATGGTGCGCCAAACGCCCTTGCTGTCCCAACGCCGACCAGAGGTGGTCACCTTGTCACGCAAACAGACGGGTTTTGATAGTCGACGCAGTTGCTTGCAAATTTCAATGTCTTCCATCAAGGGCTGCCTGGCAAAGCCATCGACCGCCTCAAAGGCTTCGCGTGTCATAAATAGAGCCTGATCTCCCGTGGCAATGCCAGTCAGACGCGAGCGCAGGTTCATCAGTGTGGCGACCAACCCTAACCAAAGCGACTGCCCTTGGATGCGAACATCGAAACGCCCCCAGGCGAGTGATGGCGATGAATCTAGGGTTGTTGGCGGTGCAATCGCTTGTTGCACAATCAGATCGCCGTCTGTGGGTGCGAGGGTGTCGGCATGCAAAAAAATCAAGATTCGGCCGCGCGCCGCGTCGGCGCCAGCATTGAGTTGATGAGCGCGGCCTTTGGGAGTCTCGATGACACGATCTGCCAGCGGTGTCACCTGCGCGATGGTGTCGTCGCGACTCCCGCCATCGACGACGATAATTTCCGCGCCTCGCTCACGCCAACCTGACAACGCTTGTAACGAACGACTTACGTTGTCGCCTTCATTCAAACAGATCATGATGACTGACAAGTCAATGGGCATCGTGTGCTGTGCAGATTCAAGACATCGAAGTGGTGGCTTGCTCTGAGTTCGCTTCTAGCGCCCCACCGCAGCTACTGCCTTGTCCTGCCGTACAGCCGTAGCAATGGTCGGCAACCCGGATTGTGCGACCCTCTGGGTCGAATTCAAGCAAGTCTTTCAAGTGAGGGCGTGGCCGTCCTTGAACATCCAATGACATGCCAAGCATTTGATTGAAATCACAGTCGTAGAGGTAGCCCTGCCAGTCGACACTGATCAGTGATTTGCACATAACAGTAGAGAGATTGGCGTCTTGGTGAGCCTGCTTAAGCGTGGCCATGTATTGGCCGAACTGCCCTTTACTGACCAAAGTACTCCCGAATCGTTGAATGGGCATGTTGGTAATGGCAAACAGCTGATTGAAAACAATACCGAAGTGTTTGTGCAATTCACGCTTGTAATCCGCTTCTAAGGCGGCCTGAGGTGGGGGTAAGACCGGTCCTTGCGGGTTATAGACCAAATTGAGTACCCGCCCTGTGTCGGGTTGACCGTAACCGAGTGCGTTTAGCCTCTGTAGGCCAGCAATACTGAGGTCAAAAACCCCGTCGCCGCGTTGCTTATCGACGTTATCGGCGCTGTAGCAAGGCATGGAGGCGGTGATTTCAACCTGGTTATTTGCCAGAAAGGCTGCCAAATCTTCATGACCGGGTTCACTAAGAATGGTTAGATTGCAACGATCCATGACGCGCACACCCAAGGCGCGCGCCTGCGTGACCAACGATCGAAAGTAGGGGCTTAGTTCGGGTGCGCCACCCGTCAAATCCAATAACTCGATGGGTTGGGACTGTAAAACCTTGATAACGCTAGCAATATTCTCCTCGTCCATCATCTCCGTTCGGTTGGGACCCGCATTGACGTGGCAATGCACACAGGTCTGGTTGCAGCGATAGCCCAAGTTCACCTGTAAGGTTTGTACGCGATCGCGTTTGATCGTTGGAAAGTCCGTGTCTACCAGTAAAGGGAATGTTGGTCGCATCGCTTGCCTCAATCCGAGTGAGTTTGAAGAGTGATTTATCAATTCGTTGGGCATGCCCAAACCGTTACATTAACTGCAAAATAGTGCGTTGGCCTCAGAGCACATTGACACTGTGTGACATCGGACTGATCACTGGGTTCAATGTCCGGTTGGGCTGCCGAGTGTGGCGTGCAAGCGACACATTTTGTAACAATACCGTCGGGAGCCACAAACGGGGAAGATCTTAGCGATCTGAGGTTCAGCACTTGGTTAACATAAATGCATGGACTGGATTATTGATCGCATTAATGCTTCTGAAGAAGCGGTTTATCTGAGTAAGCCCGGCTTGCCTGCAACGCGCAAGATATCGGTTCCCGGTGCCGTGAAAGCCTGTCTGAATCAAGGGCAACTTTTGATCTGGGCAAGCACGGGCTACCTTTGGGAGGTCGATCCCAGCTCCGGTCATCGTAAGCGCCGTGTTTATGATGCAAAGGCAGAACAGATCGAGTTGACGCCATAATCCCAAAGGCGCCTTGTCGGTTGGCGAGAGCCCATCAGATCAGCCAAGAGTCGCCGTAATTTATCGTCTAAAATGATTCTTTAGTGCGTTAAAGGTGCATAGAGTGACCCAGAAAAATACGTCGGTTGACAAAAAAAATATCAAATTCCTCTTGCTTGAGGGCGTTCACTTTAGTGCGGAAGAGATGTTGCGGCAGGCTGGCTACACCAACATTGAAACCGAAAAGGGCTCGTTGGAAGGCGCGACGCTTCGCGAGCGCATCGAAGACGTCCACTTTTTAGGGATCCGCTCACGCACGCAACTCGATGCGGCAGCCTTTGAGGCGGCCAAACGGTTGAATGCGGTGGGTTGTTTTTGCATTGGAACCAACCAAGTCGACTTATCGGCCGCCTTGGCTAAAGGTGTCCCGGTTTTTAATGCGCCTTTCTCAAACACGCGGTCCGTGGCTGAAATGGTGTTGGCTGAGGCCATTTTGTTGTTACGCGGCATATCGCGTAAAAGCGCGGCCGCGCACCGTGGTGAGTGGTTGAAAACGGCGAACAACTCATTTGAAATCCGTGGCAAAACCCTCGGTATCGTGGGCTATGGTTCAATCGGTTCGCAGCTCTCTGTGCTCGCCGAATCTTTAGGTATGCAGGTTATTTTTTACGATGTCTCGACCAAATTGCCCCTCGGTAACGCTCGACAGGTCTCGCGTTTGAAGACGCTGCTCAATGACTCGGACATTGTCACGTTACACGTGCCAGAAACGCCTGCAACCCAATGGATGATTGGCGAGGCGCAAATTGCCGAAATGCGTAAAAACAGTATCCTAATCAACGCTTCTCGTGGCACGGTTGTGGATATTGACGCGCTTACTGAAGCTTTGAAAGCCGAGCGTTTGCTTGGCGCAGCGATTGATGTTTTCCCCGTGGAGCCGCGCAGCAACCAAGATGTCTTTGAGTCACCATTGCGTGGCCTAGACAATGTGATATTGACACCGCACGTGGGCGGCTCAACTGTCGAGGCCCAACAAAGTATCGGCACCGAGGTCGCTGAAAAACTGATCAAATACAGTGACAATGGCACCTCAGTCTCTGCGGTCAATTTTCCGGAAGTCGCTCTACCCGCGCACCCCGGTAAGCATCGTATTTTGCATATTCACAAAAACGTGCCTGGCATCCTTTTTGAAATCAACCGCATTTTCTCTGAAACGGGCATCAATATTTCGGCTCAGTATCTGCAAACGAGAGACACCGTTGGGTATGTGGTGATTGACACTGACGCCGCTCAATCGGCGCAAGCACTCAAGCAGCTGCAACAAATTGACGGCACGATCCGAACTCGCATCTTGTTTTAAGTGTGAGTGTGTCCCGAGCCGATTTGCCTCTGCAGCTACACCCGGTTAGCGCCGGTGTGCAGCAGGTGCGATCGGTTCATGGTGAGGTGTTTGGCCAGATCAAATGGATTGATGGGCGCTGGAAGTTCAAAGCGTTGTGGCGTGACGCCGAGGGTGATTGGGTGCCGGGTGGTGGGCCTCTTACCACGTGCCACAACACAACACTCGATTCGGCTTGCTTAGCGCAATGGCAGCTGGTCTTAACAAAAGGTGTTAACGACAGTTCGACTGACGGCTAGCAACACCGAGGCTTGTTTGCCACGCTGTCACTAGCCGTTGGTCTGACCGGCGGTAACCGACCACAGAAGTGTTGTTTAACAACCCAAAAACCCAGTGTCCCTTGACGGGTGGTAGCACCAGGCGACTCGTTTGACGGTAATCAATCGTTTGCGCTGCCTTCTGATGTACTCATTAGACGCGCATATCTGGTATCTGTAAAATATTTTTTTATTGATTAATCATCTGTTAATGAGATAATAAAGCATCCAAGGCCACGCGGAGCTCAGCTTGACACTCAAACAGTTGACGTACTTTCTGGCGATTGCCAATGAGGGTTCGTTTTTAAAGGCGGCTCAAACCGTCTACATTGCACAATCGGCACTTAGCCATCAAATGGCATTGCTTGAGGACGAGCTAGGGGCCAGCCTATTTCATCGAACCAAGCGGGGTGTGACGTTAACGCAAGCCGGTGAGCTGCTACAAGCCCATGCGCGTTCAGTGCTACGTCAGGTCGATGACGCCAAAACCAGTATTGCGAGTTTGTCCCAAACACCGGCAGGCCGTGTCATTGTCGGTATTGCACACAGCGTATCCAATGCCTTGGCATTACCCCTCTACCAGCAAATACAGAGCGAGATGCCGCGTATTGAGTTGGAGCTAACAGAAGAACTGACAGGCAACCTGATCAGACAGTTGCACGCCGGCCAATTACACATGGCGGTCTTGTTTGACGATGGCACGCTCGACGGGTTAGACGTGTTGCCTCTGATTTCAGAGCGTCTGTCCGTCATCGCGCCGATGAAACATGCTGCGATCGCGGCAAACCGGCGCACCCTATCCCTGCAAGAAGCCATGGCGCTACCGCTGATCCTTCCGGCATCACCACATGGGGTCAGGCCTATCATCGAGCAAGCCGCACTCGATGCGGGATTGGGTGCACCCAATGTGGTGGCGGACATCAGTTCGGTCAGTATTTTACGCACCGCTTTATTGGCGGGCATGGGTTGCACGCTTTTGCCGGTGATGCCATTGGTGTCTGATATTGATCAACATGCATTGCGTGCACTGACACTCACTCAGCCGACGCTCGAGCGCACGGTTTGTCTGTGTCGCTCAGCCCACAATCCGCCGTCAGTTGCCGCTAAACAGGTTTGGCAAGCGACGGCTACTTTAATTCAAGCGCTTTGCGAGCAAGGCCGGTGGCGTGACACGCGGTTGGTTTAAGACAGCAAGGCCACCGATTTGACTTGCGCCCAAACCATTGCGCCAGGTGCCAAAGAGAGCGTTTGCACCGCTTTGTGCGTGACCAGGGCAAAGAGTGTGATTGTGTGGCAATCGAGTGTGATAGTGGCCTGGGATGGCTCTGCGCCATCCTCGATGGCCACTATGCGCGCTGAAAGTACGTTTTGTATGCTGGTTTGTGATGGTTTGCTCAGGGTTAAGCTGACATCGCGCGCGGCAATTTGAAGTCGGACCGGTTGGTCTAATGTCAATTGGCCAGCATCCATCCACAAGCCACTGTCACCAAAACGGACTCGAGACAAATGCCAGTTTGCATCGATTTCGCTGACACGCGCTTCAATGATTGCCGTGATCGCTGGGTCTTTTGGCTGGCCCATGACTTGATTCAAAGGACCGGATTGAAGCACCGTGCCGTTTTCAAGGCGCACAACATGATTGGCTAAACGAGCGCATTCCTGATGACTGTGCGTGACGTAGAGCATGGGTATTTTGAGTTCGTCTCGCAGTCGTTCGAGCCATGGCATGATCTCTTGTCGTCTCTTGTGGTCGAGCGCGGCCATGGGCTCGTCAAGTAAAAGCAGTTTTGGGCGTGTGGCCAAGGCTCGCGCAATGGCCACGCGTTGTCGCTCACCGCCAGACAATGCGTCGGGTTGTCTGTCCAATAAAGCGCCAATCCCTAGCAACTCAATGCAGTTCGATAGCTCTTGGGCTGCCAGGTCTTTGTCTTTGATGCGTTTGAGGCCGAAATGTAGATTTTTTTTGACTGACAAATGTTCAAATAAGCTGGCTTCCTGAAAAACGTAACCGATTGGGCGTTGCCAAACAGGGAGATTAATGCCAGCGGTGTCGTCAAACCAGGTTTGTTCGCCAATCGCGATGCGACCCTTAAAGGTTGGCTCGAGTCCTGCCACGCAACGCAATAAAGTCGTCTTGCCACTGCCAGATGACCCGAAAAGCACAGTGATGCCATCGTTGGGTAAAGACAAATCGCAGGCCAGGTGGAACCCCGGGCGTTCAAGGTCAACCCTAAGATTGATCGCATCACTCACGACAGTACCCCGCGCGCCTGTCGTTTTAATAGGGCAAGCCATAATAAAACCGCAAATGAGAACACCACCATGATCGCAGCAAGCCAATGGGCTTGCGTGTACTGCATGGATTCCACATAGGTATAAATTTCTGTTGAGACAACGCGCGTTTGACCGGCGATATTGCCCCCGATCATGAGCACCACGCCAAACTCGCCCACCGTGTGCGCAAAACTGAGGATCGTCGCGACTAGAATGCCGGGCTTTGCCATGGGCAGGGAAACGGTTAAGAAGGCGTCCAAGGGTCGTGCCCTGAGCGTCATGGCAACCTCTAGAGGGCGGGGGCCAATGGATTCAAAAGCGTGCTGTATGGGTTGTACAGCAAACGGCAAAGAAAAGATGATTGAGCCAATCACCAAACCCGTGAAGGTAAAAGACAGCAAACCCAATCCAATCGCATCGGTGACTTGACCGATCACGCCGCTCGGTCCCATCAGAACCAACAAGTAAAAACCCAATACGGTGGGCGGTAAAACCAAGGGGAGGGTAACCAAAGCACTGACCGGCGCTCGCCATCGAGACCGGGTCTGAGATAACCACCACGCCAAGGGAATCGCAATCACCAGCAGTGCAATGGTGGTGACGGTGGCCAAGCGCAGTGTCAAGGCAATGGCGTCGGTTGCACTGTGGTCAAGCAAACTGGAGAGGGTTGTATTGTCCAGGTTCATGGCTGATAACCATAGCGTGCCATGATCGCTTTGGCGTCTGGCGAACGCAAAAAAAGCAGAAATGCACGCGCTTGCTCTGGGTTCATCGATTTTGTGAGTCGAGCCGCGTCCTGCGTCAGAGGCCGGTACCAGCTTTGCGGCGGTAACCAGGTTGATCCACGCACGGGTTGATTGCTATCGTTACTTTGAATGATCTGTGACAAGGCCACGAAGCCGAGGTCGGCGTTACCGGAGGCAACGAATTGATAGGCTTGCCCAATGCTTTGACCTTGGATGCGCTTGTCTGGCCAAGCTGTTGCCAGATTCAAATGCGCGAGCACGTCTTGGGCAGCAGCCCCGTAGGGTGCAACCAAAGGATTGGCCATGGCAAGCCGATCAAAGCGTCCCTCTTTAAGAACGGCAACAGCCGTTTCTTGATCCCTCAACCGCGCTGGATCCGGACTCCACAGCACCAATTGGCCCACCGCATAAGTAAAGTGATCGCTCGGCACCGCCCAGCCTTGATCGATTAGCTTGGTGATGCTTTCGCTATCGGCCGCCAAAAAAACATCGAACGGGGCGCCATGTCGTATCTGGGCATAGAACTTACCCGTAGAGCCACTGCTGATCGTGACGGCAATACCCGTCTTCGCCTCAAATGTTTCTGATATTTCAAGGGCAGGTGCTACAAAATTAGCGGCAACGGCCACGTTCAGACCAGACGTCGCCTTCGATGACCCGGGTGCGAGGATCATCGTGAGTGCCAAGGTTGCTGTCAACAGTAGACGCCACCACAGCAACAAATGGATTGAGAATGGCGTTGTGAATGCAATGGCACCCGGGGTTGAGCTGGGGTTTCTGATGGGCATGCGCTTGTTTATTTTGAGAATGATGAAATGTTAGCATTCGTTATGTCGAAATAGAATAGCGCTAAAAACAGTCCGATCGATATATTATTTATAAAAATATACTGTAAATATATAAATTGTACTAGAATGGTGCATTGAGACAAACATCAAATCCGAACATCAAACCATTTGAGTCAGTTAAACCGCTTGTTGCGCTTCAGTACTTTTTGAGACAGTGCTTTTAATGGACAAAATCACGAATCCAGACAAAGTCTCGGTTAATCCGCTATCGGACCCGCAGCGGCATCCGAAGGGTGCCAATTTGATGCAAGCCTTAAACGATGGTGTGACTAACAAGCGTTTGACGATCTTGCGTGGCGTCGCGCAAACGGGTTCTATTTCTGAGTCGGCTCGACAATCAAAAGTGAGTTACAAGTCTGCCTGGCAGGCGATAGAAACATTGAGTCGTTTGGCGGGCGCAGTGCTGGTAGAGAAGACGGTAGGTGGCACGGGTGGTGGCGGCGCTCGATTGACGAAGGCAGGCGAGAAACTGCTTCAATCGGCTGATCAATGGCAACAATGGCAACGACGTTGGTTTGCCGATCAACATGTGCCGCCGTTTGGTTTGCGAATGCAAACCAGCATGCGTAACCAATGGCCTGTGAGCGTCATAGCCTGCCAGCCCATGGAGGGGTGCGTGCGGGTTGCTCTTTGTATGGGTGATGAGCAGCGCCTGTGGGCGCAGATCACGCCAGAAAGTCAGCGACGGCTTGCGATCGAACCCGGCGCCGAGGTGCTCGCGATGTGCAAAGCCAACGCGGTCAGTGCCCAGCGTCTCAAAACAGACATGGTACGCGAAGAAAGAATGGGTGAGTCAGTGAACCGCTTTGAGGGACGTCTGATTGAGCGCGATTCCCAAGCGATCGTAAAGACCGGTGATGCGGTTACCGCAACACTGGCACCTGATCTCACCTTGGTTGGCTATTGGCGTGACACGACGCTAAACCCAAGCGAGGTAGGGCCTGTGATTATCACAATAGAAGAGAGTGCCGTGGTGATTGCCATCACGCGTGAAAATTAGTTTTTGTATCTACGTTGGAAGAACAAAGGAGTTAAACATGGGTATCACAGTGGACTGGGCCAATTTCACCCCTTGGTTATCACTTTTTGGGGGGGTGTTGATCGGCTTGGCAAGCGTCATGCTGATGGCCTACAAGGGTCGTATTGCTGGGATTAGCGGGGTGGTCGGTGGTTTACTGCAGTTCTCCAATGTCCCTAAAGGACATTTTGGATGGCGACTGGCATTCGTGCTCGGTTTGTTGTTATCAAGTGCACTGTACGGCTTGGTTTGGGAAGTTCCGACCTCAGTCATCGACGCCGGCTATCCGCTATTGATTGTGGCCGGGCTGCTGGTGGGTTTTGGCACAAGAATGGGTTCGGGCTGCACCAGTGGGCATGCGGTTTGCGGGGTAGGCCGACTGTCGCCTCGCTCGATTGTGGCGACCTTGAGTTTCATGTTTAGTGGGTTTGTCACGGCCTACCTTGTCTTTCACGTTTTTGGAGGTTGATCATGCAGACGATTTTTGTGTTCATCGCGGGTCTGGTGTTTGGCCTCGGTCTGATCATCTCGGGCATGAGTAATCCCGCCAAAGTCATACATTTTCTGGACATTGCAGGCCAATGGGACCCGAGTCTGGCATTCGTGATGCTCGGTGCGATTCCCGTGGCATTTGTTGGCTTTCGGTTAATTGAAAAGAAGGGCCAGACGGTCTACAAAGAACCGCTTCATTTGCCTGGCACCCAGCGCGTGAACCGCTCTTTGGTTGTGGGCGGCTTTGTTTTTGGGGTGGGTTGGGCCATCGCAGGTTTTTGTCCGGGGCCCGCTTTGGTAGCGCTAGGCGCCGGCTATGGCAAAGCACTGGTGTTTGTTTTGGCGATGATCGCGGGTATTTTGATACATGATCACCCCTTTAAGCGTGCGATGGCGCCTGCCTAGTGTTCTGTTGCCGCCCAATCATCGTGAGCAACAGCTGATCAGAAGAAGGAGCCGCTGAGCTGTTCATGATTACCAAGCAATGGATTGGCCGCGATAGTCATAGAATTGGGCGCCCGGTTGTGCGGATAAACCGTCCAAGGTTTGTAACAAACCTTGGGCGGATACTGCCGGGGTGATCACATCGTGCCCACCAGCAAAGGGTGCGGATAGCTCAGAGGATACCGTGCCGGGTTGTAAGGCGACGACCAAGGATTTGGGGCGTTTGCGTTGGATTTCAATGGCGGCTGTTTGCAGAAACATATTGACAGCGGCCTTGGCCGCTCGATAGCCATACCAACCGCCTTTTTTATTATCGGCAATGCTGCCCACGCGCGCCGATAGCTTGGCGTAGATCGCCCGTTCTTTGCCGAGCAACGGTGAGAAGTGTTTGATCAACAAGAGGGGTCCAATGGCGTTGATCTCGAAAGATCGGCTCAACTGTTTGGCGTTTAATGCCCCAAGGTGTTTTTCTGGTCCGTGGCCATCGATGGTTAACGCGCCCGTTGCGTCGATAATCAGATCAAAAGGTGCTTCGGATTCGAGTGTGCTTGCGGCTTGCGCCATGCTGCTTTCGTCTTCTAAACAAAAGCCCGGATGCGTGGCGCGCGACAGACCAGTGACGGCATCACAATGGGGATCATCGGTTATTGAGGACATCAGCGCGCTTCCAATCGCACCGTGCGAGCCAATCACGAGTGCGTGGTAGCCAGGACCAAAGGATTGCATTTGTGTTCTCCTAATAGACGACAAACCACCGTTTGAGCAAATCCACAGTCTATCCCAAAGGGTCGGTGGTTAATGCAAAAGACACACGAGTGGTTAGCACCAAAAATCGTTGAGCGGCGCTTGCGGGCTGAACCGATGCAGCACCTGCGCTTGGAGTAACTCGGCGGTGGCTAAAGCGTCAGTGACGGCGTGATGCGGTTTGTAGAAAGGCAAGCCGTAACGCATACGGCTGTCAGCCAATCGGATGGAGATACGTTTAGGGGTTTTCTTGTGATAGAAGCGGTCCCACCAACTGAGTGCCGGCTGCTGTCGGTAAAGTCTTGCTTCAAGCTCCATGGTGTCAATCATGGGCATTTCAATCGGTTCTTTGATCAAGCGCGTTAGTGCACTGTTTAAAAATGAGCGTTCAATCGCGCGACAGTGCACCACCAATACGTGCCCCGCGATGGCTGCAAGCAATGGCTCAAGAATATCGATGAGCGCCGGCGCACTTTCGATTTGGGAGTGGGTGATGCCGTGAAAAACCACGGACTCTTCAGCCAAGGGGACGTGGGGTTGGACAATCCAATGTTTTGATTGGCTTGCCCGGATACAGTCCAGTGTCATGGGCAAGATACCGATGCTAACGATACTGTCCTTGGCAGGGTTTAATCCTGTGGTTTCCACATCCATGGCCATTAACGGGACCTGCGAAATGGGTGAGTCTCCCGTGACCATGCCTGCGGCGTAGTAAGCCTTTAATCGCTCGTCTTTTGTTTGGTTGGCAAGGGATTGAAATCGACCTTGCCAGTCCATGGGCTGGCTGCCGCTGACTTTGGTATCACTGGGAAGGGTTAATAGACTGCCATGTAACAAAACGTTTGACCCCCTTGGGGCGGGTTTGGCTGATCAAGATCAACTCAGCCGACCAGGTTGATAACGAAACTTCAGGTATTTTTGAGCGCTCGCCAAAATTAAAAAGGCGTCGCGTAAGTTTTTGCGTTCGAACTCAGTCAACATCTCAGGCTCGATGCTGTTGTCTGGTTCGAGTCCCTCTGCCAAGTCTTTTGCTTGATTGCGTGAACGCACCAAAGAGATGAATTCAAGCGCATCTTGTAGGTCGGGACCACGCCCGGGTGGTAAGACTTGCGCCTCGATGATGTCTTGCAATCGATCAAAGGAGTTTCGGCTCTGAGAGCCGATTGCCAAGGCATGGACCCGGATCAAGTCGGTCAAGGGGGCCGTGCCGCGGCGCTTTAAA
>Ga0102945_1000241_pt1 | contig 17074 bp, 24 predicted proteins | sample SalPonred_H2O_MG_FD_78207 | JGI IMG/M metagenome (GOLD analysis project Ga0102945, IMG submission 78207) | Salt pond water microbial communities from South San Francisco under conditions of wetland restoration - Salt Pond MetaG R2_restored_H2O_MG ...
ATACAGTTCAAGGACTAGTAAATGAAATGGCCAAAAAACGAAAAACAAACTAAACTTAAAATTGTTTTTAAGTCTGGACACACTCATGACGTATGGGTCAAAGATTTGACCATGACAGAGGCAAATTCTTTAGAGTGGGAACATGTTGATGATGATAATCAGTTTTTAGAATTTTCTCCAGATGAAATTGCAGCAATCATTCAAATAGGTGAAAGAAAAAAAACAGTATGGGAATAAATTATGAGTTTTCTTGAAGAGTTGGGACCTCCTGTCGAAGAAGTCGATGAGAAATCTTTTGAAGTAAAAACTAAAAAGATAAGTCCGTTCGATTTTGCAAACAGCATAAACTCTACAAAAGAAAACCTCATTGTTGATGAAGCTACCGAGAAGGAATACAATCCTTTTATTGTTAATCGTGCAATGGGGTTTTCTGCTGATACAGTTATCGCTGCAAACGAGATGAATTCACGACCACATATTGATAATAAGATGCAGTATGATTTCCTACAGGGCGTTATACGTAAAGGCAAACGATATAACAAATGGATCAAAGCTGAAGAGTCTGACTTGGAAGCAATACAGTTATATTTTGGATACAGTTTCAATAAAGCCAAAGAAGCCCTTCGAATTTTGACAAGTGAAGATATCGAGACGATTAAAGTAAAACTCACGAAATCAAAAGGCGGCAATCTATAAAGTTATAAATACATTCAGTTGTATAATTATAATAATAGGTAGATTGAAATGACTGACCAAGATGATTTCTTTAACATTGAGTACGAGAACTATCATCCTCTCGAAATCGTGTTAGAAGATCCAGAAAATTTTTTAAAGGTGAAAGAAACTCTTTCCCGCATCGGTGTTGCTTCGAAGAAAGATAAGACTTTATACCAGTCATGTCACATTCTTCATAAGCAGGGCAGATATTTTATTACTCACTTCAAAGAACTTTTTGCACTTGATGGTAAAGAAGCAGATTTTTCAGAGCATGATGTTGCTCGTAGAAATACTATTGGCAAACTGTTACAAGAATGGGGCCTTATTAAAATTTTAAATGATGTTGACTTATTGACTTGTCCTATGAGTCAGATTAAAATCATTTCGTACAAAGAAAAAAATGATTGGAATTTAGTACCTAAGTACAATATAGGTAAGAAGCGATAACATAATGCTAAACAACAAAAAAGTATTTCCATATCTGTTGCTCTTCGGACAGATAGTGGCTATGCTTTCAACAGTGTTGATGGTCAATGCTACACTTTGGCAATGGGCTATCACACTGTTTGTGTATTGTTGTATAATGATAAGTGTCACTGTTGGTTATCATCGTCTAGCATCTCATCGAGCTTTCAATTGTCCTAATTGGCTAAGAAGTGTATTTCTTTTCTTTGGTGGCATACCCTTCTATGGTCCTGCTATAGTTTGGGTTGCGAATCATCGTGAACATCATAGATTCTCTGACACAGAGAAAGATCCTCACAGCCCACACTACAAAGGCTGGTTCAGATGCTACTTCTTACAAGTCTTAGCTCCTATTAACTTCAAATATGTCAGAGATTTGCTCAGACAAGACGTTTATAGGCGGTCTACAACACATTACTGGACTAGTATCTTTTTGTATACCGCTTTGTTGATGCTTATTGACCCATTTGCAGTAGTCTATGCCTATCTAGCTCCTGCAGGCTTCAGTAAGTTAATAGGAAGTTTTGTCTTTAGCTATTCACACAGAAACCGTGTCGCAAACAATGATTTTTGGTTAGGAATCTTAACTTTTGGTGAAGGATTTCACAAATTACACCACGAAAAAGCCAGTCTGCACAGATGGCATAAGTATGACATAGGTGGTATGATAATAGAAGCTATTGACAAGACAAAAAAAGTAGAATATAATACTTAAAAGTTGTATAAATAAAATTGCTGGTAGCAAGCTGTCAGCATAGTCCGCCTAATGTGAACAGGATTAGCGGGCTTGTTACTCAGCACCAACCGAGACGCCGCAAGGGTCTCATAATATAATCTCGCTTAATAGGAGAAGTAAGATGGTAACACGTAAGTTTAATGTAGCCGACATGGCTGAAATTCTAGATAATGTTCGTCCATTCACAGTGGGCTTTGATAAGATGTTCAACAACTTGGAATCTGTTTCTGAGTTATCAAACAATTATCCTCCCTATAACATTATCAAAGAAGACGATGAAAATTTCGTCATCGAAATCGCTGCGGCTGGATTCACGAAAGATGAATTCAACATTCATGTAGTACCTGAAGGCAACAAACTTGTTGTTCAAGGTGTACAAGATCGTGGCGAAGACGAGAAAGAATACTATCACAGAGGTATTGCTGCTAGAAACTTTACACGCACTTTTGCACTGTCAGAAGATGTTGAGGTCCTAGACGCAGACTTTGAGAATGGTATGTTATGCATTTCTCTGCAAAGGATTATTCCTGAAGAGAAGAAAGCAAAAGAAATCAAAGTGAAATAAAATAGGATATTATTATGGCCGATGTACAAATTATAAAACTCTCCTCAGGGGAAGACCTCATTGGAGCTGTCACCGAAGTAAATCTCGAAGGCGGCAAGATGATTCAAATTGAAAAGCCTTGCTACATTATGATGCGACCTAAGCCTGAGAACGAGCAAGAATTTGTGCTCGGCCTTACTCCTTACGCCCCATATGCAAAAGATCATTTAGTGCCTATCATGCCAATGCATGTTATGTCAGTCTTCACACCGAACACAGATTTGCTCAACGCATACAATCAGCGTTTCGGTAGCGGACTCGTTGTACCTGATGATAAAGTAGCAACACCTCCACCTAAACAAATTATCACGGGTTAGAATATGGACGCCGAAACACTAAAAGTTGTTGTTGAAGACTTGGACCGTATATTGTCATTGACAAGTGTGACTATTCTTCGTGGTAAGTATTTAGAAAAAATAGAAGAACTTGAAAAGGAAGCACAATGTACGAATACAGAGCAACAATAGTAAAAGTAGTAGACGGTGACACCGTTGACGTTGACATCGATCTAGGCTTCGGCGTCTGGTTGAAAGACGAACGAGTACGTATCATGGGTATTGACACACCCGAATCACGTACACGAGACAAGGTAGAAAAGAAGTTCGGCAAGGCAGCAGGTGCTCGCCTCAAGTCACTACTAGGTAAGACTGCCGTACTCAAGACTCGTGTGGCGAAAGACGGCGAAGACATGAAAGGTAAGTTCGGACGCATTCTAGGAGACTTTGAGGTCTACTATGCACCGGAAGATCGATACTGTCTAGCCGGAGAGATTCTAGTCAAGGAAGGCTACGCTGTACTGTACGAAGGACAAGCTAAGGAAGATGTGCAAGCAGAACACATGAAGAACCGACAGCGGCTTATAGCCGAGGGTGTCGTATCCGCCTAAATCTTCTCTACGTGCGTATAGAGTTTTTGAACGATTGGTGTATCTTGACATTATAATTTCTTTGTGATATTATTATATTTAATTTATTATTAGCAGGTGAAAACATTGAAGCCAGATGTAGAAGAATCAGCATCATACGATAATTATCTCGAAAAAGATGTGCGATTAAATGACGATTACACTATGTCACTTGATCGCTTTTTTGGTGATGAGATTCCTGTGCCTCTTCCTCCCAAAGTCAAGACTAGAGAAGAAGTTGCTGGAGTCCACAAAATACTGTATGTACATTTTCGCAATGTAGACGATATGGCAGAATTTTGTGAGTTGATAGGACAAATGATAGACTATAAAACTAAAGTTATAAGCTATCCAGCAGAGCCAGAAGTTAAACTTTTTGATGATGAAGATTTACCAGTAAAAATTGATAAATCACTTCTCATACCAAAAAGTGGCAAAAAAGATACTTCGAAATTAGATATAGAAGTAGAAGATGCTGTAGTTGATGTCAATTCAAAATGGAAAGATCATTGGATTGACATGCCATCATATGAACAAAACGAATCTCCTGCATTCAGAACTATTCATGTTCATTTCAGAGATGAAGAAAACTATCAGAAGTTTTCAAAACTAATTGGTCAAGAGCTAACAGCAAAAAGCAATTCAACTTGGCATCCAAAACTGAATGTAACTAAAAATATGCTTTTGAGATGGGTTGATGAGGCTGAACCAAAGCCTTTACGCCATCCAATGTATATTGTGTCTAAAGGCCGTGCAGACACGATGATCACCTCTCGTTCATTGTCACGCATGAAAATTCCTCACTATATTATTATTGAGCCACAAGACGAAAAAGATTATGATGCTGCACTCGACAATTTTGGCATTCGTGATTATGTAACACTTCTTGTTGCTCCGTTTTCTAATCATGGTGATGGTCCAGGTCGTGCTAGAAACTGGGCATGGGATCATTCAATTAGTATTGGTGCAACTTGGCATTGGGTTCTTGATGACAATCTAGCAGACTTCTATAGACTGCATCAAAACGAAAGAATTCGATTTGAAAGTTCTACTGGGTTCAGAGTCATGGAAGATTTTTGTGATAGATACGAAAATGTTTACATAGCAGGACCTCAATATCGATTCTTTATTGCTCCGAATCAGTCTTATCCTCCATTTGTTGCAAACACAAGAATTTATTCTTGCTTGTTGATTCGCAATGATTGCAAACACAGATGGCGTGGCAGATACAATGAAGACACAGATATTTGTCTTCGGGTAATGAAAGATGGTGATGTTTGCTTACAATTCAATGCTTTTATGCAAGGTAAAATGGCAACACAAACAGTCGCCGGTGGCAATACAGCCGAATTCTATCACGCAGAAAATACTGAAGCAATCAACGAAGAAGGCTACAATACAGACGGAACTATCAACAAGTCTCAGATGCTTGCTGATATGCATCCAGATGTTGCGAGAGTAGTTTGGAGGTATGGACGATGGCATCATCATGTGAACTATAATCCATTCAAGAAAAACAAGCTAAAAATGAAAGAGAATCTGCATCTTTCTAAAGAATCCAACGAGTACGGAATGATACTTGACAGAAATTTCAATGGTTAAACCACTTGACAAGTAACTCCCTGCATTGTATAATAGTTAAAATGATAGGGAGTTACTATGTTCTACACTTACGCTAAACATTACGGCAATTCAATACTTTATCGTGGCATTAGCGCCAACGGCAAAAGACAAATCAGTCGCAATAATTTTCAGCCCACTCTTTTTGTCAAATCAGACAAACCAAGTGAATATCGTTCGTTGTTTGGAGAATCTGTTTCTCCTATTAAATTCAACAACAACAAAGAAGCATCCGAGTTTATTAACACATATTCAGATGTGTCGAACTTTCCTATCTATGGTCAGGCAGACTGGTGTTATCAATATCTTACTGAGAAATTTCCTAGTGAAGTGCCTTGGGATCAGTCTCAAATGAAAATATTTTCAATAGATATCGAAACTACGACTGAAAATGGCTTTCCAGATGTTTTTGATCCTTTAGAAAAAATTACACTTATTACAGTACAAGATGCAAACACAAAAAGAATTATTACTTGGGGCTGTGGCGAATACACGCCAACAGAACACACTGCACATCTAAATGTTGAATATCATTTTTGTTCAGATGAAAAAGATTTAATCACACAGTTTGCTAATTGGTGGGCGCAAGATCCTCCTGATGTAGTCACTGGTTGGAATATAGAACTTTTTGACATACCTTATATTATCTCTAGATCTGATAAACTTTTCGGTGATGAGATGAAAAAAGCATTTAGTCCTTTCAATCTCGTAAACAAAAAACTCATAACAATTGCAAATCGTGAGTATATGAGATATGAATTATGGGGAGTTGCTCAGTTAGATTATCTTAATCTTTACAAGAAGTTTACCTATATCACTCGGGAATCTTATAAACTAGATTTTATTGCAGAAGTAGAGCTTGGACACAAGAAGCTAGAAAATCCTCACGACTCATTTAGAGATTTTTACGAAAAAGACTGGAACTTGTTTGTAGAATACAATATCATCGATACTGTCCTTGTTGATGAACTTGAAGACAAACTCAAACTCATTGAACTTTGTCTAACAATGGCATACGATGGTAAGATGAATTACGCTGATGTAGCCTCTCCTGTAAAGACTTGGGACTGTCTACTGTACAATCATCTCTGGGAACAAAAAGTTGTATTTGGTCAAAAGAATCCAAAACAAGGCAGACAGATTGCTGGTGCTTATGTTCAAGAGCCTGTTCCTGGTCAGTATGAGTGGGTCGAGTCTTTCGATGCTACTTCACTGTATCCTTCTATCATCATGCAATACAACATGTCTCCTGAGACGCTTGTGCCTGGTGAAGTGTACGATGTGACTGTAGACGGCATGCTTGAAAGAAAATATGATTTTGACGGAAAGTATGCAGTCGCAGCAAATGGTCAATGCTTTACACGAAGTAAACTAGGCTACATGCCCGAGATTGTACAAAAGTTCTTTGATGATCGTCAGCGATACAAGAAACTGATGAAAGAGGCTGAGCAGTTACTTGAGGACACAAAAGATCCTAAGTACAAGAATGAAATTGCGAAGTACAACAACTTTCAGATGGCAAGAAAGATTCAGCTCAACTCACTCTATGGTGCGATGGCTAACGAATACTTCAGATTCTACGATGACCGAATCGCAGAAGGCATCACACTGTCTGGACAGTATATCATTCGTGCGACTGCCTCTGCGTTAGACACCTTTGTTAATAAAGTTGTAGGCACTACTGGTGAAATGTATAGTTTTTATTCTGATACTGACTCATGTTATATCACACTAAAAGCAGTCGTTGATAAGTTTTTTGCAGAGAAAAACACAGAAAAAATTGTTGACATACTTGACAAGATTGGCACAGAACAAATTGAGCCATGTATTTCTGTAGCAATGGATAGTTTGGTTGAATACACTCATGCATATGAAAAGAAAATCTTCTTCAAGCGTGAGGCAATTGCAGACAAAGCTATCTGGATCGCTAAGAAACGCTATGCAATGACTGTGTATGACAATGAAGGTACACGATACAAAGAGCCCAAGTTGAAAGTTATGGGACTTGAAATTGTTCGTTCTTCTACTCCTGCCCCTGTGCGTGAGAGTCTCAGAGAGGCTGTAAGATTGACTTTGACCACAGATGAAAAAACTTTGCAGAAATTTATAGAGAAGACACGCCAAGAATTCAAAGAAATGACACCAGAAGAAATTGCTTTTCCTAGAGGCTGTAATAATTTACAGAAGTACACTAGCACGGCAGACATATACACCAAAGGTACTCCTATGCATGTTCGTGGCAGCCTTCTATATAATCATTACTTGAAACAACAAAAATTGACGCAGAAATATGAGAAGATTCAAGAAGGCGATAAAATCAAATTTTTGTATCTGAAAGAACCTAACACAATGCGTGAAAACTGCATTTCTTTTCCATCAACAATGCCACCCGAGCTTAATATGCACAGATATGTTGATTATGATTTAATGTTTCAAAAAGCCTTTCTTGATCCAATGATTACGATTGTAAAATCACTTGGATGGGACACAGAAGAAAAGAACACACTTGAGGATCTATTTTCATGAACGTAGCAATTATTGGTTATGGCTTTGTTGGAAAAGCTACTGAGTATCTATTACAAAAAACAAACTGTACTATACAGATTCACGATCCTGCTTTAGGACACGAGTGTGATTTTAGTAAAGTTGAATACGCCTTCTTGTGTGTACCCACACCTACTACTGGCGGCGAACTTAACATTAGTATTCTGAAAGAAGTGTACGAGCAATACAAGGATGTGTGTCAGCTTGTTATTCGTAGCACTATCGGTCCAGAACAAGTCAAAGAATTTCCTAAAGCACATGTTATGCCGGAGTTCCTGCGTGAGCGTTGTTGGAAAGATGACGTAGATGATCCGCAGCTTCCTCTCATTGTCGGCATGACAGAATACGATGCAGAGTTCGTAGAAATCTTTGACATGATAGAGAAAGCATTACACATCTATGAGCCTATAGAGGCGAGCATGTTCAAGCTGATGCGTAACACAGCCCTTGCGATGAGAGTGGCAGTAGCTAATGAGTTCTACGAGATTTGTCAGCGTACAGGAGTAGACTACGCCCTCATGAGCGAGAGACTGTCATACGATGCTTGGACAGGAGGCACTCACTGGAATGTTCCAGGTCCTGATGGCAAACTAGGTTTCGGAGGCAGTTGCTTCCCTAAAGACTTGACACACATGAAAACTTTGTGTTATAATGATTTAAATATTTTTGAGACAGCTTTGAAAATTAATGATGAACGGAGAAACAAATGAGCTTAATGGATAAACTTAAAAAGAATAGTACTATCAAGGATACTTCTATTCTTACTGATTCTAAATTTTTCACAACGAAAGATTTGATTCAAACTTCTGTGCCTGCATTGAATGTAGCACTCTCAGGCAAACTAGACGGTGGTCTGACTCCTGGTCTTACAGTCTTTGCAGGTCCTTCTAAGCACTTCAAGACAGCATTCTCGCTCTTGTTGGCTAAGTCTTATCTGGACAAGTATGAAGATGCAGTGGTTCTGTTCTATGACTCAGAGTTCGGTACGCCTCAAGCATACTTCGACACTTTCGGTATTGATACCAGTCGAGTCATTCACACGCCTATCACTGACATTGAGCAGCTAAAGCACGATGTCATGTCACAGATGAATGGCGTTGAGCGTGGTGATCGTGTCATTGTAGTTGTAGACTCAGTAGGTAATCTTGCATCTAAGAAAGAAGTTGACGATGCGCTAGATGGTAAGTCAGTTGCAGACATGACACGAGCGAAGCAGATGAAGTCTCTGTTCCGAATGGTCACGCCTCACTTGACAATCAAAGACATTCCGATGGTAGTTGTGAATCACACTTATCAAGAAATCGGTATGTTCCCGAAAGCAATCGTGTCAGGTGGTACAGGCATCTACTACTCAGCAGATAACATCTACATCATTGGTCGTCAGCAAGAAAAGACTGGCACAGACATTACAGGCTATAACTTCATCATCAATGTTGAGAAGTCTCGTTTCGTTCGTGAGAAGTCTAAGATTCCTGTTGAAGTGTCATTCGAAGGTGGTATCAGCAAGTGGTCTGGTCTTCTAGATATGGCAATGGAATCAGGACATGTGATTAAGCCTTCTAACGGTTGGTATCAGCGAGTTGATATGACTACAGGTGAAGCGATTGATCCTAAGTACAGAAAAGCAGATACTTACAAGAAAGACTTCTGGATTCCTATTCTGTCAGATCAAACATTCATCGACTGGATTACAAAACGCTATACAATCTCAAGTTCAGATGGCATTATGAAAGAAGAAATCACTGAGGACGATATTGCAGATGTTTACGAAGCGATCGAAGACTAAAGGTAATTGTGATCGTTGTCAGATAACGATTCACGAAAACGATGCAGCCGTATGCTTTCACACAGATACAGAAGAATTGTATCTGTGCGAGGCATGTGTAGAAATAATCCGTGAAGAATTTATTAAGGAAGACCTTTGCAACAATCAATAGAAGAAATCATCCTATCTAATCTTTGTTACAACGAAGAGTATCTGAGAAAGGTTATTCCTTTTCTCAAGACAGAATACTTTTCAAACAATTCAGATAGAATAGTATTTGAAAAGATATCATCACACACTGAGACTTATAATGCTGCTCCTTCTAAGCAAGCACTTCTCATTGCAGTTTCAGAGGACAAATCTGTCACTGAGAAAGAGTACGCTGAGATTCAGGCTATTGTAGAAACTTTGTCGTGTGAGGACGCTGACAGTCAATGGCTTCTTGATGAAACTGAGAAGTTCTGCAAAGACAAAGCACTCTACAACGCCGTGATGGAAAGTATTAGCATTCTTGATGGTAGAAACAAAGAACTCAGCAAAGATGCAATGCCGAGTATTCTCTCTGATGCTCTAGGCGTTGGTTTTGATAACAATGTAGGTCACGATTACATCGAAAATTCTGATGATCGATTTGATTTTTATCATCGACTTGAAGAGAAACTGCCGTTTGATCTTGATATGTTCAACAAGATTACAAATGGTGGACTGTCAAACAAAACTCTGAACGTAGCACTCGCAGGTACAGGTGTAGGTAAATCTTTGTTCATGTGTCACATGGCAGCAAACAATATCGCTTCAGGTAAGAATGCGTTATATATAACACTAGAGATGTCCGAAGAACGAATTGCAGAAAGAATCGATGCGAATCTAATGAACTTGCCTATTGGTCAGTTGAAAGATTTGTCTAAAACCATGTTTGACGACAGGATCAAAAAACTAAATGAAAAAATTCAAGGCAGACTCATTGTTAAAGAGTATCCGACAGCATCGGCTCATGCAGGACATTTCAAATCTCTTCTCAACGAACTTAAACTTAAGAGAAATTTTAGGCCTGACATTATATTCATTGATTATCTCAATATTTGTTCTAGTAGCCGTTTTCGTGCTGGGTCTAATGCAAATAGCTACACTATTATTAAGTCCATTGCAGAAGAACTTCGAGGACTAGCAGTAGAGTTTGACGTTCCCATTGTCACAGCGACACAGACTACTCGTGGTGGTTACAATAACAGCGATGTTGAATTGACAGATACTTCGGAATCTTTCGGTCTTCCTGCTACTGCTGACTTGATGCTTGCTCTTATCAGTACAGAAGAGCTAGAACAACTAGGACAAATCATGGTGAAACAGTTGAAGAATCGCTATGCTGATCCTACTTCAAACAAACGATTTATGATTGGTGTAGACAGAGCACGAATGAAACTGTTTGACTTAGAAGATTCGCAAGCAGGACTTACTGATTCTGGGTCTTCAAAGTATGATGAAACTCCTGTATTTGATAGAAAAAACATCAGTACTAACTTTGACGGCATAAAATTCTAACTGTATAAATAGTGAGAAAGGAGGACTCACTATGTCAGAAGAAGAAAACCAAAAAGACAAGAAATTTCATCCAGCCGATAGCAATGGCGATGGTATCGTAGACGATAAAGAGCATGCAATGTACATGGAGTTCAAGCGTAAAGAACTTGAAGACCAAGATGCGATGCGTGATGCACAGAGAAAGATGGCATGGTTCGCTCTTGGCGGCATGTTGCTTTATCCTGCTGCTGTAGTTGTTGCTTCACTGGGCGGACTTGATCAAGCTCAAGCTACACTAGGTGATATGGCACCTACATACTTTGTTGCTGTTGCTGGTATCGTTGCAGCATTCTTTGGAGCGCAAGCGTTTACTAAAAAATAATTTGAGTTTATATTATGTGGAACAATCTGTATACAAGAGAAGTACAACACGACAGATATCCAATGTTTGAAGATTTGTTCGGTGTTGCTAAAGATGCTAAAGTCTTAGACTATGGCGGGAACACTGGCAATCTTCTACATTTTTCAGATGGCAAAATCTTGCCACAAAACTACACCTGTATTGATGTAGACAAAGAAGCACTCTCAGTAGGAAAGAAGGATTTTCCAGAAGCTGAGTTCTTAAAACACAATAGATATAACTGGGCATATAATCACGATGGAGATTATCATGCCGACTATCCTCAACTAAGAAAAGAATCCGTTGACTATGTTTTTTCGTATAGTGTATTCAGCCATTCAGATTTCTTAGACCTCTTACTTACTCTTCAATGGATGCGTACCTTGAATACAAAAGGTATAGCACTAAGCATCATTTCAACTGAGGACAAAGTTCTCACCAATTGGTTCTGGCAAAGGCGAGTACAGGAATACGGATCATGTGTCGATTTCCGTCCTAGTATCCGAGACTGTAGAACCACCTTCACCTTGTTCGACAATGATTTTATAGTGGAAGATACAATGGCACAGGCAGAGTACAATTGCCGTCATATGATCACCATATATAATCCCCAATGGCTCAAGGAGAGACTTGCTATTGAAGGATTTGATGTGGAAATAGTCAGACCCAAAGGTAGCTATGCTTCTTTTATCGTGCTCAGAACCGACTCCTAGAGCGTCTAGTGTCATCGCTAAGACATTGATTTTGTTCAAGTTTTAATACTTGACATATCTCAGGCAACCAGCTATAATAGATATATAAAATAGAGTTCTAAGTCATTGATTTACATGAGGCAAAAAAGTTAAAATAATGCTTGACATTTGCCTAATTAGTTGCTATAATAGTTATATAAAATGAGAAATCAAGCTGTGAGGGCTAATATTATGACCAATTTTAACCGAGACGATCTTGTTCAGTACATTTCAGATTCATTCAAGGACTTGTATGGCATCCGCCCAAGATTCGAGTTCGACAAGTGGAGCATCGAGGAGCTAGAGGAGGAGTGTGATAGCCTCAGCGCATCGATAGAGTACGAGATCCATCGGGATCGCCTCGAAATGGAGGCGGCTCTAGGCGCCATGCTGGAGTATGCTCCAGACTTTGAAACTGCCCAACGATGGGCAAAGGAGTATGTTTAATGAGAAAATCTAACTATCCTTGTCAGGTTGAAATGGTAAAGTATCATCTTGAGGGTATGAAAGAAGGTATGCATACCTTTGAGCAAATGGGTTTCATGACATGGAACGATGCTTGTACATGGGCAGGTTCAGTGACACAGAGTCCAAAGGTCTCTTATGTCGTCCTTGAGATGAAAGACCTCGCAACTAATCAAATCGAGAAATTTTAATGCTTGACATTGTACATGTTACTGTGTATAATGTAGGCATGTTTAAAGAATTTGAGAGTGATCTCAGATAGCGACCCGAAAGTCGTTTAATTTTAATGTAAATGTAAAGGTGATTTAATTATGGCTACAACTACTACTAAAACTGCAAAGGCAGCTCCAGCTAAGAACCAGAACGAAAAGATTCTCAAGTTCCTCCGTTCAGGTCAATCTTTGACTGAGGCACAAGCGTCTTCTATGTTCGGTGTTAAGCGTGTAAGCGCCCGTGTTCAGGAACTCCGTGCAGCAGGCTACCCTGTCTACGCTAATGTAAACAAGGCTGGCAAGACTTCATATCGTCTAGGCCGTCCTAGTCGTGCGATGATTGCAGCAGCTTATGCAGCAGCTGGTTCTAAAGTATTCAGCTAAGAACCAATATCCTGGGCATGATGTGAAACTGCCCATTTTTATTATTTGGAGGGTATTATGGCAAACCACGTTGACAACTACATCGAAGTCTTAGGCAACGATGCAGCAAAGGTAGAATTCGAACGAATCTTTAATCAGATTGATTCGAGTGAATACAAGTCTCTTTATGAGGCAGAGTTTCTTCCTGTAATGGCAGCAACTGGCAAAGTTGGTATAGATACAATTGGCGCAAAGTGGGCCAATCTAGAAGACTTCGGTGAAGACTTTGCACTTGTTACTTCAGCATGGTCTGCTGTATTACCTTTTCTTGATGAACTTGGTAATCATCTAGAAGATTTTGATCCTGATGTGAAACTCACTTGTCAGTTTTCTGATGAAGCCTACAACTTTGTAGGGTGTGGTGTATTTCATGATAGTGATGTTTTTTCAGACGAAGAATACTATGAAGATTTAGTCGAGATTCGCCGCTTAACCTTAAGCGAAGAAGAAGAAGAAGACTATGATCCATGGGATGATGATGAATGGCATGAATTCATTGACAACCGAGTCTTAGCAATTAAGACAGATTTGTTGGAGAGCACTGTACAATGATCGTAAATGGTTTTACTTGCTCAACCTTTGATCTGTTACATGCAGGTCATGTAACGATGCTCAAAGAAGCATCACAGAATTGCGACTGGCTGATTTGCGGACTTCAAACTGATCCTACTATCGATAGGCCTAACAGTAAGAACAAGCCAATTCAAAGTCTAGTAGAACGATGGCTTCAACTAAAAGCGGTTAGCTATGTAGATGAGATTGTTGTCTATCAAACAGAAAAAGACTTGGAAGACTTGTTGCTTACATTAGATATAGATGTAAGGATCGTGGGCGAAGAGTATCGCAACACTAATTTCACAGGCAAAGATATCTGTGAACAGCGTGGTATTGAATTATACTACAACAAACGAGAGCATAGTTTCTCTACTACTGAACTCAGGGAGCGCATCTATGCCTCTAAAAAACCAAGTGTTAAAGTTGTATCTTGAAGATTGGAAATTTAATATGACAGATGAAGATGTGAAACGTAAGATTGGTAAAGTAGTGATTGCAAGTCGTAATGCTATTGATCCTTCTTTCAGAAGCTACTGGCAGAATACAGCCAAAACTCTGGCGACTAAATACAATGTGAATCTATCAGAAATTGAAAACAACCTGGAGCTTTACAATGAATCTGAAACTAGTCGCTTGCACTAAAGTATTTAAAAATGTTGGCAGCATGGATGTGCCAATGTGGCGATGTGTAGATGGTAATGAATATATCATCGAACGTTTTAAGAAAGAACCTAAGTGGAAAGATGTTGGAGAAGCAGTAACTAAGTTTCAACATGTTCTCGAAGGTAAGTTAGAAACAGATGTGAAAGAAATCTATGCAGGGTTTGAGTTATATGATAACAATTCATTGACTCATGGTGAAAATTTTCAGCTACAAAATGGCGGAACAATTGACTTTCCAGCAGAAGATGCTACACAAATTGATGTAACGGAAGCGATGGATGGCATCAAAGGGTTGTAGGTTCACAGTAGGATATACTTACTACAATGAGCCAGAGTTACTCAAAAAACAACTTGAGTTGTGGAAAAATTATCCTCATCAGATAGAAATCATTCTGATAGACGATGGCTCTCAAGAATATCCTGCTTACGATATCGTAAAAGACTTTGAACGACCAGATTTTCAGCTATGGCAAGTAGATGAGGATCTGGGGTTCAATAGTCACGGTTGTAGAAATCTCATAGCGCAATTGGCCGGTTGCGACACTATTCTTTTCTCAGATATAGATTGTCACTTCTCACCTGAGACAATGGCATTCCTAAAGACAGTAGACTTTTCAAAAGAAAGACTCTACAAGTTCTCTATGTATTCTTCCAAGACATTTGTCTATTCTGCTTGGCCTGGACATCCAAATGTGTTTGCAGTGAACAGAGAAATTTTCTGGCAAGCAGGCGGATACGATGAATCCTTTACTGGTTGGCACACTGGTGATCGTGAATTTTTATTAAGACTTAAAGAAATCACTAAAGAATCTATGATAGAACGCCATCTAGGATTTACTGTAGTTCGTGGTGGCAGAAAGTGTATAGTAGACGAATCAGTAGATAAAACTACATACGATGATGACGCAATGACAATCAAAATACCTCACAAAATGCCTGACAACTTGAAAAACACTGTAACCAAAAAAATAAACTTCTCGTATTCTAAAATATTATAAATACAAGTATGATGAAATTCTCAAAATTTTTAGCTGAAGAAGCGTCTGATGACAAACTAAAGCACCTAGAACATGTGGAAGACCATGTAGTTCACGGTGGTTCAGAAGGATTTGCACACGCATTTCACACGTTGAATGGTGTACACGATCAACTCAGAGGCGCTAAGAACGACACAAAGATTACCATGAAGTATGATGGTAGTCCTTCTGTCGTCTTTGGCACACACCCAGAAAATGGGAAGTTCTTCGTTGGCTCAAAGTCTGTATTCAATAAGAATCCAAAGCTAAACTACACACCAGAAGACATACAAAAGAATCACGGACATGCACCTGGTCTAGTTTCTAAGCTCACTGCGGCACTTGAGCATCTGCCAAAAGTACATGACGGCAAGGGTGTCTATCAAGCAGACATTATGCATGCTGGAGATGTGAATCACGAAGGACATCGTGTATCGTACAAGACAAACACGATTACATATCATCACCCTGCTGATTCAGAACACGCACAGAAAGCTGTCAACTCAAAACTAGGTGTTGCTGTACATACAGCTTATGAAGGCAAGAAATTTGAAGATATGAAAGTAAAGCAAGGTCATGTGCCTGAACTGAAAGATCACGCAGACGTACATCAACTGCCTATTCATCACGATGTGTCTAAAGTAGCTTACACACAAGAACATCAGGCAGAGTACAAGAAGCACCTAGACGCTGCGATTGACGCATACAAGAAGACTCCTAAAGAAGCACACGAAGCAGTATCAAAGCATGTCACTCCTCTAAAGACATACATGAACGCTACTGTACGTGATGGTTCTGATCCTTCACACGAAGGCTTTGCAAAGCATTACTCTACTGCAATGAAGAAGAAGGTTGCAGGTGTCAAGACAGATGCAGCAAAAGCAAAACACACGAAGACACATGACGATACAATGAAGCATGTGAACCAGAACAAAGACCACGTTGAGAGCGTGATTGCGATGCAGCAGCATCTACAGAAAGCAAAAGGTGTGCTTACAAACGCATTGAATTCTCACAACACAATCGGACACGAGATCGCAGGAGCTCCTACAAATCCTGAAGGCTATGTTGTCCATCACAACGGTAAACCATCGAAGTTTGTACACAGACACGAATTCAGTGCAGCAAACTTTGCAAGGGCAGGTGACTAATGGCTGACAAGCACATGGTATTCGCATTCGGACGCATGAATCCTCCTACTGCTGGACACAGTAAAGTAGTAGACCATGTTATGAAAACAGCAGACAAGCATGGCGCAGATCACAAGGTGATTGTAAGTCACTCACAAGATCCGCACAAGAATCCTTTACACTCGGATCACAAAGTAGACTATCTGAAGCACATACATCCAGACACAAACATAGAAGCATCTAGCAAAGAACATCCTCACTTTATGGCACATCTTGCTAAGATGCACAAAGACGGATACACTCATGCGACTATGGTTGCAGGCTCAGACAGAGTAGAAGAGTTTCAAAAACTCGCTGATAAATATAACGGTCCTGATGGTGCTTATCACTTCAAACATCTGAAGGTAGTGAGCGCAGGACACAGAGATCCTGATTCAGAAGGCACTTCTGGTGTCAGCGGCACTAAGATGCGATCTCATGCAGGTAACAACGATTATAAATCATTCAAGTCAGGCTTACATCCGAACGCTTCTGATGAACACGCTAAGAAGTTATACAATGCCACTCGTAGTGGCATGAGTCTGAAAGAAGGACAAACTAGAT
>Ga0102945_1000242_pt1 | contig 17055 bp, 15 predicted proteins | sample SalPonred_H2O_MG_FD_78207 | JGI IMG/M metagenome (GOLD analysis project Ga0102945, IMG submission 78207) | Salt pond water microbial communities from South San Francisco under conditions of wetland restoration - Salt Pond MetaG R2_restored_H2O_MG ...
GATTCCATCAACTGCACCACTTTCTGAAAATCGTTGCGATGCACCGTGAATGAGAAATCAGTGGTGCCCTCAACCGACTGGTTTTGCACAATCATGTCGATGTCGACATTGGCCTCAGCCACTTTACCGAGGATAGCGTAGGCAATACCAGGCTTATCGGGAACACCGAGCAACATAATCTTGGCTTCATCGCGCGTAAAGGCAATACCTGAAACAACGGCAGCTTCCATTTGGGCGTCTTCCTCAAAAGTAATCAATGTGCCCGAGCGTATTTCTTGCTCAAGGGGTATCTCTGGTGGCGTCAGTGATGACAGTACGCGCAATGGCACCTGGTATTTTCCGGCAAACTCCACCGAACGAATCTGCAAAACCTTAGAACCCAAGGACGCCATCTCAAGCATCTCTTCAAACGAAATCACACGCATCTTGCGCGCATTGGGCTCAACCCGTGGATCGGTGGTGTAGACACCGTCCACATCTGTAAAAATCAAACATTCATCGGCTTTGATGGCAGCCGCCACGGCCACTGCAGACGTATCTGAACCCCCACGGCCCAACGTCGTGATGTTGCCATCGGGGTCAACCCCTTGGAATCCAGTCACAATCACAACCCCACCAGCCGCCAAATCAGCACGAATCTTACGGTCATCAATACCAGTAATCCGTGCTTTGGTGAATGAAGAATCCGTTTCGATCGGCACTTGCCAACCCGCATAACTGCGTGCTTTAACGCCCTCGGCTTGCAGAGCCAAAGCCAGCAAACCGCTAGAGGCCTGCTCACCCGTGGCTGCAATCATGTCTAGTTCACGTCCACTAGGCGCTGCCGACAGCTCTCTGGCCAACCCCAATAGGCGATTGGTCTCACCAGACATCGCAGAAGGCACAACCACCACTTGGTGACCGGCGGCGTGCCATTTGGCTACCCGCTTAGCGACATTGCGAATGCGCTCAGTGCTACCCATCGAGGTGCCACCGTACTTGTGAACAATTAATGCCATATCAAACCTTAAACCGCGCAAGCTGACCGTCAGCCTGCGATGAAATAAATAACATTCGGAGAACCTCTGGGCGGACAAACCATCCGATGGCCGCCGTCACAGCTCATCAAACTGCCACTATTTAGTAGTTTAACGTGAAGTCCTTCCCAGGGTCTGACGGCACTATCCACCCCACTGCCCACCCAAAAGCGCTGCAACGCCCCACCCAGTGTTAGAGGCGCACTAAGTTTAAGTCACTAAGCTCAAGGCACTTAGTTTTTAAGGTTGGCGTGACACGTCTCACCTATTATATTGGTGACAGACGGTCGACGAAAATGACCCAGGTTCAGGCCCAGGCCCATCCCCCACTGGTGTTTCCGACTAAAAAATGAACGAGGCAAGCAACATGGCACATCCTGCGAAATATGACTTCTCTGGTAAGCACGCCATCGTCACTGGCGGTGCCGTCGGCATTGGCCGAGCCGTCGTCGAGCGGCTACTTACCAACGACGCCTTCGTCACTATTTTTGATTGTGATACAGATAGCCTCGCGTCAGCACGGTCAGCGCTTGGCTCAGCCATTCATACCGTTGAGGTCGATGTCGCCAACGAAGCGTCGGTGATTGCCGCCATCAAGTCGGCTCAAGCCGACAAAAACGCTATCGATATTCTAGTCAACAGCGCGGGCATCACCGGCCCCAACACCACCGTCATGAACTACCCGGTTGAGGATTGGGATCGCGTCTTTGCCGTCAACACGAGAGGTACCTTCCTTACCTGCAAACATATTGCAGCCGTAATGAAACAAGCAGCCGGTGGTGATGGCTACGGCCGCATCATCAACCTGGCCTCTGTTGCAGGCAAAGAAGGCAATCCCAATGCCTCGGCCTACAGCGCCTCAAAAGCAGCCGTCATCGCCCTAACCAAGTCCCTTGGCAAGGAGTTAAGCGCCACCGGTATCCGTGTCAACTGTGTGACCCCCGCTGCCGTGAAAACCGGCATATTCGATCAGATGACACAAGAACACATTGACTTCATGCTCTCAAAAATCCCCATGAACCGCTTTGGCACGGTCGACGAAATCGCCAACGTCGTCGCTTGGCTGGCCTCTGACGAATGCAGCTTTTCTACTGGGGCGGCATTCGATGTCTCAGGCGGACGCGCCACGTACTAGAATCAGTTGCAAAAGATCAAAAGCAAAAGATAAGGTCAAGACCCGCCTCACACACCACACCAGATGGAGATCCGTCCTATGCGTCTAAGCGATAAAACCATCGTCATCACCGCCGCCGGTCAAGGCATTGGCCACGCGTCTGCGCTAGCCATGGCTCGCGAAGGGGCAACCGTCTGGGCCACAGACCTCAATAGCGAACTACTCAAATCCTTTGATGACCAACCAAACATCCGGACCGCCAAGTTGGATGTCCTAAAAACCGAAGACATCAACGCCTTCGCTCAAACCGTTGGGCCAATTGATGTGCTTTTCAACGCTGCTGGCTATGTCCATCAGGGCGGCATCTTCCAAACCAGCGATGACGAGTGGGACTTCAGCATGGATTTAAACGTGAAATCCATGTATCGAACCATTCGTGCTTTCTTACCGGCCATGCTCGGACAAGGCCATGGCAGTGTTATCAACATGGGCTCGGCGGCCTCTAGCATCAAGGGCGCGCCCAGTCGCGTGGTCTATTCCGCTTCCAAAGCAGCCGTGCTCGGCTTAACGCGCGCCTTGGCTGCCGACTACGTCGATCAAGGCATACGCTTTAATGCCATCTGCCCCGGCACGATTGAATCGCCTTCACTGCAAGAGCGAATACAAGCGGTTTCCCTGTCAACTGGCCAATCGATCGAAGCGGTTCGCCAGATGTTCGTTGCCCGCCAACCCATGGGTCGACTTGGCACGGCCAATGAGATTGCCGCGTTGGCCATCTACCTAGCTTCAGACGAGTCGAGTTTCACCACCGGCACCTCACAAATCATTGATGGGGGGTGGTCACTCTAATGGGTCACTCTAATGGCCGCGCTTCTGCCACAATAATGACGCTGATTTGGCATTCGTTCTGGTGTGGCGTTTTTTTAAATGCCCCTTTAAAGGAGATCTCGTGAAACTCGTTCGTTATGGAAAGCCCGGTAAAGAAAAGCCGGGGATGATTGATGCCGATGGCAAGCTACGTGACCTGTCAGGCAAGATCACCGATATTGGGCCTGAGCAATTGTCATCGGCTGCCTTGGCCAAACTCGCCAAAATCAAACCCACGTCCCTCCCCCTCGTTCGCGGCCGACCCCGCATGGGTGTGCCAGTAACCGGCGTCGGTACTTTTTTAGCGATTGGTTTGAATTACTCCGATCACGCCGCAGAGGCTGGGATGCCCATCCCCAAAGAACCCATCATGTTCATGAAAGCAACCACGAGCTTGTGTGGACCCAATGACAACGTCATGCTTCCCAAGGGCTCGGTCAAATCAGACTGGGAAGTTGAACTCGGGGTGGTGATCGGAACGAAAGCCCAATATGTCAGCAAGAAAGACGCGCTCAAGCACGTCGCGGGCTACTGCGTGGTCAATGATGTCTCCGAACGCGAATACCAGCTCGAGCGTGGCGGCACCTGGGACAAGGGCAAAGGTTGTGACACCTTTGGCCCCGTCGGACCCTGGTTAGTCACAGCCGACGAAATACCCAAGCCGCAGCGCTTGGGTATGTGGCTTGATCTTAACGGCAAGCGCTACCAAACCGGCACCACAAAAACCATGGTGTTTGATGTAGCCACGATCATCAGCTACGCGAGTCGCTTTATGACCCTCATGCCCGGTGACATCATCACCACCGGCACACCGCCGGGTGTGGGCATGGGTGTCAAACCAAAACCCGTCTTCTTAAAAGCGGGCGATGTCATGACACTGGGCATCGATGGTTTGGGCGAGCAGCGGCAAGAAGTGATCGCCTACAAGAAGTAATCTCAAAGCCATTTCACGACCCCAGCGCGCTCGCCGTGCAATCACTTGCGCGTTTGGGTGTCGCTGCTGTAGCGCTCGGAACACGTCGCAAGGCGTGTGCCGACCCTCACATCACCGCGCCGATTTGCCAAGGGATGAACTCGTTTTGGCCATAGCCATGTTTTTCGCTTTTGGTGTGCTCACCTGACGCTACCGCCAAAAGTTCATCAAAAATCATCTGACCCATTTCAGTCACGCTGTACTCACCATCAACAATGGCGCCACAATTCAAATCAACATCTTCTGCCTGTCGCTGCCACAAGGCGCTATTGGTGGCGAGCTTTAATGACGGCGACGGCGCACAGCCATAGGCCGATCCGCGCCCCGTGGTAAAACAGATGATGTTCGCCCCACCAGCAACCTGGCCCGTCACACTCACAGGGTCATAGCCCGGGGTATCCATGAACACAAAGCCTTTCGCCGTCACCGGCTCGGCATACTCATATACGTCCACCAAAGCCGTCGTACCACCCTTGGCCACCGCACCGAGCGACTTCTCTAAGATGGTCGTCAACCCACCCGCTTTGTTACCCGGCGAGGGGTTGTTGTCCATGCTGCCGTTAAAGAGCCGGGTGTAGTCTTCCCACCAGCGGATCCGTTCAATCAACTTCTGTCCGACAGACTCGCTCACCGCCCGGCGCGTGAGCAAATGCTCAGCACCATATATTTCCGGGGTTTCCGACAAAATCGCCGTGGCGCCATGAGCCACCAACAAATCGACTGCCGCACCCAAAGCCGGGTTCGCCGTGATGCCGCTGTATCCATCAGAACCGCCACATTGAAGCCCAAGCGTCAAATGAGACACACAACAGGGCTCGCGCTTGACCGCATTCACTTCAGCGAGCATTGACTCAATCAGTCCGATACCCTTGGCAACGGTCAAGCTGGTGCCACCGGTCTCTTGGATATTAAACACCTTCAAACCGTTGCATTCATTCAAATGCGAATGTTCTAACCATGTCTTGATCTGATTGCCCTCGCAACCCAGCCCAATCACAATAACAGCTGCCATGTTGGCATGACGCGCATACCCCGCCATCGTGCGCTCGAGAATTTTGAATCCCGAGCCCTCGGTATCCATGCCGCAACCGCTGCCATGGGTTAAGGCAATCACCCCATCAATATTGGGATACGCCGCGAGTGCCTCCGGATGGAGCCGACGATCAAAATGACTCGCAACTGCCCGCGACACCGTCGCCGAGCAATTCACCGTCGACAACACACCAATGTAGTTACGCGTGGCCACTCGACCGTCAGCGCGTCGGTAACCCATGAATGTCGCCTGTTTGGCCGCCGGTGCCACCGGCAAGTCTTGACCAAAGGCATAATCCCGCTCAAAGGTGTCGAACGTCAGGTTATGCGTGTGCACATGCTGGCCTGCCTCAATCGCCTGGGTCGCAAAACCAATGATTTGGCCATAACGACGCACAGGCTCCCCTTGCTTAATGGCGCGTACCGCCACTTTGTGTGCCGGTGGGATCGCATCCACACAACGCAGCCCTTCGTTAGCAATCTCGGTGCCAACTGAGAGCGGTCGCGTCGCGATCACCACATCGTCGACCGCATTTAGACGCAGTGCGGGTTTACGGATCATTTGAATTGTGGCGTCAGAAGGCATGGCGCGAGATCCCCATCAGGTGGTTTCAGTGGGTCTAAGTAGACACATCGGGTTGTTTCCCAACCATGCACTCAATAATGCCATCTCAAACGGCGTTTGGGTGGCTAATTTTTACTAGGCTAATTTTCACCATGCACTTGCAAACACTTGCAACCGGACTTGGCCGCGCGCGCAAGTCACCGCGTACGAACCGTGTCGCCACTGCATAGCCCGGTCGTGACCGAATGCATGCAAACCACGCAACTGTCGCATCAGCTCCTGCAAACTGGCATCTGTTGGCAATGCCACTTGGTGACGCCCAAACCAGACCCTGAGGACCAATGCCTGTTGCGCAGGCGTCAAGGCGCGAAACGAGCGCAAATCAATGGTTTGCTTACTCTCATGGGCGCCACACACGCCAAGCAGCAGCTGTTCGCCATATTGCCCAAGCAACTCATCGACCTCGGCGGCTTGTTGGGCGTGTCTGGCCAGCGTTTTAGACCAAGCCGGCCACCGAGACGCAATCGCCGGCAGTATTTTTTGACGTAGTGCTCCCCTGGCAAGCACCGCATCGCGATTGCTCGGGTCATCCACGGGAGACCAGCCCGTGGCCTCTGAAAAGCGTTGAACCATTGATACCAGGCTGGCTCGATCCACCGCCAACCATGGCCTAAGCAATCGGACCCCACCAACCGCGACGGACGAACTCACCGGCCTCATGGCGGCCAAACCCGTCACACCGGCACCGCGCAATAATCGCATCAAGACGGTCTCCGCTTGATCTTGTTCGTGATGAGCCAACAACACACAGGACACGCCTTGCTCTTGAGCCATGTCTCTGATCGCTGCATGACGCGCTTGACGCGCAGCCGCCTCGATTCCTTTGCCACCATCCAAATTGACTTGTACGTGTCGAGTGATGAGGGGAAGTGCCAGAAGCGTCGCCAATGCCTGCACCCTCTCCAACCAAGCATTGGCTTGATCGTAAAGACCATGGTGAACATGAAAAAGCCGCAAATCCAGACCCAGTCGCTGGCAAGCGCGCTGACTCGCAATGGCTAGGGCACTCGAGTCAGGCCCACCACTCAAACCCACAGCAACAACATCTGCTGCGTGCGCCTGACGCAGACAAACCTCTACCGCCACGCACAAATCGTCGGGCGGTTGAAATTCACCAATGCCTTGCTTATCCTTTGGATTCCTGAAACTGACCATAAGCCAATAAACGTTTGAGTCGGTGCTCAACCAATTCCTCAGCGGTCATACCCGATAACTGACGCAGAGCATCACTTAATGCACGACGTAGCAAGCGCGCCATCACACGAGGATCGCGATGCGCGCCACCCACCGGTTCGTTCACCACGCGATCAATCAGGCCAAAGTCTTTGAGCCTATCTGCTGTGATCGCGAGCGCTTGTGCCGCATCAGCCGCCTTATCTTGGCTACGCCAGAGAATCGATGCGCAGCCTTCAGGCGAAATGACCGAGTACGTTGCGTACTGCAACATCAACACGTTATTGGCGACCGCGATCGCTAAAGCACCGCCAGAGCCACCCTCACCAATGATGGTGGTGATGATGGGCACTTTAATCTCAGCCATCGCGTAAATGTTACGCCCAATGGCTTCGGACTGACCGCGCTCTTCGGCGCCGATGCCGGGATAGGCGCCTGGGGTATCCACGAACGTAAAGATCGGCAAGCGAAACTTCTCTGCTAGGCGCATTAGGCGCAACGCTTTTCTATAACCCTCTGGTCTTGGCATGCCAAAGTTACGCGCCGCCCGCTCTTTAGTGTCACGCCCCTTTTGATGACCAAGTACCATACACGGGGTGCCATTGAAGCGTGCCAAACCGCCGACGATTGATTGATCATCGGCGTACATGCGATCGCCATGGAGCTCGTGGAAATCGGTGAAGATTTCTCTCACATAGTCCATGGTGTAGGGCCGCTGTGGATGTCGAGCAACCAGAGCCGTCTGCCAAGCCGTTAACTTGCCATAGATGTTTTTAGCGAGCGTCTGGCTTTTTTGTTGCAGGCGAGAGATTTCTTCGGATATATCAACCGCGGAATCAGCCTGCATAAAGCGCAGCTGTTCAATTTTACTTTCAAGTTCAGCCAGCGGCTGTTCAAATTCGAGGAAGGTGTTGCGCATTTCGCTGTCTCAGTCCCTTGAATGTGCACCTAAACAAGCGCACAGTTTAACGGTTTAATACTCAACGGGCACGGGATCCAAACTGCGCCATAAATACCAAGTCGCAACGGTGCGCCATGGCTCCCACGCTTGAGCCACTTCACGGGCCTCAAAGCGGGAAACCGGTTCACCACTGTAGTAGTGCAGCGATATCGCTTTCAGCAAGCCAACATCGTCTAATGGCAACACATCAGGGCGTTGTAGATTAAAAATCAAAAACATCTCGGCGGTCCAGCGCCCAATGCCCCGAATCGCACTCAACTCCTTGATGACAGCCTCGTCGTCCATGTCGGTCCAGCGTTGTGGCTGAACTACGCGGGTTTTAAAGTGACCTGCTAAATCCAGCACGTACTCAGCTTTTCTTTGCGATAATCCGCATTCTCGCAGAGACGTCAGGCCCGTTTTCATGACGCCCGTTGGCGTGAGCCGACGACCGCAACGAAGCAACACCCGTTGCCAAACCGACTCGGCGGCTTTCACAGAGATTTGTTGACCCACAATCGAACGGGCCAAGGTGACAAACGGATTACCGCGAGACTGCAACCAAACCTCAGGGTGGGCTGGAATCACTCGCCGCATGATGCGGTCGCGGCGCATCAACTGGCTAATGGCTTTATCCCAATAGGCCGGTTTTCCGTTCGGTGTGTTGACCGATGGTTCAGTCATCATATTCCCCTAGCCCTTAACCCTTTCTACCCTAGCCCCTACGCCACTGTGTCACCGCCCCCGGCCGATCCTCCAAAAGAATGCCCTGTGCAACCAAGCGCGTCCGTATCTCATCAGCCAAAGCAAAATCTTTCGCTTCCTTCGCACGCGCTCGCTGTGCAATCAGGTCCTCCACCTCGACATCCGTCAAGGGCGCTGGACTCGTCGAATCAGCGTCTTGATTGGCCTCAAGCGCTCGCTTGCTATAACGAGTCGACGCTTTGAAGTAAGTGTCTGGCACTTGCTGCAGCAAACCCAACACACCACCCAAGGCTTTCAAAAGTCCGCTTACCGCAGGGTCTTTGTCACGGTTGGCCTGGCCCGACAACTCAAACAACACCGCGATAGCGCCTGCGGTATTGAAATCATCATCCATGGCTTGTTTGAATTGCGCACCCGCGCCTTGCGTCCAATCGATGGCCGTTGTTTGCGTTGCAGACACGGGAACAGCTTGCAGTGTTTGATAAAGACGGTCAAGCGAATGTTGCGCGTCCGATAGATTATCAGGCGCATAATTTTGTGCGCTACGATAGTGGTTGCGAACGATAAAAAACCGCAGCATCTCGGCTTCGCGCGGATTCGGCTGATAAGCGGACGTATCGGTACCCGCCTCAGCCGCCACCGTCTGTCGAATGGTTTTGAAGTTACCAAGCGACTTGGACATCTTCTCGGTATCAACCATCAGCGGACCGCAATGCATCCAAAAATTAGCCAACTTGCCACCAAAAGCCCCTTCCGTTTGAGCAATCTCGTTCTCATGGTGTGGAAACTTAAGGTCAGGCCCACCACCATGAATGTCGAGCGGCAGCCCGAGCACTGAGCGACTCATCGCCGAACATTCGATGTGCCAACCCGGTCTTCCCAATCCGTAAGCGGACGGCCATTTTGACTCGCTAGGCTCATCCGTTTTGGCTGACTTCCACAACACGAAGTCCAAGGGATCACGTTTGGCCGTGGATACCGCCACCCGTTCACCTGCGCGCAGCTGGTCTAGCGTCTTACCAGATAACTTGCCGTACTCAGGAAACGTACGAACCGCATAATTCACGTCAGCATCATCAGCTTGGTAGGCGTGACCCCGCTCTTCAAGTCGTTTGATGATGTCTAGCATTTCAGGGACAAATCCCGTCGCACGCGGTTGTTCGTCGGGTGATTCGACATTTAACGCTCGCTCATCGGCGTGCATCGCATCGATAAAGAACGCAGTGACGTCGGATATTTTTTGACCGGTTTGCACGGCCCGTCGAATGATCTTGTCGTCAATGTCGGTGATATTGCGCACATAACGCACATCGAACCCCGACAGACGAAGCCAACGCTGAATCACGTCAAAGCTCACTAGCATCCGTGCATGACCCAGATGACAAAAGTCGTACACCGTCATGCCACACACGTACAAACGCACTTGCCCCTCATTGACCGGTTTGAAAGGACGCTTTTGGCGCGATAGCGAATCGTAGAGGGAAAGCATGCGTGGGTATGGGGCTCAAGGCGTGAAAGTCGGCAGCGCGGCTTGTTGGCTGGCATTTATCCAAAGCGTCGCTACAATGTAAGTAATGAGTATAACAACGTAGGATTCTTCGATTGAACCACTCACCGAACCACTCACAAAACCAATTAAAAGCACTCGGCGCGAGCCTAGTCCTCACGCTGATGCTAGTTGCAGCACCCCTCGTTGCGCAGACCACCACGGACGCTGAAACCCAAGCACCTAACCGCGGTTGGGAGGGTTTGGCGCGCGTGTTAGATCACCTGACGCCAGACGTAGACACCGATGTCGCTCCCTCCGGCGAGCAAATCAACGCCGACATTGCCGCGCAAATAGATCGCCAGCAAGCCGAAGCCGCGCTTGAAGCCATTAACCAACGCGAAGAAGCCTTGGCCAGTCGAGGCGGTCCGGGAACCGACGTGCAGCTGATGTTTCAAAAGGCTCGTGCCTTGGCCCAACTCAATCGCTTGACCGAAGCAGAGGACGTTTACCGCGAAATGACCGTTCGTTTCCCGGAACTTGCTGAGCCATGGAACAACTTGGCCGTGCTCTACATTCAGCAAGGGTCTTTAGATCAAGCCACGCTAGCACTAGAAACAGCCATCATGAATAACCCGGCCTATGCCGCTGCCCGCACCAATCTCGCCGACCTGCGACTATTGATGGCCCTAGAAGACTATCAAGCCGCAGCCAAGCTCGGTAGCGGCAAAGCAGATGCTCGGGCCAATGACTTAGAATCCTTTATCGGGAGTTTGAATTAACCATGACATCGCTCTTTTTATCCTCTGGCCGATTACTGGCTTCGCTGGTTTGTTTAACAGCACTCACCCTCACGGTTGCACCTAGCCAGGCGCAAACCGATTCTCAATCCAACACAGGTAGCTCATCCATGACCACATCCCCACGCGTCAAACTCACCACCACAGCCGGCGACATCGTGATTGAACTCGATGCCGCTAATGCCCCAAAGTCAGCCGAGAACTTCTTGGCCTACACCCGTGACGGGTTCTACGACAACACCGTTTTTCATCGGGTCATTGACGGCTTCATGGTCCAAGGTGGCGGGTTTGAGCCAGGTATGAAACAAAAAACCACCAACGCGCCTATCGAAAACGAAGCCAACAATGGTCTAAAGAACGACAAGTACACACTTGCCATGGCGCGAACCAATGATCCACATTCAGCCACCTCACAGTTTTTTATCAATGTGGCGAACAACGATTTTCTGAATCACACGGCACCCACGCCACAAGGCTGGGGTTATGCGGTCTTCGGTAAGGTCGTTGAAGGACAAGACGTGGTTGATGCCATCCGCGGCGTCAAAACCGGTAATTCTGGCTTTCACCAAAACGTCCCCACCAATGATGTCGTGATTGAAAAGGCAGTGATTCTTGAATAGATTGTCGTTTGACGGGCCGGTATGGCTCGCCTCCGACATTCACTTGGGCGCCAACAACCCCAAAACAGCACAAAGCTTTTTTGGGTTTTTGGACCGAGCAAGCGCCCAAGCGGGCGCTTTGCTTTTGCTGGGCGATATTTTTGATGTCTGGATCGGTGACGACTGGCTCACAAAACCACCCCCATGGCTTAGCGAATGCGTCGACCGTCTGCGACACACAAGCCAACGCTGTCCCCTTTGGATCGGGCGCGGTAACCGTGACTTCCTGATGGGCGCATCGCTTGCCCATGCCCTAGGCGGTGAATTACTCGATGACCAGTTCATTTTGTCTGTCGCCGGCCATCAGTACTTCACTTCGCACGGCGATGAGTTTTGCACCAACGACCGCGCTTACCAACGGTTTCGACGTGCCGTGCGAAACCGCTGGCTCCAAAAAGCCTTTCTATCATTAAGTCTTAGCACTCGGGCAGGCATTGCAAAAAAAGCCCGTCAACAGAGCATGAAAAGCCAGCAGCAAGATTCAGATCCAGACGCAGACAGGCGACTTGATGTGTGTGAGCACGCCATGGCAAAAGCCTTGCAGGCTCAGAATCTACAAACCATCATCCATGGCCACACCCATCGACCAGGCCACTACCATCACCAGGTTGGTCACCAGACATTTGAGCGTTGGGTACTGCCAGACTGGGAGAGTGATCACCTAGATACCCATCAGGCTGAACGCGGCGGCTGGCTCGTCTTAGACCAGAGCGGTGTCGCATCATTCAACAGACTGGGTCAAAAAATAAAATAAGCCACAACCAGACCGAGCACAATCCGGTACCAGCCAAAGGCACGGTAAGTGTGTCGCGCGACGAAATTCAAAACCGCTTTCACCACAACCAATGCACTCAGAAAGGCCATCGAAAAGCCCACCACGATCGCCAACAAATCAGCTTGTGATAGCTCTGCCCCATGCCGATACATGTCATAGGTTGCCGCCCCGAGCATGGTCGGGATCGCCAGAAAAAAAGAAAATTCTGTGGCGGTTTTGCGCTCAATGCCTGCCAACATGCCACCAATGATCGTCGATCCCGAGCGTGATGTCCCCGGAATCATGGCCAAGCACTGTGCAAAGCCAACCACCAACGCTTGACGCCAAGAGATGGTCTCCAACGACATCGCCCGCGGTGATATTTTCTGAGCCTCAGGGCGCTCAACCCACAACATAATCAAGCCGCCCAAAACCAACGTCACGACCACCACACCCGGATGAAAAAACAACGCCTTGATCTGCGAAATAAAAATCGCACCGATGACCGCTGCCGGCAAAAAAGCAATCGCTAAGTTACGCACAAAAGCCAACTCAACCGGGTCGCGCTTGACCGCCCCTGACGCCATTTGAATCAGCCGCTGCCGAAAAATCCAGATAACAGCCAAGATCGCGCCGAGCTGTATCACGACCTCAAAGACCTTGCTTTCTGTTGACGCGAAATCAATCAGCTCACCCACCAGGATCAAATGCCCTGTGCTGGAAACGGGAATGAATTCAGTCACGCCCTCGACAATACCGAGCACAAACGCCTTCAGTAAATGCAGATTCAGTTCACTCAAGATGTTTCCTCTTTATCCTCGTCAGACCGCTTGATATGCTTTTCTACGTTGACCATAGCAATCCTACGGCCTTCTAGGCGTGTGACCTTAAAAACGTAATTGGCTTGGTTCGCATTGTATTCACAGACGTCACCAACGGCCGGTAATTGACCAAAATGGTTTAACAAGTACCCAGCCAACGTCGTGTAGTCATCATCCTCATTGACCAACCCATCGGTCTCAAGCACTTGCTCGAGCTGATGCAGATCGGTGGCCCCGTCCATACGCCAGCGGTTTTCTCCATCAGGCACAATGTCCAGTGCTTCATCCTCATCAGGAAATTGACCCGCAATCGCTTCAAATATGTCGATAGGCGTGATCAAACCCTGTAACGTGCCAAATTCGTCAGCGACCAAGACCAGCTGACCGCGCGATTGTTTAAGCGTCTCTAGCAATCGCGGAATACTGATCGTGTCATGAACAATGATGGGCTCACGCAACCGCTTTTGCCTGATGCGCCCATGGGTCAAGATATCGGCAACCATGCGTTTGGCACGACCAATGCCGATGACCTCATCAAGGGTGCCTCGACAGACCGGAAAAAAGCTGTGCGGCTCTTCCTCAAGCTGCTTTTTAAGGGTTTCAACATCATCGTCCAGATTAATCCAAGCAATGGCGGTTCTTGGGGTCATCAAGGAATGAACCGACCGCTCAGCGAGTGTCAGCACACCGCTAACCATGTTGCGCTCCTCAACTTCATACGAAGCTGTCGAAGAGTCCTCACGGCTTGGCTCCGGTTCCGTGACCGACTCTTGGGACGGGTCCTTTTTGTTGATTAGTTTCAACACCGCTACAGCCGTTCGCTCGCGAAAAGACAACACCGGTTTAGCGACCGAGGCTTGGCGCAACCTAAGCTGGTTAACAAATCCTATGGCAACAACGAACCCAAGTGCTGCGTACAGATAACCCTTGGGCACAGCGAAACCAAACCCATCAAGGATCAAAGCAAATCCGAGGATAAGCAAAAAGCCAAGGACCAAGACAATCGAACTCGGATGTGAACGAACAAATGGGGTCAATGTCTTGGGCGCCACAAGCAACAATGCCGTTGCAGCAATCATGGCAACCACCATGATTAACGGCTGATCAACCGTTGCAACGGCGATGAACACAGCGTCCACCGAGAACACCGCCTGCAAGAGCGCCATTTGTAGCACCACCAAGCCAAAGCCGGCCTGGCTTAGACCGCCCATCTGACGCGTGGAATCCGAGGCATCGCCATCGACACGCTCGAGTAGTTGCTGGATTGCTTTAAATAATAAGAACAAGCCACCCGCGAGGAGAACCAGATCCCGACCCGAAAAATCAAACGAACCCAAGTGTAAAAATGGTTCGTTACGCTGCATCACCCAAACAATGACCGCAAGTAAAGCCAGACGCACAATCAAACCACACAGCAGGCCAATCGCACGCGCCCGCTCTCGCTGCTTGGCCGGCAATTTATCGGCCAAAGCGTCTGTGAATATCAAATGATCAATACCCAAGACAACTTCTAGCGCGACCAAAGCAAGCAGGCCGACCCAAATCGTCGGGTCAAACAGCCACGCCATCGAAAGCTCCAAAAAGAAAGGCAGCGGTCATCGTAAGGAAAAAGACACAAACGGCAGGTTTCATTTCACATGCGACAAGATTTGCGGAAACAACTTAGGTGTGGCCGCCACGATTTCTCCGCCATCCAACCAATCCTGCTCACCCGACAAGTCACCCACGAGGCCGCCGGCTTCGGTCACCATCAGGGCGGCAGCTGCCACATCCCACGGCTTTAAAGCCAACCCACAAAATCCATCGAGACGCCCCGCGGCCACGTAGACCAAGTCCAGCACGGATGAACCCGTGCGCCGGACCCCACCGCTGTCGGTGCTCAGCGCTTTGAATTTCTCAGGTGCTTTTGCATCAGGGCCCGCCGATCCCGGCCAACGCGCGCCCAAAAGCGCATCACCCAAACGCAGGCAACCCGACACACGAATGCGGCGGTCATTCAAAAACGCACCACCGCCCCGGCTAGCTGTGAATAATTCGTTGCGCGTGGGGTCATAAATGAGCGCGTGGGCCAAGGTGCCCCGATGTCGAACAGCAATAGAAATGGCATAAATAGGCATGCCATGGATGAAATTGGTCGTGCCATCCAAGGGATCAATCAGCCATTCGTACTCTGGCGCCTGGCCGTTAGCGGGCCAATGCACCCGTCCCGACTCTTCCGCTAAAAAGCCGTGATCAGGATACGCCGTGTGGAGGATATCGATGATAGCCTCCTCGGAAGCATGATCAACGTCAGTCACAAAATCACGGACGCCCTTGCGCGTAATTTGTACACGCTCGGCATCCAAGCTGGCACGGTTGATAATATTGCCTGCACGGCGGGCTGCCTTAATGGCAGTGTTCAACATTGGATGCATGAAAATTGCTGTCCTTGACAGATAAAGTATGGGATTTTAGATGACTATTGCGTTCTCAAGGGTTCGATTCATCCTAACCGAACCAAGCCACCCCGGGAACATCGGTTCTTCAGCACGGGCAATGAAGAATATGGGATTCACCAATCTTTGGCTGGTCGCCCCAAAAACGCCCACGATGCCCCAAGAGGAACAGGCCATTGCCCTAGCCAGTGGCGCGACCGACATCCTTCAAAACACACAACAAACCCAGAGTTTAGAGCAAGCGCTCGCACCTGTTACGTTGGCCTTCGCGCTCACGGCCCGGCCCAGAGACTTGGGCCCACCTCCCGTTGACATCAGAGAGACGGCCGAATTGACCCGTGAGCACCTGCACGCCGATGACAACCATCAGGTGGCGATCGTGTTGGGCAGCGAGCGAGCCGGCTTAACGAATGAGCAAATCGCGCACTGTCACCGGATTTGCCACATTCCCGCTAATCCGGATTACAGCTCTTTGAATCTTGCGCAGGCCCTGCAATTGGCCGCCTGGGAGCTACGCTACGCACTCATTACCGCCGATCAGCGCCTGCCGCACACACCCGACTTGGCCCCGGATCTGGGAAAACGGGCCGCACCGGCAGCCGCCGTGCAGGCACTGCTCGCCCATTGGCAGCAGGCATTGACTGCCGTGAAGTTCCTAGATCCCGCCAATCCGAAGAAGCTCATGCCTCGGATGCAGTATCTGTTGCAAAAAAGCGACCTGACACAAGACGAAGTCGATATGATGCGCGGCGTCTGTAGCGCCATGATACGAGCGAGCCAGCACTCCCCTGACCGCATCCGTGGCTAGGATCACGACCCTAAGCCCTGACAGGATTCCACGCCAGCGTAGTGAAGCAATCAGTTACGATTCAATTATGTTTAAAAAACTACGAGAAGACATCGACTGCATTTGGCAGCGCGATCCCGCGGCGCGCAGCCGACTCGAGATTGTGACGTGCTACCCCGGTTTGCACGCCATCATCGTCCATCGCATGGCCAACCGCTTTTGGCGCAGTGGTTGGTTGTGGTTGGGGCGGTTTATCTCCCATTTAGGGCGGCTCTTGACCGGCATTGAAATTCATCCCGGTGCCACCATCGGTCGACGTGTCTTTATCGACCACGGCTTGGGCGTTGTGATTGGCGAAACCGCGGTCGTGGGTGATGATTGCACCATCTATCAAGGTGTCACACTCGGCGGCACGAGACTCTACAAAGGAGAAAAGCGCCATCCCACGCTAGGGCAAGGGGTGGTGGTTGGCGCAGGCGCCAAAGTGCTCGGTGGCTTTGATGTCGGCGACGGCGCCAGAATTGGATCAAACGCAGTGGTGATCAAACCCGTGCCCGCCAATGCGACCGCCGTGGGCAACCCAGCGAGAGTGATCACACCAGAGCATGAAGACCAACCGTTGGTCGGCCACCCGAGCCCCGCTCCCCGAAGCGCGACCGGTTGCGATGAGGGGCAACTCGACCCCAAACCCTTGCAAGAGATGTTGTCGAGTCAAGAAACAGCAGGGATAAGCAATCAACCAAACGGCGAGGAAAACAGTGACTTTTCTGCCTATGGCGTGGAAGCTGACGACACCGATCCGTTAGTCAAAGTGCTGCACGAGCTTATCGATCACACCTCGCGTCAGGATGCACGGATCGCCGAGCTA
>Ga0102945_1000245_pt1 | contig 16960 bp, 13 predicted proteins | sample SalPonred_H2O_MG_FD_78207 | JGI IMG/M metagenome (GOLD analysis project Ga0102945, IMG submission 78207) | Salt pond water microbial communities from South San Francisco under conditions of wetland restoration - Salt Pond MetaG R2_restored_H2O_MG ...
GCCGAGCCAGATGCGAGCAAGCGCCATGCGTGCTGCGATGTTCATTCGGAGCGCCGTTACCTATCCCGCACGCCATTGGGGCTAGTGGCCGTTAGTTGACCCGGGTGCAGAGCCGACCGTAACTTGTTTGCTCGCAAGTAAAGGATTCAGCCAAGACACGCTCAGACTCACGAACGAATGCGTTCCACGTATCTGCTCCGGATCGTTCCTTGAGGGAATCATCCACGATAACAATGTCGGCTTCCGGCAGGCATGTGGGAATGTACTCAAGGGTGGCGGGAATGTCGTAGTAGTACTGAACAAATTGATAGCAGGCGAATTCGTATTCGCGTAAACCGTACGCGTGGCTGTCGTCCGTATTGCTACCGAGTCGCATGTATGACACGTCGTCATTGAACTCCCGGATATCGGCAGCTGCTTCACTGAGTCGGTACAGATCACTCCATCGTGTTGGTGCGGAAAGACCTGAATCCACTGCTGTTCGAAGTGAAAGCCCTCCAGACAACACAATTGCCGCAAGAAGAACTGCAATTAGGGATGAAGGCCACGCCCACTCACCCTGCTGAAGGGCGCCGATAAGAAGCACTGCAGCCAAGACTGCTGGTCCGTAGAACAACTGCGCATGATGAGACCAGAGTCCGGTCACGGCAGTGATAGCGAGTGCCGCAAGCAGTGACCACCCTGTCATGAGTTTCAAGGTTCGACGAGTGGATGCCGGTGAGCAGCGCACGAGAAGGATCGTCAGAGCAGTCGCTGTGACGGTAATGACAGCTCCGGGCACCATCACCGGCTCTAAGTGAGACCAGATCGGTACTTGGTACGCATCTGAAATCTGCTGCTGGGAATATCCGATGTTGCTCCAGACAAGTTTCAAGAAGCCGATGAGTTCGCCGCGCAAAGCGAGAAGCGTGAGCAATGCGGCGCTTGAAATAAGAGCTCCGACAATTGAGCGCAGGAGCTCTCGGCGCCCACCAAGGGCTACCAACGCGACGATGAGGACGGACAACGCCATGGGCACCGTGATGATCTTGTAAAGCGCCAGGACAGGGAGAAGGGCGCCCGCCAAGAGCCAGCGTCGAGAGATCGCGAGGGCGGCTAGTGCTAAGAACACGGAGGTTGCTGGCAGGTGTGAGAATCCTGCGGAATAAGTAGCACCGGTGATGATCAAGGGGGTGGCGATGAATCCCGCAGCGGCAGCCAGCAGTGGCCTAGCGCCCACGGCTCGAGCGATGAAGAGCGCAGAAACACCCGAAACGATGAGCCACGCCATCTCGATGGCAACGTCCATTCCCGGAGATAGGAGTCGACCCAGAGAGAGCGTCAAGAAGAACAGCGGCTCCTTGTTGTCCCAGACGTCTACATACAGAACGTCACCTGCGGCGAGCCTCTCGGCCATTGACACGAAGACACCTCGGTCGCCGTTTCGCAACGGAATGGCACGAGTAACGGTGAATAGCCAAGTGGCGAACGTGAGCCCACTGAAGAGCACCCAGGCCGGTACGGAATCGCGCGAGCGCTGGCGCGGTTCACGGGTACTCACGGAATGGGACGGTACCTGAGTCACCGCCGCAACCAAGTACAGGAGATGGTGGTTCGCCAGCCCTCGTAGTCCGGCACGTTGGAAACATCAACTGCTTCTCGCCCTTCGGCACACAAGGCGTCTGTCTGGTTCAGCGTCTGCTCCCAAGTCAACCCACTCGAGTGGCGAGGATCACCCATTGCATCGGTTGCGAAGGCAACCGCTAACGCGAGTCCGGTGAGTCCGATAACCACTCGCTGCCAGCGTGGTCCGTTTCCTCTCCAACCTATAGACATTGCCAAGATGAGCGCCGGGGTCAGGAACAGTGCCGCGAATGCCGAGTAGCGGCTGGGCTGACTCGGACTCCAGATCTCTGTAAAGGCGATGTAGGAGGCTGGGAAGCTCAACACAACAAGAAGCAGCGCAAGACCGGTAACAACGAGCACCAGTGCCAGGGCAGCGGCTTCGGGGAATGCCCGGCGATGCTTCCACGCAACGAGAACGATTAAGAGCGTAAGCCCCAGAGTGAAGAGTGTTGGTGGCACGCCGAATCGAAGAAACTCCTGGGTCCAAGTCATGCTGTACTGGGTCGCAACGGGACCTCTAATCAAGAGTTGTGCGATCGTGTCGAAGGGCTGAGCGATGAGATCGGCGGCAGTCCCTCGCTCACCGCGGGCTCCTGGTTGCAGATGCATTAGGTGTATCGCGGCACCGAGGAGAGCAGCCGAGGCCGGCAGGCGGCCCCATCCTCGCTGTGCGATGACACGCCAGGCGGCGAGCGGCATCCACGCCAAGGCGAGGGGGTCAGATGTGCTGGCCGCGAAGGTGAAGGCTGCTGCGATGACAGCCACTGGTGCGGATCGGAAGGTGCCAAGGAGGGCGAAGAAGGCACCTGCGACGAGGAACCATCGAAGGTTGGTGATGTTGCCCAGAACCTCGAGATTGCCTACGGGGATGAATACGAACGCTGAAGCTGCAGCTAGGCCCCATGCCCACGAGCGTGCGTAGGCAGTCAAGACAGGCCAAGCGATCGTTACCGCCACTGCCTTGACGAAGCCTGCAGCGATTCCTGTGCACATCACATAAGCGTCCGGGGGCACCAACGATGAGCACGAGAGTGCAATGGAGCGAGGCACTAGGTGCAGGTAGCCGGCATAGGTATTGAGGAGGGCACTCGGACCGTCTCGAAGGGCATCGGTGAGGAAGACTTGCCCATCTTCAGCAAAGAGGAAGGCCAATGGCCACCCCGCGGGCCGGGGAGCAATCTGCAAGAGAAAACCAAGGACCGTAACCCCGGTGAACCAGCCAACAGCGACTGCGCCTGATGGCCAGGGTGTGGGAATGGAGAACGTGCGGGCAAGTCTTCGGAGGGAAGGTTGCGTGACAGCAGGGTTTCTCATGATGTGAAACCTGAACTGAGTTCCGGCCCGGCGTAGCGCAGTGTTTGCGTAGGAAACGGAGTACAAAGTGGATAGTTGTCCCAACATTGATCGCCAACGTCTGGGATCTGCACCTCGACCCCACCATCGGTCACCACGCCTGTGGTCGGCACCATTGGCTGGGGGGTGACGGCGTAACTCAACGTTAGGCCAGCCAACGTCCAAGCTCGAGTTTCGGAAATGGAGGCGTAGTCAATACGAAGTGTCAAGGACACGAGCACCAGACCGACAACCAGCCCTCCACACACTCGCGCAATCCACTTCCCAGCACCTAGCGCAAAACCTCCGGAGCGGTGACGGTCGATGAGCACTGCTACGAGTGGGGCGCTCGCAAAGACCAGAAGCGGACCCCACGCGAATCGGTAGCTCGGGGGGCTAGCGATGAACCAAGCCAGGGAGGCTAGACCGCTCGGCAGCCAAAGGACGCCCAGCACCTGCCATCGGAAACGCCCGTCAACGGGCTTCACAAGCCACCATGCGAGTCCCCCCAGCGCCATCAGCCCTAGCAGCATGTATGTCTCCCACATCTGCCAGCGATCTGCGAACCACGGCCCGATCCAATCCCAGGAGTGCGCTACCTGGTACTGGTCCGCAGCAGCCGGATTCCTTGCTGCCGCGAGTGTCGCGTCCCGGAATGGGGTTGGGTCGGGTGACCGCCAGGGGACATCGAATGGAAGCACGCTTAGGGGGTACACCAGCCAACCGCTAAGGAGTCGATCGCGGAATACCTGCAATCCACCGAGGACGGCTGCTGCTGATCCGACTGCAACCCCTGCGCGAAAAACCGACCCCCGCAGCGACTCTTTGCTTCCTGTCAAGACCAGTGCACCCACACTGACGAGTGCAACGACTAGCCCGAACACCAGCATGGTGGGTCGCATCGCAACCATCAACAGGACAATCACGATGCTCACCGCAACATCGCTGAGATTCTTCTTCACAAGTGCATCGATCAGGTAAGCACTTGCCGCAATCGTGAGAACCATGACTGCCGAATCGGAAGTGGGGCTGGTGACCCAGAAGTCTGCAATCGAAATCAAAGGGAAGGCAGCCGCAGTTAGACCGATCGTAAGTACCCACGTCCCGGGCGTCCTCTTTTTTTCTAACCAACGAAGGAGCAGATCTACCAGGACAAGCATGATCAACAATCCGTTGATCAATCGGTACCCCTCGAGACTCCATGGTGTCGAGGAGAACCAACCGGCAAAAGCGAAGTGCGAATTCGCGTAGCCGAAAGGGAAGTAGAGGTTGGCGATCCCAGGAACCACTCCAAACTCTGCCGAATACTTGATGGACCCTAGGTGGTAGAGCCCGGTGTCGTAGTTGTTAGCAGGCCCTAATGCAGCCACAGAAAAAAAGGAAGCGATGAGTAGGAACAGGCCTAATGCAACCCACATGTGAGTTGAACGAAAAGTAATGCTTTTTCCAAAGTCGCACCGGCCGCGAAAACACAAGAGGGAACCGATGACCGCCAACGCACCCATGGGCGCGGCCACTATGACCAGAGCTCGCGCACTAGCCAGTGGCGCGCTGAGACTTGCCGCCAGTACGAAGCTGATGACGACGGCCACGCCCCACCAAAGCGACCGCCGAATCGTCGGGAGGTCGATCTCAAGGCGTTTATGCCCCTGGATCCAGGCGGCCATCGGCAGGCCAGCCAAAGCCATCGTCACAAGTGACACGGCCCAGGTGGCAAGGACCAAGAGGAAGCCGATCGCGACCTGCGAAATAGGAGCCATGGATTAGCCCGAAGCGGACTCGTAGGCAGCGGCGTTTGACTCGGCGAAGGCCTTCCACGTGAAGCGTTGAGCCCGCGCCATTCCTAACTGAGCCATTTGCCTGCGCGCCCCGCTGTCCTCGAGGAGGTGAATCAATTCACCAGCCAAGGCATCTACGTCTCCAGGAGCGAAATACGAGGTCGCATCACCCCCTACTTCGGGAAGCGAGGAGGTATGGGCAAGTAGGAGCGGGGAGCCGCAAGCGAGTGCTTCGACCACAGGCAGCCCAAAACCTTCATAGCGCGAGGGCACCACAGTCACCAAGGCATTGGCGTACGCCGCCGGCATTTGAGCATCAGCCAGGTCCAATTGCACCACGCGCTCTTTCAGCCGGTGCTCACCCACCATGGACACCTCCAGTCTCGATAAAGGCCCCCCGCCTACAAGGAGCAATGAAACATCGGGAAAGTTTCCAGCGACAGAGGCAAAAGCCTCGATCAACGTGGCACCGTCTTTATAGGAACTCCGTTTGCCTACATGCAATATGTAGGACGTAGGTAAAGAAGGCAATCTCTCAATACCGGGAGTAAAGCGCGCTGAAACCCCGGGATAGGCAATTGTGGTGGGAGTGTGGAGATCGGGGTACAACTTGAACAGATCATTTCGAGTTGACTCGGAAATGCACACAATGTGGTCGGCGTGGGCTATGTAGCGACGCTTGAGCGTCATCAAGTCCAACCGACGTCGAGTTGCGGGCAATAGCTCTGGAATCATGTCGTATACCGTTATGACGTGACGGGCTCCTGGGTAGTCACTCATTCCCCGTGGTAAGTAGAAGGTTGTGTGACACACGTCCACCGAACCCCGATGTCGTGATCGGATGAAGTACTTACCTAATGCCGAGTACGGTCCCCTCGCCGATCGAACCGTCAAAGCCTGGGTGAGGGTCGGGTCTTCGAGAAGGTACTCGTTCACCACAGCCGCGGCTATCGGTTCGAGCGTGACCTTGAGGTCAGGGTCTTCCACAAACTGTCGCGCTTGCTCATAGAAGAGACGTGAAATCCCTCCGTGCCTTTGAATCGCGAAGATTTGCTCATCTAGGGCGACTCGCACGCCAGCATCTTAGGTGCTCCAGTGTCTCCTGAGGCGATTGGCTGAGTACGTTTATCCCATGTCCGTACACCTCGTTGTGCCGTGCTTCAACGAGTCACAGAGGTGGAACGAGGATTACTGGGCGAACATGGTCTTTGACACGGATGCTGAGTTTATATTTGTCGATGACGGGTCAACCGATGGCACCAAACAAATTTTGGCTGAGTTCTCCAACAGGACCGACGCCGCCTTCCACGGCCTGAGATCGAACGTCGGGAAGGCTGAAGCTGTCCGCCAGGGCTGGCTCGAAATCCTCCGCACCAATGATCCTGAAAAAGTCTCCGCTGTCGGCTTCATTGACGCCGACGGCGCCTTCGCCCCAGATGATGTTTCGGATCTCATCACGCTCGCGTCCGATCCAGCATCAAGAAACACATCAGATGCTTGGTGGTCATCACGTGTTGCCCTTGCCGGGCGCAATATCCAGCGCGACATGCGCCGTCACTACCTTGGTCGGATTGTTGCTACATACCTATCTTTGGGTGAACCAACCATTCCGTACGACACCCAGTCGGGTTTGAAAATTTTCGATCCGAGCGAATACTTCATTCAACTTCTTCAAGTTCCCTTCGCCACGCGATGGCTCTTCGAGATAGAGATCCTGGCTCGCTTTCAGAGTTTTGCCGGACGTCCGATGCGCATCTGGGAGATGCCGCTGAACTATTGGGTGGATGTTCATGGCTCCAAAGTCACAACTCGGGAATCAATGCGTATTGCACTTGAGCTAACACGTTTGAAGAGCATTCAACGGCGCAGTCGCACCAGTACGACCAAGGTGGTGTAGTCCCGTCGTGTCTCTTCCTGTCTCAGTCCAAATCATCACTTTGAATGAGGAAGCGGATATCCGGGGATGCCTCGAATCTGTAATCGCGAATGACCCACAGGAAATCATCATTATCGATGGGGGCTCAACTGATAACACGGTCGCCATCGCAACTTCACTTGGCGCAATGGTCCTGTCCCCAGGACGACTTGGCCGCGGAGCCTCACGCCATCTCGGCTACACCTCAACTCAGCAGCCATTCGTTGCCATGGTGGACGCGGATGACAGGCCGGGGCCAACATGGCTGGCCCAGATGCTTGATCACCTGGAAGCAGGTGATTACGCAGCCCTTCAGAGCTCGTTGCGGGCCTTCAATCCCGGAAACTTCTGGAGTAGGGGCTGGGACGTCTACTTCCAGGAGTCGATTCGACCGACAGCTGACTCAACCATGGTGGGCCATCCTTCGATCTATCGCACGGACGCACTTCTAGGCGCCCGCTCTGACATTGGTCATGAACACGAGGACACGCAGTTATCCATAGATTTCGAGCAGCGAGGGCTTCGTCAAGGCATCGCGCCCGTAGTCAGCTACCGACTCGCTCCGAGCACCCGTGAGGAATCCATTGCCAAGTGGCGGGGCTATGGCCGTGGCTATCGAGATCTCGTTGCGATCAAGCCCGATAAGCGATTAGCCATGCTGCGCCACGTCACGTGGACTATTCCTGTGCAGCGCGGATTTCGACCTCTAACGAGAGGAAAGTGGCAACAACCACTCTTCGCGCTTACGATGGCTGGCACCATCATCTATGGTTATCTACGACCCCAGCGGTAGTACATTCAGTCCCGTGGTGGCCGACGCAATCGAAAGCGCCCAAAAGCGTCCGCAGTCCCTCTTGCCCACGGGCTGGGAATACGCGTACGCGTACGTCTTCTTCGTCGCAATTTTCCTTGGTCAGACCGTCAGGTTCTTCGTAGGTTCCGAGCCGCTGATCGGAGCCCAGCCCGCGCAGATACTGATCCCGCTGGCGGCCTTTCTCATTTCAGTTGCATTGTGGCTAGTTTCTCCGGTTCCGATTCGCCTGCCGTCTGGACTTCTCGCCGTCTTCTTCGCACTCCTGATTTTCATGTGGTTGTGGGCACTCATCAGGGATTGGGGTGCATCGGACCTTACCGCATTCACTCTTGGCCCATTCCTTGCGATGCTCGCAACCAAAACACCAACGCCGGCTTGCGCCCTTCGAATCCTCAATACCCTCGGTGTGTTGGTTCTGATCCTCTTTGCGTCTGCAGCCGTATTCGCAGTCATCACCGATGTGCCGCCCACAGGCTTCACCACTAAGTGGCCACCCCTAACCGACCCCTTCGATCCCATCGGCATGTGGTGGGCTCCCTTCAATGGCCCAGCGGAAGCAGGAGCCGTAGGAGCGGTCTTGATTGTTCTTGGACTTGGACAGCGAAATTGGCTCCGTATTCCGTTCGTAGTTGGGGGCGGTGTAATCCTGTTCTACGCCGGGACACTCGCTGCTGCGCTCGGGCTTGGAGTGGCAATGCTCGTATTACTGATTGCCGTCGCTCAAACATCGAAACGTAGACGCCTCTTGCAGGTCGGAGCTGTTGCTGCAGGATTTGCTGGACTCGTGCTCCTTGCTCAAGAATTGACCAGAAATCCGACATTGAGTGGACGGACGTACATATGGAGTGATTTCGTCGCCCTTCTCCAGGCACGGCATCTTCTGGGCTGGGGCTCGGCCGCCCTTATTGAGTCAGAGCGGACTTGGACGTTCCCTTGGGGAGACTCTCGCACTGCGCATGGGAGTGATGCGCACAACTTGCTGCTTGATTCGTGGGTGCGGTTCGGGGTCTTCGGGGCCCTTGCGATCTTCGCTGTGCTTACTATTGCGGTGATTGTGGCCGCCCGCGGATGGAGAGTTGCCTACTCTCCGGGCCCTGCGTTGATTGCGTTACTGATGGCCATTGGTGTAACGGAGAGCAACATTTGGTGGGGTGCCCCAGGAACTGCGATTAGCGTGTTTGTGCTTGCCTTCCTGAGCGTTCCACTGACTCAGTCCAAGAAGACTGAACCGACAAGCCGACAGACAGCGTTTGAGTGAGGTTTAGGCACGCAAGATTCCTCCGCCGGCCAGAGGCCATTGGTTCTTCATGGAAATCAAGGCATTCGGTAATTGGGCCCGGGGAAACGCGTGTCGTCAAGTAGCATCAGACCGCTAGGTGGGGAGTCCACAGAACGGTGGGGCAATATGCATAGCACGCGCCGACTCCTGTTGAGGAGTCTCGGTCGCGTTCGCTCGGTTGCAGATCTGGCGTTCCTTCCTAGGCCTGAGGTGGTTGAAACCGGTTGCATGAGGCACCTTGGAACGCCCTATGGAGGTTGGTACTTCCACGAGGACTCAGCACTGCGCAACGGCACCGTAATTAGTTGCGGTGCGGGTGAGGATATTTCCTTTGATGTCCAACTTGCATCAACCTACGGTGCCAGGGTTTTCCTGGTAGATCCGACTCCGCGGGCGATTGAGCACGTCAACTCCACCCTGGATCGGCTTGGGCGCCGCAACTCCTCAGCATTTGCGGATGGCGGTCGGCAGAAAGCGGATGCGTACGATCTGGAGCATGTCCGACCCGGCCAACTCGTGCTTGTGGACAAGGCAATTTCCAGTCGCAGCGGTCTGCGAGAGTTCTTCCCTCCACGCAATCAAGATCATGTGAGTTACTCGCTGTCTGAAGCTAAGGTACGAGAATCCACCCGCGAATTGAGCATTGAGGTGGAAAGCATCTCGTACGCCGACCTTCTCAACGAGTACTTGGATGTTGCTCGACCCGCGCTTCTGAAACTGGATATCGAAGGTGCAGAAGTCGAGGTACTCCCGCATATCCTGGCTATGCCACCCCGACAGGTTCTTGTTGAGTATGACGTGCTTCGCTCCAGCCGGCGAGCTCGAAAGGTCTGGGCTCGAATACACGGTCTATTGACCGACGAGGTGTATGCGCTTTGTCGGGTTGACGGATTGAACTACACGTATGTGCAGCGCCACATAATTGAGTCAGACTGTGCTCATGCGGCATCCAGTTAGAAGGGCGTTGTCGGGCGCCTACGCCAACGGAAAATGCGCGGTACCACCTCAATGAATAGACCCGTTTTGCTGCTGGTATTCAACAGGCCGGACCACACGAGCGAGTTGGTGCGCCGAGTCATTACTAGCGGCAGTCGTGATGTTTATGTGGTTGCAGACGGTCCGAGGCCAGGAACCGAAGATTCAGCGAAATGTCAAGAAGTCCGAGAGATAGTGGAAAATTCGTCGTGGAACGGGCATCTGAAGGTTCTCTTCAGAGATAAGAATCTCGGCTGCAAGAGGAGTGTCTCTGATGGGATTACCTGGTTTCTAGAGCAAGCTGGTGAAGGAGTAATCCTGGAAGATGACTGTATTCCATCGCCTTCGTTCTTTAGCTTCTGCGACGTCATGCTTGATAGGTACAGATCAGATGCTTCGGTAGGCATGGTTGCTGGAACGCACTACAAGCCTGCCTCCTTACAAGGTGAAGAGAAGATATTCTTCAGTCGCTACGGACTATGTTGGGGATGGGCCACATGGCAACGCGCTTGGAGTCACTTTGATGGCGCAATGCTTGATTGGCCCCACCTAAGGAGCACCCCTTGGCTAGCAGAAGTAGTGAATGGTCATCGCGATGCTGAGTTTTTCTGGCGGAGTGCATTTGATGAGTGTTACTTCAGAAATCTTGATTCGTGGGCGTGGCCCTGGATGTACTCCCTTTGGCACAACGAATTGAAAACACTCCATAGCAATAGAAACCTGGTCCTAAATGTCGGCTTTTCCGACGAAGCAACTCATACAAAGGCGCCAGTGGCCAGTTATCGGGCCGCGGCCCTTCAAGAGATAAACGTTGACCTGCTGAAGACCCCCTGTCCTGACATCTGTCAAAAAGAGGACCGATGGATGGACATTCACCATTTTGGTACGAGGCGGACCTGGAATCCAGTGCGACGCAAACTGGTGCTCCCCATGAGATCTTTCCTGAGGCGCAATCTGCCGGAGCGACTTATCCGAACACTTAGAAGTAGGCAACGCCAACCGTGATCCGCGTTCTGCACGTGAGCAATCAATTCAGCGACGGGGGTGCAGCTCGCGCTGCTAAGCGTCTTTGTGACGCCCAGCTCGGTATAGGTCTCGAGGTTTCGGGAATGGCATCGCTACCCGGGGTGCCTGACGAATATGAGTTTCCAATTCACACGGTCGGTAACCTGCAAAGCAGAGTTTCTTCAAAAGTGGAAGAAGGCTTGTTGGCGCTGACCGGCTTAAAAGATGGGAATACGCGCAATCTGGGACTTCTTCCCAGTGCAGTTCCCCGACGCGTCAATAAGCTCGCGCTGGATGTTGTGAATCTGCACTGGGTTGGTCGAAGCACACTGGCTGGATGGCAACTTTCCAACTTCGACTTTCCTGTGGTTTGGACACTGCACGACTTGTGGGCAGCAAGCGGGGCCCTTCACTATCCAACGAGTGCCAACGGGCGATTTGATGCTGAGGCTGCGAGCTTCTTTGCATCGCAGTACACCCGCCGATCACTATTCATCGAGCGCACGCTGATGACACTCAAAACGCACAGTCTTGAGAACGTCACTTTTGTAGCTCCAACGGAATGGCTTGCGCAGGAACTCGCTTCGCGAATCAATCTGGAGATGCTAGATATTCGCCAGGTACCGATCCCGATTCCGACAAATGTCTTCGCGCCGAGTCCCAAGATAGAGGCTCGTAGCAGGTTCAATCTCCCAGAGGACAGACCACTAGTTGGCTTTGCGGCTGCAACGGGTGATAGCTACGCGGTAAAGGGTGCCTACTTGTTGCCTCAAATTGGTGCTGTGATTCATCAGCAAGTTCCTGAAGCGGTCATGGTAGCCATCACGGCAAACGCCCACCAACCCTCAGATGTGTTTGATCACAGACCTCGAATAGACATGGTGAATCTAGCGCCCATTGGCAACGACCGGGAGCTTGCCTCCTACTATTCGGCCCTTGATGTTCTTGTGGTGCCGTCTCTGATCGACAACTTCAATCAAGTGGCGGCCGAAGCGCTGGCTTGCGGTACGCCAGTTGTTGCGTTTGACAACAGTGGGCTGACCACAGTGATTGACGACGGTTCCACGGGCTTCCTTGCCGCTGCTTTTGATCCTTCCGATTTGGGAGACAAGGCAGCTTGGCTGCTACGCAATGACTCCGTCAGGTGGAGCATGGCTCAAGCAGCTCGAGCAAGGGCGTTGAACGAGTGGTCTTACGAGACTGTTGCCAATCAGTATGAAGACGTGTATCGGTCAGTGCTGTTGAGTTGAAGGTAGCGCCTAACTCTCATTAATGGAGAGGAACGTGGATTTAAGCAGGTGGTTCGCGAAGTCACCCACAGCGTTGAGTTTGTACACTGGAATACCGGTCTCTTTATGCTTGTCCCAGTCAGGATGAAAATTGAGAGACCCGATTTTTGCAGGAAAGTGCATTAGTGAAGGGTGCTAACTCCGCTGGACTTTGTGGATCACGTACTGTTCGCGTGTGTGCGGAATCTACGGCGTCTTCCGGCGGGGCGGCCTAAAAGATCGAGACCGCCAGGGCTGCACTTTCATGAGGGACGGACTTGCCCACAGAGGACCCGATAGCGACGGGATCATTGTTGCCGAGTCGCTGTCACTTGGAATGACAAGACTTAAAATCAATGACTTTCTCACTGGCGATCAGCCCTTCTATAGTGAAGATGGCCGTGTGGCTGTGATCGGAAACGGGGAAATCTATAACGCATCAGCCTTGCGGGTGCGGGCTGAGAAAGCGGGACACCAATTTCGCAGTCGGAGTGACATTGAAGTAGTTGTTCATCTGTACGAGGAACTAGGAACCGAGTCTTTCTCGTTATTGCGAGGAATGTTCGCCATTGCCGTCGTGGACTTCAGATCAAGGTATCTGCATCTTGCTCGAGATCCGATAGGTGAAAAGCCGCTATTTTACACTGAATCGTCGGGCGCGTTTCTCTTCGCAAGCGAACTAAGGTCCCTACTCGCATCCCAGTTAGTGAGCCCGACTGTTCGAAGCGACGTCATGGGTGAATATTTGGTCACGGGATACGTCGAAGAACCGCGGACTGTCATTTCCGGTGTATCGAAAGTCCCACCGGGCTCCTTCTTATCTATGTGCCTCGACTCAGGTGAATACACGGCACAGAGATTTTGGAGTTTTGAAGACATGAAGGGTCGGCAACCCCCGACCGTGGACGAGTTGGATGACCTGATTCGCTCCGCACTGCGAGATACAATGACATCGGATGCAGGCGTAGCTCTAGCTTTGTCAGCAGGCTTGGATTCGTCGCTATTGGCGGCCTTGATGGCTCACGAGGGTTTCGATGTGGCGGCCATCTCGGTCGGGTTTGATGATGAGGGAGCACAACAAGAACCGGAAGACGTGCTTGCTGGAAGACTGGCCCAGAGACTTTCGATACCTTTCACCCGACGGGTAATTTCAACCCAAGATGTAGCACGCAGCTTTGCCGAAATGTGCTGGCAGAGAGACGAACCGATCGCTGATATCACCGGGAGCGCCTACGCGGCGCTGGCAGAAACCACTCGGTCTGTAGGTCGTTCGGTGCTGGTGACCGGTCAGGGCGGAGACGAGCTCTTCTGGGGGTATCCATGGGTTCGTGAGGCAGCGCGTGCTGTTGCATTGAGTCGAGCTAATCGTGAGCAAGAGTCGTCGTGGAGAAGGAACACCCGTTGGAGCAAGCTCGCGGTGTTGTTGCATGATAAGTCTCTACGCCGCAACTATCGATCATTTGCCCTCGGTCAGTTTTTTGCAGCACGCGGGGTAGCTACTGCACAGTTATCTGCAGGCGATGGGGCTTTGTCCTTATTTCCCTTTCACCCCAATTTCTCTGCACATCTTGAGGATCAGCGGGCGTTGAGATCCGCTGAGGCACCGAGTTTGCAGCGTTTTAACCTTGCTTCTGATACTTCGAGTTTCCTCTTCACGGAGGCGATCTTTCGTTCTTACCTGCTGAACAATGGCTTGGCGCAGACCGACCGACTTTCGATGGCTTTCTCGATCGAAAACCGAAGCCCATTAATTTTTCAGCCCCTGGTCGAAGCCGTTGTTGGAGGCAGAAGACGAGAGGATGACTGTTTTCTTGCACCAAAAGCATTACTGAAGTCAGTAGCGGCCCGCTACCTTCCGGATGATGTTGTTTTTAGGCAAAAAACCGGTTTTGCACCTCCTGTGAATTCTTGGATCGCCGCTATTAGAGACTGCTATTTTGAGGAGTTCTCGGACCCCTTAATTGTCAAGCTCGGCTTAGTGACTTCCGTAGCGTCTGAGTATATGACCGGAGTCATCCCGTGCGACTGGCTCATTTGGACCCGACTTGCGACGCTCGAGTTGTGGTTGCGAAAGTTGGCGGAGCACCTGGGGCAGCCGTTGCTTGTAGACTAAACAGGACGGGATCCAAGGTGGTCTCACCCGTCGGTACCGAGTTCCATTCGGCAACCCTGAGGTCTTGCCTCGAGCGTCTGCAAGTTGTTGTTCCCAGCCGCACCGGTTACGACGGCTTCCGCGTTTGGTCTGTGTTGGTCCGAATCAATGGCCCGGGCAGGCCCAGGATGCAGCGAGAAGCGGCGCTAAGTTGCGCATTGACGAATGCTCGCCGGTTTCATTGCGACTGCTCAACTGAAGCTCCTTCGCTATCCTGGGGGAATGGCGCAGATTGAGCAGTCGCTAAGGAGCAGACTCGGGGACGCATACAGGGCACTCTCGTCTTGGGGACTCGATCCGAGAAAAACAGCTTCGGCGGTCATGGGTTCGCGAAGGGTTAGACGAAATCGGCGGGAATACTTGAAGCAAGCGACACAGTTGCCTTCGGGCGGCGATTTCCCGATTCGTGGCTCCTATCCGATTTACGGAGAGTGGAACGAGCCGGCTGGACAGGCTTCAGGGCACTACTTCCACCAAGATCTCTTGGTCGCTCGAAAGATTCACGAGGAGCATCCACAAAGACATATCGATGTGGGCTCGTCGATTTATGGTTTCGTGTCACACGTAGCGTCATTCAGAGATATTGATGTTATTGACATCCGACCAGGTCCGACCACGATTCCTGGAATCACGTTCCTGCAAGCGGACATCATGAATTTGCCGGAGGACTTCTTTGGGATCGCGGATTCGATTTCGTGCTTGCATGCCTTGGAGCACTTCGGGTTAGGACGGTACGGCGACCCAGTTGACATGAGCGGGTGGCGCAAAGGACTCGTGGCCCTCGCAAGCCTTGCGCAGCCTGAAGCCACCGTTTACGTAAGTGTGCCGACAGGCAATGAGCAGCGGGTTGAATTCAATGCGCATCGGGTATTTGCTCTTCCATTCCTGCGAAATGCTCTTGAAGAGTTGTTTGATATTGAGTCATTGGCTTTCGTCGATGATGCAGGAGACCTGCATGAGGATGTTGATCCGTTTGGCGCTACAGCCGAAGGAAGTTTCGAAGCCCACTATGGATGTTCAATCTGGACCCTTCGAAAATCGGCATCCTGATCGGAATCGATTGCCTGTACCGAGCCCACTAGCCAACTAGGCGGAGCATAGGGATCGTGCCCCTCGCGAGGAGTCGAAGCGTGTAGTTGCGGTCGTGGAATAGTCTTGGAGGGGGGGGACAACAACCCCGGAAAAAGAGGACCGGATGCGTGTCGAGGTTCGGCTAAATGGTGGTCTGGGGAATCAGTTATTTGAGTACTTCGCGGGCCTCATAATTGCGGATGGCGATTATTCGGAGGTGGTCCTCAACTACTCGCGCACAATGTTTATTCATGACCGTATCGGTATCCGAGCTCTTCATCATGGAGTAGCGGAGCAACGCGATCGATTGCCCACAGCTGGACGAGTATCTGCCATAGATTCAAGGTGGATGGACTGGTGGGGGAGTGTTCGTCACTTGAACCGGTCGAAAGAAACTGCACACATTGCCTCGTTATCGGAGTTCACGAGAGTCCAAGGGGCGGCGATTGGGCAAAGGATGATCTTGGAAGGCGACATGGCATTTGGGCCAATCCCGAGCCTTGCAAGGGAGCAGGGCATCAGCACGGAAATGCGGCTGCGAAACCCAACGGTGTGGTTTGAGCGACTCGCCCGAGAGGCTGACAAGCAACGCCCCGTCATGGTGCATGTCCGGCGAGGTGACTATAAGTCCAACCCGCAATGGGGCCTTCTCGCCGCCGACTATTACGAAAGAGCATTTGACGCGCTTGGATTATCGCAGGGTGATTCGGTCTGGGTTTTCTCAGACGCCCCGGACGAAGCCGACCAAATAGTGCCCTTGCCACGATCAATTGACAAGTTTGTAGTCAAGACACCGAAGGAATCGCCCGCAGCGGAGACGATGCTGCTAATGACGCTCGGACGAGGATTAGTCATGGCAAATTCAACTCTTAGTTGGTGGGCTGGCCAGATGACAGACGGCCCAGTCATCGCTCCCACTCCTTTCTACCGTCTAGTTCCTGACGCAGGTCGCTTGTGCAAGCCGGAAATATTCTTGATGTATCCGAACTGGGCTCCAGTTTCAGTAGGATGGTAGGGGAGTCGCGGAGTGGGTGGGATCGGGTGGCTGACCACCGTGTACATCGGCAACAGCATTCACACGAGCACCCGACCCATCGACATTCCCGCTGAGACGCCGACCCGATTTATGCATCGGTAGATGCCCAGCAGGGCAAACGGAGCTTGACCACGGGGACAAGTTGCTGTTTGTTGATCATGCCGCCTTCTCGGCGGCGGTGAGCAGTGTTTCGTATTCGTGTGGTGAGAGCATTCCCAGGGTCAAGTGTTGCCGGTGGGGGTTGTGCCAACCTTCGATCCAGTCGAAGATCGCCGACGCCAACTCCACGCGCATGCTCCAGCGCTGGTGGTGAAGGAGTTCGCGAGGTGTCGTAGTCCAGAACGATTCGATGAGCGCGTTATTGACGCTGGAGGCGACGCGAACCATAAAGCCGAGTACGCCAGCAGCACGAAGCCGGTGGCCAAAGACCCAGGTGTCAACGCCGACTGAAAACGAACCCCTTGGCGATGTGCGGGTTCTGGGGGTCGTCGCAACACTTGAGTAAAGGAGTGTGCGGGAATGGCGAGGCGTGGCAAGAAGAGAGATCTCACGCGCGAGGTCCGCTCCTGGGAGTTACTGAGCCAGGGCATTGGCACGATTGAGGCGTTTCGATTAGTTGGTGTTTCACGGAAGACGGGGTATCGGTGGTGCGCTGAGATGGGGGGCGTGATTACCAGGAATTCTCCCGCCTCGTCCGGCCGCTACTTGTCCTTGTTTGAGCGTCAACGGA